>Ga0078972_1007999_pt1 | contig 22741 bp, 13 predicted proteins | sample YelNatPaOPGAMG01_FD_67568 | JGI IMG/M metagenome (GOLD analysis project Ga0078972, IMG submission 67568) | Hot spring thermophilic microbial communities from Obsidian Pool, Yellowstone National Park, USA - OP-RAMG-01 (SPADES assembly) (version 2) | ecosystem: Environmental > Aquatic > Thermal...
CCCAGCTCTTGGGGAATGCTCTGCACATCCGGCTCCAACTGACCTGCGTCAGTGGCACTGTCGCTGACCCGCTGGCCCACAATCAACTGGCTGCCTTCGGCATCCACCACCACCTGCGCGTTGTAGCTCTGGCTGTAGCCCTCCTGCGGGTTCTTGCGCATCAGCCGCGCGTCCGGATCCGTCAGGTTGATCTGTTCCTGAGCCGCCGGAAGGTGCAGATGGTGTCATGATCCGGATGGGTGTTGCCGGTCAGGTACCGCACCGCAATGTCGCGATAGGTGACCCGCTCGACGCGGCGGGAGCTGAAGATGCCGTTGGCATAGCAGTCAATCAGCAACGCCAACATCATGTGGGGTGGGTATTGTTCATCCCCACAGCCCTTGGAGTTGACCGCAAAGGCTGACACGGGCAGCCGCTCCACCGCGTGGATGACGAAGTGGACCAGATCATCCTGGGCTACCCAGTCGCGCGGGTCTGGGGGCAGCAGCAAGGGGCTGTTGCGGTCGATGGTTTTGAAGCGCTGTGCCATCTTGCCTGATGGGCAATCCCTGCGCTACGGTTGTTTAATTTGCACCCATCTTCCCTCCAAAAAGTCCGACAGGCTCCTAGGCCCAGGGTCGAATTGCCCTGGCTGGGTGCAGCGGTGTGATTTCGGCGCCGTTGCAACAGCGGAGACCTGTAGCTGCGCATGGGGCGCTTCAAGGCCAGCGCACGCTCAGTCCAAGAAAAAGGGGCTGGCCCGGTGCGGCCAGCCCCCAAACGTGGCAAAGGCGACTTAGTATTGGTTGGTGGACTCGGTCTCTTCCACCGTCCGGCCCAGTTGATCGCAGGTAAGGGTGACTTGGAACCGGATGTCGCCTACCTTCAGCGCCTTGACCACCACCCGCCAGGTCGCCTGGCCTTTCGGCGGGATGGAGGCCAGCGGGGCCATGGTGACGGTGTTGGCGACGGCACTGACAGCGGTGGGCCCCGAGCCACTGACAAATTGCTGAGCCTCTTCCAGTTTGCAGACGATTTTGACGTTGGTGGCCGGGGCACTGCCTTGGTTGGTGACCTTGATTTCGTAGGTCTCGGTCTTGCCCACCTCGATCGGGTCTTCCAGGTCGATTACCTCAAGCAGCACCGCCGGAATACCCGCAATCCGGGTCTGGCAGGAGGCGGTCACTTGCGGGGCGCAAGTGCCGGCAGCTTTGCTGGAGACTGAGAGCGTGCCCGGGTTCTCCACCACAAAGGTGGCGCACAATTGGCGCGAGGCCTTGGGCGCAACTGAGCCCAAGTTCCAAACCACCCGGCCACTCTCGAATCGACCGCCCTCAGTGGCGCTTTGGAACCGGGCGCCTTCGGACACTGCGGCTTCGACCACGGTGTTGGCCGCCGGGGCATCGCCTTGGTTGTTGAGGCTCAGGCACACCTCGACCGGCCGGCCTGCGTAACGTTCCTCGGGCGCCTTGCATGCCAGGTTCAGGACCGGGGCTCGGACCACCGTGGTGGCTTTGGCCTGGGCCTGGACGCCCTGAGCGGTGGTGACCCGGGCGAGGTTTTCGTAGGTGCCCGTCTTGGCAGCCTTGAGCGAGGCGTTGAACTGGCGGGACTCACCCGGCGCCAATGCATCCACCTTGTAGGTCAGAGTGCTCTGGCCTTCGGCCGTGGTCAATCCGGCGGGCAACGGATCGGTGATGGTGACTTCGGTCAACCGGCTGCTGCCGTTGTTCCTAACGGTCAGGTTCACTGGGATGGGGTCACACACCAACACCTCGGCCGGCATTTGCTTGGTCAACTGGATGGCGGGTTTGAGCACCTTGGTGCCTTCGCACAACACCGGCGTGTAGGTCACCCAACCGCAGGTGGTCATGGTGCCTTCTTCCTGCACGGTGCCGGTGACCTTGATGGTCTTGCTCCCGCCTGGCGGGATTTCGCCCAAGTGCCACGTCGCCATCCCGCCGCTGACTTCAGTGGCTTTCGGGTCTGAGGCGGTCATTTTGAAGTTGGGGGTCATGGTGTCGCGCACCACCACTTCGCGCACCTCGCACGGGGTGAGGTTGGACACCTTGTATTCGTAACTGAACGGCATACCGGCCATCACTTCAGCCGGCACGGTCTTTTCCAGCAGCACGCCACTGCCATCCCGCATGCCCGACGGATACCCAATCACCCCGCGCACATACCGTATGCCGCCGCTTTCGAAGGTCGTATAAGAGGGGCCGTACCCGACCGAGGGTTTGGCCTCGGCTGGCTGCGGGGCCGGTGTGGTGGGTGCCGGAGCTTCTTTGTATTGCGCCTTCTGTTGACACGCGCAGCCTGCCCCGATCAGGGCCAAGGCCACACCACATGTCACAACAACAAGAGGGGTTCCTAGGTTCGGTCTCATAGTTCGCTTCGATCTTTCTGGTTTGCTTATCTCGGCTCTGAGCCTAAGGCATTTTCCCTTGCCTCTGCTTCAGCCGACGGCCCCCTATAGTAGGTCGGGCGGGCTCCCCGGCAAGTTTTTTTGTGCTCTAAGCAGCCCCGCACGCACGCATCGGATGGCTTGGTGAGGCGGCTGGTAAATTAGCTGTTGGGGCTCAAGACGAAAGGTGCGCCTTGCACCAGTTCACCCGCCCAAGCTCATGTGCGCAGGTGAAAGGAAGCTCTGCGGTGTCTTTACGGCCCAGGGCCCGTCGTCAAGGTCACAGATCAAGATTCGGTAGCAGCCTGCTGCAGGCCAGGTCCTTTGAGTGCCGCAGGCGGTTGTGTCCTGTTTCCGGACACCACGCAGACACCGACAGCGCCCTTGGGCTGCCAGCTAACGCGGCGCCACACCGCATCAGCTAGGACCCAAGGCGGAAATGGGGCGTCTTTGACGGGCAGCCCGGGCGCCGCATAGTTCTTTGCGTCTGTGGCACACCAGTAGCTACAACCCCTTCCGGTCGAAACAAGAATCGATGCCATGAAAAAGCTCGTTCTAACTGTGCTGATTGCCGGATGTGCCGGCACGCTGCTAGCCGGGCCGGAATTGTCCCAAGCCGACCAGAAGTGGCTGGAGGCAGTGAAGCAAAAGATTGCGGCCGGCAAAACCACCATCTCCACCCCAAGCGCCGAGCGCGCGCGCCTGGCGGCTGAGCTTGCCAAGAAACACGGCAAGACCGCCGAGATCCAGAAGCGCGACACGGTGTATCTGGTGATGGTGGATTAAGCCGCACGCCGCAGTCGTTTGGCGGCCAAGGCACCTGCTTGGCGCCTGGCCAAGAGGGCCAGGGGGCTAGCGCACTTGGCCGCTCAGGCTTTCAGCTCCGGTCAGGTGCGCGGTCTATTCTGGCGTTGTTTGCGGCGGTGATCATCGCCATCATGCCCCGGCGGTGATCACGGTAACGAATCGACTGATTGTCTGGGGTGTAGCCGCGTTGTTCAGTTGGAGTGGCAGCCGGCTAGCTGTAGCCCAACAGCACCGCGCCACTCGCCTGGGTAATCCGGCTACACGATTTGCCCCCGCACTGCGGAGCGCAGACGAGGTCCGAGCTCTGTTCGGCAATCCCGCGCTGGGACCTGATATTGCGGCAATTGTGCGCCAAGTCGCCTGGCCTGGTCGGCTGGCAGATCTGCTCGAAGCCGCTCAGACGGCGCCCATCCACCCGCTCAGTTTGCCGGTTGGCACCCGGATGCCCTTCATGGCCTCCCGCGCCCAGGGCAAACCGGTGGCCCTGCGGGATGTGCTTTGGGCTGGTCAAGCACCGGTGCCGGCTTATGCCTTCAGCTTCAGCTCAAATGGGCGCCGCTACCGCTGTGTCGTGCCGGCCCCCTGCAGCAATTTCTACATTGAAGAGCTCGGGCCGGACCCGCCCCAGCTCGATCTGGACATCCTTCCCCCAGCCGAAGGGACCGTTTGCGGCCCAGTGGAGCTGCGACTCATCGTCCGGAACCGAAGCGCTCGACCGCTCACCCGGGTCCGAGTCAATGGCAGGCTGCCTGCCGGACTGCAACTGACCGATGGGCAGAGGGCATTTAACTTGGATGCAGGTAACCTCCAACCCGCACACGGCATGCAGTATCGCATCCGGGTCTTGGCTCAAGCTGCCGGCTCATATGTCAGCTCGGCCACAGCCACCTGTGCTGAGGGTGCCCAAGCCCAAGCCACTGCGCGTATCCAAGTGCAAGCCCCGCAACTGGCCCTGGAATGCCAACTCCCAGCCCAAGAACAGGTGGGCCGACCGGTGCAGGTGTGCCTGAGGCTGCGCAACACCGGCAGCGCACCCGAACCGGCTGCCATCTTGACCCTCACACCCAGCCAAGGCGCAACAGCGGTGCAGGCTGACGGCGGCACCGTCACCGACCAGGGCGTCACCTGGAAAGGCCTCAGCCTAGGGCCTGGTGAGACCCGACAGTTCTGCGCGGTGTTCACCGGCTCGGGGGCAGGTGAGCTGACCTTTGCGGCCTTAGCCCAGGGCCAATGTGCCCAGCCCACTCAAACCCAGTGTGCAACCCGCTTGGTGGGTGTGCCGGGGATGTTGTTGGAGGTGGTGGACTTGGAAGACCCCGTCGAAGTGAGCAACCGGGTGGTGTATCTGATTAGGGTGCTGAATCAAGGCTCGGCGCCGCTGACCGGGTTACGCTTAACTTGCACGCTGCCTGAGGCACAGCAATTCCTGTCGGGTAGCGGCGCAACGGCTGTGGCGGCTGACGGGCCCACTGTAACCACCGAGCCATTACCCACACTGCCGCCCAAGGCTGAGGCGGCCTGGCAGGTTGAGGTGCTGGCCATTGCGCCTGGGGATGTGCGGTTCCATGCGCTCCTGCGGTGCGACCAGTTCGACCGGCCAATTGAGGAAACCGAGGCGACACGCCAGTATTGAAGCGCGGGCCTGGCCCGTCGCTCGCCAATCTGAGGCAGCCGCCCTGGCTGAGGCGTCCATGCTTTGCGGTTTTCGGTGACCTGTCCCGAAGTCCGAAAGCTGCGTCTGGACGGACGGCAACTCTTGGGTTGCCGCTCGATTGTTGAGCCAGTCGATGCGTGGCCCGCGCAAGCCTTGCTGTTGAGGGCATGCGCTGCGCAGCCCGCATTCGACAAACGCCGGATTTGACCTGCGGGCCGGCACGGCGGTCACTTTGGTCGTTGACTGCCCTGGCGAATGACCTAGCCTTGTCGGTGCTGGGTGTTGATGTCGTCCAAGCTCTAGCATTGCAATCGAGTCTATGAAAATACATCTGTTTGTGTTATCGGCGGTTGTGGCGGTAGCCATGGCTCTAATGGGCTGCTCGAAAGCCAGCTCAGGCAAAGTCGATCCGTCCCCGATCCAAAAGAGCTTCGCGTCCGCTGAGGCATCGCTCAAAGCCGCGGCCGACAAAGCGGTCGAAGCTATCCAGAAAGGCGACTACAACGCCGCAGTAGCTGAACTGCAGAAGCTGCTGGGCAACGCCAAACTCACTGACGAGCAGAAGAAGGCCATTCAAGACGTGTTGGCGCAACTTCAGAAGGCCATCACCGAGATGGGCCAGAAAGCCGCTACCGAGGCCAGCAAAGCCCTGGGCGAGGTGCAGAAAAGCCTAGGTAAGTAGCCCCGGGCCAGCTTCTGCTTCTAGGTCTGCAACCGCCGCTTGGCATCCTCACGAGCCTGCGCGGGTGCTGGTGCGCTAGGTAAAGCCTACCTCATGGAGGATAGGAGCCCGGCAGGCGTCTAGACGGACACGGTCTTGGGCCCGAGGTTCAGCGTGGGCTCTGAGCCGGGTCCGGGCGCCAACTGGCGGTGCGCCGTGCGTTCCATTTTATAGATCGATCAAACAACCAACGCGAAAGGAAGGAGCCAACTATGCCAAACGCGCAGTCCACTGAATCCCGTCGAGCCAACCATACTTGGCGCTTCTTCCGCGCGGGCGGGTTCGATCAGGTCCGCTTGGACACCGGGGCCGACTTGGCCCACTTGGATGAGCTGGACCAGAAGTTATGGGTGGCCTTGGCGTGCCCCACGCGCGGCTTGGAGTTCGACCCGAAGACCCTGGCCTTGATCGACACCGACAAGGACGGCCGCATCCGTGTGCCAGAGATTTTGGCGGCAGTCCAATGGGCTGTGTCGATGCTCAAGGACCCAGACCAGTTGGTCCAAGGCACAGATGCACTGCCGTTGGCCGCCATCAACGACGCCACGCCCGAAGGCAGGCAACTGCTGGCCTCGGCCCGGCGAATCTTAACTAACTTGGGCAAGCCCGAGGCCACAGTCATCACCATCGACGACACGACCGATACCACCAAGATCTTCGCCCAAACCCGGTTTAACGGGGACGGCATCGTGCCGGTGGACGCAGCCCCTGATGCCCCCACGCAAGCGGTGCTACGCGACATTATCGATTGCCTGGGCCCTGAGACCGACCGCAGCGGTAAACCGGGCGTTTCGCAGGCTAAGCTGGACCAGTTCTTCGCCGAGGCGGTCGCGTTTTCGGAGTGGTGGAAGAAAGCGGAGACCGACCCGGCCATTTTGCCCTTAGGCGACAAAACCGCCGAAGCAGTCGCGGCCCTGAAGGCCGTCAAGGCCAAGATCGACGACTACTTTGCCCGATGCCGCCTGGCGGCCTTCGACCCCCGGGCGGTGACAGCCTTGAACCGGCAGGAATCCGAATACCTGGCCCTGGTGGCCAAGGACCTGTCCATCACTGCCGACGAAGTCCGCGGGTTCCCCTTAGCCCGAATCGAAGCTGGCCGGCCGCTGCCGCTGAAAGACGGTCTAAACCCGGCTTGGATCGACGCCATGAGGACCTTCGACGCTGCGGTGGTCAAACCGTTGTTGGGCGACAAGACCACCCTCACCGAGGCGGAGTGGACCAACCTCTGCGCCAAGCTGGCCCCGTTCGACGCCTGGCAGGCAGCCAAAGCCGGCGCCAGCGTCGAGCGACTCGGGCTGAGGCGCGTGCGCGAGATCCTGGCCAGTGACAGCCGCCAGGCCATTGCGGCCTTGATCGCTCAGGACAAAGCCCTCGAGCCAGAAGCCAACGCCATCGCGGCGGTGGATAAGCTGGTCCGGTTCTGCCGCGACTTGCACAAGCTGCTCAACAACTTCGTCTCGTTCCGCGACTTTTACACTCGCAGAGACAAAGCCATTTTCCAAGCCGGCACGCTTTACCTGGACCAGCGCAGTTGCGAGTTGTGTTTGCCGGTCGAGGACCCCGCCAAACACGCAGCCATGGCTGGGCTAGCAGGGACGTATCTGGCCTACTGCGATTGCACACGCCCGGCCACAGGCGAGAAGATGCAGGTGGTGGCCGCCTTCACTGACGGCGATTCGGACAATCTGATGGTGGGGCGCAATGGCCTGTTTTACGACCGTAAAGGCCGTGACTGGGACGCCACCATCACCCGCATCGTCGATAACCCCATCAGCCTCCGCCAAGCCTTCTGGGCGCCCTACAAGAAACTGGTCCGATTCATCGAGGAGCAGGCTGCAAAACGAGCTGCAGCGGCCGAGGCAGCCTCAGCCGCCAAGTTGGAAGCCGCAGCTACCACCGTGGTGAGCGCTGACAAGGCCAAGCCGCCTGAGCCCAAGAAACTGGACACCGGCACGGTGGCAGCCTTGGGGGTGGGTTTGGGCGCCATTGCTACGGTAGTTGGCGGCTTTGTCTCCGGATTCTTGAAACTGAACTGGTGGCAAATGGCGCTGGCGGTGGTGGGCTTGCTACTGGTGATCTCTGGGCCGTCAATGGTGATTGCCTGGCTAAAACTGCGCAAACGGAATCTGGGCCCGATCTTGGACGCCAACGGTTGGGCCATCAATGCCCGCGCCAAAATCTCGGTGCCCTTCGGCAAAGCCCTCACCCGCGTGCGCGTGTTGCCGCCCGGGTCCGCGCGTGAGCTGACGGACCCTTACGCCAGCAAGAAGTGGCCGTGGATTCTGGCGGTCGTGGTTGCGGCGGCGGTGGGAATCGGCTGTTGGCTGTATTGGGGCGGTCACCTGCATCGCTGGACTCAGGGCCGTTTCGGCGTGGCCCGGCCGAGTCCAACGACCTCGCAAACCAATACCGTGCCGTCGCAGTCAGCTTCAGCCACCAATCCACCCGCGCGCTGAACTTGCGTTGGCCCTTGCCGCCGGGCTGGTTGGCCACGGCCGGTGGACGCGACTCTGACCCCGCACGCCGTATGCCGGACTGTATCTTGTGGTCCAGAACGCCTGCACTCCAGAGTGGTAGCCCCCAAGTTAGGCCACCGGTGATTGGCCAGTCTTTCCGATGCGTCAAAGCCTGCACGACGAACGACCTCCGAGCCCCAAGCCCCACCTCACCATGCCCCATGCCCCATGCTCCGGACTCCTGCAAGCGCTAACCCATTGGCGGTAGGGCCTCCAGTGCGGCGGCTTTGACGCCGCTTGCCCTGCGAGCCACTCAGGCGCTGCATCCTATACGCTCCGCGCTTTCGGTAGCGCCAGCCCGGTCGCGCTAGCCTTCGGCGTGCGGCGGCGAGGCAGGGGACAGGGGGGCAGCAGTCGGTTAGCGCAATGCACTGGCACACCGGGTCGCGATGGGCCGGAAGCACAAAGCCCGGAGAGAGATCTTACATTTGACCTGTTGACAATCGGCAGGACAAGACAGTCTCGGTTTTTTGAGCGCGGTTCGCTGTGTGTTGTCGGCGCTGCCCACAAACTTGCTCCGCCACGATTCAACTCGCTTGGGACTCCGGAACGCTTGTGCGGCGGAGAAAAGCCTTGAGTAGGCTCGTTGCCTCGTCGCAGGGATGCACCCTCCCGGGGCCAGACAGCCCCGAGGTGCGCGCCAGGTCCGGCGGCGGCTCGCCGGCTGAGGTACCCGCCTTGAGCCGGGTGCTTTACCAGGCAATGCCGTAGTCTTCGCCGTGATGACTGGCGCCGCCCCAGAGCGTGCCGTGGGCGTGATCGAACAGGATGGCGGTAATGGGGCCGGAGGTCTTGGGCGCAAAATCCAGTTGGTACCCCATCTGTTGCAACTCACGCCGCACCCAGGAAGGCACCTCGGTGTTGAGCGTCAGGCGGCCCGGCTCGGCCTGGTGTTGGCCGAAGGAGCTGCGCATCTGGTAACTGGTGAAATTGGCCGCTTCGCAGGCCTCCTGCACCGTCAGGCCAAACTCGACCACGTTAAGGAAAAACTGCAGCAGGTTTTGGTCTTGGGTGTCACCGCCCTGCACCGAGAAGCACAGCCAGGGTCGGCCATCCTTCAACGCTAGCGTAGGGGTGAGCGTCACACGCGGGCGTTTGCCGGGAGCCAGCACGTTGAACGGGTTTTCGGCCGGGTCCAACACAAAACTTTGCATGCGTTGGCTCATACCGATGCCGGTGCGGCCTGCCACACAGGCTGGCAACCAACCGCCGCTGGGGGTGACGGAAACCGCCCAGCCCTGGGCATCGGCTGCTTGGATCGAGGTGGTCCCGGTGCAGAAAGCTGTGTCCAACGCCGCTCGGTCGCTCGGGTTGGTCGGGCGAACGCGGAGGTTGGACCAGTTAGTGAGATAATGCAGGAACGGGTTGGTACCGCCCTGGAACGGGTAAGGGTCACCGGGCCGGATGTCCGGATTGTTTCTTGTCCAATCAATGAGCTTGAGCCTGGCCCGGGCGTAATCTTTGGAGAGCAAGCCGCGCAGCGGTTCTTCCGGTGGCCAGTCCGGGTCGCCGTAGTAAAAGTCGCGGTCGGCAAAAGCCAGGTTCATTACCTGATAAAGGGCGTGGATGTAGCGGGCGGAATTGTAGCCCATGGCCCTCAGGTCCAGCAGCTCCAACATGTTCAACGCCTGCAACAGCACCGGGCCCTGCGTCCAGCAGGTCAGCTTGTACACCTCGATGCCTTTGTAGGTGGTTTTGACCGGTTCCTCAATCTTCACCTGCCAACGGGCCAGGTCATCGAGCGTGTGCAAGCCGCCCAGCTCGCGTGAGCCGCGGACAAACTCGGCGGCGATGTCGCCTTTGTAGAACCGGTCATAGGCGGCGTAGATGGCCTGGCGTCGGTCTTTACCCGCCGCACGCGCTTGGGCCTCGGCTTCGACCAGTTTGCGCAACGTGGCCACTAGGTCTGGCTGGCGCCACAATTCGCCCGGCTGGGGCGCCTCGTCCTCTTGACCTAGGCGTGGGAAAAAGACGCGGGCTGAGTCAGGCCATTGCTTGAGCTTCGCAGCGTAGCGCTGGATTTTTTGCACCAGCTCGGCCTCGATGGGGAAACCGTCGGCCAGCTCGATGGCCGGCTGCAACACCTCGCCCAGGGACAGCGCGCCGAACTCGGCCAGCATCACCATCAAGCCGCCGGGGTTACCGGGTGTGACAGCGGCCAAGGGCCCTTCGGCGGGCGGATAGCGCAGGTTGCGTGCTTTGAAAAACTCCGGAGTGGCGCCGGTGGGCGCCACGCCCAGGGCATTGATACCCACCACCCGGCGGCTGCGCGGATCGTAAATGAGCGCCTGGGTCTCGCCGCCCCAACTGACGTCGTCATACATCGTGCACACCGCCGCCAGCATGGCGCAGGCGGCGTCCACCGCATTGCCGCCACGCTCGAACATCTTGGCCCCGGCCATGGCGGCCAAGGGCTTGCCCGTCACGGCCACCCAATGCCGGCCATGCAACACCGGCTTGTGCGTGGGGGAAAACGGTTCCGGCCCAGCCGCCCGCACCCCGACGGCTGCCAAGCCAATCAAGCCGAACTGAAGCAGACCAAATGCGTTCATGGGGTCAGCTTTGCCGCGGCTGCCGCAGAGGAAAAGAAAGATCGGACTAGTTGTCAAAGCCAGGCGTGACCGCCGGGCCTACCGGTGATGTTCAGGTTACAGAGGTTGTTGCAAGCCAGTCACTCAGGCGGGCCTTCAGAGCGTCTGCAGTTTGAGCACGGTGATGGAGTAGGCTGGAAACTGGCGGGTGAACTCGGGGCCCAAGCCACTGATTTGGGTGGTGTGGGGGACGATCTTGCGGGGTTGTTCGATGGAGTTGGTGTCATCCAGAGAAGTCCCGGCCAAGGTCACCGCTTCGCCATCGGATTTGATGTTGGGTGCGCCATTGATGCGGAGCTTGATGTGCCGTGGGGAACCGGTGGTGTTGACGACTTTGACATAAATGATGCCGCTTCGGGAATCGCGGGTGGCACTGAAGAAGATTTGGCGGATTTGTTGGGCCGGGGCGGGCCCGCCCCGCGAGGAGCGGCGTTCCCAGGGGCGCGTCGGGATGTCTTGGGCATCGGTTGCCAGGATTTCATCGCCGTGCATCGAGCTGAACATCACGTGGGCGTAATACGAGGGCGACCCGTAGCTGGACAGCGCATCGTAGCCAATCAGGTCCGAACTCCACTGCATCGAGCGGCCCGGGCCTTCCAGTTGACTGACGTTGACCAGCAGCGGGGCATAGCAATGCATCAGCACAATGTCGGCGTTGCGCTCCAGGCAGGTCATCCAGGCAGCGTCGCCGAGTGCACCGGCCAAGTTTGGCGTGGGCGATCCCACTCGGGTGGCCCATTCGCCGCAGAAGATCTTGGTGGGATTGGTGCGGGCGTAGGTGTCGTAACGAAACGCCTGAGCCATCATTTCCTCCATGTTGCGATAGAAATGTTCGTCCACCAAATCCGGGATGCGGCTTTTGACCCACACATGCTGCGGTTGTTCGTAGCCAATGGAGGAAATGACCTTCAGGTGGGGGTATTTCTTTTTGATGGCGTCGTAGAACTGGGCGAACCGGGCGTCGTAGCTGCCGGTGCGGTCGAACCAATCCTCGTTGCCGATCTCGACGTAGGTGAGCTTGAAGGGCTCGGGGTGTCCGTCGGCAGCGCGGCGTGCGCCCCAGACGGTGGTTTGCGGGTCGCCGATGAGGTACTCGATTTCCTCGAGGGCCTCTTGGACGAACGGTTCGAGTTTCGGCCCGGCGGGGACCACTCCGCCCCGGCCCAGACAATAGCCGGCAAACACACCCAGCACCGGTTCCATGTCCAAGTCCTCACACCACTGGGCGAACTCCAGCAGACCCAAGCCGGCGGTGGACCAGTAACCCCAAGGACTGGGATGCCCCGGCCGCCGTTCGACCGGGCCGATGGTTTCTTTCCAGTTGAACCGCTGGTTGAAAGCATTGCCCTCCAGATAATTGCCGCCGGGAAACCTGAGGAATTTGGGCTTTAGGGCAGCCAACAGTTCCATCAGGTCGATCCGGTTTCCGTTCTTGCGGTTCTTGTAGGTGGGAGGGAACAGCGACACGTTTTGCAACCACAGGGTTCCGGGAACCCGGGTGGTGAGCTTGAAGACGTTGTCCTTGGAGGGCGGCACGGCCGGCGTCTGGAGTTTGGTCTCGAACCTCTTCCATTCCGTGGTGAGACCGTGAATATCGGCGCTGGCAAAAGTGGTCCGGCCATCGGCGCTTTCAATGCTGACGGTCACCGGGCCGCCGAACTCCGGGGAGGCCTTCCCAAAAAACGACACCGTGTAGGTGGTGTTCGGTTTGACGGGGATGCCCCAGTAGCCGCCGTTGGCCACGCCTGCAGGCGAAGTGGCCGAGGCCGTCGAAGCATCCAGTTTGAGGCTGACATTCAGGAATTCATTCAACGGATTGTTGGTGTCAAGGACCAGCGAGGCACCGCCCACAGCCGTCCAGTACCTCGGCTTGGTGTCAGGCCTGAAAGAGGCCGGAAGGTATTTGCCGACTTCGTAGGTTTCAGGAGTGACACGCGGCAGGATCGCATCGGCTTTGAACGAGCGATTCCGGATCAGTTCGGCGTAAATGCCACCTTCGTAGGAGAAATTGATTTCCTCGGTCATCAGCCCGTAGAACATGGGGCTGACTTTGCCGGTGACTTTGGCTGCATCGATGATCAGCAGCGGCACCGGACCCGCTGGGGCCTCCGCGCTTGCTGGTGGGGCGAGCGGTACAGGATTTGCAGGGGCAGGTGCGACGGCTGCATCTGGTGCGGCGGCCTCACGTTTGGCCACGATCTCGGTCCGGGCAAAGTCGCCGACCGTGCGGGTGAACTGGATTTCATTGCCGTCGGCGGAGAGTTGACCGGTGTAGCTGATGCGGATGTCGTTGCCCTGAAAATTGAGCACCTCGACGAATGAGATGGTTCGGCCGTGCACCTTACCCTCAAGTAGCTCGGTTTCGCGCTGCCGATCGCCGACAACCGAGCTGGCCTTCCCGGTCAACTTGGGGCCATCCTGCTTGAAGGTGAAAGTGTATTGCTGGCGGCCGATGAGTGAGTCGAACTCCGATTTCCAAATGCCACTGATGTCGGTGGAAGCATTCCCGGGGGCCGGAGCCGGTGTGTCGGCTGCGCCTTTTGGAGCAGCCGGGGGTTGGACGACCGGTTGCGGCAAAGGCAGATCTTCAAACAGCAGCGGCGCAAACTGATACAAGCTCCGGCGCCAGGTCTGCCATTCGTGGCCTGTGTTGGGGGCCTCGTAGTAGATGCATCTGATGCCGGCCTGTTGCAGCGCCTCGACGTTGCGCTGGGCGAGGCTGGTCTTTTCGCGGCTACCATAGCTGACGAACACCAGCTTGACCTTCTGTTTGAAGGCGGCCAGGTCCGGGATATCGGAAAGGCCGATGCTGCCGCCGCTGAAAATGCCGATATGGGAGAACTTGTCCAGATGGGCCAAGGTGATGGTGCGGGTCTGCATGCCGCCCATGGATAGGCCCGCCATCGCCCGATGGGGTTGGTCCGGAAGCGTGCGGAACGTCTCGTCAATGTGAGGAATCAGGTCCTCAATCAGCACCCGCTCGAATGCGCTAAAGTTGAAAAAGCCGCGTCCGCCAGGACCCGCCGCGCCGCCGCCTGGCCGGCCGCCCGCAGCAGCTCCGCGCCCAGGCCCGGCTGCGCCGGGCACATAACTATTGGCCATTACGATGATGAAGGGCCTGATTTTGCCAGCGGCGATCAGGTTATCCATAATGAAGGCCGCTTGGCCTTGCCGCCCCCAGCCGGTTTCATCCTCCCCACCGCCATGTTGCAGATACAGCACCGGATAGCGCTTGGTCGGGTCTTTGTCGTAGTCAGGCGGAGTGTAAACGAAGCAGCGCAGATTGGTGTTGGCGGATTTGGAGAAGAAATAGACCTCCCGCACTTGACCGTGCGGCACGTTTTTTAGGGCGTAGAAGTCTTGGTCGTGGGCGGGGACCTCCAGGCCGCTGCCCCAACGACCGCCCCCGTAAAAATACTGGCTGCCCGGGTCCGGCACCCCGGCACCGTCCATCACAAGTTGGTAATAATGGAAACCCTCGTCCATCGGACGCGTCACCCCGGTCCAGGCGCCATCCTCACCCTTGGCCAGCGGGTATTTGGCTCCGCCTAAGAAATCCAGTACCACGCTTTGAGCTTGGGGCGCAACCACTCGAACCCGGACACGCCGTTCCGAGTTAACTTGGGGATATTGTTTGCCGGGCTGATTCAGCGATGATGGCTTGAAATCCTCCACCACTGGTTCGTTTGTTTGAGCCGTAGAAATCCCGCAGGCCAGCACGGACACCAACGCGATGCAGGACAGTTTGGTTTTCATGGATGGATTAGGTTCTGTGGACTGACGCTTGAGGCAGCTAGAACCAAGGCAAGCCGCCGCTGCACAGCGGTTGAATCATCGAACCCACGCCTTGAACCTGCCGCCATTCGCCAATTTCTACCAGTACTTCCGTCGAGCAGCGAGAGTTGGACTGCCCAAACCGCTTTTACCGTTGACCGCGCGCCACATCGAGGCTCCGCAGGCTCAAACCATCAGAGATCCAGATTCTTGCTGGGGCTTGGCCGTCGTGTGCCGGGGGATCAAGGCCGTGCACGACCCGAGCGCTATCGTAGGCGCCTGCGCGCTGCGCATACGAGGTTCGTCCGGCGTGGGCAGCAGCTCACCCACGCCCCGGGCGGTAAAGCGGTCGGCTGCAACTCACACAGGCTGTTTCCGACCCCTTTGGCCTTACTTGAAGATGCGTTGTGCGAAGAACCACAGGTTGTTCCGCCAATGCGTCGGGTCGTGGCCGTAGCTGTCCACATGCCAGATGTGCGGTATCTGCTTTTCCTTCAGATAGGCATGGACCCCTTGGCTGATGCGGATCAACCCGTCCTTCTTGCCACAGGACAGATACAGCAACTTGAGCTTTTGCTTGGCGGCCTCGGGGTCGGGAATCAGTTGGGCTGGTGGCTTGGTGTTGGGCGCGGCAGAGAAAGCGCCCACCCAGGCAAAGGTGTCCAGGTTGCCCAACCCAAAGTTCAGTGCCTGGCCCCCGCCCATAGAAAGCCCGGCCAGGGCACGGTGCTCGCGGTTGGTCCAGACGCTGTAGCGTGACTCGATGGTGGGGATCACATCGTCTAGCAGATCCCGTTCAAACCGCGCAAACGCAGGTGCCGTGGCCATGGGATTGGACCCAGGCCGATCGTCTTTCTGCGCGCGGCCATTGGGCATGACGATGATCATGGGCACGGCCTTGCCGTCGGCAATCAGGTTATCCAGCAGGATGTCCGGATGTGCGAACCGCAGCCACTCGGTTTCATCACCCCCGATGCCGTGCAGGAGGTACAGCACGGGGTATTTGTTGGCGGTCGAGTAGCCCGGTGGGGTATAGACGTTCATCCTGCGCCTTGTGCCGACGGTCTTGGAGTCATACTCGATCAGCTCCACTTTGCCGCGAGGGATGCCCTCCCGCCTCCGGTCAATGCCGGGCGGCGGATCGTCAAACGCCGGTTTGTCGTCCGGGTTCAGCGTAATGGGGCCGCCAAAACCCCCGCCACCGCGTCGCGGTGAGGCGTCGGGGCTGGTTGCGGGTGCCTCACCCCGAGCCGCCTTGAATTCCGAGCGAAAACGATCGCCCACCTCGCGCGTGAAGGCAATTTCGTTCGCCCCGATCTTGCCCGAGTAACGAATGCGCAGTTCGTTCCCTTGGAAGTTGACCACTTCCACGAAGGTCACGGTGTCCCCCTGGATGATCCCTTCCCTCAGTTCCGTTTCGCGCTTCTGGCCATTGATCTCGGCTACGATTTTGCCGGTCAGCTTTTCGCCCTCGGTTTGGAATGTGAACTGGTATTTTTGCAGGCCGCGTGGAGTTTCGAACTGGGCGTGCCAGGGGCCCGCGATATCCGCCGCGCCAAGGCTAGCGGCCCAAAATCCCATTAGGCCGCACCAGAGGAGTCTGCTGGCGTGTTTCATAGGAGCGATTCTTGCACTTGGTTTCATATTGGTGGGTCTAAGGCGGTTAATTCAAGGTCACCGGTTCATTGGCCGGTCCAACGGAAAATGTCGCCCTTGGCCAGGGTAATCTCCTTGGTCGTGGCGCCGTAACGCAGTTGGACTGGTCCAGCCCGAAGCGCACGGATGGTGGCTTCCACCAATTTACCGTCATTCCATGTCACATCCACTTCGTAACCACCGCGTGCTCGCAGCCCGTTCACGGTGCCAGTAGGCCAAGCCTTGGGCAGCGCAGGCAGAATCTCGATCTCCGGCTTCAGGGTCGAGGCTGAGGTCGTGCCGACGCGCCCTAATCGGCTCTGCACTAGCATCTCTGCAATACCTGCGGCGCCGCCGAAGTTACCGTCGATCTGGAACGGCGGATGCGCATCGAACATGTTCGGATACGTCAAGCCAGGGCTGAGCAAGTGCCGCAAGATCTGGTAAGCACGGTCCCCTTCACCCAGATGTGCCCACAAGCACATGCGCCAGGCAGTCGCCCACCCGGTGGCTTTGTCACCACGCAATTCCAGCGATTTCCTGACCGCCGCCGCCAGTTCCGGCGTGTCACGACGGTGAATATCACGCCCCGGATACAGTCCGTAGAGGTGGGAAACGTGGCGATGGTGTCTTTCCGGTGCCTTCATGTCCCAATCCTCCAGCCATTCCTGCAACTGGCCTGCGCTGCCGATCTGATTCGGCGCCAGCCGAGCCCGTGCCGCAGCTAGCCGCTGGCGAAACGCTTCATTCACTCCCAGCAGTTCAGCCGCCTTGATGGTATTGGCAAACAGGTCCCGCACAACTTGCATGTCCATGGTCGGCCCGGCACAGACCGCCGTGCCAAACGGATGCATGTTTTCTGGCGAGATTGAAGGATTGGTGACCAGCCATTGAGTTTTCGGATGCTCCTGGAGTGTGTCCAAGAAGAACTCCGACGCGCCCTTCAACACCGGGTAAATGCGCTGCAGGACCGCTTTGTCGCCGCTGAACTCGTAGCGGTCCCACAGATGCAGGCACAGCCAGGCACCCCCGCAGGGCCACATGCCCCAGTTGGGGCCATCGATCGGGGCGGTGGCCCGCCACAGATCCGTGTTGTGATGCACCACCCATCCCCGCGCGCCATACATCTTCTGCGCTGTCCGGGCGCCGGTCACGGTGAGGTCTTCCACCATGGCAATCAGCGGTTCGACACACTCAGCCAGGTTGCCAGATTCAGCGGGCCAGTAGTTCATCTCGGTGTTGATGTTGATCGTGTATTTGCTTCCCCAAGGCGGATTCAAGCTTTCGTTCCAAAGCCCCTGCAGCGTGGCGGGCTGGCCGCCGGGCCGTGAACAACTGATGAGCAGGTAGCGCCCGAATTGATAATACAGCGCTGCCAGTTGGGGATCGTAGCCGTCGGCAAATCGGCGGATGCGCTCGTCGGTCGGCAGCTTCATCGCCTCGCTTTGGCCCAGGTCAATGCTCACGCGGCGGAACAACCGCTGGTAATCTGCCAGATGCGCCGCCCGCAATTCAGCCAAAGTTCGACGGCTAGTGGTCGCCAGGCCTTGTTTGACGATGCTCTCGGGATCGCCGCTGACGTCATCGAACTGCTTGTAGCTTGTGGCCGCTGCAATGAGCACCACCGCTTCATTGGCATGGCTCACCGTGATGGAACCTGCTTCGGCACTCGTTTTGCCTCCTTGAGCGAGCACCTTCACCCGGGCCTGATATTTGATCTGGCCCTGGATGCCGCCGGCACTACCGCCCACCCCGCGCATCACCAGGGTGTCGTTGCCCTCGGTTTGCACCGAAGCAGTCATCCGCGTCTTCATGCCGGCGGCAAACGATAGCCTGCCGGGCTTGTCCGCCGCCAAGTGCAGGACAATCACGTTGTCCGGCGCACTGGCAAAAACTTCACGCCAATACCGCACGCCGTCGGTGACGTAACTGACAGTGACCGTTGCTGTGTCGAGGTCGAGCTCGCGGCGGTAATTGTCGGCATTCGTTGCACCCGGAAAGCTCAGCAGCAGGTCGCCTACCGTCTGATACGGCATCTGGCCCAGCGGCCTGGCCATGACCTTGGCGCTGATGAGCGAGGCTGCCTCGCGGTATTTGCCCTCATTCACCAATTGGCGAACCTGCGGTAACGCCTCTTTGGCTTCGGGATTCACCGGATCGTAAGGACCACCCGCCCAAACGGTGCCTTCGTTGAGCTGTAGCCGCTCCTGGCTAATGCCCCCAAAGACCATCGCGCCTAAACGCCCGTTGCCGACCGGCAACGCTTCCGTCCACTTCGCTGCAGGCTTGTCGTACCACAGCACGTTGGCACGGGCGGGTGCAGATGCGGCATCGGACGCAGCGGACCAGCCAACCGCCACCATCACTGCGGCCCATGCAAGAAGGATGCGCAGATGCTTCATAGCCATCGCCATGATTAGTCGGGTCTGATCTTGAGGTAAAGCTCCTGAACTCAGCCTTTGCGCGGAGACCGGCCCAACCCTCCAAATTCATGGATCGCTCCGCTCAGGTTACGAGCCAGGACCAGGGCAATATCGGGCCGGCCTTGGCTTTCCAAGTGCTCAATTCAATCAGTCCCTCAACCAGCCTGCTCAGGCTTGACCCACTTGCCGTGTTGTTTGATCAAGTCAACCAACCGGTCCACCGCCTCAGCTTCAGGCACGTTGAACTGCACCGGGGTTTTGCCCACGTAAAGGTTCACCTTGCCCGGGGCGCCTCCCACGTAGCCAAAATCCGCATCCGCCATTTCGCCCGGGCCATTAACGATGCAACCCATAATACCAATTTTGACGCCTTTAAGATGCTGGGTGCGGGCTTTGATTCGGGCGGTGACAGTTTGCAGATCGAATAAGGTGCGACCGCAGCCCGGGCAGGCCACGTATTCGGCCTTGAACGACCGGCAACCCGCTGCTTGGAGAATGTTGTAGGCCAACTGCAGCCGCTGCGCTGCACCCCGCTCGGCTCGCACCAAGACCGCGTCCCCGATCCCATCGGCCAACAAGGCACCGAGCACCGTGGCGGCGCGCAGTAGCGCGTTGTCTGAGTCGCCTGCAGCAGTTTCCGCCCGCAAGGTGTCCTTGAGCAGGATCGGGTTACTCCGGCCCATCTGTTGCAAGCGCGCGGCCAACAGCCGAAAGGCCGCCACAGATGGCAAGCTTACGCCATCCTTGACCGTCACAAGCTGGGTATCGGCTGCTACCGCAAACGGTCGCGCCGGATCGACCTCCACCACGTTTAGTTCCTCGTAAACTGCCTCAGGCCGGACGTCGTCTGACCGGGTCGACTGCTGGCCGAGCTGTTCGTAATCGCCTCGGGTCACCACCACCCGCACTGTCTGGGTGCCGCCGCATTTGATGCCTGATGGTAGTTGGATCTCGGGCGTGGCTCGACGTCGGTAGCTGAATGGATCGAATGGCCAAGGCAATTGCGACTCGTCAACATCCAGCTCTTCAGCCCGCGTTAGCTCAGGCACCAGCCGGATGAGCTGGTGGCAAACGGGTATTTCAGCCACAGGCGGTTCGGTCAGGCTCACGCGAATGGTGTCGCCCAGCCCGTCACACAGCAGTGAGCCGATGCCGATGGCGCTTTTGATGCGGCCATCTTCGCCTTCGCCCGCCTCGGTCACTCCCAAGTGGATCGGGTAGTTCCAGTCCGGCCCCAGCGCCGCCAGCTTGGCGCACAGCAACCGGTAAGATTGGATCATGACTTTCGGGTTACTGGCCTTGAGCGAGAACAGGAAGTTGTGGAACTGGTGCTTGCGGCAAATCCGCGCAAACTCCAAGGCGCTCTCGACCATGCCCAAGGGGGTGTCGCCGTAGCGATTCAGGATACGGTCCGACAACGAGCCGTGGTTGACGCCGATCCGCAGGGCGCGTCCCAGCCGTTTGCACTCCAACACCAGAGGGCTGAAGGCTGCCTCGACCCGCGCCAGCTCGGCCGCATACTCGGCATCGGTGTATTCGCGCACCACGAACTTCTTCTTGTCAGCGTAGTTACCCGGATTAACCCGGATTTTTTCGACCCACTTGACGGCTTCCAAGGCGGCCTCGGGTTTGAAGTGGATGTCAGCCACAATGGGCACCTGGCAACCGCGCGCACGCAATTCGGCCACGATCTGCTTGAGGTTGGCGGCATCTTTAACGGTTGGGGCGGTGATGCGCACCAGTTGGCAGCCGGCAGCCACCAACTCCAGCGTCTGCTGCACGCAACCTGCGGTGTCCATCGTATCGCAGGTCAGCATCGACTGCACCACAATCGGCTGACCGTCGCCAATGACCACTCCCCCTCGATCCGGGTGGCCCACCACCACCGCGCGCGTGGGCCGGCGCACATAGCGGTAGGGCGACTGACAGTAGCGCAACAGGCTCATGGCTCGCCAGGTGTTGGGGCAAAGATCAACTCCGGCACAGGAGCGCGCTTCCACGGCAGCTCCTGCACATCAAAGAAGGCGATATACAACATGTAAGCAATTAGCAACGCGGCGCAACCGGTCTGGATGTAGTGCAAGAGCCGCGCGCTGACTGGCCGGCGCCAGGCTGCCTCCAGTAGCCCCAACAAGATGTGGCCGCCATCCAACACCGGGATCGGCAACAAATTCAGCAGTGCCAGGTTCACATTCAACACTACGCTAAACCACAGCACCAGCCGCCAGCCTTCCTCGCTTTGGAACAGGATATAAAACACGGTCAGAATTTTCACAAACCCACCCAGATGCTGCGGTTTGATGTCAGACTTGCGGGAAACCACTGCCTCCAACGTGCTGACCAGCGCGCCCACGCTATCGACCACTTGCTCCCACGGCCCCGGATAGATCAGCGTCAGCCGCCCGCCGTCCGACCAGATCACCCCCAACCGTGGCCTGTTGTCCTCGGGTTTTAACGGGATAGCCGGCACCACCGTCAGCTCCAAGGTCTGGCTGCTGCGCCGGACCTGCAAATGGACCGGGTTGGTGCCGTGCTGCTCAATCCAGTCACTGACCATGCCTGGATGAAAGACGCGTTGCCCGTTGACCGCCACAATCTGGTCTCCAGGCCGCAAGCCCGCCCGGGCCGCCGGGCTATTGGTGGCTACCCGACCAATAATGGCCGGTTGCGCAGGCTCGATCAGGATCTGCCGCAGGCTCTTGCGTTGCCAGAACTTGGTCGGCTCTTTGGTGGGCGTGACCATCACGCGATTGGTCACCCCGTCGCGCACAAACACAATGGGAATGCTGTGATCCTCGCTGCGGATCACGCGCCACTGAATGCTTTGGCCCATGCCGCTGAACTTGGTTACCGGATGCCCGTCCACCGCCAACACCAGGTCCCCAGGCCGCAACCCCGCCGCCTCAGCCGGGCCGCCCTTGTGCACATAACCAATCACCGTGCTAGTCTCAGCTTCACTCACTGGCCGCCCCACCCACCAAACCACAAACGCAAACCCAATGGCCAAACTGAAGCTGGCCAGCGGCCCGGCAAAAGCCACCAGCATTTTGTCCCAAGGTGAGATGGGCGGTAGCGACTCGGCTGGGGTTTGGCTCTTGCCCTCGATCGCTTCCATGGTGGCCATCTGCGGCAGCGACACATACCCCCCAGCCGGGATCCAGCCCAGGGCGTATTCGACCCCGTTAACGGTCGTCTTCCACAAGGGCTTGCCAAACCAGATGGCAAACCGCTCGATCTTCAGCCCCCGCCACTTGGCCACCAGGAAATGCCCCAGCTCATGCGCAAAGATCAGGAGGTTGAAGATCAGCAAGACCTCCAACACAATGCCGATGACCTTCAATACACCCATACCAATTCTAGCCGCACCAAGGCCGACCTGTCTGTCCCGTCCTTCCGCTTGGTCAACCGCAGGCTGCAACCGAAGCACGGCCCGGGCCAATCATAGATTAGCAAATCGCTCTGACAACCCCGCACCAGTGCTTTCGCAACGCCTCGAAAGACGATGCCCATGGGCAGCACCGGCCCCTGGCCAGTCGGTTTCGGCGGCCCGCCGAAACCACTCCCCAGCTCCGAGCTTCGAGATCCAAACCCCATCCTCCATGCCCCATGCTCCATGCTCGACTGCGCGCCAGCCTTTTGAGTGCGGCGGCTTTGACGCCGCTTTGGCTTGGGCGCGGCGGCCCCCGGGTCATCTGCGGTGCGGTCGGGCGAGCAGGTGTTTCGGAGGATGTTTGAAAGTAGAATGGGGCGGCCTGCCTACCCAGGGCGGCACTGCGCTTGCCCTGGGCTGGTACACCGCCGCCCCTTTGGGGCGGCAACTGGGAGCGCAGACTGGCAGTCTGCCGTGTCGCGGATTGGCAATCCGCAGGCCATTCATTGCACCTGCGGTCTGGCCGACTGTCAGTTGCCTAGGCGAAGGTCGTTGGGTATCAGGGCCCCTGGCCGGTCGGTTTCGGCGACCCGCCGAAACCCCAAGCGCCGAGCTTCGAGCTCCCAGCTTCCATCTCCACGCTCCACGCCCCATGCTTGATGCTGGCGCGGTGGAGACGCTCTCAGAGGACCGGCGTGGAAGCCGGCCCTCCGAGGGGACTCACGGCTCGCGGTAGCGTTTTGATAGGGGTAGGGATGGCGGGATTAGCGCCACCCCTCCCTCCGAACCGGACGAGCGGTTCTCCCGCATCCGGCTCTCCAGTCAGTGGGGTCTCCGCGAGACTAACCATAAGCACAAGAGCCA
>Ga0078972_1008002_pt1 | contig 22723 bp, 26 predicted proteins | sample YelNatPaOPGAMG01_FD_67568 | JGI IMG/M metagenome (GOLD analysis project Ga0078972, IMG submission 67568) | Hot spring thermophilic microbial communities from Obsidian Pool, Yellowstone National Park, USA - OP-RAMG-01 (SPADES assembly) (version 2) | ecosystem: Environmental > Aquatic > Thermal...
GAACCATGTCCAGGGAATCATCGTTATGGTGGGGGCGGTTTTCAAACCCGCCCCTACTTCCCAGAAGGCGTCATCACTGCACTCGGAAAAGCGATTCATCGAATTCCGGCTTACCTGTGTACCGGTCCATAAAAAATCCAGGCGATTCCTCGATGTGATCAAAGATAGCCGGATTCACCATGATTCCGACTTTGTGGAGAGCCTTCACCACGGCCTGCGGAGAGGGTGGACACGTCTTTATTGCAATCATATTCTCGATATTCGGATGATCCCGATTGGCCTCGTAAAGACACTTTCCCAACAAGATAGTGTGCTTCTTGCCTGGATTCGGCTTCATAACCTTGCCGGTCAAAATCTCGACATCGTCCCACGCCGCGCCCTGCCAGGCAAAAGCGATGGATGTCAGAATGATGCCGGTCAACACCGAGCAATAGGTGCAAATGGTATCGTCATATTTTGGATACGAAAGACCCTTGATGCCCATTTTTTCGAAGGGCAGCGGCAGCGTATTGTCCTCATTGTACGCAAAGGCGTAGCGTAACTTCATGGCAAAATTCTCGATAGGCGCGCCGACAATTTCGACATCTGACAAATCGGTAGGCCGTCCAAGGCGTCGCGCCGCATGGCATAAGTGCGGCACTTGCGTCACGTCGTATCCCAGAATTTTTGCGCCGACCTTGTCTGCGGACAGGACATCCCGAGAGGCCACTAGGACGTTGCTGCGCCTCATCTTTCCATCGAACCCGGGCCCTCTTTCATTCGTGTAGATCCCGTCAAGTATGGTGAGACATTCCGGCAGCCTGTTGGCTAAGTGCGCGACCATAAAATGGAGATCGCGAGACGCATCTGCCGAGTGACACTTCTTCCGTGAGTTCACATCGATGAGCCCCTTGAGGTTTTTTATCCCAAGGCTTACCACGGTCTGCGCATGAGTTTTGAGCACCGGCAGGTTGACGACGAAGTCGCTGGCCAAAAAATCAGCATTGAAATTCAGTTCCACGCCGTCTCCCAGGTCTGTCTTTTCGAAGGGGCGTTCAAAGACATTCACCACTTTGACGCCAAACCGATCCCGCAGCCTGTTATACCCGAGATATTCAAAGGCGTGGGCAGGCGTGGCATGATCTTTCGGATTGAAAAGGACACTGCCCTCGCCGATGGTAATATCGCTGACTCCGAACTCCTTCAGAAGCGCTACTGCATCGTGCACGACTCGAGACGTCGTGATAACGCCCCACTTTGGAAAAGGGATTGCCTTGCTCCAGAAAACGATATTGGGTTTTACGAATACCTTGGCATTGGACGCCAATCCATTGAATCCGCCGCACAGACGCACGGCCTCACCCACCGATGTGAGCGGCTCCTTGTAGGGCGTAACCGAGACGATTTTTTTGTCGATCTCATGCATTGTTGGGACCTTTCTCTAGCCTCACAGACAAGCGGTCAGCGAGTTCAGGAAAATTTGGCGGAAAACCTCGTTGGGGCGCAGCCCACAGCTCTTGCAGTATCATAAAGAATTCGATCTGAGCCTGCCCGAGTTCCAGCTTGATCTCCAGATTCGTTCCCAAATCGAGGAACTTGAGTATTTCTAGGCACACGCTTGCGTCCCATGGGTTTTTGCCAAGTTGCTTCATCAATTCCATGATTCGTCCTCGGATCAATTTTTCGGCAGAGCTCACGTCCAGTTGTATTTTCCAAAAACGAGCCTCTTCCAACACCGACTCCAGCCTGTCGGGATAGAAGCCCCCGGAGAGCTTTTCCAGTTCACGCAGGAACGTTCGACTTAGCACAAACCGCGCAGCCGCGAGAAATGTGTCAGGGAGTTTCGCCTCGTAAGTGACAATCAATTTGGCGAGGTCTTTGTTGGTGCGGTAAAACACCTCGAAGAGCCCCGCCTGCTCCTCGTACATCTTACTCGTGGCAGCCTCGATGATGCGTATGCGCTGCTCGACGAACAGGTTCTTCATGGAAAAGTATTCTTCCGAAAAGCGCTTATCCATTTGCCTCAGCAATTCGGTGGAAGAATACCTGTAGAAGGTTGAGAGCAGCTCTTTCTTTAGGGTCGCATACTCCTCGTTGCTCACAAAGTTCTTCACTGAACATCGAAGGTCCACTTCTCCCAAATAAATCACCGCGCAGATGAAATCAGAGCTTTGCAGCGTCACCTGGTCCGCGACCTTCAGACGGCCGAGAAGGAAAACTCTCTCCACAGAGCGTTCACGCACCAGGTCGAGGACTTCTACGTTGTAGCAATAGAGTTTTTCCCTGATAGGCAATTCCTCGAAGGCCGCAGAGATCACTACGTGCGCTGCCACATGTTCCAAAGACGAGGCCTGGGGCCAAATCTTGTTGTTGAATATCTCATCGCCTCGAGGATTTGACCTCGTGTTGCTCTCCGCTTGCGACAGTATGGAGAGAAAATCGTCCAACACAGCGGCGTCATAGGGTTGCAACAACTGAATTGTCCTGGCTGCATATCGAAGAACCTGAAGCGATTCAATCCCAGTGATGTCGTCAAAAAACCACCCGCAGCTCGTGTACATAAGCATTCGATTGCGCTGCATTTCGAGGAGCTTGAGGGCCAGCGGCGCTTCTGTTGCATCAAGGGCGTGGGTTTGATGATGCACGAGAAAGTCGCCTGCATTCGCGTGGTTCGCAAGAACCACTTCGATGTATTCGTTTCTGGCGTTCCATGGGTCGCTGAGGAAAGCCCTGGCCTCTCGCTCGAAAACCGCATCTGCGCGGTCGCGCAGCGCATCCATTGCCCGCCGCAAGGGGGCTCGCCATCTCTGATTCCAGCCCGGTTTCAGACCGCTGGAACAGCCGCAATCCCTCGACCACCTTCCGAGACCGTGGGGGCAACTCCAGGATGAATATTCTATCAACTCCACCTCTGCAGTCGGGGGATGTTTGTCAAGGAATTCTGCATAATTAGTCAACTCGACATCCTGGTCTTGTATGAGGCGGTCCAACGCGAAGGCCAAAGCCATCTCCCCGAATCGATGATGATGACCGTAAGACTCGCCGTCTGTGGCGATGTGCACAAGTTGCGGCCATGTCCTCTGATCTGAGAAACCGCCCAACAGTCTCAATCGCAAGTCTTCGCCGCTGTTCAGCAGGTGCTGGAATGCAATCGCTTGCGATATGGGAGCGTCATAGAAAAATATGGTGATTTGGCCCGATCCTGCGACGCTGCACTTGTACGGCCGTGATGGATCCACGGTTCCCCCCGACACGTCCACCCACTCGGCGCCTGAAACCGCACGAAAACGCCTTGCCTGCCAAGGAGACAGAATCGTAAAGGAGATCCCGTGATCGATGAGCACGCCGAGCGTTTCCTTATCGACCGCTGTCTCGGGCAGCCACATCCCCTCTGGCCTACGCTGGAACCTCTTCATGAAATCTTTGATAGCCCACACCGTTTGCGTAACCTTGTCTCGCAGGGACGCGAGAGGCATGATCATGTGATTGTAGGCCTGCGCAAGGGCGTTGCCGTGCCCCGAACGCTTCTGGATGCTCAAAACGTCTGCGTTGAGGATGCGCCGATATGTATCCGGACACTTTTGTTCGAGCCACGAGAGAAGCGTGGGACCGAAATCGAAGCTGATGTGTTCGTAGTTGTTCACCACCCGGCGCAAACGGCCCTGCTCGTCAAGAATCCGAGCTTGGGTATTTGGCGTGTAACACTCCTCCGCGATTCGCTCGTTCCAATCGTGAAAGGGATGAGCCGATTCCTGATATTCTACGTATTCAAGCCATGGATTTTCTCGGGGCGGCTGATAAAAATGCCCGTGTATGCACACGTACTTCGGGAGACGCGTTTCCACTTTTACTCACATCCCGTCTGAAGGAGGTTAACAGAACCTTGATCGCAAGCGCCAAAATATTATAGTTTCAGCGCTGCATCGTCAAGCCCGCTGTCTTGCGAACAGGAAAAGCTTTGAGCTAACACAGCCTCCGTCGATTCTTGGACCGTAAACGAGATGATGAGCGACACTTCAAGGCATTTCTTGGCCGCGGGCTCGTTGCACGGATGTCACCGATTTGTATGAAGGCCGAGAAATCACATGAATATCACACTTATACGACCGCCTTTTTATGCGTTGTTCGGCGTTACCACGCCGAAAATGAAGACATATCCGCTCAACTTGCTTTATCTTGCCACCTACGCCAGGGAGCGCGGGCGCCATGTCGCCAGCGTCATAGACGGAGAGAATATTGCTATTCCGGAAATTTTGCCTCCGCCCGGATCAGATGACGATCCAGAGATCGTCATGCATAGAGGCATTGGTCGCATGATCGACGTTCTCAACGACCCTGATCACCAGTTGTGGGTCGAACTGGAAAACCGCATTGCTGCGACCGACCCGGACGTGGTAGGATTCACCTGTAATTCTGGCAATATGGACACGGTCAGGCTCATGACCAATCGCCTGAAGCGCCGAGGCCTCAAAGTTGTGCTTGGCGGAAGTCATCCTACTGCCGCTCCTGTTCAGAGCCTAAAATACACGTCGGCCGATATGGTGGTGGTGGGCGAGGGAGAGGAAACGCTGTGCGCCCTGTTGAACGCTTTGGAAAATGGGGCCGCGCTCGAATCGATTCCCGGCTTGGCCTTCCGGCTTGGCGCCGACATCCGCGTCAATCCCAGACGACCGCTCATAGCCAATATCGATGATATTCCCATACCGGACAGGTCGCTTGCGCCCCGAGGCGATTACTTCGGGAATGTCATCATCACCGGCAGAGGCTGTCCCTTCAACTGCGCCTATTGTGCATCCCGTACGCTGTGGGGACGACAGGTGCGTCTGCGATCGGTTGACTCCATCATCGCTGAACTGAAAAGCCTCAAAACCGCACGCACGCGCGGGGAACCCGGCCAGGGGAGGGATGTAGTCAAGATTGTCGATGATACATTCACGGTAAGCAAATCTAGAACGATGAAGCTCCTTGACCGCATTGTCCAAAGCGGACTTCATTGTTTTGAATACACCGCCGGCGTGAGGGCGGACACGCTGGACGAGGCCGTGGTCGAGAAACTCAAGGAAGCCAACTTCCGCAGAGTAACTTTGGGCGTAGAAAGCGGCAGCCCCCGTATATTGAGGATGATCCGGAAAGGCGAGACCAACGAGGATGTCAAGCGGGCAATGCATCTCCTTAGGAGCGTTGGAATACGCTCGCATGCATTCTTCATGATCGGCTTGCCGGAAGAGCGTCCCGAAGACATAGAGTTGTCCAAAAGGCTCATTCTCGAGGCCCGTCCGGATTATGTGGAAATAAACATGGTAACCCCATATCCGGGCACAGACCTCTTTGACAAGCTGATTCCAGAAGGCATCGATAAGATCGATCGTTGGTATAGGTGGTTTCATCAGGGCCTTGCGACCCATTCGAATCAACTGGGGTACGATCTTGATAAGGCATATGAAGACTTTGTGGAATTCGCGCGCTCCTACAACACCTCTCAGACCACTCGCGACTCCTGATCCGGACACGTACGGCAAGAATTGATCATGAAATCGTCATGTGCTATGCTTTCTCTCGCATACATATTCAAGGGTAATCCCTTAACTCATTATAAAGACAGACGAAGGCTCGCCCATGAGTGAGTAGGCGGCGAGGCGGCCCTCCACGCGCCGCGGCCAGACGCGCCTTTGACCCAATGAGGAAGAAATGACAGGAACCATCATGATAAACCTCTATGAAACGCCCCGCGTCTCGGAGCGCGAGAAAGCCGTATCATGGAAAACGAACTGATGCGCGCCGCTGCAGACGGAGACATGGAGCGGGTTGAAAGACTTCTTGGAGAGGGGTACGATCCAGACGCCCAGGACGATGTATTGAGAAATACCCCCCTTCATTTTGCGTGCATTCACGGTCAAAAAAGCGTCATTCGCCGCCTCCTGAATGCGGGGGCCTCGCCGGACATAAAGAACCGCAAGGGGCGAACGCCGCTCGCCGAAGCCGTCTCAAAGGGGGATGTAGAGTCTGCTGCGCTGCTGTTGGCACATGGGGCGCTCGTGGACAGCAGGGATTCGATGGGGGCAACCCCTTTCATGGAAGCTTGTCGAGTAGGCGCCTGGGAAGCCGCGTGCGAACTGTATCGCAACGCCGCGGCAGTGGATGCTTGCGACGCTCGAGGGCGGACAGCGTTGATGCTGGCGAGCGCCGAGGGTCACCGCAGGGTTGTTGAAGCCTTACTCAGGAAAAATGTCCAAAAAGATGCAAAGGATAAACTGGGCTGGACTGCCCTTTGCTGGGCTGTTTTCGAAGGGCATTCCGGGATAGTGGAACTGCTCCTGAGCAGTGGTGCGGATCCCAACGTAGTGGACAACAAGGGCCGAACCCCTCTCATGATCGCGACCAGAACAGACCGCCCTGACATCTGTGAGCTGCTTATTCAATTCGGCGCAATTACTGAACACCGGGATGGACATGGCCGGACTGCTCTTTTCCTCGCCGCGTTGACAGGGAGCGTTGAAGTCGCCCAGATGCTTATCGCGGCAGGCGCGTCGATAGATGCGAAGGACAACTTCGGTCGGACGCCGCTGATGATCGCGTGCGTGAAGGGCGCCGTCGAAGTGGCCAAGCTCTTGATAGAACATGGCGCAAACCTCTTGGCGGAATCTTCCGAGGGGCATACCCCAATGCTTTGCGCGTGCGCCTCCGGCCACTGTGATATCGTCGCGCTGCTCCTGGAAAAAGGCGTCGGTCTCCTTGATGCAAATGTCCTTGGCTTCACGCCGCTCCTTGTCGCATCACGAGCCGGCCATAAGGATGTAGTGAAGCTGCTCTTGGGTAAGGCAAAAGGCAGCCAAGAAGGTCAGCCAGGCGATAACGCGTACACGAGGCTCAGATGACGTGTAGTGGGGATTTCAATTTGTCATGAGATTGCTTCGCGTCGCGTGCAATGACGCGAGAAGGCATCTCGTCGTTGCGATGAGCCGACAGCCACGGGGCAATCTCAGCTCGTGTGCATCAATGAGTGAAGCCTTTATAGCGATTTCCAGAAAAATTGTCCCATCGGGTGAAGCATTTTTTGTCAAGGAGGAGTATTGCACGTTGACCCATGGGGAGAGAGGTTTCTGTGCCCACTAGAAGCGTAGCTTGTCATTTCGAAGGAGCCATCCTCGAACGAACGTGAGAGGCGGCGACTGAGAAATCTTTGCCTCTGGATTAAGATTTCTCGGCGCTACGCGCCTCGAAATGACATGGCGGATAATAGTCATTGTCAAATGTTTACGCCTACGCAACAAAGCCTGCCAATGGGGCAAAACTTTAGGCAACTGCTTTATGCGTGCACGCTGCTTTCGAGAAGCGCCATAAGCGCTGCAGGATTCCTCAGCCTGACCCTGCGCGATTCAACGACGCGCCTTTCAACAGGATAGCAGTTCGAAGACCTTTACTGCGTGGTGCTCACAAGCACATTTTCTGGGGGAACGACATACCGAATGAGAAGGCCAGCCGCAAGACAGAAAAATCCGAGATAACCAAAAACCAAAGGGAAGTTGCCTGCGGTAAAATCAAGGAGGTAACCGGCCAGAGTCGGCCCTGCTAAACCCGACACGAACCCGTATGAGGTAAACATCAGGCCGAAAATTGAACCAAAATGCTTCATCCCGAAACAGTCCACCGCCAACGGGGCTGACACGGCAAAGAGCGTCCCAAAGGCAAACCCCACGAATCCTGCACACAAAGAGATGATGAACAGGTCCTCAAACCATGGCATCAAGAAATAAGACAGGCCGGCGGCGACAAACGTCACGCTCATGGTGATATTGCGCCCGACCAGATCAGAAACGTAGCCAGAGATAAGCCTGCTGATCCCACTGGCCAGATTGAATATCGTGAGAATCACCACGGCTTCTACGAGCTGAAACCCCCGAGACAGACCAAACGACGTGGAGAGAGTGACCATCGCAATGCCCGATGCGCCTTGAAACGCCCATACCAGCCAAAGACACCAAAAACTGAGGGAGCGCAAGGCTTCTGAGGGAGTAAGGGAATTGTCAACCGCGATACCCAAGGCGTCCGGCGGCTGCGGAGAGTCTGCGGCCTCGGCGACAGGCGGATTCGTCCATCGTGTGGCAATGGTTCCGGTGATCAAGGACGTAAAACCCAACACCATGGCCATCACGACATATCCCAAGCTGAGGAACAAATACGTGAACACAGGGGTCATGATGGCTGCGGACAAGCCAAAAACGAGATTTACCACCCCGGATACGAGACCTCGTCTCGCCGGGAACCATCGCTGAACCATTGTCAGGCTGGGTATGTACACGAAGCACGACGATGCGCCGTTAAGAAAGGCCCAGAGGTAGAGGCCAAAAATATTCGGGACGAAAGGGAGCATCAGACAATTCAAGGAACACAAAATGACTCCCACGGTGATCATGTTCCTGTGGCCGATCTTTTCCTGCCACCGGCCGACGAAAAACATGAAAATACCCAGCGCAGCGAGGACAAAAAAGAGCAGGTTTCCTACCGCGCCTTTGCCCACATCAAACGTGTCTTGCCAATAAGGCGCCATGACCCCGGGAAAGCTAAAGATAAATGCCCCGGGCCAAAAAATTGCTACTGAACAGCCTATCAGGGCGCGGTACCCGCTTGCATTTACATTCACGCCTTGGTCCTCATTTCCTAGTGGGAGGAGCCCACTCCGTCTTATAGTCATCCTCGCAAGTTGTCACGAGATTGCTTTGCTGCACTGGCAAGGACACGCGAGAAGCTCTTGTCATTACGTGGCGCCGAAGACGACAAGGCAATCTCGGCTTCTAGGAATCAACCGCCAAGGCCTTTTCGAATTCGCGTTTGCTTTCAAGAACCACTACAGTCTCAAAGTTTCGTTGCATCTCGAGTGCAGACCGGCGTTTTCACAAGAGCTTGGGGTCCCACGAGAGATGGTCGGCGAATAGGCTTCTGAGGGCATCAGATGGGTTTCACAAGAATACGCGACGCATCGTCTTGGTCAAGAATAAGTCGATACCCCTTGATGTTGACGCTCAGCCGACCCAATTTCGCATCGCTGTCTTCCACCTCCACGACGTTGCCTGCCTCGATTCCCTCTCCCTCTGGCAGCTCGGATCGAACCATTTCCCCTTCTATCCTGTCAACGATCACACGTGAACCAGGCGGCGCCTTCGCCAGAGTCATGCCGTCTGCAATGGCAGCTTCCTGGGCTTGAACCCGCGTCGCTAATTTGCGTTTTGCGGTCTCGAGGCAGGCATCGCAATCGTCGCAACTCTGGGCAAGCCCATATATCCACCTGGTTTGATCAACTGGACACGTCTCCATAAACTCTAAGAAGCTGACCAGCCTGTCAATCACTTCTGGATCGAGGTGATGTTCGATTCGACAAGCATTGTCTTCAGCGGCTGGATCGCCTATCTTGAGGACTCTCACCAGGAATCGTTTCAGTACACGATGTTTTCGGACAATGTCCTCTGCCTGCCGTACGCCTTCATCCGTGAGGCTGATAAATTGGTGGGGATCGTATTTCAGGAGCCCGCGGGCGCTCAATGTTCGCAAGGCAGAGGTGACGGAAGACATCCTCACGTTGAGTCTCTCCGCGATGTCCCTCACCCGCGCTATCCTATGCTCTTGCTCAAGATGATAAATGGCCTCTAGATAGTCCTCCATTGCGGAACTAAGAGGTGTGAGAGGCCTCGCGTCTTCCATGACAATCCTAACGTACAGATGATCATAAAGTATCCGTTAGACAGATAACGTTGTCAAGAAAAGGTTGGACCAGGAGTCAGACTACACTTCAGCATTGTGAAGCGTGAGTGTATTCGCCAAATACTTCGCGCAGGACCCCGCATATTTCTCCGAGCGTGACTCGCTTTTTCACCGCTTCCAGTATTGGGGGCATGAGATTTTCCGTACCCGAAGCGCAACGCCGGAGCTCTTCGAGACACCGTGAAACTGCAGCGGAGTCCCGCGTGCTTCTTATCTGTTGCAACCGCTGAATTTGGATTTCTCGGACTGCAGGGTCAACTCTGAGAAGATTGGTTGGGGGCGCAGTCCCCGTTTGGAAACGGTTTACTCCCACGATAACCTGTTCGCCAGATTCCACCGCTTTCTGAAATTCGTAGGCCGAGTTCTGAATTTCTTCCTCGATAAAGCCGCATTCGACCGCTTGAACAGCTCCCCCCATCTCATCTATTTTCTTGATATACTCGGTGGCCTTTTGTTCTATCTCGTCTGTCAAGGCCTCGATATAATAAGACCCGGCCAGGGGATCTACCGTATCCGCGACGCCCGTCTCGTGGGCTATAATCTGCTGGGTTCTCAAAGCAATTTGTACTGACTCCTGACTTGGCAAGGCGTAGGCCTCGTCTCGGGAGTTCGTGTGCAGCGATTGCGTCCCCCCGAGCACGGCAGACAAGGCCTGAAAAGCGACGCGAACCACATTGTTATCAGGCTGTTGCGCCGTAAGCGTGCAGCCGGCTGTCTGGGTGTGGAAGCGCAGCATCATAGCCCTGGGATTGGTGCAGCCAAATCTCTCCTTCATGATCCGAGCCCACATCCTTCGGGCTGCCCTGAACTTGGCAATTTCTTCCAAAAAATCCTGATGCGCGTTGAAAAAGAAACTCAGGCGCTCTCCAAATGCGTTGACATCAAGGCCAGCCTCAATGGCCGCCTTGCAATAGGCTATCCCATTGGCGAGTGTGAACGCCACCTCCTGCACTGCAGTAGAGCCTGCCTCCCTGATGTGGTACCCACTTATGCTGATGGTGTTCCACAAAGGCACGTGCTGATTGCAGAAGGCGAATATATCGGTGATGATCCTCATGGAGGGGCCGGGCGGGAAAATGTAGGTTCCCCGAGCAGGATATTCCTTCAATATGTCGTTTTGAATGGTACCCCTCAGTTTGGAAACATCGGCGTGTTGTTCTTCTGCCACTGCTATATACATAGCGAGCAGAACCGCTGCGGGCGAATTGATCGTCATGGACGTGCTCACCGACGATAAATCAATCCCGTCAAAGAGGCGTGACATATCTTCTATGCTATCTATAGCCACGCCAACTTTGCCGACTTCGCCGGCCGCAAGCTCGTGGTCGGAGTCGTAGCCAATTTGCGTCGGCAGATCAAAGGCAACAGACAAGCCGGTTTGACCCTGCTCGATAAGGTATTTGAACCGGGCATTGGTCTCTTCCGCGCTTCCAAAGCCGGCGTACTGGCGCATCGTCCAAAAACGCCCGCGATACATGGTGGGTTGCACCCCGCGGGTGAATGGGTAAGAGCCGGGGAGGCCGAGGTCTTTCTCCGGGTCCCAGCCTTCAAGGTCCCAGGGCCAATATGCCCGTTTAACAGGAAGACCAGAAACTGTGGTAAATTCTTTCTTTCGCTCTGGTCTCTTGGCAGCCTGGCTGTCTATCTTTTTTTCCCATTCCAGGACTATATCTCTAAAGCCTGTTGACACGGCAACCTCCTCCCACAACTTCCCCTGCGATAAAAGGGAGTCGCGACCATGCGACTCCCCTCGACCATGGTGAGATCATGCGGTTTGTTGACGAAACCTGTGACCTTCTTCAGCCGCGCCCCCTCTTCTCGCGTCGACCGTACCCAGCACGCCTTTTGCAAAGCAAACTACCAGGATGCTGGCGCCCCCCTATGGTTGATTTTGCTACTCGATTACTGCAAGCACATCGCCTACTTGATAGGATTGTCCCACTTGCGCTTTTATCTCTTTCACGGTTCCTCCGCAGGGGGAGACGACCGGTAGTTCCATCTTCATGGCCTCAATGATGACCACCTCGCCGTCTTCTTCAACGGTATCGCCGACGGCAACCTTCAATTGGATAACTTTCCCATTCATTGGCATTGTGACATCTGCCATTGTGATGCTACCTCCTGATTCTATACGTACAAACACACAAAAAAGCCACAGAAAAGGGTGCACCCAAGACTGCGGCGCAGATTGTTCAGTGCGACTCTGTGGGCTGGCACAACTCCATGAGAATGCCTCGGGAGGCCTTCGGATGTATGAACGCAATCGTCATGCCGTGGGCCCCTTGCCGGGGAGTCTCATCGATGAGCTTAACGCCTTTTGCTTTCAATTCTGCCACCGCTTCTTCGATGTTATCAACCTCGAAAGCGATGTGCTGGATGCCTTCCCCGTTTTTTTCTATGAATTTCTTGATCGCAGAAGCCCCGGAAACGTCCTGCAAAAGTTCGATGGAGCTCTCACCCACCGGCAGGAATCCTATCTTCATCCCTTGATAGTCCTCGGTATGCGTGAGCTGCAAAGGAAGATCATCGGTGAAGAATCTCAACGCATCGTCAAGATCCTTCACCGCTATGCCCAAGTGCGCAATTCTTTTTATTTTCATGGTAAGTGCAGCCTGTGTGATGAGGGAGGGCGCTAGTCGCTCGAGGAGCTGGCGTCGGAGGAACACTTGCACGAAGATTCGCTCCCGCCATTGTCGGAGCTTTTATTCCCTTTGCCTCCGCCAGTATCTTTTCGGCCGTAATCGGTTACGTACCAGCCTGTCCCTTTCAGCACAAAACTGGAATGCGATATGAGGCGGGAGGCTTTTCCACCACAATCCGGACACGTCTCCACTGGTGGATCAGAGAACTTCTGCCATTCCTCAAACTCTTTACCGCATTTGCTACACCGATACTCGTAAATCGGCATCCGTCATTACCTCCATGGTATGTGTGTGTCGAGGCAGGTCCGAAGCGAGAAACCTGGCCTGATTATCGTACAACCCTAGAACATAATCAAAGGCGGTCGTGCCCCTCAAAATGTCCTTCGTCATCTCGTGTACAACGCGCTCTTCCTCGTCGCGTTGCTCAATATCGGCAAAGAAGTCCACCCCATATTTTCGGAATCGGGTGATGTGGATAAGCTCGTGCGTCAATATATAGAGTCCCAAGGTCCACAGATCATGGCACGAAGATCGCAGCAACGCCAATAATATGTTGGGATCATGCAAGATTATCCCAAAACGCTTTTCCCTAGGCTGCTTCTCTGTTTTCTTTCGCGGACTCTCGTACATCACCAAATTCGCGAACACGCCCGGCTCGTGCAGAGACTCATGCACATCCCTCTGGGTGTACACGCCGTACGGGTTGCGCACCCATTCGTCCTCACGCAGGTCAAAGTACCTCTGAGTCAGCCTCTCTGCAACCAGAGCAGCCTTCATGATGGTTTCGCGATCTGACCAAGTGAAGAAGCACGCACGTGTCATTGGCCTGGCCGTTTACTTATTCTTATGCCGCTGTCGAGCCCTCAACTTCTTATGCTTGTGTTTGCGCATCTTTTTTCTGCGCTTTTTTATAACACTCCCCATCAACACCTCTCATGCGATTGTCGAAAACACATACCTATCATTTCGAGCGCCATGTGTCAATCTTCCAAACGATGTATTCTCGATCAATCGCATCCTCGCCCTCCAAGGCTGTGTGGGTCATTTTTCCCGTTGCGGTCAAGGTTTATGGAGTTTCATATTGCGCCGCTCCCGATTTCGCCCGGCATTGGCCCGGCGAAGCGTCGCAGTTCACATTTCTATGACTACAGATGCGTTCAGTCGTCCCATTGTCAACCTCGTCCTCTGCTGTACTATAGATGTGCAAACTTCGAGAGACGATTCAACAAAAAAGCATCCCCCTTTTCTGATTTTTGCTGCGCATGATGAAAGATTGCGTGCGCATACACCGCTGGCCTGAAAACAGGCGCCATCAATTTCCTCGCTGTACAATGGGTAATTTTCTTGACATAAGTAATAAGGTTAACTATAACATATTCATGTAATTTTCTATGCGACGCTCGTTCTTTGGGGGAAACCATGCGCATCACTACGACCAGTCGTTATGGAGTAAGGGCAATCTTCGATGTTGCATATCACGGCGGCGGACAACCGACCCAAATCAAAGATATCTCGAGGCGTCAAAGAATTTCCCAGCGGTACCTCGAACAGATATTCAACAAGCTCTTAAAAGCTGGACTGCTGAAGAGCAGGCGCGGTCCCCGCGGGGGGTACGTCCTTGCTCGCGACCCTTCTCAAATCTCTGTCGGGGACATCATCGCGGCGGCCCAGGGGCCCATCGTCCCCGTGAAATGCCTTGATCGTTCTGCTGAATGCCCTCCTCACTGCGAAATATCCGAGAATTGTGTGACCGTACACATTTGGCAAGAGACGCAGAAGCTGCTCAACGACTATTACAACTCCGTCACCGTGGGGGACCTCTGCGCACTGGCGCGCAAGCAAGGGGTTCCTCGAGACATTGACCACAAGTACATGTACTTCATTTGACGAACCGCCCTCATTGCAAGTCGTCGAAGCGATTTGGTAATTGCGACGCCGAAAGTAAATCAGCGAGTACAGTACGACAAAATATGTGTTCTCGTTTGCCATCCACGGCTATCGGTGATAAGGATGCTTGGTGCAAACGATAGGAAGCTTTCGGGGCCTGTTCGATGTATCTCGCACGCGCCGTATTGAGGATTGCCGCTTTTCTCTCTGTGGTCAGTATAATGGGTATGACAGGGGTCTGGGTTGCTTCGCTCGATGCAGACGCGATTCGGACGAGCGAACACCAAGGCAATACAAACCAGAGCGCAGTCTCTCCTCGATCCGAGGCGTCTCCTGCTCTTCTCGGCGGCGCCAACCTCCATGATCGAGGGGAAGGCATGCACGCAGTTCCTCGTCTGATCGCCGCAGCCGCAAGCTCCGAGCTCTCGACAAAGCCGTCTCGAACAGCCGGCCAATCGGAAAAAGTGTGGCGTAGTCAAGAGCTCAATATGCTCGCCGTCGGCATGAGCTGCGGAGACGTGGACGGGGATGGTCAGAACGAAATCGCAGTCATCGATCCACATACGGTAAGCGTGTTTCGGCTTTCCAGCGACAAACTGGTTCCCCTTGCTGAATATTCTGCGAATCCATTGGAGCTCAAGAGCGTCGATGTGGCGGCGATACGAAAACAAGGGCCTGCTCGCATCTACATCTCAGCGCAAAACAGAGGAGCCGTCTCATCTTTCGTCTTAGAATATCGCAAAGGGGCGCTCATACCCGTCATTCAAAACATCGATTATTTCTTACGGGTGATTGACTACCCCACCCACGGGCCGATCCTCTTGGGGCAGAAAAAAGGCATGGGCAGGATGTTCGATGGGCCGGTGTTTCGCATGGCAGACAAAGGGGACGAACTGATAGCCGACTCACGATTCGGCGTACCTCTCAAGATCCCGATCTTTGGTTTTACCATTGGGGATTTCACCGGCCAGAGAACGCCCCTCATCGCCGTGTACGACCGCAACGACCACCTCCGCATCTACCAGCCCGACGGCAAGAGACTCTATGTCTCAAAAGGGTTCTTCGGCGGCTCTGACGTACTCTTGAGATGGCATGGGCCGGAGAAACAAATGGGGGCAGACTCTCGGCGTACGGACAGCGACCTGGAGGATGTCTATTTCCGTCCGAGGATACGATCCTACGACCTCTACGGAGACAGGCGCTACGAAATACTCGCCATATCGCACAGCTCAAAAACCATGAGGTTCCTCAGCCGCTCAAAAATGTTGGAAGAGGGGCAAATTATATGCCTGTCGTGGAATGGCGATGCATTGGATGAACGGTGGGCTACGCCAAAAATAGAAGGGATGATCACAGATTTTGAGATCAACACTCTTCCTGGGTTTGCGGGACCCAGGCTCATTACCCTGGAACGAAAAAAAACCGACTGGCTGTCTTTTTTGCGGTCAAAGAGCCAGGTGCGAGCGTATGATTTGAAGGCCCTGTTGCGCGAAGGGCCGGAGAATGTCAAAAGAGGCTCAAGCGAGTAATTGAGTCGGCGCCGAGACGCCCCGGGAGCAACGCGAGACTCCCGAGCGGCGCCGCCTCAAGAAGGTGACAACCGGCATCAACCACTGGCGGCAACGACAGACAATCTATAGTCGTTCTCGCAAGTTATCACGAGATTGCTTCGCTTCGCTCGCAATGACACGCAAGAAAACATTGTCATTGCGAGGAGCCGAAGGCGACGTGGCAATCTGAGCTTGGAGAAATCAACGAGTCTAACCACTATGGAATGCGCGTTTATTTTCGGGAAACAGTAAAAGATTTCTCGCTTTGCTCGAAGTGACAAAGGCGTCGCCTTCGTTCAGGTTCCATGGAAATGATTCGCCGTCGGGTTCGGTGGAGAAGCTGCTCAGGAGGCGCCGAAGCGAGTTCACGAGCGAGTGTGGACTCTTCACATGTCAGCTCGCCTGGTTCAAATGTCACCCCTAATGCTTGTCCCATTCCCAATATTAAGGCGTTCCTTACGTCTGTCACAGTTACCGCGCCGCCTGTTATTTCATGTATTGAGGTGATCTTTGCTGCCGTCTCCTCCCGAAACGGCTCGATCGGATGGTCTGTTGGTCTGAACAACTCGGTCAGATAGTCGATCTGCGGCTCGACCGCAATGGAACCATGCTGGAGAAGGGTTTCTCCTGCCCACGCTTGGGCGTTCCCGACAAATTTTTTGCCGCGGTACACGATTTCGCCAGGGGCTGGTCGCAAAAAACATATCGCTGGTTGAGATGCGCCGTTTGCGGCCTCACACGCCTCAGCAGAGACGCCGAGAGACCGTAGCCCAATGAGGAGTCCTTTGCTTATCAGCCGATAGGCCAGGTTGGCGTCGTAAGGGATGCCGTCGGAAACTCCTGCAACGACCGCGTAGGTCAAATCTCCTTTATGCAACACCGCGCGCCCCCCGCTGGGCCTCCTGACAAGGTCGAGACCCAAACGTTGACAAACCTCCGGATTTGGTCCCCGCTTTCTCTGGAAATAACCCAGCGACACCGCTGGCGGATTCCATGTGTAGAGCCGCAACGTTGGGGGTGACTTCCCGTTTGCCGCCAACTGAAGAATCGCGCGATCTATCGCCATGTTCATCGCTGCCGATGCTTCGCCAACGAGATAGCGCCACGCCTTCATGAAAGCTCCCTGAAAAAGACAGACGCGTTGAAGGAACTGCGCACCAAAGCCCCAGACGCTACGCTCTCAAACCCGAGTTCCTTTGCGAAATTTCGCCAAAAGATGAACTCTTCGGGTTCAAGAAAACGAGCGATCGGCGCATGCCGGAGCGAAGGGGCGAGATATTGCCCCAATGTCACCATATTGCAACCGGTTTCCCTGAGTCGTTTCAATTCCTCAGCCACTTCTTCTTTTGTCTCTCCCAGCCCGAGCATGATGCCTGATTTAGTAATCATATCGGGAGACATTTGCTTGGCGCGTCGCAAAAACTCCAGGGATCGCTCATAATTTGCCCTTGGTTTGATCTTTCGATGGAGTCTGGCAACAGTGTCCAGATTGTGGGCAATAATGTTTGGGCCCGCATCTATGACCAAACGCAGCGCTTCCGGCGACCCGCCAAAGTCGGGCGTCAGCAGCTCGATGGTGGTATGCGGAGCCTTCTCACGGAGCGTCCTCACCGTCCTGGCGTAGTGGCCGGCGCCGCCGTCGGGCAGGTCGTCTCGAGTTACCGACGTGATCACCGCGTGCCGGATGCCCAGATCAGCTACCGCCAGCGCCAGGCGTTCCGGCTCGCTTTCATCAACCGGCTCAGCTCGCTTGTTGTACTCTATCGCACAGAACCGGCACCCACGCGTGCACGTGCGACCCAGAATCATGAATGTGGCCGTGCTATTGGAAAAACAAACTCCACGGTTTGGGCATCTCGCCTCTTGGCACACAGTGGGCAAGCCTAATTTCTCGAGCAACTTGACAGTGCGCTGCAACGGCGCCTGTCCTAGACCTCTTTTGGCATGCCTAATTTCATCTACCAACCAATGCGGAGCGGCTTGGACCATCATTGCACACCTTTCGGAGCTGCATGAATGGCTTGGCCATGCAGCGCCTGAGCAGCCTCGAGGAGGGCCTCGGACAGGGTAGGATGAGTATGAATGGTATCCATGATCACCCTGCTTGGCAGCTTGCCTTTCATGCAGACTGCGACCTCGGCCACCAGGTCAGAGCCGTGGGGTCCGATCACGTGGCATCCCAAAATCTCGTCGGTATGGGCGTCAGCTATCAGCTTGACCAGACCTTCTACTTCTCCCATGGCCTGCCCCATCCCCAAGGACTTGAATGGTACGCGAGCCACTTTTATCGGGCGACTCGACGCTGCTTCCTCTTCGGAAAGACCTACTGACGCGTACTCAGGGATAGTAAACACACATCTCGGCGTCACACGATAGTCCATCCGCACGTCCTGTCCCAAGGCGTGTTCCGCAGAGCATATACCTTCAGCGAATGCGACGTGCGCCAGCAGCCATCCCCCAATAACGTCACCTGCGGCATACACTGATGGGACATTGGTTCTGAGATGCTCGTCCACAACTATTCTGCCCAGGTTCATCTCGATCCCCAGTTTTTCCAGACCTATTCCTGCCGTATTGTATCGTCTCCCCACGGCCACGATGATCGTATCAGGCTCGATTTCCATGTCGTTTGAGAGCTTCACAGTGAAGCCTTCTGGGGTTTCAGTTGCCGCTGTGACCCGAACGCCGCAGTGTATCTTTATCTTTCGCCTTTGAAGAATTCTCGCAAGGACGGATGCCATTTCCGCGTCGCTGTCGTACAGGATGCGGTCTAAGGCTTCTATAATGGCGACCTCCGCGCCGAGCTCGCGAAAGATTGCGGCCATTTCGACGCCAACCACGCCGCCGCCTACGACCAAAAGCCGCCTCGGCATATAAGGCATAGTAAGGGCGTCGTCTGCTAGAAACACTCGAGGACCGGCCGGAATGACGTCCAGACTCGCCGCGGATGAGCCCGTGGCAAGAACAATCTTGGACGCTTCCACCACTGTCGTCCCGCTATCCGATTCTATCTCGAGAACCTGCGGATGCTCCAGCCTCCCAAAGCCTCGGAAGAGGGCTATCTTATGTGCTTGAAAAAGGCGTTCCACGCTTGCGCGCAGCCCAGTCACGACACGATCCTTTCGAGCAAGGATTGCCACGATATCCGGCGAAGCAACCGGTTGCCCAAGCCCGAACTCCGGGGCGCGGCGTATGGCGCGAGCCGCCTCAGCAGATGCCCGCACCGTCTTTGTCGGGATGCATCCCCAATTGAGGCACACGCCTCCAACGAATTTCGCTTCCACAACTGCAACCCGAGCTCCCAACTGTGCGGCTCGAACCGCGCCTTGGTAACCGGCTGGTCCTCCTCCAAGGAAGGCAATATCAAATGGTTCCATCATGAAAATTCCTACACTACAGTTACTGTTGGTTCTATCACCACGTCACAGTTCAATGATTCACAGATTGTTGAATACTTACGAGCCTGAGCTAACGCCCTCATAACCACATCCTTGGAGGCGTTCTTAACGACCAGTCTTGGCTTCATGGTTATTTTCACGAATTTGGAGGTGAGGTCAATAAACTCCTCGACGATCCCCTCTGCCTCGCACTCGTAAGAAACTAGCTCTATCTTGAAACGCTCCATCACCCATATGACCATCATATGAATACATGTATTAGCCGCAGCCATAAGGGCGTCCTCGGGAGTAAGCACGTCAGGTATCCCGTAGAGATCTTTAGGAGCAGAAAAGATCTGTGCCGCTCCACTGCCCATCCACGTAAATCCCCTGTGCTCTCCACGCCACGCTACCCGATTATGATAACTTATATATTTTGCCACGCTTCTTCACCTCCGTACGAATCTCGCGCCTTGTCTCTTCACCGAGCTTTACAAAAACATGTTCATTCCAAAACGGCATCTACTGCCTTTGCGATTTCTTCGGCGACAATCTCGGATGCTCTCTTTTCCTCCGCTCCCAGGCCGCGGCGCTGCTTCAAGCCCGAAATGCCATTCTGTTTCAGGATGTCTCGAATCATAAGCGACCTGGCTGGCTTCCCTGAGAGCTTTTCCGTGGACCTCGCTGCGCACATTTTCTCACATCCGTCCACGGTGATAGTAGGATATCTATTGGCGAATTCTCGCTCTTCCTTTCCCCCTGCAATAAACAAAGGGAGACAGATGGTAACCGTTTGCCCAGGTCGGAGTTCGTCAAGAACTTTGCGACTCGCTACCCTCGAGACGGTACCCTCGGGCAATGCTTCGCCACTGCAAGAGACGATGCCAACCTTCAAGATCTTGATGTCCATCACGCGTTCTCCTCTTCCAATAGCCGATCTACTTCTTCGGCCACATCTCGGGCAGCTAAAACAACAAGCTTCTTGCCCGCTTCGTTTAGGTCGATGATTCCCTCCGGCTTCAAATCTCGATGTTTTTTGCAAAAGTCGATGGCGCGATAGCTTTTGGAAACCTTTACACCGATCGACTCAACACTCTTGCTCGCGCAGCTAAACGGACAGCCATCGATCGTTATGACGGGATTATTCGCAACTAATTGTTTTGCTTCCGGATCGTCGATCATCAGAAGGGGGAGACAGATCGTTGTCGTCACCTCTCGCCTCAGATTTTCAATCACCTCATAAGCTATTTCGCGACCCACAGTCCCCAGCGTCTTCCCAATGCCACTGCAGGGAAGGATCACCACTGTTTTCTCGATTGTCTTCATCCTTTTTTGGTCATCTCCTCATCAATCTTTTGCTTCATGAGCTCAAAATAAGCTCCCGCCTCGAGCAATCTTGTCCGATCCTGTTCGAATGCGGTCAACTCCACTTTGTATATCCAGCCCGAACCATACGGGTCTTGGTTTATCAAATGCGGGCTACTGTCCATCTGGGGATTGACCTCCTTTATCTTGCCGGTCACGGGAGATATGATGTCAAAAGTAGCTTTTATGGTCTCTACTTTTCCTAGTTTATCTCCCTGCCTGACTATTAAACCAGACTCTTCAGTTTCAAGATACGCCACATCACCTTTAACTTTCTGTAGAAAGTCACTAAGTCCAACAGTGGCTGTGCTCCCTTCTACACGAGCCCAGAAATCGTCAGTCGTGTAAAAACAGCTTGGATCTACCGTAAAGACGAATTTGTCGTACGTCGTTTCAAGGAATTTCGTCACTTTTCTCTCCTTTCATTTCGCGATAGCTTTTTTCACTTCGTGCACTATTTTGTCCACATCAATATAACCGGCGAACCTTGGTTCACCGTTTATAAGGATAAGGGGAGGGGGGTACTGTCCCGTCTCAAGGAGTTGACCCGCCTCGCTGTTTTGAGCTTCAAGTGATTCTTTTACGTTCACGAAACTGACCTGAGTCTTGCCTGGGCAGCTTGCCTCGAGAGCTTCTGTCAACTCTTTTACTTTGGTCGCAAGCATGTTCTGGAGTTTTGGGTTCAAGCTCGTACCACCACATGTGGCGCACGAGCCAGCCTTGCCTGAGGTCGTCAGGACCTGCACAGTAATAACATCTTGCTTCTGCATTGGTTTTCTCCTTGTTCCTCATAAAATATGACCTGTCCTACCGCCGTAGGTTTTTCATCGTACGCGACCGCTGTTAGACGAAGGCGTAAGAGTTTGGAGAGGAGGAGCGGTATATTGCGTTATTATGTTAATTAACCAAATAATAAAATCGATTTCGCAATATGATGTTCCTCCACTTGTACCTTCTCAGTCTCTACTGTCTCTCGCCAGCGACCTTTCGTCCCATCTTGCACTTGGCGCACAGCATCTCAATATCCATGTCCAGCACGTCTTTGAGTCTACGTTCATCCCGTGTAACAACGGTATCTTGCGAAAGGCAACTGGACAGCCATTCTAGGGCGCCCTTCGCTTCGGCGTTTGTGGCCGCGGTTGGCCATTGATAAAAAATGAGTCGACCCGATTTACGAGTATCAACAAGTCCCGCTCGCTTGAGGATAGACATGTGCTGGGATACTGTGGAGGGCGCTAGCCCTAACAATTCTACTATCTGGCAGACGCACAATTCTCGGGACCGCAAAGCTAAAAGGACTCTCAGCCTATTTTCATCTCCAAGGGCCCTTACAACATTTAAGAAATGGCGCATGGTGTTTTTCCGATCATTCGCCAACAATCGAACCAAACTAAGTTTACGTACAAAAATATCTTTGTCAAGTGCCATGTCCTCGCATTCAAAAAAAAGTTTTTCGGCCATCCAAAGCTCTGGGATCTCCTCCCGTTCCATCCTTCATTGCTGTAAGTTTGCCATCTTCTAGATTTTTTGATCGATAAATGATACCAAAAGACAATTTGTTCAATTGCACGCATGCTCAGGTAATGAGAGGCGGACTGGTGGTCAATAGCTTTGTAGGATATTGCCCGTGTGGCGCCGAAATTTGGATCGAATATCTGTTCGACGGTCACGCGTGGTTCAATCGATTTTTTGATCAGGACTTCAATGAGATATCTCAGTGTCCTTCGTGTCAAAGGACGCTCATAGAGGACGACCTGCTCTCATTGGATGCTTGCAACAGAGGCAGAGACGCGGCAGAGCACGCCTCTCATCAACCCAAAAGCTGAATACAATCCGGTGGAGGCAACAATGACGAATCCGCTTGATCCTGTAAGAGCCGCTTTTGATAAGGCCCTGGGACCTTTCCTGAAACGACAGAAAATTATCGCCGAACTCAAGGAGTCTGACATAGGGAAGGAACGGAGGGCCCAACTCGTGAAAGAATCAAAACAGCTTGACGACGAATGGGTGGCAGCTTTGGTTGAATTGCGTCGAGTTATCGACCAATGCCCGCTTTTTCAGGAAAAGGTCTGACGTCGTGAACCTGTTTTTCACATGACTGTAGGGTGGTTATATAGGTAGGCCGTTTGACGCATAGAAGGCCAAAAAAATCGCGAAATTTCCGAAC
>Ga0078972_1008003_pt1 | contig 22722 bp, 31 predicted proteins | sample YelNatPaOPGAMG01_FD_67568 | JGI IMG/M metagenome (GOLD analysis project Ga0078972, IMG submission 67568) | Hot spring thermophilic microbial communities from Obsidian Pool, Yellowstone National Park, USA - OP-RAMG-01 (SPADES assembly) (version 2) | ecosystem: Environmental > Aquatic > Thermal...
GGTGCTGGTGGAGGAGGGGGGTAGGCTGGTGGAGGTGAGGGGGGTGGAGCTGAAGCAGGGGGCGCTGGAGAGGCTGGGGAGGGTGGAGCTGGAGGGTCTGAAGGTGGACACCACCCCCTCCCTGAGGTTCACCCCCTGGACCCCCAGGAGGAGGATCCAGCCCGGGAGGGGGGTGGTCTTCGTGGACCACGCGGGTTATCAGGTTTACGAGCTGGTGGAGGGGGCGGAGGGGGCGGTGACGGTGGGGGACGACACCTCCGCGGTGGTGGGGGACCTGCTGAGCAGGACGGGGAAGCCCGTGATAGCCCTGACGGACGGGGACGCGGACGGTCTCCTGAGGGGAGGGGAATGGGCGGAGGGATCCCTGGTGCTGAGGGTGAGGAACGATGACGAGGCGGGGAGGAGGGTGCTCCGCGAGGTCTTCGGGGGAAGGAGGAGGGTGGAGGAGGGTCTGGAGGAGGTCAAGGGAAAGATCCTCTCCCTGCTGGAGGGGGAGATCCTGGAAAGGAGGGAGGTGCCTAATACTTAAATACCTAAAAGTAATATTAGCAGGATGCACCTTCCCGACGGGTTCCTCACCCCGGAGGTCTGGGTTCCCCTCTGGGCTCTGGCGGCGGCCGTGCTGGCCTTCTCCGTCTGGCGCGTGAACCGGAGGCTGGAGGACAGGCACGTGCCCCTGCTGGGGGTGCTGGCGGCCTTCGTCTTCGCCGTTCAGATGCTCAACGTGCCCGTGGCGGGGGGGACCAGCGGGCACGTGGTGGGAGGGGTCCTGATAGCGGTCTTCGTGGGGCCCCTGGCCGGATCCCTCGTGATGGCCTCCATCCTGGCGGTCCAGGCCCTCTTCTTCCAGGACGGGGGAATAACGACGCTGGGGGCCAACATCCTCAACATGGGGCTGATAGGTGCCATCCTGGGGTACTGGCTCTACTTCCTGATCTCCAGGGTGGTGGGGGGGAAGAGGGGGAGGATGGTGGGGGCGGGGGTGGCGGCCTGGGTGGCGATCGTGCTGGCCTCCGTGGCCTGCTCCCTGGAGCTGGCCGCCTCGGGCACCTCCCCCCTGAGCGTGGCCCTCCCGGCCATGGTGGGGTACCACGCGGTGATAGGGGTGGTGGAGGCCGTGGTGACGGTGGCCGTGGTGGGCATGGTCTCCAGGGCGAGGCCGGACCTGCTGGAGCTTCCCAAGCTGTAGGTGAGGGGATGAGGCTCAGGTGGTGGATGGTGGGACTGGTGGTCTGCCTCCTCATGGCGGGTCTCCTCTCCCTCTTCGCCTCCCCCCTGCCCGACGGTCTGGAGAGGGTGGCGGAGGACCACGGCTTTGCCGAGAAGGCGGAAGAGCTCTTCTCCTCCCCCTTCCCCGACTACTCCCTCCCGGGGCTGGGAGGGGCCCTCTCCACCTCCCTGGCTGGCGTGCTGGGGGTGCTCCTCATCCTCCTCCTGACCCTCCTCTGGGCCAGGGTGCTGAGGAAAAGATGAAGCACCACTTCCTGGACCAGTACAGCGACCGGAGGAGCCCCCTCCACTCCCTCGATCCCAGGGTCAAGATCCTTTCCCTCCTCTCCTTCGTGGTGGCGGTGGTCCTCACCCCCCTCCTTCCCCCCCACCGCCTCCTCTTCTACACCCTTCTCCTCCTCAGCCTGGTGCTCCTGTCCAGGGTTCCCCCGCTCTTCCTCCTGAGGAGGTCCGCGGTGGTCCTTCCCTTCGTGGGCCTGCTGGCGGTGGGCCTGCCCTTCCTGGGGGGGAGCGGTGGCTCCTACAACCTGGGCCCCCTCCACGTCACGCGCTCCGCCCTCCTCATCTTCCTGAACGTCCTCTGGAAGGCCTGGCTCTCCGTTCTGGCCATGGGCCTGCTGGTCTCCACCACCCCCTTCACCCGCCTCCTGCGCGGCCTCCAGTCCCTCGGCCTCCCGCACCTCTTCATCACCCTCCTCTCCTTCATGTACCGGTACCTTTACCTGATCGTGGACGAGTTCGAGAGGATGGGAAGGGCCAGGGAGGCCAGGGCCTGGAGGATGGGGGGGCTGGAGAGGATGAGGGTGGTGGGAAACATGGTGGGCTCCGTCTTCCTCCGTAGCTACGAGAGGGGGGAGAGGATCTACCAGGCCATGCGCGCCAGGGGCTTCGGGGGGAGGATAAGGGTGATGCGCGAGCTCAGGATGGGGGGAACCGACCTCCTCTTCCTCTCCCTCTTCCTCCCCCTCCTCCTCCTTCCGGTGGTGATATGAGGGCGGTGGAGATAAGGGGGCTCCACTACACCTACCCGGACGGAACGGTGGCCCTGAGGGGGGTGAACCTGGAGGTGGAGGAGGGGGAGAGCGTCTACCTGATGGGCCCCAACGGTTCGGGCAAGTCCACCCTCCTGCTCCACCTGAACGGCCTGCTCCTTCCCCAGAGGGGGGAGGTGAGGGTTTTCGGAAGGGACACCAGGGACGGGGTGGAGGAGATCAGGAGGAGGGTGGGGCTGGTTTTCCAGGATCCCGACGACCAGCTCTTCATGCCCACCGTCTTCGAGGACGTGGCCTTCGGACCCCTGCACCTGGGGCTGGGGGAGAGGGAGGTGAGGAGGAGGGTGAGGGAGGCCCTGAGGGCGGTGGGGGCGGAGGGTCTGGGGAGGAGGAGCCCACACCACCTGAGCTACGGGGAGAAGAAGAGGGTGGCCATAGCCACCATCCTCTCCATGGAGCCCCAGCTGCTGGTGCTGGACGAGCCCACGCTGGGCCTGGACCCCTGGGCTAGGAGGGAGTTCCTCTCCCTTCTCGAGAGGCTGAAGAGGGGTCGCACCCTGGTGATGGCGGGTCACGACCTGGAGCTGATGGAGCTCTGCGACCGGGCCCTCCTGCTCAGGAGGGGAAGGGTGGAGAGGGAGGTGGATCCGGAGGCCTGGGGGGAAATAGAAATAATCGGCGGGAGAAAGAATCATCGGTAGCCCCGTGGTGTAGATCCGGAAGGAGCACAATGGTCAAGCATGGCGGCCTTTGGAGCCGCCGACCCCGGTTCGAATCCGGGCGGGGCTACCAGTGTTAGATAAGCTTTTGAGGGGGGAATCGGGATAAGGAAAGGTAGCCCCGTGGGGTAGACCCAAGCGGGCCCAACGGTCAATCCTGCGAGGCTCTGGACCTCGCGACCCCGGTTCGAATCCGGGCGGGGCTACCATCCGGAGGAAGGAAGAATGGAGCTGGAGGAGGCCAGGTCCCTGGGCAGGGAGCTGGAGGAGAGGCTGAGGCCTGCCACCTATCCGCTCGCCGTGGCCTTTCTGGGAAGGGAGGGGGTCCCCGAGGGTGTGAGGAGGCCGGAGGAGAAGCTCTCCCTCTGCCAGCTCTTCACCCTTTCCAGAACCCACGGGTGGACCCTGGAGCTGGTGCCCGAGGGCAGCGGCTGCCCGGCGCTCAACCTGCTGCTGGGATGGCCGGGGGACAGGGAGATGGTGGTGGAGTTCCTGCGGGCCGCCGGCTACGTGAGGAGCAGGGAGGCGGCGGAGGGGTTGCTGGAGGACTTCCTGGCCCTGAGACCCGAGGGGGTGGAGAGGGTGGTGGTCTCCCCCCTCACCCGGACCAAGGTTCGCCCCGACGTGGTGATGGTCTACGGGAACTCGGCCCAGATGATGAGGCTGATTCAGGGGGCGGTATGCGAGCAGGGGAGGAGGATGGAGGTGAGGCTGGCCGGCCTCATGGGCTCCTGCGGGAGCGCGCTCAGGTCCTACAGGCAGGGGAGTTACCATCTGGCCGTCCCGGGCACGGGGGACAGGGTTTTCGCGGCCACCCAGGAGACGGAGATGGTCTTCACCCTCCCGGCCTCCAAGCTCCGCCCCCTTCTGGAGGGAATGGGGGAGCAGAGGCTCATCAAGTATCCCGTCCCCCCTCGCCTCCTCCCCCCCTTCTTCCCGGTCGGTTAGATGGAGCACCTCTTCCTGGAGACCAACGGGGTGAGGCTGCACTGCGTGGCCGAGGGGAAGGGGAAGCTGGTGCTCCTCCTGCACGGTTTCCCGGAGTTCTGGTACTCCTGGAGGCACCAGCTTCCCGCGCTGGGCAGGCACTTCAGGGCCGTGGCCCCCGATCTCAGGGGGTACAACGAGAGCGACAAGCCTGAGGGGGAGGAGAACTACAGGCTGGAGCTGCTGGTGGAGGATGTGGCGGGGCTGGTGAGGGAGCTGGGCGGGGGGAGGGGGATGGTGGTGGGTCACGACTGGGGAGGGGTGATCGCCTGGACCTTCGCCTCCCTCCACCCCGAGATGACGGAGAAGCTGGCGATCCTCAACGCACCCCATCCCTCCCGGATGGCCGGCAGGCTCTCGCCGGAGCAGTCCAGGAAGAGCTGGTACATCTCCTTCTTCAGGAGGGAGGAGGCGCCGGAGAGCTTCCTCGCGGCGGACAACTACGCGGTGCTGAAGGAGGTGCTCAGGGGAACGGCGGTGAGGCCGGCCTTCACCGAGGAGGATCTGGAGAGGTTTGTGGAGGCCTGGTCCAAGCCCGGGGCCCTGCGGGCGGGCATCAACTACTACCGGGCCAACGGTCCGGAAAGCCCCCTCAGGCAGCTGCCCAAGGTGAAGACCCCCACCCTGGTGATATGGGGGAAGGAGGACGCCTTCCTGACCGTGGAGGTGAGCAGGGCGGAGGAGTTCGTGGAGGGCCCCTACAGGGCGGTCTACCTGGAGAACTGCGGGCACTGGGTTCAGAACGAGGAGCCGGAGCTGGTGAACCGCCTCCTGCTGGAGTTCCTGCTCTAGGACGCCTCCCGGGGCGGTTAAGAACCCAAAGGGGTCACGGCAGCCGGGCACGGCCCGACGGGCCAAGCAGGAGGCAGGTTTTCCGGAGCCTAGAACTCCACCACGATGGCCGTGTTGGTGTCCACCACGCCCTTGAGCCTGTGAATCCCCTTTATCACGGTGTTGCTCAGTGAGGCCAAATCCTTGGTTTCCACGAAGGCTATGATGTCGTAGGGACCGGTGACCACGTGTGCCGACTTGATCCCTGGGACCTTCTTCAGCTCCTTCATCACCGCCTGCACCTTTCCTATGGCCGCCGTGATGAGGATGTAGGCCTGCATCTTTCCCTCTCGGAGGGCGGCCTTTAAACCCTTCCGGAGCCCTTCACCCTGTAGAGGAGGAGGAGGTCCCGCCCCACCTTGGATACCCCCTTCAGCTCCAGCTCTATTCCCTCCCTCACCTTCCCGAACCCCCTCCCCCCCACCAGCGTCTTGGCCCTCTCCCCTCCCACGATCCTGGGGGAGACGGCCACCCTCACCTCGTCCACCAGGCCCAGGGAGAGCATGTTCCAGTTGAGGGTGGATCCCCCCTCCAGCAGGACCTTCCTCACCCCCCTCCTTCCCAGCTCCTCCAGCAGGAGGGGAAGGTCCACCTCCTTCTCCCCTCCCCTCATCACCTCCGCCCCCCTCCTCCTCAGCTCCTCCACCCTCCTCTTCGGCGCCCTCCCGGAGACCACCACCAGCGTTCTGGAGGAGCCGTCCAGCACCCTGGCGGTGGGGGGGATCCTGGCCTTCCCGTCCACCACCACCCTCAGGGGGTTCCTTCCCCTGGCCCTCCTCACGGTCAGGGAGGGATCGTCGGAGAGGACGGTTCCCGCCCCCACCATGATGGCGTCCACCTCCGCCCTCAGCCTGTGCAGCCTGTCCAGATCCTCGGGGCAGGAGATCCTGCTGTCCCCCTCCCTGGTGGCGATCTTCCCGTCCAGGGTCATGGCGGCGTTCATGATAACGTAGGGGCGGCGCATCAAGATTTCCTCCCCCTCCTCTCTCTTAACACCATCGGAGCACCCGTCAGGTTTATATCGGAGCTCTCCCAGAACCGAAGATGCTGAGGCTCTCCAAGCTTCAGGGGCTCAGGATCTACAACGACAAGGCGAAGTACGTGGGTTCCGTCTGGGACGTGCTCCTGAGCGACGAGGAGGGCAGGGTGGTGGGCCTGGCCCTGGGAAAGAAGGGGAACAGCATCCTGTCCATCCCCTTCTCCAACGTGCTCGCCATAGGGGACATCGTTCTGGCCAGGAGCGAGGCCTCGGTCAAGGAGACCCCCAAGGGACCCTAGCCCCTCAGCGCTTCCTTTCCGCGGAGGAGCGCAGGGGGAGGGGGATCACGGTCACCTCCATTCCTTCGAAGGTGGGATAGCTCTCCACCCAGAAGAACCTCAGCCCCTCCTCCACCTCCGAGAGCTCCTCCGCTATCTCCGGGGAGGTCTCCAGCCTGCCCCTCCTCCCGTTCACCGAGATCAGCTCGGGGGGGATCCCGTACTTCCTCCTCAGCCTCCTTCTCTCCCCCTCCAGCCTCTCCCTGGGGATTCCGGTGATCACCCCTTTGACCAGCAGACCCTCCGGGGTGAGGGCCTCGTAGGGTCTGGCCACCCTCCTGGCCCTCCTCTTCAGGCGGTTCCTGAGTTGCACCCCATCCTTCAGTCGGCTGGGGCAGTAGTGGAGGTCCAGCTCGGTGTTTTCGGAGGCCCACTCCAGCACCCTCAGGGCCAGCTCCTCGCTTCCCTTCACGGCCACCGAGGTGTCCGATTTGAGCCTGAAGCCCCTCCTCCTCAGCTCCTGGGAGTTGGTTTCGGAGAACTCCAGCTCGTTCAGGTTCACGAAGGAGCACCCCACCTCCTCCAGGTCCTTCAGGAGCCTGGTGAGGGTGCGAAAGCTCCCTGGCAAGGAGGGCAGCTCCACCCCGGTGTTCAGCCCCACCTCCACGGCCCTCCTCACGGGCTCCGGGCTCCAGGCGTGGAACCTTATCTCGTCCAGACCCTCCTCCTTCAGCCTCCTGAGCCTCTCCCTGGAGAGCTCCGTGCAGTAGAGATGCACGTGGTGCCCGGGTCCCAGCTCCTCCTTCAGCACCCTCAGGTAGCGCAGCAGCCTCCTGAACCGGAGGGAGGGGTCCCCACCCGTGATCCCCGTGCCCAGGGCGTCCATGAGCTCGGCCTCCTCCAGCAGCTCCCTGGAGGAGCGGATGGGGCGCTCGTTGGCGTAGACCACATCCTTCCCCCTCCTCAGGGAGGAAAGGGGGCAGTAGAAGCAGGAGAGGCGGCAGAGGCCCGTGAGGAAGAGCACCAGCTTGGCTCCCCTGACGCAGAGCCTGCACCCCTCGGGCATCTCCCCCACCACGAAGGAGCCAAACTTGGTCTTCCTCACGGCCACCTTCCCAACCTTTTAAATCCCCGCAACTTTAGAAGTGTTTGGATGCCGGTACCGGGGGTGGACATAGAGATTCAGAACATCGTCCTTTCCGTGGCCTACGAGGGGGTCACCTTCAACCTGGAGAGGCTGGCGAAGGTTCTGGACAACGCCAGGTATGACCCCGAGGTCTTCCCCGGCATAGCCTACAAGTCGGAGGATCCCCCCGCCTCCTTCCTGATCTTCTCCTCCGGGAAGATGAACTGCGTGGGGGCCCGGAGCATGAGGGATGCCAGGCTGGCCATCAAGAAGCTCACCCAGAAGCTGAAGAAGGCGGGGGCCAAGATAAAGTCGGAGCCCAAGGTGCAGGTGCAGAACATCGTGGCCTCCTTCGACTTCAAGAGGGAGTTCGACCTGGAGAAGATCTCCAGAACCTACGAGAACACCGAGTACGAGCCGGAGGTCTTCCCGGGCCTGGTCTTCAGGCTGGAGAAGCCCAAGGCCGTGGTCCTCCTCTTCGTTTCGGGGAAGGGGGTGTGCGCCGGGGCCAAGACCATGAAGGACATAGAGGCGGCGGCCAGGGCCATCACCAAAATCCTCAAGTAGGGTCTTCCCTTCCCCTTACCCAGAGGGAGGATGGAGCTCCGGGTTAAAGGAGGAGGCTCCCTTTCCGGGGAGGTGCCCCTGCAGCCCTCCAAGCTCTACACCCAGTTCCTCTCCGTTCTGGCCTTCCTGGGGGAGGGGAAGAGCGTGGTGAGGAGGCCCCTGGCGGTGAGGGACACCCTGCCCCTCCTGCGGGAGCTGGAGAAGCTGGGGGCCACCCTGAACAGGGGTTCGAGGGAGTGGACCATTTGGGGAAGGGGGGGAAGGGTGGAGCCCAAGGGGAACGTGCTGGAGGCGGGCAACTCGGGGACGGTCTTCGGGATGCTGGCGGGTCTCGCCGCCCTCTCCTCCGGGGTAGTGGTGGTGACGGGGGACGCCCAGCTCCGCCGCCGCTCCATGCTTCCCCTCCTCAGGATGCTCCGGTCCCTGGGGGGGGAGCTGAGCCCGACGGGGTCCGGTGGTACACCCCCCTTCATAGTCTTCGGGAGGGGCCTGAGGGGGGGAAGGGTGGAGGCGGAGCCCCCTGAGCTCTTCCCCCTCCTCCTCCTTTCCCCCTTCACGAGGGAGGGGGTGGAGGTGGAGGTGGAAGGGGAGGGAAGGAGGATGGTGGAGATGATGAGGAGGGCGGGGGCTAGGATCTCCGGCAGGGGGAGGAGGATCAGGATCTCCCCCGGTGAGCTGAGGCCAGGGGTCCTGACGGTGCCCCCCAGCTTCCACGCCGCCGCCCCCTTCGTGCTGGCCTCCCTCCTCACGGATTCCAGGCTGGTGTTCAGGGGGGAGGGTGAGGCGGAGGGCGTCTCCTTCCTGCGGCTCTTGGAGGAGATGGGGGTGAGAGTGGTGAGGGGAGGAGGGGGATGGAGGGTGAGGGGGGAGCCGAGGGGGGCCAAACTGGACCTCTCGGGTAGGGCCGAACTCTTCCCGTATGCGGCCGTTCTGGCCTCGGCGGCGGAGGGCAGGACGGTTTTCAGGGGCCTCTCCAGGGCCAGGGAGATGAAGTCCGATCGCCTCTCCCTGACGGTGGAGAACCTGAGGAAGATGGGGGTGAAGGTGGGGAGGGAGGGGGAGGGGGTGGTGGTGGAGGGGGGAAGGAAGCTCAGGGGGGCCAGGGTGAAGGGGGGTAACGATTACGCGGTGGTGGCGGCCTTCCTGGCGGCCGGTCTGGCGGCGGAGGGGGAAACGGTGGTGGTGGACGGGCCCAGGGCCCTCCGCACCTCCTACTCCGGCTTCCTCTCCCAGTGGAGGAAGCTGGGGGCGGAGGTGGAGGTGGGAGGGGCCTGGGGCTAGAGTACCTTTCCCAGCCCCAGGATGAGGGCCCAGTAGAGGTCACCGTAGAGCAGGGCCGAGAGGAGGCCAGCCGCCAGGGAGGGGGCGAAGGGCATGCCCCTCTTCACCTTCAGGTGGTTCTCCAGCCTTCCCTCCGCCACCAGCCTCCTGAGCGCCCTTATCTCCGATCGGGTCAGGCCGGCGGCCCTCCTGGGTTGGGTGAAGAACCTCTCCCCCGCGGGGGAGGGCCTCAGGCCGAGAAGGGCCTCCTCCCGCAGGAGCTCTCCCCCCCTCTCGTAGATGTACTCGGCTGGGATCATCCCCTCCCTGAGCTCCGTGATCCTCACCTTCTCGTAGAAGGGATTCTCCCCCCTGAGGTAGCAGAGGAGGGCGTAGACCGCCAGCAGGGGCAGGGTTAGGATCACGGTGTTGAAGAGGATGGTGAGGGGGAAGAGGGGGAGGTCGGAGTAGGGGGGAACGGAGAAGGGGGGGGAGTGGATGGGGAGGAGGGCCCCGAAGGCCGTGAGGAGCTTCACGTCCCCTCCCGCCCATCCCCCCAGGTACCAGAGGAGGTAGGAGAGGGAGAAGGCCAGGGAGGCGCCCAGGATCCCGGAGAGGGCCTGGTAGGGGTCCCCCTCCCAGAGGCCGAGCAGGAGGTGGAAGGAGATTCCCACCGCGATCATGGGGAGGGTGAGGGCGTCGGGTATGATCCTGTCCTTCCAGACGTCCGTGTACACCGCCACTGAAGCCGTGAGGACGGCCAGACCGGCGGGAAGCAGCTCCAGCACTTCCCCTCTCTTTCCTCTTCCCCTTTAACCCCATCGGAGGGTGGCTGCCTCAACCGCGGTCCCGGGGAGTTCAGATCCGGAACTTCCTCCTTATGAAGCTCCTCTCAAAGTGCATCAATTTCTCCGCGGGCACCCTCCTTATCTCCTTCAGGTGGGGGAGGAGAACCAGGGAGACGATCAGCCTCAGGATGCCCGAGAGCAGGAACAGGAAGAGGATGGGGTGAAAGCCCAGGTTCAGTTCCGCCAGAAAACCCCCCAGCGTGGCCCCCGCGAAGGTGCCCAGGCCGTTCAGGGCGTTGAAGTAGGAAAAGCACACGCCCAGCCTCTGCCTCGAGACCACGTCGTAAACGAAGGCGAAGGAGGCCAGGTCGAAGGCCGCCCAGGCGAAGCCGCTGAACATCTCGATGGTGAAGAGGTGGACGGGGTTGGAGGTGAGCAGCCAGAGGAGGGGCACCCAGGGAATGAGGAGTCCCCCCGCCCTCAGGGTCGTCAGCCTCCCGTACCTGTCCGAGAACTTCCCCCACCAGGGCATGCTGAGCAGCCTGGCGAAGGAGGAGGCGAAGACGATGAGCATGTAGACGCTGTAGCTGAAGTGGAGGTAGCGGAGCATGTAGACCGCAAAGAAGGGGGCGGCCAGGTTGACCGTGAAGGCCATGAGGGAGGCGTAGAGGGTGAACCTGCCGAACCGGTTGGGCCTCCTCCCCCTCCTCCATATCTTCTTCAGGAACTCGGTGAAGCTGAAGTAGTACTCCCTCTTCTCCTTGAAGGGGGGCTCGTACTGCCTGAGCAGGAAGTGCCGGGAGACCAGCCTGGCCGTCATCGCCAGGAGGAAGAGGATGGCAAACCCCAGGAAGACGTGCCCCCTCCCCTTCCAGGCATCCAGGAAAAAACCCGCGAAGAGCACCGCCGTCAGGTTGGCCAGCCCCGTGAGCCTGTTCCTCCTCCCGAAAAAGCGCCCCCTTTCCTCCTCCCGCACCAGATCCCCCATCCAGGAGGACCAGGCGGGGCGGACCAGCAGGCCCAGCGTGAGGTACCCGGTGTAGAAGACCATGACGAGGAGGGGCAGGACCGCGTTTCTGAGGCCGAAGAGGAAAACCGAGAGGGCCAGCAGGGCCATGGGGAGCCAGGTGAAGGCCTGGAAGAGGATGAAATCCGTGACCAACTTTTTCCTGCTTTTTCCCTCCATGAGCTTGGGCGTGGCGAGCTGCGAGAGGTTGGAGACCAGGTTGGGCACGGAGGTAAGGGCGCCTATTTGCTTCTCGCTGGCCCCCAGGGCCACCGCGAAGGGGGGGACGGAGTACGCTCCCAGCCCCTCATTCACCGCCCAGGCCATCCCGTCCTTGATGCTGCACTCCAGGCTCCTTCTCCTCTCCTCCTCCCTCAAGTCCTTCCCTCCCCGGGGTTCTAAATCTCCAATAAGTTCAGAAATTTAAGCCTGGGGAGGGAAGGGGTGGGATGAACGCGGTGGAGACCCTCAACCTCTCCAAAAGATACGGAAGCGGGGTCACCGCTCTCGACCGCGTTTCCCTGAGGGTCCCCAGGGGGAGGATAGTGGGCCTGCTGGGCAGGAACGGGGCGGGCAAGACCACCCTGGTGCGCATCCTGGCCACCCAGCTGAGGCCCACCTCGGGAAGGGCCAGGGTGCTGGGGCACGATGTGGTGGAGGAGGCCGGGAAGGTCAGGGAGAGGATCGCCTGCCTCCCCCAGGAGGCTGAGCCCGTGGGCTTCCTGAGCGTCTGGGAGCATCTTTACGGCTACCTCCTCCTGAGGGGGATGGGCTCCCGGGAGGCCAGGGAGAGGGCGGGGGAGATGCTCCAGGTCGTGGGGCTGGAGGACCGCCGGGAGACCCTGGCCTCGGAGCTCTCCGGGGGAATGCAGCGGAAGCTCCTCCTGGGCATGGTCCTGGCCACGGACGCCGAGCTCCTCTTCCTGGACGAGCCCACCACAGGGCTGGACCTCGTCAGCAGGGGGGAGGTGTGGAGGCTCCTCAGGGAGTTCCGCCGGGAGGGGAGGACCATCCTCCTCACCACCCAGAGCATGGAGGAGGCGGAGGCCCTCAGCGACGAGGTCCTCCTCCTCCACCGGGGGAGGATCCTGGCCAGGGGGAGGGCGGAGGAGCTGATCCGGAGGGTGGGAGCGGAGTTCAGGGTGGAGGTGGAGGGGGGCTTCAAACCCGAGGAGCTGAGCCGCCACGGGAGGTGCCTGCGGGTCTCCGGCTCCCTGCTGGTCTACACCGACCGGGAGGGGGCGGAGAAGCTGGCCAGGAGGGCGATAAGGAGGGGGATCCACGTGAGGTCCAGGCCGGTGAACTTGGAGGACTTCTTCCTCCTGCAGGTGGAGGGGGAGGATGGGCCTGCGCGGGCAGCTTAGGGCCTCCCTTGTGCTGGGATGGCTGAACGGGGTCATACCCATCAGGCGCACCCCCTTCTGGGTCCTCTCCTACCTGATGTTCCCCCTCTCTCTGCTCTTCCTCCTCAGGCTGTACTCGGAGGGGTTGCTGGACTTCGCCCTGCTGGGGGGCTTCCTCACCGTCCTGGCCTACACCGGGATAGAGGTGCTGGGGGACGTGGTTTACTTCAAGACCATCTGCAAGGTGCAGGACATGTTCGTGGCCTCCCCCCTCTCTCCCTCCGCCTACCTCTTCGGGCTCTCCCTCTCCAGCCTCTTCTACTCCCTTCCGGGGCTGCTGGTACTGGTGGCGGCCTCCCTCCTCCGCGGTCTCCTCTCCCCCCAGCTGGTTCCCACGCTCGTCGCCGTCCTGCTCCTGATCTGGCTCTCCTTCACCGCCCTGGGCTTCACCCTCTCCACCTTCATAAGGGAGCCCAGGCACGCCTGGCCCCTGGTGGGCATCCTCTCCATCCTCTTCAGCGTCCTTCCCCCCGTTTACTACTCCGCCTCCCTGCTCCCTAGGCGCCTTCTCCCCCTCTCCCTCCTACTGCCCACCGGTGCCGGCGCCCTCCTGCTTCAGGAAAGGGCGGGGCTGGTGGGCCTTCCGGAGGGGATGGGGGAGCTGGCTTGGGCCTCCCTGGTCGCGGAGGCCCTGCTCCTCTGGATGCTGGCCCGCCACGGCTCCCGCTGGAGGGAGGACTAGGAGAGCCTGGAGGCCAGCTCCCGGAGGGAGGGGCCAGCCCAGGCACCCTCCCCCGCCTCCCGGAACACCCGGCTAAGCTTCCGGGCCGGGAGAGGAGGACCCCTCCAGGGACCCGTAGAGAGCCGACCAGGAGCCCGCGTCCATCAGGTAGACCTCCTCGGTCATCCGCAGGACCCTGGGATCCCGCGGAGAGACTTCCATACCTCTCACCCCTTTCTCAACCTGCCCGGAAAGAGCGGTTGGTGTGTGTCGATTGGCCCGAGGTTCTCTTTCTACGCCCGAATTCTTTCGATGGCGCGGGACAGAATCGGGTCCGGCACGAAATACCGGCCCTCCTCATCCCTTTCCAGAAACGCGCCTTTCACGAGATTTTTTATCAGGTCGCTGAACAGGTTGTCCGCAATCGCCCTTCCTTCATCCCTCTCCAGCCCCGCCTTCAGGTCCGTCCAGCTCGCGCGGCGGAGACGAACGGAGCTTTTCAGGATTCGGAGGTATCTCTGGCGCGCTTGCCTTCTCAACTGCAGAAAATTCTCAAGCTCCTTCACCTCAAGCTCTGCCCCCTTCTCCACGGTTTCCCTCAGCACGTCCTTCGAGGGTCCCCCCCTCTCCACCGACTTGGATCCGAAAAGGGTGAGCCATCCCATTATCCCATCGAGCTCCCTCACCGCCAGCTCCACGAGGTCCCTGTCCGGGCTCATGCCCGCCTGTTCAAAACCCTTTGTAAGGAAATCCACCGCCCTCTCCCCGCTTATCCTCGGAACCCGAATCTCGGCCATCCCCCTCCCGTACAGGGGGGCATCTGGGCGGTGGACGCCCAAAAAGTCGTGGAGCAAACCGACCTGTGAGCCCGCAACCACCATCTGAAGGTTCCTCATCTCGTCATAGATGTAGGCCATCAGAGACTGCAGGCTGTATCCCTTGATCTTTCTGAACTCCTGCGCCTCGTCGATGAAGAGGACGAACTTTGTCCGATTTTCTCTGGCCGCCCTGTCGAGGGAGTAAACGATGTCCAGGAGGTCCAGCTCCCTTTCCGGACGCTCCCACTCGAAGTGGATCCAGGGGGGCTTTGAGTCCACCTTTATCCATCTGATGCCCCCCAGGACCTCGAGAAACTTATCCCTCCATTTTTTCTGCCGCTCGATGGCTTCGTTGAGCTCCCTCTCGAGCAGCAGGAGCAGGCTCCTCACCTTTATCGCCGGAGCTTCCGCGAACGCCCTGCCGTTCAGCGTGAAATGGGGAAGGCCAGATTCGTTGAGCGCGGTTCTGACAAGCGAAGTTTTTCCCGTCCTCCTCAGCCCGACCACCCTGATGAGGGGGGCAGCGGCCCTGCGTCCCCTCAGCAGGGAGAGGAGCTTTTCAAGCTCCTCTTCAAAGCCGTAGAGGTCTTCCCGGCTGGACTTGGGCTCCAGGTCGAAGTACATTACTTACCCCCATAATCTGCTTACCCCCATAATCTATAAAAGCGTGGGTGTGGCTGAGTGCCGAGTTTCCCCTTCCGACCCGTTCTGACTCGACACGCGTCACAGGAGCATGTTCGCGTTATCCGGAACCTTCATTATGAAAAGCTCCCGGCCGGGGCAGCGCTTTCTCGCCCGGTCGAACACCTTCTTGGGATCGTCGCCCTGGGCCACTATCCTTCTGCCCACCGCGACCACCCACTTCCCCGCCTCAAGCCTCTCGCTGATCGACGTGAGGTAGTCGAACTCCTCCATCCTCCCACCCTACCCTACTCTGCCCTCTCCCCCCAAAAAGGCTGTTTTTGGTTCTCTCATACCTTTCACCCCCTTTTTTCCAATCTCAAACCCGGGAAGCCCCGCACCCAGAAGGAAGGATGGGGTGCGGGGTGAAGGGAAGGGTTCACCGTCCCAACGACAGGGCGCTGGACCAACGCCCCACCCCCCGGGAAGGGCGGGGCGGAACTCCGGGTCTTTCAGGTCAGGAGCGGTTTTCGGGGAAGGTCGGGCCGAGGTACGGGGCGAAGAGGGATCTGAACCGGTCCCCTCAGACGTCCACGGGCTGGGGAGGTGGGCTCCTGCTCTTCCCTATGGGCCAGGGCCTCTCGTTGGTCACCAAGTAGAGGTAACGGTAGACCTCGTAGACGTAGGCTATGAAGCGGTTGGTGAACTCGGCTATCCCCTTGTGCCTTCTCCCCAGGATGAGGGCGTGGAACCAGTGGACGAGCACCGCCAGGGCCGTGATGAAGCCCCAGACGGCCAGTATGATTCCGTAGACGATGGCCAGGGGGATCCTCAGAAGGGCCTCTAACCTCTCCCCCATGCTATCAATCCTTTATCCCGGCCAGGTATTTAACCAGTTCTTTCTTGGAGTCGAAGTCGTAGGTGAGGAGGATCAGGATCTCCTCCATGATGGGGGAGCCTCCCCCGTGAACCCCCGCTATGGCCATCACCCCTCCCAGCGAGGAGGCCAGCATGTCGGAGAGCATGCGGAAGCAGCGGTGGATGTTCTCCGCGGGAACCCCCTCCCTCCTCTTTATGTACTTCTCCAGGTACTTGCCCGTCTCCGGATTGAGGAAGTCCCCCTCGAAGGGAAGGGTGGCGGGGAGACCACCCGCTATCTCGGTCAGGATCTCCAGCTCCTTGTACACGTTGAGCCCCGCGTGCCTCCTCCCCATGTTCACGTAGGTCATGTTGGGGAGGAAGGTCCCCGAGGGGTGCTTTTCCCCCGTGACCGCCGCGGCTATCCCCGCGGCGTAGACCAGCTCCGCCACGCAGGCCAGCTCGGCCAGTCTGGAGCGCACGTGGGGCTTGTTGGCTATGCCCTGGTAATCGGCGGTGAGGGCCGCGGCCCCCATCACCAGATCGGTGAGGGCGGGCTTGCAGCCGCAGTAGCTGTGCCTGTGGAAAAGACCCCCCGAGGCGTGGGCCAGGAGGCCGGCGAACTCCCACTCCCCGCACATGAACACCCTGTCCTCGGGAACGAAGGCGTCGTCGAAGATGACGAAGGAGTCCGCCGCCCCCAGCTCCCCCATGGGGGCCTTCAGGTACTCCCTGGGCCTGGCGTTGGCCACGTGGGTGATGAGCTTCACCCCCTCCGTGTCCGCCGGCAGGGAGAAGGCCACCGCCCAGTCCCTGTCCTCCTCCCCCATGGCCCTGGTGGGAACGCAGATGATCTCGTCAGCGTTGGCCGCCATGGTGATGTGGTTCTTGGCCCCCCTCACCACGATCCCGTCCGACCTCCTCTCCACCACCCTCACGTAGAGGTCTGGATCCTTCTGCTGGTGGGGCCTCAGGCTCCTGTCACCCTTCACGTCCGTCTGGGCCATGGCGGCCGTGAGGTCCTCCCTCTGGAAGTACTTCAGGTACTCCGTGAACCTGCGGTGGTAGTCCGTGCCGTGGGCCTTGTCCGTTTCGTAGGTGATCACGGACAGGGCGTTGATGGCGTCGCATCCCATGCACCTCTGGATGCACCCCCCGGTCAGGTGGCAGGCCTTCCTTATCATCTCCTGCTTCTTCAGGAGGTCCTCGGCGCTCTGGTTGATGTGGGTGAAGCGGTTGATGGGCCTGCCGTCCAGGTGGGACCTGGTCACGATAAGGTCCTTGAAGTTGGGGTCCTCCGCCAGGTCAAAGGTCTTGGAGAGGATGTTCAGGGAGGGCCGGAGGAGGGGATCGTCCCTTTCCACCAGCTTGCCGTCTATGTAGACGTTCTTCTTCATCCGGCGGAGCGCGTTCCGGTACTCCTCCGAACTCCTCACGCAAGAAGGGTTTCACCGCTCCCCTATAAACTTTGCTGCAGGCGGGAGCCTTACCCTAGAGCTGGTTCACGGCCAGCACGATCAGGTCGATGAGACCCAGGATCATCCCAAGGGGAACGGCCGCCCTCATCACCGCCACGAACTTGGGCAGGTCCCCCTTGAGACCCAGCCTTCCCAGAACGGCGAAGACCACCAGGAGGTACAGACCGCTCACCAGCAGCAGCACCGTGGCAGCGTCCATCCTATCTCCTCCCTTCAGGGAGGTCTTTAAAAAGCTTTTTGGCGGGGGGAGAAAGCTACCTGATGCTCCACCTGGTGCTGGCCGACTGCGAGCTGGAGAGGGTCCCACCGGAGATAGCGGATCACCGGGTGATCAGGTGGTGGGCCAGGAGGAGGGGGAGGAGGCCCACCGAGCTCCTCCTGGACTCCAGCCTCTTCTACCCCGCCCTCCGCAGGCTGGAGGACGGGCGGAGGAGGGGTAGGCCGGACATCGTGCACCGCTGCCTTCTCCTCGGCTTGGACTCCCCCCTGAACAGGGAGGGCCTGCTGAGGATTTACGTCCACACCCGGAACGACGAGGTGATAGAGGTGGATCCGGAGACCAGGCCCCCCAGGTCCTTCAACCGCTTCGTGGGGCTGATGGAGGAGCTCTTCCTGAGAGGGGAAACGGAGGGGGGCAGGCTGAGGATGAGGAGGGAGAGCCTGGTGGACCTGCTGAGGAGGGTGGGGGCCCCCGAGATCCTCGTGATGGACCCCGCCGGGGAGCCCAGGCTCTGGAGGGATCTCTACCGGGGGAGAGAGGTGTGTGCGGTGGTGGGGGGCTTTGCGGAGGGGGGTTACCTCTCCGACTTCGGCGACCTCCCGGTGGAGAGGGTTTGCGTGGACCCGGAGCCCCTCCCCTCCAGCTCCATCGTGGCCAGGCTGATCTTCTCCTACGAGGAGAGGGAGGGGGTGCAGGAGAGGAGGCTGGGAAGGAAGTGAGGGAGAACCACAAGGCGCTGGCCCTGGAGAGGATAGAGAGGCTGGTGCAGCTGGCCGAGGAGGTCTGGCCCGAGGACCGCGCCCTGTCCAGGAGGTACCTGGAGCTGGCCTGGAGGCTTAAGCTCCGTTACCGGGTCAGGCTCCCCCCCCACCTCAGGGGGAAGTTCTGCAGGAAGTGCAGGACCCTGCTGAGGCCGGGGAGCTCCTGTAGGGTGAGGGTGAGGTCGGGGAGGGTGGTGAGGGTATGTCTGGAGTGCGGGCACCTCACGCGCGTGCCCCTCAGGAGGGGGAAAGGGCGATAGGATTAATAAGCGCGGGAGGGGAGACGGAAGAGATGTCCGTTAGAGAGGTTCCCCCGCATCTCCTCATAGCCAGGACGGCCGAGGAGCTGAAGAAGCTGGAGGAGGTGAAGCCCCCGGAGTGGAGCAGGTACGTGAAGACGGGGGTGCACAAGGAGAGGCCACCCGAGCAACCGGACTGGTGGTACATAAGGGGGGCCTCCCTCCTCAGGAGGATTTACCTGGAGGGGCCCGTGGGGGTCTCCAGGCTGCGCGTCCGCTACGGGGGGAGGAAGAAGAGGGGGAGCGCCCCCGAGCACTTCAGGAGGGGAGGGGGGAAGATCCTGAGGACCCTCCTGCAGCAGCTGGAGAGGGCGGGGCTGGTGGAGAAGAAGGACAGGAAAGGTAGAAAGGTCACGAGGAAGGGGGCGGAGTTCCTGGAGAGGCTTGCAGAGGGGCTGAAGGGGGGATAGGGTGGAGGAGGAGGCGGAGCTGGAGGAGATAAGGAGGAGGAAGATGCTGGAGCTGCAGGCCCAGCTGGAGGAGCAGAGGAGAAGGGAGGAGATGAGGAGGGAGCTGGAGGTCCAGAAGAGGCTCCTCCTGCAGCAGATCCTCACCCCCGAGGCCAGGAGCAGGCTGGCCAACCTGAAGATGGTGAAGCCGGAGTTCGCGGAGGCCCTGGAGCTGGAGCTCATAGCGCTGGCCCAGTCGGGCAGGCTGAGGGCCCCCCTGACGGATCTCCAGCTGAGGGAGCTGCTCAGGAGGCTCCAGGAGAGGAGGAAGGAAATCAGGATAAGGAGGATCTGAGTGAGCCGGAACAAGATCCTGTCCGTGAAGAGGAGGCTGGGCAAGGCGGGGAGGAGGACCAGGAGGGCCCCCATCTGGGTGGTGGTGAAGACGAGGGGGAGGATCAGGGACAGCGTGAAGAGGAGGCGGTGGTACCGCTCCAAGCTGAAGCCCTGAGGAGGAGAGCATGCCCGAAGAGAGGATATACGTGATCCCGCTCCGGGAGGTCCGGGAGAAGGCCAGGTACCGGAGGGCGGCCAAGGCCATGGAGCTGATCAGGAGCTTCCTGGAAAGGCACATGAAAACGGACAGGGTGAAGATAGACGAGAGCCTGAACCGGAAGGTCTGGAGCAGGGGGGCCAAAAAGCCCCCCTCCAGGGTCAGGGTAAGGGCCGTGAAGAAGGAGGACGGCTCGGTGGAGGTCTTTCCGGCGGAGTAGGGTGGAATGCCCTTCTTACGCCTCAACCTGGGGAGGACCCCCTACCTGGGCGTCTTCTGTTTGGTAACCGACAGGGTGGCCCTCTTCCCCAGGCACGTGAAGCTGGACGAGGAGGAGCTGGAGGAGAAGCTGGGGGTGCCGGTGGTCAGGGGGGAGGTGATGGGCTCCCCCCTCTTGGGGGTCTTTCTGGCCGGGAACTCCAGGGGCATCGTGGCCCCCCACCTGCTGGGGGAGGAAGAGGAGAGGAGCCTGAGGGAGGAGGGGGTGGAGGTCCACAGGATTCCTGGGAAGCTCACCGCCCTGGGGAACCTCCTGCTGGTCAACGACAGGGGGGGACTGGCCAGCCCCTCCCTCCCACCCAAGACGGTGGAGGAGGTGAGCTCCGCCCTGGGGATTCCCCTGGAGAGGGGAACGATCTCGGGGCTGAAGACGGTGGGGAGCGCCGGCGTGGCCACGGACAAGGGGGCCCTCCTGCATCCGGATGCCACGGAGGAGGAGGTGGAGAGGGTGAGGAGGGCCCTGAGGGTTCCGGTCTCCAAGGGAACGGCGTGCGATGGGGAGAAGTACGTGGGGATATGCGTGGCGGCCAACTCCCACGGCTTCTTGGCCGGAGGGCCCACCACGGGGGCGGAGCTGGGGGCGATAGAGAGGGCCCTTTACCATCCAGAGGGGTAAGGAGGCGGCACAGGACCACAGCAAGCTCCGCCCAGCTTGCTCACGCCTAAATTCACTCACCACTCGCTCCCTCCTTAGTTTGATCCGTGAGGCAATCCGCAGCTCCCGGAACATAGGGGAGAGACACTCCCCCGCCCACTGGTGGATGAAGCCCGCGATGGAGCCAGAAAAAATCCATGGTCCGGAAATAATATAGGGGGAGCGTGGGAATAGGTAAGATGCCCGAGCTCACGGAGAAGGAACGGGAGGAGCTGGAGAGGTCCCTGCTGGAGCTGGACAGGGGGGGAGCCCTGCTGGAGGCCATGAGCAGGCAGGTGGCCCTCCTAAACGCCTCCCTCTCCGAGCTCTCCCTGACCATGGAGACCATAAAGAAGCTCAGGGAGGCCCCGGAAGGGGCGGAGATCCTCACCCCCATAGGCTCGGGCTCCTTCGTCAGGGCTAAGCTGATGCCTCTGGAGAAGGTCCTGACGGGGGTGGGGGCGGAGGTGGTGGTGGAGAGGACCCCCGAGGAGGCCCTGAAGCTCCTGGAGGAGAGGTCCTCCGAGGTGGGGAAGGCCATCCAGGACCTCAGGGCGGAGATGGCCCGCCTGGCCCAGAGGATGGAGGCCCTCAGGCCTGAGGTGGAGAGGCTCCTTTCCAAGGCCAAGGAAAAGTGAGATGCTCGAAAAACTTAGGGAGAAGCTCCGCAGGGTAAAGGCGAAGCTCACCAAGAAGCTGGAGGAGAAGGCCTCCGCTCCCCCTCCGGAGGAGAAGCCCGAGAAGAGGCCCTCCAGGCTTTCCCCCAAGCTGAGGGTCAAGAGGGCCCTGAAGAAGGTGGCGGGGGTGGAGCTCTCCCCCTCCGACCTGGAGGACATCCTGTGGGACCTGCAGGTCTCCCTGCTGGAGAGCGACGTGGCCGTTCCCGTGGCGGACGAGATCCTGAGCAGGGTGAGGGGCAAGCTGACGGGGAGGAGGCTGGGGCTGGGGGAGGATCCGAAGAAGGTGGCGGAGGCCGTGCTGGAGGAGGCCGTGAGGGAGATCCTGGAGCCCCCGGAGAGGGTGGACCTGCTGGAGAGGATTAGGGCCAAGAACGAGAGGGGGGAGCCCGCCGTCCTGGTCTTCTTCGGCATCAACGGGACGGGCAAGACCACCACCATCGCCAAGCTGGCCAAGTACCTGCAGGACAGGGGGCTGAGGGTGGTGCTGGCGGCCTCGGACACCTTCAGGGCGGGGGGGATAGAGCAGCTGGAGACCCACGCCAGGAGGCTGGGGGTGGAGCTGGTGAAGCAGAGGCAGGGGGCGGACGCCGCCGCGGTGGCCTACGACGCCATCTCTCACGCCAGGGCCAGGGGCTTCCACGTGGTCCTGGTGGACACGGCGGGGAGGATGCAGACCGATCGGGACCTGATGGACGAGATGAGGAAGATCGTGAGGGTTACCCAGCCGGACCTCAGGATCTTCGTGGGAGATGCCCTCACCGGGAACGATGCCGTGGAGCAGGCCAGGTCCTTCAACCAGGAGGTGGGAATAGACGGCTCCATCCTCTGCAAGATGGATGCCGATGCCCGAGGGGGGGCGGCCCTCTCCATCACCTACGTCACGGGCAAGCCCATCCTCTTCCTGGGAACGGGGCAGGCTTATGAGGACCTGGTGGAGTTCAAACCCGAGCTGATCCTCAGATCCCTCCTGGAGGAGGACTGAGGTCCCTCAGCCCCCCTCCTCCTCCAGCTCCCTCAGCCTCTCCCTGTAAACCTCCTTCAGCCTCCTCCACTCCTCCTCCGAGATCTTCCCCTCCCTCCTGAAGGTGTCGAGCCTCTCCATCATCCTCCTTATCCCCTCCGCCCTTGAGACCCTCCTCTCCACCCGGGCCCGGGGGGGCCTTCCCCTCCTCACCCCCCTCGAGAGGAGGAGGTGGAGGAGGGAGAACCAGCCCAGGAAGAGGAGGAGGGTGGAGAGGGCCGAGGTGGCCTCCTCCCCCCAAAAGAACCTCAGGGAGAGGGAGGCGTTGTTCAGGCCGTGCATGAGGATGGTGGGAACCAGGTTGCCGGTCTTGGCGTAGACCGCTCCCATCCAGACGAAGAAGAGGAAGGCCGAGCCGAACATGGTGAGGCCCGAGGGGCCCAGGTCCAGGTACCAGAGGTGGGAGAGGGAGTGGAGGGCGGAGCTCAGGAGGACGGCCCTGGCGACCCCCAGGGGGAGGAGCTCCCTCAGGATGAAGCCCCTGAAGACCACCTCCTCCGTCAGGGCCACGGGGAAGAAGGAGGCCAGCGCGAAGTAGGCGAAGTACCAGGGGGGGAACTGCTCCTTCATCCTCTCGAAGACCTCCTCCCCGGGGTCCTTCCCCACCAGCCTGGCCGCCGCCTCCCCGTAGATCCCCAGCAGGATGGAGAAGAGCAGGAAGAGGGCGAAGAGCCAGGTGAGGCCGGGCAGGAGGCCCCTCCTCCTCACGCCGGCGGAGGACCAGAAGCCTTCCCTCCTGGTGAGGTGGAAGACCAGCAGGAGGGGGAGGAGGTAGCCCAGCCAGTCCCCCAGCAGGGAGAGGGCGAGGCCTCCCCTCCCCAGCCAGCCTGAGATCCCCATGCCCGCGAAGCAGGCGGACCAGACCGCCAGCACCGCCCCCGGGCGCTTAATCCCTCCCACGCAGCCCCTCCAGCCTCTCCCTGAGGATCCTCACCACCTCCCTGGGATCGGCCCTCCCCCCGCTGGCCCCCACCACCTTTCCCGTCAGGAAGTTCAGGGCCTCCTTCCTCCCCCCCAGGTAGTCCTGCACGGCCTCCCGGTTCTCCTCCAGCACCCTTCCCACCAGCTCCTCCAGCTCCCCCTCCCGCAGGGGGGAGAGCCCCAGCCTCAGGAGGATCCTCTCGGGGTCCTCCGGCCTCCTGACCAGCTCCCTCAGGACGAGTTCCCCCTGCTCCCTGGAGATCCTCCCCGACTCCACCATCTTGAGGAGGGAGAGGAGCTGCCCCGCCGAGAAACCCACCTCACCCGCCCTCAGCCCCAGGTAGTTGAGCACCTTCTTCAGCT
>Ga0078972_1008004_pt1 | contig 22717 bp, 26 predicted proteins | sample YelNatPaOPGAMG01_FD_67568 | JGI IMG/M metagenome (GOLD analysis project Ga0078972, IMG submission 67568) | Hot spring thermophilic microbial communities from Obsidian Pool, Yellowstone National Park, USA - OP-RAMG-01 (SPADES assembly) (version 2) | ecosystem: Environmental > Aquatic > Thermal...
AAAAATGTTCCGGTAGATTTTTTGATGTATTGTTTATCAACAAAAATGGTGAAGTTACGGAAACATCTCGTGCAAATGTTTTTGTTAAAATTGGAGATTATTATTACACACCACCAAAATCGTCAGGATTGTTAAACGGTGTATTTAAAAAATTTTTGGTTGAACAAAATAAGGATAAAATTAAAGAGAAAACAATTAATATTGATGAAGTTTTTAAATCAGAAAAATTGTTTATAACAAACGCAGTTTTTGGGATAAAAGAAGTGAAATTATTTGTTTAAAAAATTTTTATTGATAACAGAAAAAAATTTTGTTATTTTAACATTTTTAATTTTATGAAAACAATACAAATAATACAAATACTTAAAAAAGCAAGAAGGAAACTTAAGTTATCACAACGTGATTTTGCAAAGTTTTTAGGTGTTTCAAAATCTGCATATAACAGGTACGAACTTGGCAAAAGAATGCCACCAAAGAAGGTTATTGAAAAATGTTGTTGTGTTTTAGAAATTAAAATTTATTTTCGTAGAGTCGAAGATTTTATAAAATTTTGTAAAAATAAATTTTCTCAAAGGTTTTATAAAAAAAATAATAGGATATGTAAAAAACTAGAATTTTTACGTTGTAAGAAAATGTTTCATTTGAAAAAGATATCTAATCGTAGTGATATCCCATATTGGAAATGTTGTGGTATCTTTTCTGGAAGGATTGTTCCTTCACGTAAAGAAGTGTCAAAGTTAACTCGTGCAATGAATTTCTCACCAAAAATTCTTAGGGAAAATAATTTTAAAAAACTTTTCAAAATAACATCCATTATTTTTGATATTTAATCCTTTAATAATTTTTATTTTTTTCTTTTTGTGAATTTTGTCCCCGATTTGGTAAAAAATTTACAAAAAAGTATAATTTTTTTCGTCTGATCTGTCCCCGCTTTTCAAAATTCCTATGTTTGACAAAAACCAAGTTTTTTTGTAATAGTTTTGTAGATAATAATTATGAAAGAAAAAATTGTTATTACAGGTATCGGGCTTGTTACACCATTTGGGATAGATAAAAATATAGTTTTTGATAAAATAACAAAAGCTGAAAGTTGGATTAAAGAAATAAACAAAATTAAGAATAGTAGTATACCATCAAAATTAGGTGGTGAAGTGGACCCTATAGTGTTAAAAAAAGTATTATTAGATACTCGTTTATTGAGAGCAACTTTTGTTTCTCAACTAACTTTAGCTGCTGGTATGTTGTGTTTACAAGATGCAAAAATTAAAGTTACAAAAGATAGTTCTCATAAAATAGGGATTTTTTTTGCTACTTCACAGGGTGCAATAAATGCAATTGAAGAAATAAACAACAAGTTGTTTACTGAAGGTCCTGATGCTGTGGACCCGCTTTTGTTTTCAGAAACAGTGTTTAACGCGCCTGCAAGTTTGTTAAGTATTAAATTAGGTATTTATGGACCTTGTATTGCTGTACCAATGAGTAAAGGTGGTGTTGGAAGTATTATTGTTCAAGCAATTAATTTTTTAAATTCAGGTATAATTGACTATGCATTAGTAGGTGCAGCTGAAGAACTTTGTCATCTGGTAAGAGAATCGTATTATCATCTTGGAGTTTTGTCACCTTGTGATGATTATCCTGAAGGGTCAAGACCTTTTGATAAAACACGGAATGGTTTTGTTCTTTCAGAAGGAGCAGCATTTGTTCTTTTGGAAAAGTATGAGACAGCAAAAACAAGAGATGTTAATATATATAGTGAACTTTGTAGTATAAGTTTATGTAGTGATGGGTATAAATTAGCTGATTGTGACCCTTCCGGGGAAACAGTGGTGTGGGTTATTAACAAGTCAATAGAAAATGCTGGTGTTGAACCTAAAGAAATAGATTGTATTTTATCTTCAGCATCGTCGTTGAAAGATTTAGATAAAATAGAAGCAAAGGGTATCAACCTAGTTTTTACTAACGATACTGATAAATGTTTAGTTACAAGTATTAAAGGTGCAACAGGGACTTTGTCTTCAGTAGATTTGTTCTTAAGTATTATTGTTGGATGTTTAGCAATAAAAAATAAAGTAATACCACCAACAATAAATTATAAGTATAAAGATCCTGAGTGTGAATTAAATATAACTAAAGATTCAGCGGTTTATAAAAACATAAACTATTTGTTAATCTCAGATTGTTTTTGGGGCGGGTTTTATAGTTCAGTCATGTTAAAAAGTATTGAATAAATTTAACTAAGTAATTTTTTAAAATATAAGTATGGTTATAAACAAAAAAGATATAGAAATTGTTAAAGATGTAATACCATTTCTTGAATTTCCAGTGTTTTTTATAACTACAATATTTTTTCTGTTTTTTCCGTTACAAATTTCAATTTTTTCTTCTGTTTTGATATATTTACTTTTGTTATATATAGAAAAAAGTATTGGTAGAATTACACCAACTGTTATTTTAATGTTTTTTGTTAGTTTAGTATTGTTAGTATTGTATTTATTAAATTATGAAGCTGTGTTCCCTTATATAGGTTCTATATTTTATTTTTCTTTGTTCTTATTAAATTTTATATTACTGCTTGTTAAAAAACCAGTTACAATGTTTTATTCTGGTGGGAAAGGATGGCGAAGATTACATTGGGTTGTTTCTGTTATATGGACAATAGGAAGTTTTTTAGCAGGAATTTTGAGTTTAGTTTTAATGCCAGACATCAGTTATATTGTTGTTCCTTTTATAATAATTTTTGTTTGTTTTCTTATGACAATACTATTTGAATTTTTTTTCTTCCCAGGACAAAAAAGAAGAAAAATTTTTGAAGTTGATAGTATTTTATTCAAACAAGTTTCTAATTCTAAAGAATATGAAGATTTTTATGACCTTGTTTCAAAAGAAATTTATTCTACAATTATGTTAAACAAAAATAGATATATATCTTCAAAGTTAGAACTCAGAAATGTTTTAATAGAAAGTGATAAAAAATATGAAAAACATTTGTTGAGATTTGTAGCATATAAAGAAGGTGTGTGTATAGGGACAATATATTGTGTGTTGGATAATAAAGAAGTAGGGTTGCCAATAGAACGAGATACTGGTATAAAGTTTGATAATATAAAAAAATATGGTAAGTTTATAGAAATAGGACATTTATGTGTTCATTCAAAAATGAAATTTTCACCACAAGTGTTGATAGGTTTGTTAACCTGTGTAATTGAGTATGCGATAGAAAACGATATCTGTTTTTTAGTAAATAGTAGTTATGAATCTGTGGTTCCTTTGTATTATAAGATAGGGTTTGAAAAGATAGTAGATACGCCTATAATAGACAAAGTTATAGGTGTTAATGTTTTTGCTTTAATTTTAAATCTTTCAAAAATTATTTGTTATTACCAATCTTTGCAAGAAACGTTTAGTTATATAAGTAAAATGAGAGAAATGTTGAACCAGTATCTTTTAGAAAGATATTATAAACGGACAGTTATAAGAAACATATTTAAAAAATTTGAAAACAAACAATACAATCTAACAAAGGAGGAATTGATATATGAAAATATTTATCAAAATGTTGGTAGTTGTAGTAGTTAATTTTGTTGCTAGTAAGATACTTTATTGTGACGAGATTTTGTCTAAAGAATTAGTTAAAGAAAACAAAAAAGCAGTAGAAGAATTAACAGAGTTAGTAAAAACAGACCCACAAGATGTTGCACTTCTAAGAGAGTTAGGTAAAGCATATTTTAATATAGGTAGTGAATCAGCAGATAGGAAATCAATATCACAAGCAATGAAAATTTTTAAACAGATACTTAAAAAAGAACCGAATGATGCTGAAATTATGACATATTATGGTTCTTGTTGGACAATAAAAGCAAGAGATTTTCCATTGAAATGGATTGTTTCTTTTACTCCGATTGGTTTTGTTCGGATTTATTATGTTAAGAAAGGTGTGAGTATTATGGACAAAGCTGTCTCAATGGAACCTAAAAATCCTTTTGTACGGATTGTATATGCAATTACTTGTTATAATATACCTGGTGTGTTTGGCCAGTTTTATAAAAGTAAAGAAAGTTTTTCTTTGTTACTTTCATGGATAGAAAATCCTGAGAGTAATCCTGAATATAAAGATTTGTTTAAAGATAAAACTTTTCAATCTGTTGTGTATTATCATGCAGCAGAGATGTTTCTTATGAATAAAGAAGTTGAAAAAGCTAAGATGTTGATACAAAAAATTTTAAGTATAAAAACACCAAGTATCTACAAAGATGCAGCAATGAGAATGTTAGAAAAGTTGGATTAATAGTTTATTATAAAATACGGATTGACTCTGAGTTATACAAAGTTATATTTTAATTTGTTTTATGAACTTTTTTATAGGGGGATTATTGATGAAAAAAACACCTTTATACGAGTTTCATTTAGAAAACAATGCTGTGATAAAACCTTATGGCGATGTTTTAACTGCAAGTAAATATCACGAGTTTGAACAAGAATACTGGGCTATTAGAAAAAATGTTGCTATAATTGATATGTCAGGTATTGCTAAAATAAAAGTTTCTGGCGGTTCTGCAACAGAATGGTTAGATTATATTTGTACAGGAAACATTTTTTCACTTTCTGAAGGGAGATCTGTTTATACAGCTGTATGTAAAGAAGATGGAACAATGGTTGCTTTAATATGTGTTTTAAAAGATAATGATGAGTATTTAATACTTACTGATGCAGAAAAAAAAGCTGAGTTGGTTGATTGGTTTAACAAAAATAAACATAATGATGTGTCGGTGTTTGATATAAGTGAAGAATATGGTTGTATTTCAGTTGTAGGACCAAAAGCTATTGAAATACCAAAAATGGTTATTAGTGAAGATATTCTTTCATTGCCATATCTTGGATTTGAACATGATAAAATTAACGATGTGGATTGTATATTATATCGTTTTGGTTTAACAGGTGAATATGAATATAGGTTTTTAATACCAAAAGAAAAAACATTAGAACTGTGGAATAAAATAATTGATATTAGTAAAGAATTAGGATTAGTTTGTTGTGGATTGGATTCTTTAGAAATACCAATGTTAGAAATGAATTCTATAAATCAACAAAAGGATATTATACCAGATGCTACTGTTTTACAACTACAACTTAACTGGATGGTAGATTTTTATAAAGAAAAATTTGTAGGTAAAGAAGCTATTTTAAAAGAAAAAAGTGGAGGTCCTATTCGCAAATTAGTTATGTTTGTAACAGAAGAAGGTGGAGTTAAAGAAAAAGATAAAATTTATATAGAAGATGAAGAAATAGGTTTTGTAGTTCATCATGGATATTCGCCACAACTAAAAGTTTTTGTAGGTTTAGCATATGTTAAGACAGAATATGCATATTCAGGGATAAGTTTAGAATTACAAACTGGTTCAAATTCAAATGGTGATATAAACATAGTTTCAGCACCATTGTTTTTAACAGATACTGTTAAAGGTGTTAAAATTTAGAACAAAGTTATACGAGGAGAGAAAAATAAATGAGTAAAACACAAATTGTTACTAAATCAGAAGTTTTAAGCAAAATAGAACAGAGGAAAAAAGTTCTTGATAAAGTTAAAAACATTTTAGTTGAACGATTAAGATTAAATTTGTCACCTGAAGACATTGCTGATAATAGTCCGTTGTTTGGATTAGGACTACAACTTGATTCTATAGATGCGTTAGAAATTGTAGTTGGTATTGAACAAGAATTTAAAATTTCTATCACAGATGAAGATATGCAAGTGTTTAGGTCTGTTAACACAATTGCTGATTTTATATTGGAAAAATTAGCAAAAGGAGAAGGAGAGTTATGAAAAACAAAAAATTTTTAGTTTTATTAGCCACCATTTATTTGTTACTCGGTAGTCATATATTTTCAGAAGAAATAGAATACTTTTATAATCTTTGGGAAGAAAAAGAAATTAAAAAATATATTTCAAAATATGAACAAAGTTTACAAACAAACTATTCTACAGAAACTTTAAAAATTCTTGGTGTGTTGTATCACAACCTCGGTGCGTCAGGTGTTAAAGGTGTTGGTGAGAAAAGTATGAATTATTTAAAAGAATACATTGCAAAAGTTCCTAATGATGATGAAGCATTAGCATATTTAGGTAGTGCAATAACAATTTTTGGTAGGGACTCTTCCACACCAGTTAATAAAGTTAGATATGTTTTAGAAGGGACAAAAATTATAGATAAAGCAGTTAAAGATTCACCAAATAATATAGTAATACGACTTGTTCGTATAAACAACACTTTAGCATTGCCAAATTTTTTTAAAAGAGAACATTTAGCAGAAAAAGATGTAGATTTTTTAATCAACCTTGTTGAGAAAAAAATAAATATGTATCCAAAAAATTTGATTGCTAACATTTATTATTTAAAAGGCGAAGTTTTAAAAAATAAAGATAAAATAAGTTCAGCAAGACATTATTGGAAAAAAGCAGCTGAACTTGCCCCAGATTCAGTATATGGCAAAAAATCTATAGAAAGAATGGAGATTTATAGAGAATAATAATGAAATATACCTGCGAAGTTGAACTAAAAGTTAGATATTCTGAGACAGATCAAATGGGTGTTGTGTATCATTCTAATTACATAATATGGTTTAATATAGCTAGAGATGAACTTTTAGAAAAATTTGTTGTACCTGTTACAGAAGGAGAACAACGAGGGTTCTTGTTCCCAGTAGTAGAAGTTCATTGTTATTATAAATATCCAGCAAGATATGGAGATATAGTTATAGTAAAAGCGACAACAGAAATTACTTCGGTCTCTAAAATAGAAATTGAATACGAGGTGTATCATAAAAAAACAAAACGATTGTTATGCACAGGTAAAACTGTGAATGTCTTAACTACAAAAGATGGTAAGCTTTTGTTAAAAGTCCCACCTGAGTTTTTAAAAAGAAATGAAAAATAACAATAGTTGTAAAAGAAGAGTTGTAGTGACTGGTATCGGTGTAGTTACGCCTATAGGGAATAATGTAGAATCTTATTGTGATGGGTTAAAAAAAGGCAAATGTGGGATTGGCAAAATAACAACATTTGATGTTGAAAAATGGAAATACAAGTACGCAGCAGAAATAAAAAATTTTGACCCAAAAATGTTTTTTTCAAAAAAAGAATTACGACGGATGGATAAAGCGTCACAGATTGCTTTAGTTGCAACTGAAGAAGCTATAATAAGTTCAAAAATAGATTTTTCAGTTTTAGATAAACACAAGATTGGTGTTTGTTTAGGGACAACTTTAGGTGGAACATTACTTGCTCAAAAGTATTACAAAAAAATTTTACAAACTTCTAACCATTATGTAAGTTTAATCTTAGATTATCCGTTATATTCTGTTGGGACAAGAATATGTGCTAAATACAAATTGTTAGGTCCAAACATTGTCGTTTCAACTGCGTGTTCATCATCAAATGTTGCAATGTCGTGTGCATATAATATGATAAAATTTGGGCAAGCAGATATTGTTATCACGGGCGGGTTCGATACTGTAACAGAACTTACCTGTGCTGGGTTTGGTGTTTTAAGAAATGTTGCAAAAGAAATCTGTCGTCCTTTTGATAAAAATCGTGACGGGTTAATTTTAGGTGAAGCAGCTGGAATTTTAGTTTTTGAAGAATTACAACATGCAATAGAACGAAAAGCAAATATTTTTGCAGAAATACTTGGTTTTGGAATGTCATCTGATGCGTATCATCTTACTGCGCCGGATGTTTCTGGTAATGGTCCTGCAAGAGCTATTAAAATGGCTATTGAAACTTCTGAGTTAGATGTTTCACAGATAGATTATATAAATGCTCATGGGACAGGAACTTTATATAATGATCTTATTGAAACAAGAGCAATAAAAAAAGTTTTTAAAGAACAAGCATATAAAATACCAGTAAGTTCAACAAAATCTATGATAGGACATACCTTAGGTGCCTGTGGTGCAGTAGAGCTTATTGCTACAATTTTAGCTATAAAGAACAATTTTGTTCCACCAACTATAAATTATGAGACACCAGATCCTGAATGTGATCTTGACTATGTACCTAATTTTGCTAGAGAAAAAGAAGTTAATGTTGCTTTATCTAACACATTTGGTTTTGGAGGGAATAATTGTAGTATAGTTGTCAGTAAATATATTGAAAAAAATTAAGAAGTTAGAGAAAAAAATGGAAAAAATTAGAAGGAAAAATTTAGTTTTTGATATAGAAAAAATTAAACAAAGGTTACCTCATAGATTCCCTTTTTTAATGATAGACAGAATTTTAGAACAAAAACCCGGGTATTGTAAAGGATTGAAAAATGTTACAATAAACGAATGGCAGTTTGTTGGACATTTTCCTAACCAATCTATAATGCCAGGGATGCTTATTGCAGAATGTATTGCACAAACTGCTGCGTTTGTTGGTAGTGAATCGAACGAAAAGGAAATAGAAGTCCAAAATTGTTCTCGAAATAACAAAACTATGTTTCTTTTAAATATGAACATAAAATTTTTACAACCAGTAATTGTTGGTGACCAAATAGTTATTGAAGTTAAACTTGTGAAAAAACTAGGTAAGATGAATGAATATGTTCTATGGAGAAGCAAAGGTGGATGAAATGTTAGTAGCAAAAGCAGAGTTTACAACAATGGAGTTAGATTGATATATTTATAGTTGCAAAAATTTAGTTTTTTTATTCAACAGAGTTAAATTGTTATGAAAAAAATAGGATTTTTGTTCCCAGGAGAAGGGTCACAGTTTGTAGGAATGGGTAAAGATTTATATAACCGATTTTCTGTAGTTAAAAATTTATTTGAAGAAATAAACAAAAAGTTAGGCATAGATGTTATAAATGTTATGTTTAACGGGCCTGAGACAAAATTAAGAAATACTTTATATACACAATTAGCAGTTTTCTTACATAGTATAGCAGTAGATATTCTATTAAAAGAAGAAGGTGTAACAGCAGATTGTGTAGCAGGACATTCTTTAGGCGAGTATACAGCTATAGTATCTGCTGAAGGGTTATCGTTTGAAGAAGGATTAAAATTGGTTTATTACAGAGCAAAAATTATGGCAGAAAATAATAACGATAAACCTGGTAAAATGGTAGCTGTAATTGGATTGGGATATGACGAAATAAAAAAAGTTTGTGATGAAGTTTCTTTATCTGGGAAAGTAGTAAGTATAGCTAATTATAATACTCAAACACAAATTGTTGTATCAGGTGAAAATAAAGCTGTGGACAGTGTTTGTGACAAATTGTTGAAAAAAGGTGCTAAAAAAAATTGTTCCACTTGCAGTAAGTGGTGCGTTTCATTCATATTTAATGTTAGATACACAAAAAAAATTTGTTGAATATATGAATAGGATAAAGTTAAATGATACAAAAATTCCTATTGTGTTAAACACAACTGCAACAATTACGCAGAATAAAGATGAGATTAAAAAAGAAATGGAATCACATATGGTATCCGCCGTAAGATGGTATGATTCAGTTAAAAAAATGTTGGAATTTGGAATAGATACTTTTATAGAAATAGGTCCTGGGAAAGTATTAAAAGGATTGTTAATGGAAATAGACCGTAAAATAAAAGTTTTCTCTACATATAATGTTTCTGAAATTGAGTATACATTGAAAAATTTGAAAACAATATGAATGAGTGTGTGATAACAGGTGTAGGTATTGTTTCAGCAATAGGTGTAGGTAAAGAAAAATTTTGGGAAAGTGTTGTAAACAACAGAAGTGGTATCCAAGACAGTACATTTTTAGATCTTTCAAAATATAATTGTAAAAAAGTAGCTGAAGTTAAAGAAATTGTAGACAAAAGTGACAGAGGATATAAATTTTTGAAAACAGCTGTTGAAGAAGCAATTTCTGATGCAAAGTTGTTTCCTTCAGATATTTCTAAACAAAAAGTTAAAGTTATTATTGGTAGTGCACACGGTTCACTTATTGACTGGGAGAACTGGTACAGAAAAGAGACAGAAAAATTTTTTGCTATAGAAGAGTTAGGGTTTAGGTTAAATAAAGAGTTTAATATAAACAGTTTACCTTTATGTGTATCAACTGCATGTACTTCTTCTGCAATAGCGTTAGGGTTAGGGCTAAATATGATTAGAGAAGAGTTAGCAGATGTAGTTATTGTAGCAGGTGTTGATGTTTTAACTGAATTTGTTTTTGCTGGGTTTCATAGTTTAAAAGCATTGAGTTCAACATTTTGTAGACCGTTTGATAAAACCAGAGACGGGTTAGTATTAGGAGAAGGAGCAGCCGCTGTAGTTTTAGAAAACTATGACCATGCAAAAAAACGTAATGTTGAGATTTATTGCAAATTACAAGGTTTTGCTACAACATCTGATGCAAAAAATTTTACTGCGCCAGATTTCGGTGCCGATGGTATCTACAGATGCGTAGTTAATGCTTTGTCAGATGCAAAAGTAGAACCTAAAGATGTGTCGTACATAAATGCTCATGGAACTGGAACTCTGTATAATGACAAAGCAGAATGTGTTGCATATAAAAAAGTATTTCAACAATATATGTCTTCTATACCAATAAGTTCAATAAAATCAATGGTTGGACATACAAGCGGTGCTTGTGGTGTAATAGAAGCAGTACTTTGTTGTTTATGTATAAAGCACAGTTTTGTACCAGCAACATTTGGTCTTCAAACTCCAGAAGAAGAGTTTTCATATTTTAATTTTGTTTCTGTTTATGGCAGAGAACAGGAGGTCAAATTTGTAGTTTCTACAAATTTAGCGTTTGGGGGTAGTAACGCCTGTGTTGTCTTTGGAAAAAAATGAAATTTTGTTGTTAATAACTGGAGTTGAAATATTACAACCTAATGATAGTAATAATGTGTTGAACCCTAAAAAGTTTAAAGAAATAAGTCTGTTTTCTAAATGGGAAAAGTTTCGTCAGATAAACGAAGAAGCAAAACTTATGCTTATAGCAACAAAAAATGCGTTAGATGACGCAAAAGTTGATATTAATAAATTAGATAAAACAAAGATAGGTCTTGTGTTTGAAACAATTTTTGGTAGTTTCACAAATTATGAAAATTTTGAAGATAGTATCATATCTGGTTCACTGAGGCCACAAGAGTTTGTTTGTTCTTTGACAAGTTTTGTTACTAGCGCAGTATCTATATTTTTTGGTATAAAAGGTCCTTGTATAACTTTTTCAGGATTACATTCTTTTGTAGATGTTATATTATATTCTCATCAATTATTGAAAACAAAGATATGCGATATTGTTATAATTGGTGAGTGGATAAAATTTTCAAAAACTTTGTCAAAATGTTCATCAGCAGAAAATTATAAAACAGAGTTGTTTACTACGATTGTTTTAAAAAGTTTAGATGGGTTCAAAAAAAATGAATATAGCCCTTTCTATAAATCAGAATTTGGCAAAGATTTTTGTATAACCCCAACTCTTGATGTTATTAAAGAAGAAGTTTTCAATTATGAAAACTCTTTGGGAATAACATCTTTAGCACAAAAAATAAAGTTTTTAAAACAACACGGAATGACAAACTTTTGTTTATCTTATATTACTGAGGATAAAAACAAAATTAATTTTTTATATGAGAGTAAAAACCTATGAAAGAAAAATTAATAGAAATAAAAAATGTAACAAAAATTTATGAATTAGGCAAAACAAAAGTTGTAGCGTTAAATGGTATTAGTTTAGAAGTTCAATATGGTGAAATAATATCAATCTGTGGTCCTTCAGGAAGTGGGAAGACAACTTTGTTAAACCTTATAGGTTGTCTTGATAAACCTACAGATGGTGAAATAAAGATTTTAGGTACAGATGTTTTATCATTGTCTGATAACAAACTTTCAGAAATAAGAGGTAGACATATCGGGTTTATCTTTCAAACATTTAATTTAATACCAGTTCTTACTGCATATGAAAATGTAGAATATCCATTGTTTTTACAAAATGTACCTGTCCGTGAAAGAAAAAAAAGAGTTTTAATAATACTTGAAGAAGTTGGGTTAACAGAGTTTATACATCATAAACCGGACGAACTTTCAGGTGGGCAAAGACAACGTGTTGCAATAGCACGAGCATTGGTTACAAAACCAGAAATTGTCCTTGCGGATGAACCTACTGCTAATCTTGATACAAAAACAGGAGAAAGTATACTTGAACTTATGCAAAGAATGAATAAAGAATATGGGACAACTTTTATATTTTCTACTCATGACCATAAAGTTTTAAAATATGCAAACAAAATTTATTATTTAAGAGATGGGAAAATATCTTTAACTGAAGATTAGATTAAAGATTATAAAAAGGAGAAACAAAAAATGACAAAAATTTTTGTTCTTGCATTAAGAAACATTTTTAGAAATAAACGACGGACTTTGATAACATTTCTTGCAATAATTTCTGGTATGTCAGCATTAATTGTTTTTGGCGGGTTTGTCCATTTTACCTTCTGGGGATTGAGAGAAACTACTATACGTTCACAGTTAGGTCATATACAAATTTATAAAAAAGGTTATACAGAAGAAGGATTAAGTAAACCTTTAGAATACTTAATAGATAACTATGAAATGTTTATAACTGAGTTTCAAAAACTTCCTTATGTAGAAATTATAACACCGAGATTGTCATTCTCTGGGCTTATAAGTACAGGAGAAAAAACTCTTACTTGTATAGGTTCTGGAGTTGTGTCAGAAAACGAATCTAAATTAGCAAGTTTTGAATCTTTAGTTGAAGGAAGAGATATAATAAACGAAGATGAAGCAGTGATAGGTAATGTGTTAAAAAAATCCTTAGGTGTTAAAATAGGAGATTATGTTACATTGTTAACAACAACTGTAGATGGTTCAATAAACGCTGTAGATGTAAAAATAGTTGGTGTATCTCAAAGTGGCTCACAAGAATATGATGCTGTTATAGTGAAAGTTCCTCTTAAAACAGTTCAAAAGATGTTGAATACAAAAAGTGTAGATAAAATTCTTATATTGTTAGATAAAACAGAACATACAGATGTTGTAGCAAAACATATTGAAAATATAATTAAAGAAAAAAGTTTGAGTTTAGAATTTAAGAAATGGTATGAACTTGCAAGTTTTTATCAAAGTGTAGTACGATTGTATACAGGGATGTTTAATGTTGTGAAAATTATAATAGCAGTGATAGTTTTTTTTAGTATAGCGAATACAATGACAATGTCAATTTTTGAACGAACAAGAGAAATAGGGACCCTTCGTGCTATAGGAACAAAAAAGTTTGTAACAATAATACTTTTCCTTGTTGAAGGATTGTTAATAGGTGTAATAGGTGGATTGTTAGGTATAATAGGAGGTATAAGTATTGCAACAATTATTAATCTATCTGGTGGTATATATATTCCACCACCGCCAATGATGACTACAGGATATACTGCACTTATTTTGATAATACCAAAAGTAGTAATAAATTCTTATATATCTACAATTTTAGTTTCTGTTTTATCAAGTTTTTATCCAGCAGTTAAAGCAGCAAATCTTAAAATAGTGGAGGCATTGCGTTATGTATGAAAAAAATACTTATACTTATATATTCAGTATTGCTTCTGTACAACCTTTCTTATACAGAAAATAAAAATAGATTAAATTTAGATGAAATTTTAAAAAAAGTTGATGATATAAGAGCGCCATCAAACCATTTCAAATGCGAGTTAGAAATTGTTTGTTACAAAAATGATAAAGAAACTTCTGTGAAAAAGTTTGAACTTTATGTTGGTGATGAAACAAAATCTTTAGTAAAATTTGTATATCCATACGAAGATAAAGGTAAGTTTTTACTTATGGTAGAAGAAAATTTGTGGTTTTATAACAAAGGGACGAAAAATCCTATTAGAATTACTCCTCAACAACGTTTGTTAGGCGAAGTGTCAAACAGTGATGTAGCAAGAGTTGTTTATTCTGTTGATTATACACCATTGAATGCTGAAGAGGTAGTAATAGATGATACTCGTATGTATAAATTATTTTTAAAAGCTAAAACTAAAGCTGCATATGATAGTATCACACTTTTTGTTGACAAAGAAACATATAAACCATATAAAGCAGAATTTTATACTGTTGGTGGTAAATTGTTAAAAACAGCATATTATAAAAATTATCAAATGATATTGGATAAAGAACGACCTACTGAAACAGAAATAATTGATGAGATACGTAAAGGGAACAGGTCTGTTATAAAATACAGCAATTTTGAAATTAAAGAGTTTCCATCGTATTATTTCCAAAAAGAACATCTGCAGTATATAAAATGAAAAAACACATAAGTTTTTTACTTTTTATAATTTTTTACATAGCCAGATACAGTTATGCAGTACAAATAGATTACAACGGTACTTTTATATTAAGAACAATCAAAGATGAATTTAGGACAGATTCTATTCTTAACCCAAACTTTGCTTTAGTTGAACCATATGAATACGAATATAACACATATTTAAATTTTTTGTCAAATGTTTGTTTTACAGAAAGTTTAGAATTGAGAACAAAAATAAGACCATATTGGTCAAAAATTGAGAATAAAGATGAATATACTAACAAAGTTTATCTTGACGAGTTATATTTAAATTTTTCTTTGTTACAAAATTTATATGTTTCATTGGGAAAACAAAATTTAATCACAGGTGTTGGACTTAGTTATAACCCGTCTGACTTTTTCGGAGAAAAAAAAGATGTTGATACAAATTTGAAGAAAGAAGAACAAAGGTATTATCGTGAAGGAGATTATATAATTCGTTGTGAATTGTTTAAAGACAATATGAGTTTTTCTGTATCTTTTGCACCAAAAATATATAGCGTTCAAGATTTACCTAATCGTATAGAAACAGAAGTTTCTTTAATGTTTGGGAATACAGATTTGTCTTGTTCATATTTTTATTCTGATACACAAAAAGTTGGGTTGAACATTTCAAAAACTATAGGTGAAAAAGTTGAACTACATTGTGAAACAGGTTATTACACATCTGTTGAAAAAAAATTGTTAAAAATAAAAACTGAGTTAGGTCAACCTAATAGCAATGTGTATGAATATGAGATAGAACAATTTTATAACCAAGGTGTAAGAAATGTTATAGGTGGACATTATACTACATTAAACAAAACTAATTTTATCATAGAGTATTTTTATAATCAAACAGGATACACAAAAGAAGAATGGGAAAAGTTTGTAAAAATTATAGAATCTAATAAAGAGTATTTTCTCTCACCACCAGTTGGGTTTAATCAAGAATTGTTTAAATACAACCTTTGTTTAGCAAATTCGTTGATGAATTACGGATATATGAGGCAACATTATTTATTTGTTCGTATATGGAACCCAGAAGTTCTTGTGTTTGATATAACCTGTGGTATGTTATTAAATCTTGAAGATAAAAGTTTTGTTTTTTTACCGAATATAGAATACAAAATTGTTAAAGGATTTTTTTCTTTAATTTTAAGTGGTAATTTTTTACATGGTGAACAAAATTCTGAATTTGGTTTGTGTCCAGTTAAAGAGTATTACAATTTAGAATTAAGGGTTTATTTTTAAAATGGTAAAAGGTATAGGTGTTGATATAATAGAAATTGCCAGAGTTAAAAAAGCAATAGAAAGTACTAATTATAGTTTTGTAAAAAAAGTTTTTACTGATAATGAAATAAAGTATTGTGAACAACAAGAAAACAAGTTTCAACATTATGCAGTAAGGTTTGCTGCTAAAGAAGCTGTATTAAAAGCATTTTCACTTGGATGGGATAGTGGGAACTGGAAAAATATAGAAGTGTTAACACACACAAATAATGCTCCATATATTGTTTTAAAAAACAAGATGAAAAAATTGTGTAGAACAAAAAAAATTAAAAAAATTTTTGTTTCTTTATCACATTTTAATTCTTATGCAATAGCATTTGTTGTTGCTGAATAGAATGAGTAAATATATTTTTGATTATTTAACAAAAGTTAGTTCTAACGATATTGCAATAATTTATAAAAACGAATTTGTTAGTTATTACAAACTAAAAGAAATTTCTGAATCTTTAGCAACATGTTTAGAAAAACATAATTGTAATGATAAACCTGTAATAGGTATTTTAATAGAAGAAAAACCTGAACTTGTATATTCATTTTTAGCAATTGCTAAATTAAATGCAATATGTTTTTTTATAAATCCTAAATATCCGACAAGTATAGTTCAAGAAGTTGTATCTAAAATAAAACCGCAGTTTGTTATTACAGAACCAAAGTTGGTCCATAAATTAAGTGATAGTTCAGAAAAAATAAAAGAACAAATAATTTTTTCGTCAATAATATGGGTTCTAAAATTAAATTTTTTTGAAAGAAAAATTGATAAAACCAACGATGTTTTTACTATATTGTTTACTTCAGGGACAACAAGTTTTCCAAAAGGCGTGTTTCATAAACAACAAGATTTTATTTTTGTTGGTGAGAAATGTTTTTTTGTATGGAAAATTTTTGGACAAAAAAAGTTTTTGTCATTTATACCATTATGTTCCGCAGCAACACTTGGTTGTGTTTTAGTTCCTTGTATTTTAAACAAATCTACTTTAGTAATCCCTGAAAATAGAAAACCATATAGTTTAGTAAAAACTATCAATGAACACGAAATAGATTTTGTCATTGGTACACCAACAAGTTATATAGAAATTGTAAATTATTTAGAACAAACACAACAAAAAGTTGGTAATAAAAAAATTTGTGGTACAGTTGCAGGTGCATATATACCTAAGGGATTTGCAAAGTTTGTTAAAGAAAAGATTGGTATAGAACTATACCCACACTATGGAATGACAGAAACACTTGCTGTAACTTCTTGTGATGAGAATACAGATTTTGATACTGTAGGTAAACCATTACCTGGTGTTGAGATTAAAATTAGTAAAGATAACGAAATTGTTGTTAAATCACCAGCAGTAACTTCTGGATATTTATATGAAGAAAATTTACCAATTATAGATGGTTGGTTTTATACCAAAGATTTAGGTATTATTGACAAAAATGGCAACTTAAAAGTTTTTGGTAGAAAAGATGAAATGATAAATCGTGGTGGGAACAATGTTTATCCATCAGAAATTGAAGAACAAATTTTAAAATTATCTTCAATATCAGATTGTGCAGTAGTTGGGATACCAGATAATGTATATGGTGAAAAAATAGTAGCGTTTGTTGTTCTTAAGGATACCAGTAGCGTTAAAGAAGATATAAAATCGTTTTTAAAAGATTTTTTACCTGTGTTCAAAATACCTGATGAAGTTGTATTTATTTCACAACTGCCAAAAACTGAGAGTGGTAAAATTATAAGAAAAGAACTAAAAATTATTTATCAAAAATTAAAGAATAATTCAGATAATCACAAAAATTTTTCTCATAATCCAGTATAATATGTAGTCGCAGGATTTATCCTGCATAAAACTTGTAGGGCAAGGATTTATCCTTGCTTAATCTTTTACTTTGGTTGTTATTGCAAGCAACCAACAGGTGTGGTATGATCTATAATGAGATTACTAAACTTTTTATGAAGAATTAAAATACAAATAAATTATTTATTTTATTATTTTCAAGGAGTTTAAAAAATGGAAAAATTGTTGCAAAACAAAGTTGCAATAGTAACAGGAGCATCTCGTGGTATAGGTAGAGCAATTGTGTTAAAGTTGTGTAACGAAGGTGCGAAAGTAGCATTTAACTATTCTTCTGATGAAAAATCTGTTGCAGAAACTATAAAATTGTTAGAAGAACAAAAATGTGAGTACTTAGTATTTAAAGGTTCTGTGACAGATGTAAACTTTGTAAAATCAATGGTTGATGAAGTAAAGAAAAAATGGCAAACTATAGATATTTTGGTAAATAATGCTGGGATTATAAAAGACAAACCTTTATTAATGATGTCTGAAGATGATTGGGATGAAGTTATTTCTGTAAATTTAAAAGGAGCGTTTTATTTCACAAAGTATTGTATTTCTTCTATGATAGCTCAAAAAAATGGTGCTATTGTGTTAACATTTCTTCATTATCAGGAGTGTTTGGTAGAGAAGCACAGACAAACTATGGTGCAGCAAAAGCTGGCTTGCTCGGATTTACAAAATGTCTTGCCAGGGAAGTTGGAAAATATAATGTAAGAGTTAACGCAGTTATGGTTGGACTTATTGATACTCGGATGACAAAACAATTACCTCGTGATATTAAAGAAGAACTTATAAAACTTATCCCACTTGGTAGAATAGGACAACCTGAAGAAGTTGCAAACACAGTATTGTTTTTAGTTTCTTCGCTTTCTTCATATATAACAGGTGCTGTGATAAACCTTACTGGAGTACAATACATGTGAGGATAAAAATTAGTTTTTGTACGATAGCATTTCGTCATAGACCAATGTTGTTAGAAGATATTTTGTTTATAATAAGTGAGTTAGGTTATGATGGTGTAGAAATTTGGAGTAAACATTTAGAAAAATATGAGACATCTTTAGATAAAATTGAAAATATTTTAAAATGGCAAAACTTAGAAGTTAATATGATATCGCCATATTTTGATTTCACTGGAAGTTATAAAAAATGGTATGAAAGTATCGAGAATGCAAAAAAGTATATATGTATAGCAAAAGAGTTAGGATGTCCACTAATACGTTGTTTCACAGGGAAAGTTCCGTCAGAGTTTGCTACAGAAAAACAGTGGAACAGTTGTGTTGAAGGCATAAAATATATCTCACAAGTCGCAAAAAAGGAAGGTATTACAATAGCAATTGAGACGCATCCATCTACTCTTGCTGATACTATTAGTTCAACATTGAAACTTATAGAAAAAATAAATGAAGAAAATGTTAAAATTAACTTAGATTTTTATAATTTATACGAAGTAGATAACACAGATCCATTAACAGCAATAGAAAAATTATATCCTTATGTAGTCAACATTCATGCAAAAAATGCTGTTTTGTCAGAAGGCAGGATTAGTCCGTTTCGCTATGTTTTAGGTAGAAATCATATGTTGAAAAATATAAGATATTTATCCTGTGGCGATTTAAATTATAATTTAGTTTTAGAAGAATTAGTAAAGAGAGGATATAATGAATATATTTCTATAGAATGTTTTGAAACAAGAAGATCCCCTTTACGTGTTGCAAAAGATGAAATTAAGTGGTTTCGTCAGGTAATGAATAATTTGTTAACGGCTCGTCAAATAGAAAGCAGCAGATAATTTTTATCCTTACAGGATACAGTAGTACTGCTAAATTTACTGTTTTTGATTGTTTAAAAAACATCTCTCATTTTTCAAAATTTTTAGTTTTATAAAAATTGTTCCCGATTTTGTAAACAAATATATTATAAAACACAATTTCTTCAGTTAGAGATGTACCAAATTTTCAAAATTTCTCTTCTTGACAAAAACGAAACTTTTTTATAGATAAATTTGTTGTTTTTAAAAATAATTTTATGTTTAAAATTTTTGTTACAAAATGAAATTGAAATAAAATTTAAATTGTAATTTTTCAGCAAGTGGGTCCGGTTTTATAAATAAATACTTTTTTGTTTTGAACTTTTTTATTTATGTTTTTTTGTTTGCTGATGTCCATGTTTAAATAAATTATACTGGTTTTTTGCGTGAGTTTGGCCAACCTGTAAGTGGACAAAGAAATGTTGAATTAAAATTTATATACAAGAGACTGGTGGAATACCAATATGGAGTAGCGGGGTTATGACTGTTGATGTCTCATCAGGTGTGTTTAGATGCATAATTTTCACCTAATATTGATTTTAGAGATGGTAATTTTTGGATAGAGATAGTTGTTAATAATAAGATTTTTTCACCAAGACAAAAGATTGCACCACAGATGTTTGCTATTCATCCAAGGGCTGCTGAAAATTTGTCAAAGAAAGGAGATATATATTTTGTTGTTAACCAAAAAACATCTGTTGTTGTCTCTGTAAGCAGTATAAATGTTGTAGGTAAAGTGAAAGAGTATGGATATGACTTGTTACCACGAGGTGTGATTGTTATGTGGTCAAGGAAGTATTAGTTCAATACCACCGGGTTTGGCATTGTGTGATGGTGGGACATATACCGCACCTGATGGTACACAGGTTACTACACCAAATTTGAGGGATAGATTTATTGTTGGTGCAACAGGTGGTGAAAAATATCATACACTTACTGTGGCTGAAATACCAAGTCATTACAACACAGTTGACCCATCGCCGACACAAACAACAACTATCATGAAATTATAGTAAACAACAATAATAATAAATATAAAATAGTTGTAAATAAAAATGAAAATCCTACATATAAATGGAGCAAAAGGTCTTGGTGGTGGAGAATTTAGAACGATAGAATTAGTAAAAGGGTTAATTTCAAGAGGGCATCAAATATATGTTTTATGTAGAAAAAATACGCTTTTAGAAAAAGAGTTAGAGAAAAATGAAATTAACTATATAAGTTATCATTTATCGCTGGTATCCTTTTTCAAAATATTGAAATTTTTAAATGATTGGAAACCACAAATAATTCACATTCATACCGGCAGAGAATATTTCATAGGGATATTCTTAGGGATTTTGTTTGATATTCCAGTAGTTATACACAGAAGATTAATGTCGCCGCTAAAGTGGTCTACTAAAATCATTGTAAATTTGTGGAAGACGAAAATTATTGCTGTATCCAAAATTGTGAAGGATACTTTGATAAAAGTTAACAAATTTAAAGAAAATAGAATTGAAATAGTATATAATGCAGTTTTGTCTCAACGATTTATAATAGATAAGCAGAAAGTTGAAAAATTAAAAAAGGAGTATAAATCCGGTGACAAAAAGATAATTATCAGTGTTGGACATTTATATCCAACTAAAGGGCATAGTCAGCTTATTAAAGTGGCAGATTTAATAAGAAAAAAATTGGTAAATTTTATAGTTCTCATTGTGGGTGATGGAGATATAAAAGAAAGAATAAAACTGGAGAATCTTATTTCGCAATTAAAGTTAAAAAATTATGTGAAGTTGTTAGGTAGAAGAGATGATGTTATTGAATTACTTACAATAGCTGATTGTTTTGTTTTACTTTCATATGAAGATCCTTTTCCTGGAGCGTTTATAGAAGCGTTGCATTGTGGTGTACCAGTTATTGGATACAATATTGGTGGTATTCCTGAAATTGTATCTCCAGAAGTAGGTTTTCTTGTGCCACCATTTGATATTTGCTTAGTAGCAGAAAAAATAGTAGAACTTCTTACTAATGAAACAATTAGGAAGCAGATGGCTTTAAAAGCTAAAGAATATTCCAAAGAAAAATTTTCGTTTGAGATGATGGTTAATAATGTTGAAAGAATATATTTTTCTTTAGTGTCAATGTCAAAACATGGTTGAAAATAAATATGAAAAAAATTATCAAAATAATATTTCAAATTTATTTAGCAATTTTTGATTTTTTTTCCTGCCTAATTTTATAAATCATACCTATTATGAAAAACAATACTTTAGAAATATTAAAAATTTTGAAAAACAAATTATAGAAATTTTATCTCTGGCGGAAAAAAATTAGTTATACAAAGTAGAGCAAATTTTTTAAATTTTTAGTATTATAAAATTGTTTACAAAATTTGTAAAAAATTTAATAAGAAACACGAATGCTGATATAAAGTTGGATATTTAGAAGTAATCACAAATTTCTGTAAAACTCTTTTTCTTTTAATTTTTTTGCTTTTAGTTGTTCAAAAATTTGCCAAAGGATCTTTTGATAATCTTCATCTCCAGATTCAACTTTATCCATTAAAGTTTCTAACTCTTTTGTAAATTCTTCCTTTACAAAAAAATCTTTTCCTTTTAAGTTTGATAAAAATTTATAAACAGAAATTCCAAGTTTGGTTGGAATAAGAAAATTTTTATTTTCAATGACGTATTTCCTTTCTAAAAGTTTTTCAACGATTGTTGCATAGGTTGATGGTCTCCCAATACCTCTTTCTTTCATCATTGCTACGATTGAAGCGTGTGTATGTGGGTATTTTAGAGGTTGTGTTTTAAAAAACTTTTTATTTTTCACATCGTCAATTTCAAATTCTCCTTCAGATAAAGAAGATATGTTAATTGGAATAATTAAGTTATAACCATTCTCTAAAATTCTTTCTATTACCTCCACCTCTTTTTGTTGATCCAACGCTGAAATATTATATTTCGTAATTTCAACTGTAGCAGGTCTCATTTGACTTGCTATGAATCTATCAAATATTATACTGTAAAGTTTTAAGTGGTTAAAGTTCAATCCAAGTATTTCACCAGTAGTTATAAGATGTTTCAATTCTTCATCAGATAGTGCTCTTGTTGGACGGATACATTCATGTGCTCCGCCTTCTGCCCATTTTCTTAAATGGATAAACTCATTGCCAAAATTTTCAGAGATATATGTTTTTGCAACTAAAAACCCTGCGTCTGATACTCGAATAGAATCTGTCCTATGGTAGGTAATTAAACCAGATTCAAAAAGATCTTGAGCAAGTTGCATTGTTTGTTGTAGAGAAAAATGAAATTTTTCGTTTGCATCTTTTAATAAAGTATCTGTTCTATAAGGTGGAAGTGGATTTTGTTGTTTTGTTATTGTGTCTAATTTTTTTATTCTTACTTCTTTTAATGTTTTGTAAAATAAATCAGCTTCTTTCTTAGATAAAAATTCAAATTCTGTTTTAAAATTGTCAAGTTGAATAATAACTAAATATTTCT
>Ga0078972_1008005_pt1 | contig 22705 bp, 21 predicted proteins | sample YelNatPaOPGAMG01_FD_67568 | JGI IMG/M metagenome (GOLD analysis project Ga0078972, IMG submission 67568) | Hot spring thermophilic microbial communities from Obsidian Pool, Yellowstone National Park, USA - OP-RAMG-01 (SPADES assembly) (version 2) | ecosystem: Environmental > Aquatic > Thermal...
AACGAATTTCCAGAGCATAGTTGAAGGGCTTCCATTGACTGGTAGATCACTTTATTCAGTTATAGACAAACTAAAGGAATTGGAACTTATCAAAACAAGGATTGACAGATCTTCCTATCCTACGCGGAACATGATCTCCCTAACGGAAAAGGGAAGAAAAGTTGCCGAATATTTGAAAAAGATTGAGAAGGTGCTTGAGGAATGAACAGCAATCCTGCAAGGATATTCGTAATAGGCCTAGTTACAATGTTCATACTCATAGGGATAGCTGCTGTTATTGGTGCTATAATGAACCCTCACTATATTATAAATTACACAGGAGGATGGGTAGGAATTGCATGGGGAGCAGTTGGAACATTGATAGGCCTATTCTTCCTCTTCATATTCATATGGATAATAGTGTGGTTTGCAAGGTCAATAGGATGGATGTCAAGGAGTTACAGATATTCTTCACGCAACAGGTGGACATGGTGGGATCATGACGATGCACTCGAAATACTAAGGGAGAGGTATGCAAGGGGAGAGATAACTAAGGAGCAATATGACAAGATGAGGGAAGATCTTGAGAAATGAAAATTGAGGAAAATCTTTTTAAATTCTTGCGGAGGAGATCAAATAAGGAAGGTATTATGTTAGGGTGTCGCAAATATTATTATCAGATGAGTTTATAGTTAATACGGAGATAAAGAAGAGGCTTTAGTCATCATTTAGCTTTATGGAGTTTAATATGGTTGATTCATTGAAGGAAAAAGTCGAGGCAACTGAAAAAAGCACAAATGGGCAAAAAAGGTCGTTGATAGAAGAACTTCCTAAGATAGTTGAAAGAGGGAAGAAAGAAGCTCAGAAAATATTAGATGATCTGTCAAGGTCGCAAAGAATAACGTTGCAAACAAATGAATTGGTGCTTCCCACAAAAGCAATGGGGGGGCTAACTAAGTTCACTGGTCAAGCCGTTAAGACCCAGGAAAACAATGAGTTTCTTAACAGACTTATTTACGGCGACAATTTGCTCGCAATGCAAGCACTTCTTGCGGGGGATCGTGAAACTGGATTGCCCTCTATGCGTGGTAAGATTGACTTGATTTACATTGACCCACCTTTTGATAGTAAAGCTGATTACAGAACAAAAATACACCTCCCCTCTGTGGACATTGAACAAAGACCTTCTGTCATAGAACAATTCGCGTACTCAGATACTTGGAAAGATGGGACAAAATCCTACTTGGAGATGATAGTACCAAGATTTGTTCTTATGAGGGAACTTCTTGGCGAGAAAGGATCAATCTACGTTCATATTGATTGGCATGTGAGCCATTATGTTAAAGTCATTATGGATGATATATTCGGAAAGGAAAATTTTATCAACGAAATTATCTGGAAAAAGTCAAATAGCCCCAAATCACAATCAAAAGGTTTTGGAACTCAACATGACTCTTTATTTCTATACTCTAAAAGTAGAGATTTTATTTATAATCCAGTCAAGAGGGAACCAGATGAGGACTACCTAAAATCTTTTTCGTTCGATGATAACGACGGAAGGGGTCCTTATCAAAGCGTTGCACTTGTGGCAAGTGGCATACAGAGGTCTGAAAAGAGAAAGGTTTTCAATTTCAGAGGAGTGGATGCCCCATGGCTATATTCTCTTGAAAATCTAGAAAAATTTTGGAGCGAAAAAAGGATCATTGAAACGAAGAATGGATATCGATTGAAAGTCTACCTAAAAGATTTAGGGGGTCCTTCGGTTTCAGATCTATGGGTCGACAAAGATGTTAACCCATTGCAGGGGCAATCCAAAGAAAAATTAGAGTATGATACACAAAAGCCAGAAGCGCTCTTAGCCAGGATAATTGCTTCGAGTAGTCAACAAGATTCAATCGTAGCAGATTTCTTTGCAGGTTCAGGGACAACTGGGAGCTGTTCAGAAAAACTTGGAAGGAAATGGATTATGTGTGATCTTGGAAAGCCAGCCTGCATGATTTCTAGAAAACGACTTATCGACCAGGATGCACGACCATTTCTTTATCAATCAATAGGAGACTACCAAAAAGAACAGTTTGAAAGGTCGCAATTCAGGCGAATAGGAGACCTTGCTCACGTTGTGATTAACCTGTATGGTGCACTTCCGTTTCCGATGCAAGAAGGCACTCCCACTAATCTCGGATATATAAAGCAAAGTAAAACCTTGGTAATGGTTGACTCCCCCACAAAAATTACAGGTTATGCTACACTCAAAAAGGCTCAGGAGCTCAGATCTTCTTTCATGGGCGGCTGGGAATTAATAATTGTATTGGGTTGGAACTTCGAAACGGATATTGGAAGGATAATCGAAAGCCTAAACGATGATAAATTGGAGGTTTTGGTCATACCACCAGACCTACTTGAAAAACTGAAACATAAAGCAGATTATGAAAAACTCATAAAAGAAGGAAAAGTCAAATTCTCATCGCTGCAATATCTTAGCGTAAAGCCCATAAAAATGAAACACTCGGATGAGACCACGGATGAGCTCGAAATCGAGCTTGAAAATTACGTTTTGCTTTCTCCGGACGCGTTGCCTCTTGATAAGGAGGATAAGGAAAAACTGGAGGAAGTAATAGAAGAAGACCCTTTAAGTCTGATTGAGTACTGGAGCATCGATCCTGACTATGACGGTAAGGTATTCAGAAGCAAATGGCAGGATTACAGGGAAAACCATGAAGATAACCAGAAAATAGAGAGAAACGCAAAGCTTGTAGTTCCAAGAATAGATGGAAAAAGAAGGGTATGCGTGAAAGCTGTGGACATATTCGGCTTTGAAAGCGCAGCAGTACAAGAGGTAAGCTGATGGTAAACGCAAAGTCATTTGGTACAAGAGATATTCCATTGAAGCTCGCGAAGAAAATAAGCGAAGAGGTCAATGCATTATGGGAATCCGGAGACTTTATGCAAAAAGTATCCCCGGTAACCAAGGAACTTCTTAATTTCTGGGATCCTGACGGTGTATTTGCTAATGAAAGGGAATTCAATTTTCATGAAGGGCAGTGGCAGGCTATCCTTAATACAATCTACATTCACGAGATACTTAAGCTCAAAAGTGTTCGTGAGATTTATCTGTCCATTTACCCAGAACTTCTTCAGCAGATGGATCTTCTTGACCTGAAGCGAGATAAGTATGAGCATCCCAAGTACTGCATCAAGATGGCAACTGGCACAGGGAAAACTTGGGTTCTAGATATTTTACTGATCTGGCAGTATCTCAACTCAAAGCACGAAGAGAGCGAAAGTGGAGAATACTCCAGAAACTTTCTCCTGATTGCACCTGGAATAATAGTCTATGAAAGACTTCTCGACGCATTTCTAGGAAAAAGAAAGGAGGATGGAAACAGAGATTTTGAGCAGTCTGATTTCAGGAGATTTGAAAAACTTTTTATCCCACCGGCATACAGCGAAGAAATATTTGGTTTCATTCAAGGATGTGTGACGCAGAAAGAAGAGATCGGAAAAAAGGTAACCGGTGATGGGTTAATAGCTGTGACAAACTGGCATTTACTGGTAGAAGACGAGGAATTCGTTGACACCGACTCGCCACTGGATAGTCCAGATATAACGGTGAAGGAATTATTGCCAATCACACCCGGCACCTCCCAAGGCCATTCATTGGAAGAGCTCGACAATCAATACCTAAGAGGGAAGGAACTGGAATTCCTAGCAAGCCTGCCTGATTTGGTTGTATTCAATGACGAGGCTCACCATTTAGGTGAGATGAAAAAATCCGATGAGGTGGTGGAGAAGAAGTGGCAGGAGGCTCTTGACAAAATTTCAGAAAAGAAGAACTACAGATTCATACAGGTAGACTTCTCAGCAACTCCTTACATTGTGACAGGAAGCGGGCAGAGTAGAGTACAGAACCATTTTCCGCACATAATAGCAAACTTTGACCTTGTTGATGCCATAAAAAAAGGACTTGTGAAAACAGTAGCAATTGATAAGAGGAAGGAGTTCGGCTCCATTCCTTTGGAAGACCTAGAGTTCAAGGCAGAACGCGAAGGAAGACAGGTAACAAGCCTTTCTGATGGCCAGAAACTGATGTTAAGGGCAGGAATAAAGAAACTCAACATTCTGGAGGAGGAGTTTACAAAACTGGACAGTGCGAAATATCCTAAAATGCTTATTGTGTGCGAAGATACGAAGGTTGTGCCTTTAGTTATGGAATTCCTGAAACAGGAGGGCTACTCTGACGATGAACTAATTGAGATTCATTCCAATAAGAAAGGAGATGTGAATGAAGTCGAGTGGAAGGCAATAAAACAGAGACTTTTTGACATAGACAGGCATGAAAAGCCAAAGGTGATCGTTTCTGTTCTTATGCTCAGGGAAGGATTTGACGTAAACAATATATGCGTGATCGTACCACTTCGTTCCGCATCCTCTTATGTGCTCCTAGAACAACTCATAGGTAGAGGTCTGAGACTGATGTGGAGAGGACCAGAATATGATGATGCAAGAAAAGAAAATCGCGAGAAACTTTTAGTAAAGAAGGAGGAACCTAACAACTACATAGATATTTTAAGTGTTGTTGAACACCCTAATTTTATTGAGTATTACAAAAGAGTACTTGCTGGAATGGTCGGGGTGGTTACACAAGAGCCAGACAAGGACAGGATAGTCGGAGATTTAGTTAAGGTTGGTCTGAAATCTAATTACAAAGATTATGACCTATTCTGGATCATAATATTGCAGGAGCAAGAGAAAGAACTATTGACTCCCGAACTTTCCGTTGAGAAACTTGAGCCTTTTCCGATTAAACTGGAAGAATTAGAGTCCCTGGTCAAGAATAAGGGAGACACATTCTATAGCGAAGAACTCACGGTCAAGACAACTTTTGGGGAATATACTGTCACTGCAGATATATTCACTGCAAAAAGCTACAATTCTTTCATTCAGAAAATAGTGAACGCAGTATCTGTAATACACGTCAATGCCAGGGGACGGAAGCAGAGAGAGTTTCCTGTAATGCAGGTGAACTCCGCTCTAATAGCGAAACTGTGTGACGAATACATAAGACACAGATTGTTTGAAGAGGAGTTTGATCCGCTCAAAGACAATAACTGGCGTATTTTGCTGATTACACAGCACAGCATAATAAAACACGTTGTCAGCAACATAGCCAAGGCTGTCTACGATTCTATGAATAACCTGAAGATAAATGAAGCAAAAATCGTAAAGAGATATTTCTCAGAGGTTAAGGAAATAAGGATAAGGGAGACCTATGCCATAATGGTAGCAAAAAACATATACGAAAAGATTGCGTATCCATCACACAGCGGCGGTTTTGAGAAGGACTTCATCGAGTTCATAGATGCAGATTCGAAAGTAAAGGCATTTGTGAAGATAAATGAATATTACAATGATTTTGCCAATATAATTTACATAAGAGATGATGGCCTGTTGGCTCACTACTATCCTGATTTTATGATCAAGGCGTGTGACCAGCTTTATCTGGTTGAGACAAAATCAGAGAGAGATATGAGCAACCAAAATGTGAAAAACAAGAGGTTGGGGGCTCTAGACTGGATCGACAAGGTGAATGAACTACCCCCTGAAGAGAGGATGGACTGTGCCTGGAATTACGTATTACTGAGCCAGAACACCTTTGAACAGATGAAAAAGCAGGGAGCTACTACATGCGAAATATTGGAGTATGCTAAACTTACAAAGGCAAAAGTGAGAGGCACGCTGGGAGATTACATGGACTTCAAGGACTACTGATGTTGGCTATGTGGCTTAATCATAGTATGGTTATGTATTGTTATTTATGACCTACACCGTAGAATCAACAAAATCATTAGTGAGGGAATTCTCTAGGAATTATAAGGATAGAAGGGATGGCTGCAACATGTTAGGAAGACTAGAACAGGAACCGTAGTCAGAGAAGGCGCTGAGAGGGAAGCTTCATGGATTATGGCAGCTCAGAATAGGCCTTTCAGAATCTGATATGAAACAAACGAATAGCAAAAGAAAGTGACGCTCAGATCAATTCCTTACAAAGCCCAAGCGAAGAAGTATTATTAGGGCTCTTTGAGAAAATCCCTAACGTTTCTTACTTTTCCTTTTATTATATCCTGTGCGCTTCTTCCCAGCTGATCAATGACATATTCATTTTCCAGAGTTTCTAAAGTAGCCTCAAGACTCTCAAGATCTGACTTAGGAATGCTAACTAACCTAGATCTGTTAGCGCTCATGATGTAACTTTATGTCCTTTCAGATTTTAACACCTTTTGGTATGCTTCGGCTCAAGTTCACTCCGACTTCGCTACGCTCAGCCACCCCTCTTTGAGTCTTCGCCAATTACTATGTGCCCTCCCCGGTCGCCTGCACGCCGAGCACAGGATCCCATGCTTCGCCTACAATCAAAATTCACCCCGTCTTGCTTACGGAATCCACCCCTCTTTTTATTTACGTCTCGCACTCTTCTTCCAAGAGCCCTTCATTCGCCATGCTCATTCAGGGTGGGGTCCTGTGCTCGCCGCTCGTGGTCTATGTGTGGTGTTCAACACCACCCACCGCTAACGCTTACACCGCTCGGTCTTGCTACGCAAGACTTCCGGCTCGCTTCGGGCACATTATTCACCCTTGCAGGGAGCATTCTTAGGGGAGGGGGGCTTGAGGGCGGCTTGATCATACAATTCCGCTACGCTCAGTGCGGAACTAAAGTGGTAAGAATTTAGTCCAGTACATTCCCAGATTAAACAAACATTATCTATGATTAGGAATTATTTTAATATCATTTGCTATATGTATAGAGAATTTCTAAAAACTCCTGTATTTTACCAGACCTAGTAAGAATAAACTTTATTCATGAGAGGGCCATGGAATAGCATGGCAGACCTTCTTGACGAGGCTCCCAAGGAAAAATATAAGGATCGATAGAATATGATATTCCCTCCTCCATGTAGGTTGTCGCGATCCTGGACTTCGCTTTAGAAAATGACATTTTGAATCAGACGCCCGTAGTGTATGAAATATATATCAATGTTTCATTGGTCAAAACGTAGCCGTATTACTCGATCCCCTTCCACAGAAATTTGCCCCTTTACTCTGCCATTTTAACTGTGTTTTTGAGATAATTGGAAACACCCATAACTGAATTCAGATGATTCCGTATTTCTGCTTCCAGGGTTTCAGTATCACTATTGGCCAGGTGTATGATCCCTTCAATTTACTCCACATCCTGAAATCAAATATGCTTGCCCAGAATATCACATATCTCACAGTGCTGCATCTATGTAACAACATCCCGGCAGATTCTATTCTCTTCCTTATTCTCATTTCAGAGATGACTTCATCACCGAAGAGTGTCATGAAAGGTGGTTCTATGACCACCAGCAATACATCCCTGCATTCCCCCCTTGTTCCATAGATTGATGGAATTACATTTATGGAATCCCCCTCCTTCAGATTATCAAACACCCTTCTCAGGGGGTAATAGGGGTAGTCAAATAGATGCCATGGTGGTATCCCAGACAATAGGTCATCGTCCGGGAATTCCTCGTCCATCATATTTTCCGCTTCTGACAAGCCTTCAATTATCCTGTCGACTTTTGAAGGGGACTCTTCTTTGACCATGAAATCAACTCTTTGTGAAAACAATTTTTATATCTATATTAAATTTGAGGTTGAATGAGGATTTTCGATTTCTGTTAAAGCTTTAATGGAATGCCTCCCCTTAAGACCCTGGCCCCAGTTTGAAGATGGAGTTGCTAGGAATTCTTTAGAACAATTAAGAGAATATGTGTTATTTACACTGAGAAGTATTATTTCATGTTTAATAGCAAGGAACGCCTCCAATAGCCGATGTTTCACTACTTAATTGTTAGAAAATAACTCCTCCATTAGCTTCTTCATTTTTTTTTCACAGTATTCTTGGAACTTTGTCTCATCATAAATTACAAACTTAAGATCTCTCTCGCTTGTTGGTTTGGATATTATTCCTTTATTGAACATGTCTATCAAATCATCGTACAAAGAATGATCTACAATTATACCATATTCGTCTGATGATTCTTTCATCATTAGGATTTCACCATTTGTACCTTCTATGAGCTCCCATTTCGCATATTCTTTCATCTTATCTTCATCAATTGATTCAACCCACGATTCAATATCTATTGTTCTTAGAATATAATTAGCAGGTGCCCTGTAGAATACATAAGTAGAGACCCCGCCTGCATTATAATCACCTTCCCTGTTGCATAAGCCAATCTCATACAGTTTTTCGAAAATTTCCTTTCTCTTAATTCCAAATTGGTTTGAATCAAATATTTGTTGGATAAGTCCTAGTAAAGTCTTTGGTATCAAATTTATGTTTTCCTCCTCTAGTAACGGATCACCATTTAATGATCCATTTGCTCCCAAAAGGCTTACCATAAAAGCATTGATTCCTACTTTTGAGATAAGATCCATTAATTCTTTCTTGTGATTTAATATCCTTTTCTTTATGATTGCATCGGCAATATCTTTTGATTTATCTGTAATATGGTAATAATAGATTGGATATCTTTCATACTTCCTGATTGGTTGTATGTAATCAAATCCGACCAAATATTTCTCTTCCTTTTCTGATGCCTTCAGAAATTCATTCTCTCTATAGATCCCACCCATAGCCGACCTAAATATGATTTCTTCAGCCCTTTCAAGATTCAGATTTTGGTCTATAATTTTATGATAGAAAATTAAAATATACCAGACCTTAATTCCATCCACCTTCAACAATTCATCCAATTTATCTTCCATAAAATAATAGGAATCTTTACCGCTTGAGCAGGGCTTTAAATTGAATGCTTTCACCAAAGACTCCTTCAGATTATTGCTTATGGTGTAATCCCCTTTCGCTTTCTTTAATGTTTCAATTAGTTCATTTTCATTTGTAACATAAAACCATGACTTTTCATTAATATTTACGTCACCTATATACTGCCCGTCTCCAGTCAAGCATGTCCAAGAAGATATCATTTTTTTGAGTTTATTTTCATCGCTTAGATATTGACCATCTATGTTATCTATGATTAACTTCCCTTCTTCTTTTAGCTCTTTAATTTTTTCAATTACTGTTCCGCGGTGGCCACCGCACTGGCTGAAAAAATTATTTTTACAACCTATAGTACTACCATCATCTTTGACCATTACCCATTCATCATCTTCTTGGCTGCCCTTTATTTTTCCATCATAATCCTTCATCTCTAAAATTAATATTTTTTTATCCCTTAGCAACATTATATCTATCTGTGATTTCCAACCGTTCTTTGTGATTATTTCAAAATTATAAAGTAAGTAAACATTTTCCTTGGATTTTTTGAATTCATTTATCAATATTTTCTTTATTCTTTTAAATTGATCGTACTCGTGTTCATGAAACTCTTCCCCACAGAAAAATTTTGTGGGCATAATTCTAAAGCTTGTAATCCTATATATATTTCACTAAGCTAATACTATATGAATGTTTACACGGTAATAACTGGTATAGACACGAGGAGGTTCATGGAGCAGGTGAAATGAAGGATTTCGTGGCAGGGTGAGGGTGATTAATAAGTATGTTTGGCTTTTGACTTATAGCTAATTCTGCACCTAAGGCCAATCATATAGTGAATATTACACAATAAATGTTGCCACTTTCTGAACATTGAATGGCGGCTAGAATAGCAAGCAAAGGTTACCTAATGACAACTGGCTGTTTAGTTTTGGATATGCTATCAGTTGCCGAAATGGTAAAATATCAAGTAAAAATATTAAAGAAGACAAGAAAATGAATCAACTGTTCATACCTTCTATTTCCCGCAAAGATTTGAGTGCTCTTGTAGACCCGCTTGTTATCATATGTTCAGGGTTGCCAGGCGATAACAAAGAAGGAGGGGGTCGGCTTCCTCAAAGATAAATGCCATTGTGAGGCCGTGGGAATTGATAAAAGGATAGTACATGCAATAAAATACTTTGCGTTGTATGTTGCTTCCCCTGCATCTAAAGTGCATTATTTTGCACAGGTATCACGAATAGTAAATATGTCTGACCCTGAATTTATGAGGGTCTATGGGCCATCTAAACCTTCTTCGGACGATGAAGGAAAGAAGGCTATATTATTTAAGGAAGGCAGCCTGGTAGAACTTAGTGACCCCATTCCATCTTCCCCCGGAACGGGAGGAGGAATACAGGGCATAAAATATTCTACTCTCTCCAATTTTATTAGGGCAAGGAACGTGAAGGATATTAGATAGCCTGATTAAAGTATAGCCTTACTTTCATAATTCAATTACTTGGAAAAGGGGAAAACAATTAATTGCCCATAGCCATACAATAACACAAAGGAAGTAAAACATTTCTAACAGGGAAAAAAAGCATATGCCCAAGATAATAGTGGAGCTTTGTTTATAGGCAAGAATCCAAAAATTAATGCTCCTAGCACCTGACTATATATAGGGTCCATGATTTATAATCCTAGGCTATTGCCAAGCCTATTAATGCATTCTTGGCTGTGCATTCTTTTCCTGCCTTTATGGCAATATGCCAATGCATATTGCATCGGAGCTAGGCATTTTAGAACTTTTTTCAAACATTAATGGCATTTACTGTTTATGAATGTATTGCTTTTTTCGCTTCAGCAATGATTCTCTAACCCGTTTAGCGCAACTTACAGGATCAGCTCTTACTTCATGCTCCCAGAAGTGAATTATTTCCCATCCTTCGTTGCTTAGCCTCCTATCCTTTTCAATGGCCCTTTCTACGTTCCTTTTGAGCTTTGGCGCCCAGTATCCAACATTGCTCTTAGGTACGTGACCATGGATTGGGCATGAATGCCAGAAGCAGCCATCTACAAAGATAGCAAGTTTTTGCCTTGGGAAAGCTATGTCTGCCATTTCTATTCCATATTGCAATTTGTACCTTAGGCCCAACCCCCAGAGCGCCTTCCTAAGAAGAAGCTCTGGTGAAGTATTGGAGGATTTGATGCTTGCCATTACTTTGGACCGTAATTTACTGTCCATATAAAGCATAAATACATGCTTAATATTAACACAGCTGATGATTTTAAATAAGCCTGCGAATGTGGTGTACGCAATGCAAGCCCTTGAGAGCTACAGGCTTACCGACCTAAGGTCGTATAATAATGCTTACAAGATAGGCATAAACTCAGTTGGTTCAAGATTTGAAGAATATATCAAAGACTTGCTTACTGGGCAGTTTTACCAGAATGATCCCCAACGTGATGCGGCGCTCAGCAATAATTACGCGTGGCTGGGGAATCCTAATTTCCCCCCTGATGCAATAGCGAGGGGAGGCGATGCATTTGAAATAAAAAAGCACGAGGGTGCACCATCAATAATAGCACTAAACAGTTCACCTCCCCGGGACAAGCTATATAGTGATGACAGCAGGATTACTGAAGATTGTCGCAATTCTATGGGAAGCGGAAGGAATTCCGTAGACCTTTTCTACATTGTTGGAAGCGTTAAGGGCGGGATCGTAAATAACATATATTTTGTCCAGGGGACGTGCTATGCGGCTAGGCGAGACATTTATAATAATATAGAGAAAAGAGTTTCAAACGCAATCAGGCAATCCATTCAGAATCAAGGGATTAGCTTATCCAAAACCAAAGAAATTGCAAGGGTTAATAATGCAGACCCATTAGGCCGGGCATCCCTTAGGATCAGGGGAATGTGGCAAATTAAGCATCCTGCGGTGGCATTCTCCCAAATTGCGCCCCCAGAGCCTGAAAAGAAGTTCTTTGCATATGCAATAATGGAGAAAGAAAAATACGAAACAATAGGTATAGTTCCCAATGATAGCAATTATAGAATTCAAGTGAAAGATAAAAAATGCCAGGACCCAAACAATGGAGCAGAATTTAAGGAAGCTGTTGTGATGGAGGTATCCTGGTGAAGGTCATTTCCTTTTTTTCAGGATGCGGGGGAATGGACCTGGGCTTTGCAGAAGCTGGTTTTGAAATCATATATGCAAATGACATTGATAGGGATGCCAGCACAACATATGAGCTTAACTTCAAGGTTAAAGCCGACCCAAGGAGCATATCCGATATTGACCCAGCGGAAATACCTGATGCAGATGGCATAATAGGAGGCCCGCCTTGCCAAAGCTGGAGCCTTGCAGGTGCCATGAAAGGCGAAAATGACCCTAGGGGCAAGCTATTTTATGACTATGCAAACATAATAAAAATAAAGCAGCCTAAATTTTTTGTAGCTGAAAATGTCCCAGGGCTTGTGTCCTCAGCCCATATCAATTCCTTTAAAAAATTAATTTCAATGCTAGGGGATGCAGGTTATAATGTGTCTTGGAAAGTCCTGGATGCTAGGGATTATGGCGTTCCCCAAGAAAGAAAAAGGGTATTCATTGTAGGCATAAAAAAGGACTTGGGGGCGCCATTCCAATTTCCTGAACCACTATACTCCAAATATGGCACGGGGGTGGATGGAAAACCTATGAAACGCTGGCTAACATTAAGGGATGCCATAGGCGATTTGCCAGAACCTCGTCCTGCTTTGCCAGGGAATAAGCCAAACCAACAATTAGAGATTCCAAACCATGAATACATGGTTGGAAGTTTTTCCCCTATTTATATGTCCAGGAACAGGAAGAGGAGATGGGATATGCAGTCATTCACAATTCAAGCAGGAGGAAGGCATGCCCCCCTGCATCCTAGCTCTTGCGATATGTGCAAGGTCGGCAAGGACAAATTTGAATTCACTGGGGCAAACTTCAGGAGGCTCTCAGTGCGGGAAGCGGCGCGCATCCAAGGCTTCCCTGATTGGTTTATTATAAAATATAAAAACGTTGCAGACGGCTACAAATTAATTGGCAATGCAGTGCCACCGCCGCTTGCAAGGGCGGTAGCAGAAAGCATAAAGGATTCACTTGTTGGCAAAATTATCCAAGAGGGTGCTGGAGGAATTATAAGTGGGGTTAAAGGGCATTAGCATTAAAAGGGTTTACGACACTACGCACAGGAAGGCAGCAGATGAATTTTTCAATCCTGCCCTAGCTGATGCCTTCCTTTACCAAAGGGCCACCGCATATTTCTCTTCTAGCTCCTTTCGGCTGCTTTCCACAGGCCTTTCATCCCTCTTCTGGTCTAGGGGGAAAATGCAGCTTTTAGTTGGAAAGCTGGTATCAGAGAATGACTGGGATGCGATAGCCTCTTCAAAGGATAAAGCTTACAAGGAAATATCAAAGGTTTTTCCAAGCATTGAAGAGCTTAAAAAGATGATGGAAGATGACAATGTAAGGGCATTTGCCGAACTCTTGGGATCTGGAAGCCTTGAAATGAAGTTCGTGCTGTCAAGCGGTCCAGAGCAACTGTTCCATTCAAAGTTTGGAATAATTATGGACAGGGAAGGGGACGGCGTTGCATTTGCCGGATCAATAAATGAAACAGAGCAAGGGCTTGGTTCTAACATAGAGGTGTTTAGTACATTTAAATCCTGGATAGAGGGGGAAAGAGAATATTACGAGTTATATTCGTCTCTTTTCAGCGACTACTGGGAGGGGGTGCATATCGGCGGCATTGTCGTTTCAGAACTCCCTGAGGAATTGAAAGAGCAAGTAGTCATTGCTGCAAAGGAATATAGCAAGGAGCAGGGACCAAGGAAAGCCAGCAATGCAAGTTTAAGGCCATACCAGCGGAAGGCTGTAGATTATTGGAAACAGAATGGATACAGAGGAATGCTTGAGATGGCTACTGGGACGGGAAAGACGAGGACCGCGTTGGAATGCGTAAATGAACTGGTTAATGAGGAAGGGAGGCACCCGATTATTATAGCGGTGCCAACAGGCGAAGTTGCAAAACAATGGTCGAGCAGCTGGATGGAATATTTCGGGAGGTACCCAAGGATATACACGCCATCGGGTGGCGAAAAGGCCAATCTTCAGGAATATGCAAGCATATTTAGCAATGACGCCGTTATAATAGCAACATATAATTTCCTTGCAGGGAGTTTTTTTTCAAGCAAAATGCTCCCCCTGATAGGGGAAGATGCCTTGCTCATAGCCGATGAGGCACACCATTTGGGAGCGAAAAAATATAGGGATATTCTTTCAGGCCCTTACCGTTTCAGGCTAGGCCTTTCAGCAACGCCGCATAGGCTATTTGATGATGAAGGCAATGATGCGATTGAAACCTTCTTTGGAAAAGAATCATTCTCATATTCCCTTGAGCAAGCCATAGCAGATGGGTACCTTGCCAAGTATGATTATTTTCCAAAGTTTGTGGAACTCAGCGATGAAGAAGTTGAAGAGTACAGCCTACTCACCAGGAAAATATCAAGGTCATTCGCAAAATACCTTCAAAGCCCAAATGAAGGCGAAATTGCCATAAATGATAATTTGCAAAGGCTTATATATATCAGGGCAAAGATAGTGAAAAAAGCATCAGCCAAATACAATGAACTAAATAAAATTTTAGAGGATTTAAAGAACGAAGGCAAACTTTCAAAACTTATGATCTTTTGTGAAGACAAAGATCAGCTTGAGCAAGCTTCCAAGCAACTGGATTCATTAGGTGCAGTTTACCGCAGAGTATCTGGGGAAAAGCTAAGCGCGGAGAGGGCAAAAGCAATAAATGACTTTGGTTCCGGAGATATTGATGCCATAATCTCTATGAAAGTCATGGATGAAGGGGTTGACATCGAAGCATCGGAAAGAGCTATATTAATGTCTTCATCTAGAAATCCAAGGCAATATATCCAGCGTGCAGGCAGGGTGCTAAGGAAATCCGCAGGAAAAAAGAAGGCTGAAATTTTTGATATCATAGTTTATGTGGATCCTAGAGAGCTAGGGGCGCAGATGGAAAAGATAGAAAGGGTTGCAATTAGGGGGGAAATATTGCGCGCTGAATATTTCACAAGCATGGCGCACAACAGGGCTGAATGTAATGCTGCACTAAGCTCCTTGAGAAGGAGAATAAATATATAAATATTGGACCCATTTGCTTTATATGGGAAAGGAGGAATTGGGAAAGGTTATTATTGATTCCATGAAAGAATCTATAGATGAATTATGCAGCAAAAAGGGCTTAAATGAAGAGGAAAAAAATGCGCTGAATTATGTAGTGGGCAATTTAGTATCGCTAGCCTATTCTGAGATAGGAAGAGACAAGCCTAGAGTTGAGAAAATCATCGAAGAAGGCGTGAACTATGTTCATTGAGTCAATAAGGCTAAAAAATTTCAGATGTTACAGAGACCAAAAATTTAATTTTAGCAATGAAACCGGAAAAATATTGGATATAATAAAAGGGGACACAGGGGCTGGGAAGACTTCATTATTCAATGCCATAGGATGGTGCCTTTTTGGAGAAGAAACAACTTCATCGCTGGGGGAAGGGGTGCAGGAGCTTGGCATTCCAAACGTAAAAGCAATGCGTGGCGATGAAAATTATGAAGTATCAGTGGAACTAACGATAGGGGGGATAGGGGAACGTGGCGATGGAGCTATCAAATTGAGGAGGTTAATAAGGTACAAAGGGAGCACACAAACATCAGGCGCTATTAATGGAAAAGTCGACCTAACAATCTTAGAAAATGGGGAGGCAAAACAACTAGAAGACAATGACGCAGAAAAAGTTCTTGGCAATTATCTCAGCCGAGAATTAATTCAATTTTATATGTTCGATGGTGAATACCTTGCCAAGAGCGAAAATGCAAAAGGCAGTCACTTAAATGCTGCTTTTAGGAGGCTCTTCAAGATTGGAGCTTTAGAGACTTTAAGCAATACTTTAGAAGATTTACGTAAGGATCTCGGTTCCAAAAGGGCCAATTTATCAAAAGAACAAGTACTTAAAGGGGAATATGAGAGAAGAATGAGAGATAAAGATGAAAATCAGAAGGAGATTGACGAATCAGAGAGAGAAAAAGAGGGGTATCTTAAGCAAATAGAGGAACTAGAACAAAATCTTGCTAAAGATAAAACCGAATATGACTCCATAGTTAAGGCAAATGAAATAATTGTTAAAAAAAATAAACTTAAGGAAGAACTTGCGAGAATTATAGATGAACGTGATAGAGCGAAAGTTGGTTATTACCAAAAAGTTTTGGAAGATGGCTACCAAACATTTCTGAAGGAACCGATAAAAAAAGCAGCGAATGCAACTAAGGAGGCAGAAAAAGATGCAGACCTGCCACCATATATAAAGAATCCGTTCCTAGATAAATTAATAAAAAACCATGCATGCATATGTGGGAGGCCTATTGAGGAAGGCACAAAGGAGATGGAGATGGTCATGAAGCTAAAGGAAACTAATAGCGCGCCATCAAAAAACAATATGCTTTCCGAATTAGGGATTGCATTGTCGAAGCTTTCTTTAGACTCAGGGTCGGAAACGGCGATTAAAGAGGCTTTGAGAAGATATAAAGAAAAAATGGATGAAGGAAACGAAAAAAACAATGAGTTGCAGGGATTTAATGAAGAAATAAGAGAACTAGGCGATCAAGCAAAGGATATTTTAAATAATTATGAGCGGGAAGAAGATGAATTGAAAAGGCTAGAGGAATGGCTTGAAGTAGAGGAAGAAAAATTGGAGAGGTTAAAGGCAAAACGCACAAGCATCCTCGATGGAATTGGAGAGCTAGATAAAAAGATCGATAGGGCAAACAAGAATAACAAGGAGGCTGAACTAGCAAGCAAAAAGAATAGAATAGCTGACCTTGCAATAGACGCAATTGACCTACTGAAAAAAAAGTTGTCTTCAAGATTTGTTAAAATGCTCGAAGATAATCTTAACGGTATTATCCCTAAGATAGATTTCCTATCTGGTTTGGATGCAAAAATCGAGTTGACTGAAAACGGCAAACTGGCAGTCAAGGTGGTTGATAGGACTTTGGACCCAAAAAAGACTTACCTTCCAGGGGCAAAAAACCAAACGATAAACATACTTCTTATAGCTGCGTTCACTAGAGCACTATCTGAAGCTTCGCTTGGAGGGATAGTCCCATTTATTGTGATGGACCACCCATTTTCAAATTTGGGGATGGATAGAAAATTGGAAATAATTGAAAAATTCAGCAGCCTTTTTATGGACACGAGGATTTTGATGCTTATCCCGCCTGGCGACTTTGAAGAAGGCAAAGCTTATAATATTATTGGCTCATCTTGGGTGGTATATAATTGTCAGGAAGATAATGAATGCAAAGCTAAACAGGAGGCAATCTAATGCCATTATCTGCGATGATAGGAGATAAAAGGCTATCCATTAATACGGAAATAAAAGAAAAATGCCTAGACATAATGAGGGAAAAATTAAAGGAAGCAGGGCTGCAAGTTGAAGCAATAGATCTTGTGCTCTTAGGCATGTCTGTAGCTGAAAAAGACCGTGGAAGCGCCATAATCTGGTCAGGCTGCAATGACATTGGCAAGAAATCTGAGGACAAAACAATGATTATAAGCCTTAACAGGCTTAAGGATGAGCAACTTGGAGCATTGCTAGCCTTTGCCGTTAACAAGTTTGGCGCAAGTGATTTACAGGAGAATATTAATAAGGCGATAGAATTGTGGCAGGGCCTTGCAGAAGAAGGATTAAAGAAGTTGTATTGCCAATATTTCATTGATTTTACGAATGGAGAGATTGACTTACAAGGATTCCTCCATAAAATTAATGAACTTGTGGAAAGGCATTAGGGCATTGGAAAGAAAATATCCTTCAATATGGCTGGATGCAATTGCAAGCATTCCTAAATTGTTGTAGGCATTAGAACGTAATATAGATTTCTGGCTACATCATGATATCCGCCCCCCGCAAGTTAGAGGGGCCAGCAGGAGGCGGACGTTCTCATATCACGATTTAAATTTAAACTATTCCGGACTGAGGAGACCCGTGATTTCCTCAAAGCTTCCTTGATAATTCCTTTCCTCTCCTAGTCAGAGATATGGTGTTCTTGTTTAGGTAGCTCCTCATATCTATCTTCTCTTTACAAGGTGAGGAGGATGGATAGGTTAAAATGTACCTAAGTTTGGTTCAGCAAATACCAAGACAAAATAATTCATATAAAAAAGGCTCATAATAGATTATGTCAAGTTCATTACACAAAGGATGGATTATATTTTCGTTTGGGATATTTTGCCTCTTCCTGTTGTTATCATCCGAATTTGGATCTAATCTCCAATCTATCTATAGAACTCGTTTTCCGAGTTTATACCTTGAGATGGGCAATTTAAATTTACCGGTACCATGGCATCCTGAAATAGCCCTTGATTACGTTGGATTTTTTATACCGCTAGTAACCAGCATAATCCTATTGGCTTTAGCTTGGAAAGTAAGACCACATTTTTCGATACACGAGAGAAGATTATTCCATATATATACGGGGCTTTTTATTGCGGGGGAGTCAATTTCGGCAGTTCTACCGGAAATCCTGAAAGCATCGTGGACAGCATTCCAGACAGACGGACATATGAATCCTATGTCAGTGGTTATAGCGTGCATCTATAGTGCATATGTCATCACCCTTGAATCAGAAAAATTTTCTTATGCGGTCTCATATACTATAGGTTTCTCAATGGCGGTAATGGGAGACGTTAGTGCAGTTCTTGCAGGTACAGTTGGAGTTTTCGGAGGTTACGGGTTTACAGACGGGGACTTTATTGAACCTCTGGTGATGGTTCTGGCAGCGTTCGGAATCATAATATCAATACGCTTAGTGAAGAAAATGGAAGAAATGGGGAAGGTGTGAGTTTAGACGGGGCTTAAAGGGAAGGAGGTTAGATGGTACCATAACACTGATTTAAACGTTATTCTGGATTGAGAAATCCTGATATCATCACTGACTATCCAAACCCGCTGGAAAGGCATTAAACAGTCAAGTGGTGGTGCGGGTACTGGTAGAAGTTTTAACTAATCAATTCACGCGAATCTGAAAGCAATCCTTGTAATTCACTTTCCGCGCTCCGACCTAAAATACAATCATCTAGTAGTTTAATTATCTGTTCTTTTCCATTGTTTTCCAACGAAAGGAACACCACTATTGATTTCCTCAAATAATTCAATACTTTATCTAAAATTATCGTAAGTTCGGTACCTTCTTTTCTTTGAGTTGACCCATGAACAAATTTGCTACGGATCTCGTAAGCCTCGTTAAGTGTATCGCGCATATCTATTGCATTATCTCCAGTAATTATGTACATGAATTTACTTACTCTTACTGAAAGGCGAAATTTGAGCTCATTAGTTTCACCTCGCCTAAGGAAAAGTGCTTCCAAACCCATTGTAGCATAAGCAATTCTATTTATTTGATCTTCATTCTTCAAAACAGCATCTTGATATCTAGCAATTGAAATGCCCCTGTAATCACTAACAAGCAAATCACCAGTTTTTTCATCAATTGGCAATTTGGTTTTTAATCTTTCTGCAAATTTTAAAAATTTATTCACATCCTCTTTATTAAATGGATATTTTTCATTAGGAGACGATATTCGGGGTGGTGTCGTATTCATTTGCTCACCCCAAAAAACCCTAAAAATAGAATTAGCCCTCCAGAATGTCCGGACCTCGTGCACGGAACCTCTTCTAAAGAGAAGTAAGAGCATAATGTAAGTCTTGGACTTGGGTGAAATTCCAATTTGAATTTTCTGGGTCGTTGCAACCTCGAGGACAGCTGACGCATTAGATAGATCTAGCATTGAGAATGGATTACCAAGCAAACGCTCGTAATCTCGATCCGTCTGTCTTCTAAGCGATATCCCTTCTTCGAGCTTCATCATTTCAACATTCATTTCTATTCCAGAAATGTACGTTGTAATCATCACTTCGGTCGGGTCATCGTTTACATCACTTACGAAGGCGTGTATTAGAGAATCCACATTTATATTCTCAGGACCTGTTTCTATCGATTCAGAGAGTATCCTTATGGTTAATGCATCGAGCCACATATCTATCAGGCTTTCAGGAACTTTCCTAATAGATACTATTTGTTTCCGTAGCCCAGAGTAAACTCCTGTTTCTTTCATTTTCTGAATTACTTCCCGACTCAAAGTTTCTCGTGTTCCATTCAATTTACCCTCTTCCTTCAGCGCTTGAACTTTTGCCAATAGTTCATTGTAAAACTCAGCCACTTTTTCGGTTAAGGTCTCGTTCATTTATCTACCATTGAATGATAAGCAAGTAATTCAAATATTTTCCTGATTCTCATTTGTGATAATACATAATCCTAAAAAGGGTCAATTTCCTAGATTTCAATCTTTCAAGAATATCTAAGAGCATGCAAATATTATCCATCTTCCATGCCTGGAGAATTCTAAGATACGTTCATTTTTTCGTTTAATTCTTTCTGGCTTTACTCCGCTGTATCTGGAGTAGATTGCATTCATATCTTCCTAGCTGGTGCATACTGGGCATATCTTGGTTTTCCCTGTGATGCACGATATCCTTTGCTGCTTGGATATGTTTACGAGACTATTATTCCCACTCCACCGTTACCTTCACATTCTTCGGCTCCTTTGAACCGAATAGTGATTTCTGGATATACAGTGTTCCAATGACAGGCGATCCTTCTGTCTTCTCCTGGAACCTGTAGGTGTTTTTCGTGGGACGTTCATACTCAAATTCAATCTCTCTTTTCTCCATACTTTTTCACTCCCTTCAAAACCTCCCCAATCTTCATTTTTCCAAATCCTCCCTCATCTTATCATACTGCTCCTTAGTTATCTCTCCCCTTGCATACCTCTCCCTTAATATTTCCAATGCATCATCATGATCCCACCACGTCCATCTGTTGCGTGAAGAATATCTATAACTCCTAGACATCCATCCTATGGATCTTGCAAGCCACACTATTATCCATATGAATATGAAGAGGAAGAAGAGGCCTATCAATGTTCCAACTGCTCCCCATGCAATTCCAACCCATCCTCCTGTGTAATTTATCATGGAATGTGGGTTCATTATAGCACCAATAACAGCAGCAATCCCTATGAGTATGAATAGCACCACTAGGCCTATTACAAATATCCTTGCTGGATTGTTGTACATTCTTCAATCCCCTTCATTTTCATCATATTGCCAAGGCTCATAAATAAGACCTTGAATCATTGTGATAATATAACCCACAATTACCCCAATCATAAAAAGCAAAGCATCACCAGATACCTTTCCATAGAATGTTAATAATGACGAAATTCCAATTATTGCACCTAAGAAAAGAAGCAATGAAAATATCAATTTTCTATTATGTTGGCTTGCCCTCTCATCTCTTTTAACTTTGTAATCAAATTTAGATTTCTGTAAATCAACGTATTCTTTCGCAAGAGGTGTAACTGAATTAATAAGAATTGGAATCCATTCTGTATTGGCTTGTGAAGAGTTTAACTTGTCTTTTTGAGTTTTATCATCATTATCTGCAGGTTGTTCATTATTCATTCAGTAAGACCCCCAGATTTATTAATCATCTTATAAAACCTCCTCAATCTTCTTCAAACATTTCATTCTTTACCCACCATATCAACAGAATCTTCCCACTCCGGCGTGACTTTTAATTTCTTAGGCTTCGGTGCAACGATGATACTCTTCGAAATCCTCATATTTATCATCCCTCCTTCGGGAAGTTTTACGGAGTAGGCGTCATAGCTGAGACCAGCGAAATATTTCTTTAGAGTTACCTCAATTCTCATTTCTCAGGGTCCTCCCAGGAAAAATGAATCGATGGCAAATAACCTTTCATCATTTGAATATGATTAACCGGTTATTTCAACATTTTCATATTCTCCACATTAAGTGTCCTGATAACACGTAATTCTACCTGCCAATCAGTTTCTTGATCGAAGTATTTTTACATTACAATACTTCTAAATGTTATCCATCTTCCATGCCTGGAGAATTCGAATATACGTTCATTTTTTCAATTTTCTCATTTTTCAAATGCAGCTGCAAATTCAAATATCAATTCGATGACTTTTATTTATGATAGACATGAATGCATTTGATAGAGGCTTCTGGAATGATGCCCTGACGGCATCCATAATGGAGAGAAGTATTCGAGAAAGCTGTCAATTTGGGAGGAAGAAGACAAGAAAGAATAACAACACTTGGAAAGAAGTTAGGGTGCGCATTGATATAGAATCTATGGGGCACTTAACTCACGTCCATTGTTAAGATAAACTTATAATCGAATTAGGATTATTATGATATGTATCTTTCCAGGGAAGAGGAAAAGATATTGGAAGGAGAATCTGGGGAAGGGTTTGCCACAGCTATGAAACTACTGGTGGCCCTAGGGGATGTGTTTGATGCTGACAAGTTGATCGATGTAAGCAGAGCCCACTGGGCTGTGAGTGGTCAAGAGGGGGATTTATTCTTTGCAGAGAAATTGGCTAATTTTGGAGCAAAAACATCAGTTCCAACCACTACAAATCCAGCTTGGGACATTTCATTAAAGGATATTTTTAACGTTAAGGTATCTGACTACGAACTTTCATTGTTGGATAGAACAATTGCAGCATCCGACAAGCTTGGAGTGATAAAGAGCTTCAGCTGCACCCCCTATCTCTACAAAGACGTCCCTAAAATGGGAGAACATGTTGCATTCTCTGAGTCAAGTGCAACTCCGTACATAAATTCAGTTTATGGTGCGATGACAAACAGGGAAAGCTCTTCAAGTGCGCTAGCGTCCGGCGTGATAGGAAAGACACCCAATTACGGCCTTCACCTAAAGGAGAATAGAATTCCAAATGTGTTGGTCT
>Ga0078972_1008008_pt1 | contig 22699 bp, 27 predicted proteins | sample YelNatPaOPGAMG01_FD_67568 | JGI IMG/M metagenome (GOLD analysis project Ga0078972, IMG submission 67568) | Hot spring thermophilic microbial communities from Obsidian Pool, Yellowstone National Park, USA - OP-RAMG-01 (SPADES assembly) (version 2) | ecosystem: Environmental > Aquatic > Thermal...
CAACTTCCCTGGAAATTCTTTCTCCGAATTTTAATGACTTTGGCTGAATTCCAATAAGATATAATTTTATCTCTGGTTTTTGTGATTTTATATATTCAAAGAATATTTTAAGAGAAGAATTGTGTGTTGAAATAGAACTATTTGAAATTTCCTCTGGTGAAAAAATTTTTGTTGTACCTGCAGGCTCATTCATTTCTACTGAATCCACCAAAACTATTGTATCAAAATCAGAACTTAAAATTTTATTAATAAAATTTTCAGGAGACATCCCAGCATCTAACAACCCGCATTTTATTTTTCTTATTGAACATCTTTTTATAAATATTGAACCTGCTGAGTCATCACCTCTTAAAGAATTGCCTACACCAATTAGTAATACATTGCCGTTAAAAATATCCTTAAGTTGCATACTTTTATACTACAAAATCTTGATGAGATTTGCAAATCTAAAAAGTGCACCGAGCAGGTAGCCGAACTCTTTATGGGTTCGCAAAATAACAAGGAAATAGCGAGGGCATAAAGCCCTCGACTACATCTTGTCATTGCGAGCCTGCCAATGTTTCAGGCAGGCGAAGCAACCCCCTTACCCATTGCCAGTAACCACTCCCCTCGGTAAGGGGACCCCTCGCTATCGCTCGGGGTGACAATTCGCTCGGGGTGACACGAAGTGTCATTTTATACCGTATTCATCAAAAAGATGGATTTGCCTTCGGCATTTCGGGCAGGTCAACTTAAAGAAGTCGTCTCTGCTTAAAGATGATTTTGTGGGCATCTGAACAGGTTCTAATTTATTTTTCTTCAATAACTCCTGAACAACTGTGAATTCAAGATAATTTCCATAAGTCATATGGCCAAGTTTTTTTGATATCCATAGAATCTGATCTATTGGCGCTATAACTGTTCCGCAATGTTCACACAATAAAAGTTGTTTTTTCACGCCATCTGTAAGTGCTTTTCTGTTAAAAGTTGCTAAGTCAAATTCCTTGTTTGAAAGTTTGACACCTTTTTTTGTAGTGCAAAGTCGTTCACACTGGCCACAGAAAATACAAAGGTCGTAATGCCATATAACCTGACGCATCGGTGGTTCTGATTTTAAATCATCAATTACTTCAATAGCAACCGCAGGACAAACTTCTGCACAGGCACCACAGGCAATACATTCTTTTTCATCTGGGACAGGTCTTCCCCTGAACCGCTCATATGGTGTATGTGGTTCATAAGGAAACCTCGTTGTATACGGACCTTTTATCAGTGCTTTTATTGCTTCTTTTAGTTCTCTAAGTTTTGGGTACTTCATAAGGGTTATTAGCGCGCCATGGGCTCGCCCGGCCGATGTTTGTGGCGGGCGCGCAGCTACATTTATAATTACAAATTGTCTTCTTCGTATTTGTCGCAGACACTTTTCTCCCAGAGTTTGAAACCTCTTATATGTGCACCTCGGGCAATAGCATGTGCTGAAACAGGAGCGGTTAATAACAAAAATCCCGCACATAAAATTGCTTTTATCCCAACGCCTGTGAAACCATAAATAAAGAAAACCCCAAGCATAACTCCACAGGTTCCAAAAGTCACGCATTTTGTTGACGCCTGAAGTCGGTTATACAAATCAGGCAAACGCACAAGCCCAAGACAACCAAAGAAATCAAAAAGTAATCCAATACCTATAAAAATATAGCCAATCGTTTCATTCATCAAAACTTTTTCCTTCCAAAAATTTTGCAAGTGCAATTGTTCCTATAAATGACTGAAGTGCCCAAGCAATTGCAATATCTATAAAGAAATCTTTTTTAGTAAAAACAGCCAAAATACCACAGAAACCAATAATCAAAATACCAAGAATGTCTATTGCAACTACTCTATCTGCTGGCGTAGGCCCAAACCCTACTCGCCAAAGGCACAAGAAACAGCAGATTATTAAAGGATTTAAAATCCTAAGTAATACAGACATCTCAACAGTAAAATTCAATACCATTAGACCTGCAAACAAAATCAACCCCAAAAACCAGCGTAGAACTCTCATTTTGCTACTCAAATATCCTTTCTAAGATTTTTTCAAATTTACGAACAATAATTTCTGTTGCTTTATCAAGATCTTCTGAAACAACATTTATCCAGTGGATATATAAATAACCGTTTTCTTTGTCAATATCAATAGTAAATGTTCCTGGTGTCAAAGTAATAGAATTTGCTAAGTATGTAAGTGCAGCATCGCTTTTAAGTTTTGTCTTCACTTTGACTATTCCTGGTCTAATGGGCAATTTCGGATGAATTACTCTGTAAGCAACATCTAAGTTTGCTTTTAGCATCTCCCAGAAAAGAACCAACAAATAATAAATTGCCCAAAAGTATCTGCCTGGCTGTCTGAACTTCCAGGGATTTTGCGTGAACAGATCACCCACTAAATAAGAAACAAATAAACTGACGATAAATCCAATCAACAAATGTTGCCAGTCAACTGACCAACTTAGTCCAAGCCAAACAATAAGACACAAAAAAAATGAAACAATTCTGCTTTTCATTTAATGACTGAATAATAAAACTCGGATTATATCTCTTCTACTTACAATTCCTACCAGTTTCCCATTGTCAATAATAGGAACTCTTCTGAATTTGTTTTCTGAAAGACACAACGAGATTTTGTCTATATCTGTATCAGATGAAAAACTATAAACTTCTTTTGACATTGCCTCTTTAACTTTTGTATTTCGCAAGTTACCACTGAAAGCAAAGTTCAGGATATCTTTCTCTGAAATTATACCTATAACCTTTTCATCAGCATCTACTACAGGCATTCCGCTTATCTCTTTTGCAACTAAAAGTTCAATTGCATCTGCTAAGGTAGCATCCGGGCTTATTGTTATTACATCCTTTGTCATAACATCTTTTGCTTTTAACATAAGGATACCCCCATGAGACCCTTTCGCTTACGCTCAGGGTATATTTTCAAGAACTCTAACTGCAAGGTTGAAATAGTCCTCTAAGTGAGCTAAGATGCGTCTCGAGTCCAATGCCGACAATAGACCAATAACCATTGACAGAGTAGCGAAAACTATCAATATTTGCAGTATCATTTTATATCCTTCAACAATTCCAGAACTTTGTCAAAAAATACTGACTTTAAAATCAATCTATTTCCCAAAAACCCAGGTCGTTGTAAGAATATTTTTTATTTCTCGGTTTTTCCATGATGCCACCTCTATTTGATTCACAATGTCATTCACTTTCCAATCTTGACCATTTCGGCGACGATTCTATTTTCTATATTGCATTTAGAAAGTATTTCTTTGGTAATTTCTTGCGCTTTTTTGATCCTCTGTTCAGCAGTTAGGTCTTTGTTTTGTTCCCAGAGTTTTATCCTTATATCATGAATTTCTTTCATTGGTCTCGGCTCAAAATTCATATTCCACCTCCCCCGGAGTGCATATTTCAATAACTTTAAGTCCTTTTAGATAACTTATTCCGTTAACCATTTTTTTTGTTTTTAATTTCACAATATGGTCAAAATTCCAACTTATCAGAATATCAAGATTATTGATAACAGTAAAAGCAATATGGTAAGCATCTTCGGCGTATTTCTCGGGAATAACTCCTTCAGAGATATACTCCATAGCCAGATTTTCTACTTCTTCGTTAAGTACCAAAACCTTCAATTCGTAATCTTTAACAAGGGAAAGAAGTTTTTCTCTTATCTCTTCTTCTGCAGCATTAATTTCTTCCAGGACAGTTGACGAAATATATGCTTCATAATAGCCTTGTCTTACAGCATCAAAAAGTCTACAGGTAAAAGTTTTCTCTAACGGGAAATCGTCAGCAAAATAGAAATTCAAAACTGATGTATCAATGTATATCTTTATCATCTTATATTCTTAAACACTATACGGCTGTATTCAACGCCATTTTCAAGAACTTTAACCGCGGGGTCAAGAAAAAAACCTTTGATATCAGGCAAAAGAACCAATCCTAAAAATATACATAGGCCTGCAAGAATAATCATTGAGATACACATCAACACAGGTGCTTCTTTTATACTCTGTAAGCCTTCTTTTAAATCTCCAAAAAAAGCATACTTTTGTATTTTCAAGAAACTTGCCAGAGTTAATATACTCACAATAATAGCAATTAATGCCAACCAAAATTTATTTGCTTGAATACATGCAATTACAATTATCAGTTTAGACCAGAAACCATTAAAAGGAGGTATTCCTGCTATTGACATTGAAGCAATTAAACTGGTGTTACCTGTAACAGGCATTTTTGTAGAAAGTCCTCCCATTTTTTGCAGGTCTCTTGTACCTGTTGTGTACTCAACTGCGCCTGAAGTTAAAAATAATAAACTCTTAAACACACTGTGATTCACAAGATGAAATAATCCACCGAGAATACCAAACGGCGTTCCAAGTCCAATTCCAAGAATTATATAACCCACCTGACTTATAGAATGATATGCAAGTAACCGCTTATAGTCCCATTGATAAAGCGCAAGCAGGACACCAACAACCATTGAAATGCTTCCTAATATAACAAGAATTTCCAAAAAAAGTTGAGTTGTTCCAATAATATTAAAAATGACTCTTGTCAATGCATAAACACCAAGTGATTTAATCAAAACACCTGACAGCATTGCTGAAATTGGCGCGGGCGCTGAAGGATGAGCATCAGGAAGCCAGGAATGAAAAGGAACAAGGGCACTTTTTAAACCAAAACCAAGCAAAAATAAAACACTTACAAAACCAACAAGTGTAGAATTTGGTTTCTCAAGTAATGTTTTACCAATATCAGCCATATTAAGTGTTGATGTATAAGAATATAGAAAACCTATTCCTATTAGAATAAAAAGTGATGCTGATGAACTCATAACAGCATACTTAAATGATGCTTCAAGTTCTTCCTGTTCTGTTCCAAATGCAACAAGAGCATAACTTGATATAGCACCAATTTCAAGCCAGACAAACAAATTAAAAATATCTCCTGTAATGACTGCTCCATTCATTGCTGTAAGCATCAAAAGAAAAAGTGTGTAATATTTCCATTTATCAGTATATTTTTCCATATAAGGAATAGAAAAAATTGTTGCTGTTAAAGCAATAATATTTACTGTTATAAGCATAAGGATTGAAAGTCCATCCAGAACAAAACAAATACCGAAAGGTGGAACCCAACCGGCCATCTTGTAAACAAAAGGAGTAAAATTTAATGACTTAAGTGTAAAAAGCGAAAGAAAAGACAAAACAACAAGTGTAGCGGGAACAAGATTGCCAATAAAATCGCTTATCCTATCTGAAATTTTTCCAAGTATAGAATTCAAAAATGCACCTAAAAGTGGTACGCCAACAAAAAATGGCATCAGCAACATTTAAGTTCTCCGTTCTCAGCCCTTCAATTTATTAAGGTCTCTAATATCATAACTGCCGTATTTCTCGTATATCCTTAGTGCAATTGCAATTAGCAAACAGGTAACTGCAAGTCCAATTACAATAGCAGTTAGAATTAACGCCTGCGGAATTGGGTCAACCATAGGTTGTGTAATGTTCAATGTGAAATGTTCAATGTTAAAATTTTCTTTTGAAAGTATAGGAAATTGTCCACCTGATTTATATCCCAATAAAATAAAAAATAGGTTTATTGCATATTCCATTATGCCAAGCCCAATAATAATTTTAATAAGATTTCTCTTAACTAAAATACAGTAAAGTCCAACAGAAAATAAAATCAAGCAAAGTAAATACTCAATCATTTTTTTTGAAAAACACCAGTGCCAGGAAAATTCCAAAAAGTCCTGCACCGACTTTTAAGCATATTGCAATATTACAAAATGGTATAATTCCTGAACTGAACAATCTAAAAAAACTTGTCTCAAAAGGCCTGTGACCTGTAATAAAATTGAAAAAGAAATATCCAGCAGTCAATCCTAAAAGAGCAATTGTAACAAAAAGAACTGCACCAAGTGACTCTAATATTCCTGATGCTTTTTCCGACATTTTTTTAATTGCTGTTTCTTTTCCAAAAGCAAGCATAAGATGGACAAAAGAAAGTGCAACTATAACACCACCTGCAAAACCACCGCCTGGGGTAAGATGACCATGCAAGACAATATATATACCAAACAAAAGAATCAACCCGACTGTATATCTGGTTATTGTCTTTACAATAAGAGTCATTCCATGTTCAGGTTTTTTAATCATGTCCGTTGTCTGTGGTCCGTTGTCCGTTGTCTGTGGTCCGCTGTCCGTAGTAGAGATTTTTTTAATGCTTGTAGTTTTGCAAAAACTCTACCACCGAATTCATATACTTCGGAATACATTTTTTTGTCTATATATCCTCTTTGTTTTATTAAAATTAGACAAGCAATTACCTCTATACAGGAACGTACTGCCATTGTAATAAACCGAGCAAATTCGGCGTTTGTTTGACCTGTAGAACCTTCAGCAATATTCAATGCAATTGAAGTTGCTGCTCGGACTGTTTGTGATTTCAAGTTATAATCTTCACTCTTAGGTAGTTTTTCTGTTATCTTGTAAACCATATCTGTATATTCTAATGCTAAATGCCATACTTCAAGATTTTCAAATTTATACATCGTTCTTGCTAACTACGGACTACCGACTTCCAACCACGGACCACCGACTACGGACTACCGACTCTTATTTCTACCTATTTTCCTTATCACTGTCAAAACACCAATCACCGCAGTAAAAAGAACAGTTGCTTCGCCAAGTGTATCAAGTCCGCGATAATCAAGAATAATAGCGGAAACTAAATTTGCAGCACCTGTTTCTTTTAGACCCGACTGTAAATATCTTTCTGCAACCTTCATAATAGGAGTGCCAAAAACAGGAATTTCAAGTAATGCCTTACAAGCAAAATAAAGAAACAATCCAATAAATATTACAACTGCACAAGAGCCTATAAATCTCCTTTCTTTGACTGCTGATGTTCCATCTTTCATACCAACAGCACGAATCAAAATAACTAAAGAAAGAATCTCAACAACAAGTTGAACTATTGCTAAATCAGGTGCCTGCAAAAGTAAAAAAGCAATTGAAAGACCAAGTCCAACAACTCCAACTGCAACAACCGCACCAAGCAGATCTTTCAACTCAACTGCAACAATTGCACCAATAATCATAAAAACAAGTAAAATTTGAATCTGTAACATCTTCTTATTTCATCACTACAAAAAACAAAATCAAAATTCCTATAAGACACCAGGTTAAATAAGTGTGCAAATTCCCTGTATGAATAGCGGAAAGAACATTTCCAAATCCAAGGACGATATTTTTTCCCCAGTCATATATATCAAAGAATTTTTTCTCTGCAAGAAAATAACATGCCTTAAAAAATCCAATCTCTTTTATTGTCTGATAAAAATCAACCCCTGTTACACGCTCTGCAGAAGGTAGAGATTCGCCGCCAACAAATGAAGAAACTTCCCTGATTTTAATATTACTCAAAAGATAAATTATAATACCAGCAAGTAATCCGATAAAAATCAGCAAAGTTGCAAGCCGGGGAGACCATAAACCTGACAGCGGTAAAGTAGTAAACCGGTAAAGCGATAAAGTTGGGAAAATAAAATATTTTAATGGAACTTGAAAAGCAAAAACACCAAATACAATACAAAGTCCAGCAAGGATAACCTGTGGTAGCCACATTGTCCAGTGAACTTCTGAAAAATCTTGGTTGTTCACATTCTCGCTTCTTTGGCCAAGAAATACTGCATGAAGTAATTTCATAAAACTTGCCAGAGTCAAAGCAGAACCAAAAACAGCAGAAACCAAAAAAATAACATCCAAAATTGAGTAACTCTCATTAATTCTGGTTATAATTCCCTGATATATCATCCACTTTGATACAAATCCATTAAACGGTGGAACACCTGAGATTGAAAGTGCAGCAACTAAACAGGAAACGAAAGTCAAGGGCATAAATTTTGCTAAACCACCCAATTTATCTAAATCAGAAGTTCCTGTCTTGTTTTCAACAGAGCCACCACATAAAAATAGACATGACTTATAAATCGCGTGGTTTAGCATATGAAAAATTCCACCTGCTATACCAATAGGAGTTCCTGTTCCTATTCCAAGAACCATATATCCAACCTGACTTACAGCATGATATGAAAGCAATTTCTTTAAATCGTGTTGAACCATTGCCATAAAAACAGCTGCTATTATTGTTATTGCTCCTATAAACATCAAAAAAACAGGTAAAAGAGAAGAATGAAAAGTAAAGATATTAAGACAAATTCGTGCCAGAAGATAAATCCCGAGGAGTTTATCAAGTGATGCAGGAAGAAATGCAGTCACAGGAACAGGTGAAACGACTGCCATATCAGGAATCCATGTATGAAATGGCATTGCACCTGCTTTTGCAAAAGAAGCAACTACAAGACATAAAAAAGCAAGGATAGGTAAACGGGACTCACCAAGTGGTATATTTATTTTATTCATCTGAAATGTACCTGTTAGATACCAAATTATACCTATTCCAAGAAGCATCAGTGCATCTGAACCACCAACAATAATAAATGTTTTTTTAGCAGAAGATGTAGCAATGGCTCCGGCCTGATTTATCAACATATAAAGCGTAAGACCAAGGAATCCCCAGAAAACAATTAAAACTCTAAAATCGTTTGATAAAACAGCACCAAAAGAAGCGCCTAAAGTCCATAAAATATATCCGTAATATTTTGTCTCATCTTTATTGATAAACTTTATTGAATAAACTACAATCAGCAAACCAAAGATACTTATAGCAAGTGCAACAAACTTATTTAATCCATCAACCAAGAAAAATTCATTAACATATTCAGAAGATATAAACAATTTTGAAGACACAAAGATAAGGTCAAGAACTGTTAGAATTGAAAGAAACTTTGCAATCTTCTTGCTAAATGAAATACTGCCTGGCAGAATAAGGCATATCAAACCAGAAAAAAATGGCACAAAGATAAGTAGTAAAATTAAATCCATTTAAGTATCTTTTCTGTCTTTTTCTGTGAAAGTTTTATAAGGTCTTCACCAGTTAATATTTTCTTGCCTGTTTTTCTATCTACAACAGCACATCTTTCTGTACAGCAATAGCATGGGTCAACAGCAGCAAGTGTAATTGCAGCATCTGAGATTGTCCCTCTTGTTGCAGCAACCTGGTTTGAAGGAATATTCATATAAGATGGCGCCCGCACTTTATGACGAACAGGTCTGTTTGTTCCATCTGAACGGACATAGTGGAAGACCTCGCCCCGCGGTGCTTCATGATGCCCAATGCCTTCACCCGGCGGGATTTCTTTAACTTTTGCATCAATATCACCTTCAGGTTCTTTTTTTAATCCTTCAAGACAACCCTTTATTATTTTTACTGACTCATACATTTCTAAAATGCGCACAGCAACTTTGTCAAAAACATCTCCATTTTGTGTAACAATAACTTTCCAGTCAACTAAAGGATATGCTGCATAGGGGTCATCGCGTCTAACATCTATATCAACACCACTTGCTCTTGCAGTAGGACCAACAACACAATAGTCAATTGCTTCCTGTTTTGTAAGGATTCCAACCCCTTTTGTTCTTGCATGAATTACAGGGTCATCCATAACAGCACCTTTGAATAAATCAAGGACAGGTAAAAGTTCATCACACATCTTATATATCTTAGGAATGTCTTCTTTCATTATATCCTGTCTGACTCCGCCAATCTTAAACATTGCATAGTGCTGACGATTTCCTGTAATAAATTCAAGAATATCAAGAACTGGTTCTCTATATTTCCATGACCACATCCAGACAGTGTTATATCCAAGAAAGTGTCCTGCAAGACCAAGCCAGAGTAAATGAGAATGAATTCTTTCAAGTTCACCAATTATTGACCTTATGTATTTTGCACGAACAGGAACTTCTATCCCTGCTAAGTCCTCAACTGCCTGAACATAAGCAAAAGGATGTGAAGTTGAGCAAATACCACAGATTCTTTCAACAAGGAATGTAACCTGGTCAAAATGTTTTGATTCAGAAAGCTTTTCAATCCCGCGGTGATTATAACCAATCTCAATCTCAACTTTTTCAACTTTCTCACCTTCAACATACAGACGGAAAAATTCCGGCTCTTCCTGTAAAGGATGATATGGACCTATTGGTATAACTGTTCGTTTCATAGTAGATTATATCTCCAAAACCAAAACATGGGCTTTCTGCCAAACTGTTAAATCTTCAAACTTTTTAATCTTTCCCATCCCTAACCCCTACCTACTAATCCCTCTCTACTTGCCTTAGCGGATAAACGCCTTCTGGCCAATCTTCTGCAAGCAAAAGTCGTCTTAAATCAGGATGATTCTTAAAATTCACTCCAAGCATCTCCCAGATTTCTCTTTCAATCCATTCAGCGCCTTTAATTATTTTTGAAATTGACTCAATTTCTGGTTTTTTCTTATCAGGAATAAGAACCTTAATTGTAAAAATTTTCCCTGTTTTATCGTGCGAAAAATGATAAAGAATCTCTATACCTTTTGGAGTGTCAATTCCTGTTGCTATTGCAAACCTGCAACCTAATTCAGAAAATAATATCTTTGACACATCAACAATATCTTCCGTTTTTACGGTGATATAATATCTCTGCTCATTTTTCTTGAAAAAGTCAAGAATTTTATCTTTTAGTTTTTCTTTTATTTGCTCAACTATTTCCATTTTCCTACTCGCAATTGAATTTATTTATTCCCCTTCCTCAACGCCTTAACTAACTTAACAACACCCATTATTATTGCTTCTGGCTTCGGCGGACAACCAGGAATATAAGCATTCACAGGAATAATTTCATCTAACGGCTTAACAAAATTGTAAGAGTGTCTAAACATATTCCCGCCACAAGAGCAGGTGCCAACTGCAATTACAACAGCAGGTTTTGGCATTTGGTCATATAGATATTTTATTCTCTTTGCTGTTTTCATATTCGGAAAACCTGTAACAAGCAGTGCATCAGCATGCCTTATACTTCCTGCAAGAAGAATACCAAACCTTTCAAGGTCATATCTTGGAGTTAGCGCATCGAGAATTTCTATGTCACAATTATTGCAAGGACTGCATGCTGCATGAAAAACCCAGATTGATTTTGTAAGTGCATTAAGTGTTAGTTTGCTCATTATCAATATCCAAAAAGTGCAAGAATAACAGCAACAAGTGAAATAAGCGTGCAGTGAATCCAGAAAAATCTTATCGCATGGTCAACCCGCAAACGCGGATTAGTATTTTTTATTAAAATAAAAATTACCAGCACTGCTAAATATTTCAAACCAAATGCTATTATATCCATTAAAAAAGATGCACCTCTGCTATACCAGAATAATTTTACCAAAAAAAGTGGATAAACAAAAAGCATAATCATACGAGTAAGTTTAAAAATCGCAAGTGGCGGGCCTGAATATTCAATAAGAACTCCGCTCATTATTTCCTGTTCTGCTTCTGAAACATCGAAAGGAACAAAGCCAAGTTTTGCTTGCATACATACTATTGCTACTATAAAAGCAATTATTCCCGATAAACTGAAAACAAAAGGAACATTTTCAAATTGATATTTTATTATTTCAGTTATAATTATTTTACCTCCTGATTTTATTACAGGAACAAGCAATGAAAGAATAAAAGGAATTTCATATCCTAAAAGAAGTTTCATTTCTCTTGATGCGCCAATAGATGCTAAAGAATTTTTTGATACACTTGCCGCCAAGATCAAACATATTGCTGGTATTGTCATAAGATAAATAGATACAATCAGGTCACCAATAAACGGCTCATCAGGCCAAAGAATGACAACGCCTCTTATAGTCCCAAGTAAGACAACTGAAGAAAGTGAAATAATAGGTAGCAACAGAAACAAAATTCTTGATGTTCCTTCTGGGATCAAGGTTTCCTTACCAAGTAATTTTATTATATCATACAATGGCTGAAAAAACGGTGGCCCTTTTCTCCACTGAAGCCGTGCAGTAATTTTTCTATCAATAAAACTTGCAATCATCCCGCAAATACCTGTAAACAAAAATCCAGGAAAAACAAGATAGTGATATATATAATTCATTTAGGAACTCCGACTTTTGCCTCTTTATTCCATGGCAAACCGTGTATTGCTACTCGTTCCTTTATCAAATAAATATTTTTTTCTGGTGATTCTTCAACTTCTACAAATTGCAATGCTTTTTCTGAGCAGGTCTCAACGCAGAGCGGCGGTTTCCCTTGCCCGCCGTCTGTCAGCCGAGCATTTGACCTGTCAATACAAAAATCACATTTAGATGTCTTATAAGGCAATATTTCAGGATAAATTGTCCCAAAAGGACAGGCAACACTACAAGTTTTACACGAAGTACATCTCATTGAGTACCTCTGTAAAATTCCTTTTTCATTTTTTTCAAGTGCTTCATTCGGACAGGCAGTAACACAGAATTTTTCTTCACACCTTCTACATATTATATATTGTGCTGCATATACAAGAAATTTTTCAATACCGTTGTTCTCAACAGGAACTTTCAGAATATCACTGTTATGATAAAAATAACTGCACTTTGCAGAACACTTTTTATTCTTTGCTAAACATTTGTAACAAATCTCAATATCAATAAGAATCCGTTTCATTTTCTGTTCTCTATTTTTTCAAGTTCTCCACCATCCACGATCTATGATCCATCATCCATCATCCACCATCCATCATCCACCATCCATCATCCATTATCTATCCTCTTTTGGCTATGCCCAGACCTCTGGTTCATCTTTCAACTGCTCATAAGTAAAAACAGGCCCATCTTTACAAACAAAATAAGGACCAATTGCACAGTGTCCACATTTACCAAGCCCGCAACTCATATTCCTTTCCATTGAAAGATAAATATTTTCTGGCTTAAATTTCATATCAACAAGTTTTAGTGTAGTAAATTTCATCATTATTGGTGGACCACAGACAACCGCAACGCTGTTATTTATATCAACTTTTGTTTTATCAAGAAGACAAGTCACAACACCTGTTGTCTCGTGCCATTTATCATAGGGAGAGCATTTGTCAACGCTTCTTAAAATTTCAAGCCCCTGAATTTTTTTCCATTCAGGAAAAAGTGGTTTATATACAATATCCTCTGGTGTTCTTGCACCATAACACAAAACTATTTTTTTGAATTTGTCCATTTGCTCTATAAGTGTTAATAAAAGTGACCTTAATGGAGCCATTCCAACTCCACCGCCTACAATTAAAACTTCTTTCCCATAAAATTTTTCAATTGGGTAGCCATTGCCATAAGGTCCTCTTACACCAAGAATCTGACCTTCTTTTAAATTGTGAAGTATTTCTGTAACTTTTCCCACTTTCATAATTGTCACATCAAATATTTCTTTCACATAAGGAGAGGAAGACGGAGTAAAAGGTGCTTCACCAAAACCCGGGACAGTAATCTGAACAAATTGCCCTGTTGCAAAAGGGATTGGTTCTTTTGGTCTCAATACAAATGTTTTTATATTCGGTGTCTCTGTTATAATCTTTTCAATCTTCGCTTCAACCGGAATATATGGATTCATTTTTTGAATAACTCCAGAGTGACTTTTCTTATATCAATTCTGCAAGGAGAAACATCATAGCATCTGCCACAGCCAGTGCAGGCATAAACTCCAAAATTTGTCATTCTATAATTAAATTTACACTCATACCTGTTTCTAAATCTCTCAAAAACTTTTGGCCTTGGATTTGCACCGCCAGCAACTCTTGCATAACTTGTAAAGTGGCAGGCATCCCAGAATCTAATCTTTTGAAAATTTTCTTTTGAAACATCCCTTAGATAAAAACAATAACAACTTGGACATATAATATTACAGCCAGTACACTGGACACATTTCTCTGAAAGAACTTTCCACTTTTCTGAATGGAAGTTTTCTTTATAAACTTTTTGAAAGTCAATATTTTTAATCGACTCAAAATCTTTATTTATCTGATTAAGTTTTTCAATTGACCTTTTACGAGTTTTTTCTCTTTCTAAAATTTGCTCATGAGTTGCATCACTAAAAAATGCCTGTGCCTGAGCAAGAATTTTTTCTCCTTTTTCAGAGCCGGACTCAACTATATATCCGCCTTCGACTGGAGAAAAGTTTAAATCAAACCCTTCTTCTGAATATGGCTTGCCCCCAACAAAACTGCACCAGCAACTATTTTTCGGCTCGGGACAATCGCTTGCAAATATCAATGTGTTTTCATTATGAAATTTGTACCGTGGGTCAGTGCAAACGCCTTCAAGAAATATACTGTCAAGTATTTTTTTTGCTCTAATATCACAGTTTTTTACGCCAAAAATAATGTTTGATTTTTTAGTTGGTTTTTCTGGCTCTATAGATTCAAAATGCTGGAAAAAGAAAAATTTAAGAGGGGTTATTGAACGGACATTGTCTATATCCAAACTGTTCGAATAGTCATCTTTAAATTTTGCGTATCTCTGCTCTTCTGTCAGATAGTAGATTTCACTATCTACACTTAGTGTTTTAAGGAAATTCAAAATGTCTTCCTTATTTATAAATCGGATCATTTTTTTATGAAAACTGAATTCTGGTGGTAAAATTAACTTTCAGAATTAAAACAAAAATAAAATATTTTGTCAAGTCCGCAAATTGAATTTGTTATTGCAATGTTAAAATGTCCTAAAGTTTTTTGTCTCCTGGCGGAGAGGGAGGGATTCGAACCCCCGATGACCTCAAAAGGCCATAGCGGTTTTCAAGACCGCCCGTTTCAACCGCTCACGCACCTCTCCGAGGCAAAAAGTTGAAATGAAATCTCCCTGCCAAAAATATATCAAAAATTGAGAGAGAAATCAAATTTTTTTAGACAGAATTTCTTCAAGTTTTAGTATTTCTGATTTTTTGAATCCAATATAGATACCGTCAATTTTTTGGCCAACCCATGTTCTTGTGGCTTGGCCTGGTGGTAAAACTTTTTTTAATTCATCACAGAAAACTCTTAATTCTTTAAGAGGAATTGAAATTCCATATTCAGTTCCTTTTATTGTAAGAAATTCACCATTGCCCGAAAGGATTGAGTTGAGTTTCTCGCTTTCTATATCAAGATGCGTGACGCGAGCAAAGGAAAATCCTTTCTGATGTATGTATACATCTGCATGAATCTTTTTATCTTTTAGATAAACTTTTGAATTGAGTTTGAATTTACCAATCCCAGGACCTGTCATCTTATTTTGATAATACTATAAATTTTGATAAAATTCAAGTTATCTAACCAAATGGGTAATGTCAAGATTTTTTCGCACATTTTAATAAGGAACATTTCGAAAAGCGAATATTTCAAAAGGTATTGACTATTTTTTTAAAAAGTATTTTAATATATATAGCAATTGCTTATTTGCCTGCCTTTCATACCTGCTTGTGTTTGTTTGTGAATTCTTATTGAAATCCGCCTGTTAAAAGGCAGAACTAAATATCTTCAAGGAGTAAGTATGAGCGGAACTTTTGGTGTTATTTCTAAGAATGACTGCGCAAATTGTTGAACAGGAGAATACTCGGATGTCAAGAGAAAGTAGTTTAAGAGCGTCCATCCTTGATGGTATTTTTGCCTCTATAATGATGGGTTTTACTGTGAATTATACTACACCTTTTGCAGTTCTTATAGGAGCAAACAATTTCTTCATAGGGCTTCTTAATTCTATTCCACAGTTGTTTGGTTCTTTTGTCCAGTTGAAGTCAGCAGATATTGTTAAGAAAATAAAAAGCAGGGTGAAGTCAATCTCATGGTCTGTTTTTTTGCAAGCATCAACATATCTTGTTATAAGTTTGTTTTTTTTGATTTCAAAAAAATCGCAGGTTGAAATTTTTATTTTGCTGATTACAATAAATACTGTGTTTGGTTGTGTTGCCACGCCTGCCTGGGCAAGTTTAATGAGTGACACAGTTGAAAAAAACAAATATGGTGAATATTTTTCATGGCGTGGTAAAGTTCTTGGGTTTGTAAGTCTTGCAAGCAGTTTTGTTGCAGGTTTTTTCCTTTTTGTTTTTCCAAACAAATTTCTCGGTTTCATTATTCTTTTTTTTCTTGCAGGAATATGCAGATTCATCTCAGGTATATATCTTAGTAAAATGGATGACATTCCAGTAGAAACTTTGCCAAATAGAGATTTTTCTTATTTCCAATTTATAAGAAGGTTTTCCGAAAGTAATTTTGTAAAATTCACTCTTTTTGTATCTCTAATGAATTTTGCCACATTTCTTGCAGCACCATTTTTCGCAGTGTATATGCTTGATACTCTTAAGTTTAAGTATTCAACTTATACAATTATAACATCAGCAGGAGCAATAGCAGGTTTGATTTCTTTACCTTTTTGGGGGAAATTTGCAGATAGATATGGAAATGTTAAAATAATAAAAGCATCAGCAAAACTTATTCCTTTGATGCCAATTTTTTGGCTTTTCACGAAAAATCCTTTTATTCTTACAGTTGTAAATGCTTTTGCAGGATATATCTGGACTGGCTTTAATTTATGTATAGTGAATTTTATTTTTGATGCTACTTCCAGCGATGTCAGGACAAGATGTGTCGGTTATTTTAATTTTACAAATGGTTTTTTTATCTTTCTTGGTTCTCTTATTGGTGGATGGTTAGCAATGCATTTACCTGAATTTATCTTTAATTCATCGCTTCTTACTTTATTTCTTGTTTCAGGTTTAGCAAGAGTTCTTGTAAATATATTTTTGCTTAACAGTTTTAATGAAGTAAGAGAAGCAGAAAAAATTGAAGACAGAGAACTGCTATATATAATTACAGGACTTATTCCTGTTTTGAGTTTGGGGGAAGAAGTTTTCTACAGGAAAAAGGGTCAATTTGACATTTTGTAATTTTTCAGTTATAATTTCTTTAGAAGTTTTTACAAAAGGGGACTCTTATGAAAAATGAACTTAAAATTTTCTCTGGTAATGCAAATTTGCCACTGTCTCAGGAGATTGCAAAAAAAATAGGGGTGGGTCTTGGAAAAATTTATGTAGGAAGATTTTCTGACGGGGAAGTCGAAGTAAAAATTCTGGAAAATGTTCGTGGGAAAGATTGTTTTATAATCCAGCCAACCTGTCCTCCTGTAAATGAAAATGTTATGGAACTTTTGATAATAATTGATGCACTATCAAGAGCATCAGCACAAAGAGTAACCGCAGTTTTACCTTACTATGGCTATGGCAGACAGGACAGAAAAGCAGAACCAAGAGTACCAATAAGCGCAAAACTTATAGCAAATCTTATTACTGCAAGTGGAGCAAAAAGAGTTCTTTCTATGGATTTACACGCAGGTCAGATTCAGGGATTTTTTGATATTCCTGTTGATCACCTCTATGCAATGCCTGTATTTTTAAGATATTTCAAGACGGAAAAATTCAAGAAGAACTTAAAAGGTCTCTGTGTAGTTGCTCCTGATGCAGGTGGAGTTGAAAGAGCCCGTGCTTTTGCAAAACGGCTTCAGGCATCACTTGTTATTGTAGATAAAAGAAGGCCTGCTCCAAATCAGGCATCTGTAATGCATATTATAGGAGATGTTAAAAATAAAACAGCAATTATTCTTGATGATATAGTTGACACGGGCGGGACACTCATAAAAGTTGCATCCGCACTTAAAAAAGAAGGAGCACAGAAAGTTCTTGCGGCTTGCTCACACGGAGTTTTATCTGGAGATGCAATAGAAAAAATAGAAAATTCAGAGATTGAACAACTCATCATAACAGATTCTATACCTCTTAAAAGGGATTCAAAAAAAATTAAGGTTCTTTCAGTATCGGAACTGCTTGCAGAAGCAATAAAAAGAATACACAATGACCAATCAGTAAGTGAACTGTTTGTTTGAGGAGGAATAAAAACTTATGGAAGAAATTTTACTTGAAGCGCAGAAAAGAGAAAAATTGTCAAAAGGTAAACTTAAAGAGTTCAGAAAAAAAGGGATGATTCCCGCGGTTGCCTATGGTGCAGGGGAAAAGACGGTCTCACTATTCGTTAGTGAAAAAGATATAATTAAGATTTTGCACAGAGGTCTTGGAGTAAATGTTCTTATTAAACTTAAATACGATAACACATCAAAGATGGCTCTTATTAAAGAAATTCAGAAAGATGTAGTCAATGGTAAATTTTTACATCTGGATTTTCAGATTGTCTCTCTTAAAAAGGAAATTGAAGTTGATGTTCCTGTTCATATTGTGGGTGAAGCACCCGGTGTAAAAAATCAGGGTGGAATTTTGGAGCATATTACAAGAGACATAAGAGTGAAATGTCTTCCTACTGAAATTCCTAAGGCAATAGAAGTAGATGTATCTACCCTAAATATAGGAGACAACATACTTGTTAAAGACCTTAAAGTGCCACCAAAGGTTGAGATAATTTCCGACCCAAATTCTATTGTTGTGAATATAGTTGCACCTACAAAAGTTGAAGAAGTTGCTCCTGCTGAAGGTTTAGTAGAAACTACTGCAGAACCAGAAGTTATATCAAAAGGTAAGAAAGAAGTTCCAGAAGAAGCCCCTGCTGAACAACCTGTTTCTGGAAAAACACCATCTACCCCTGAAAAAACCCCTAAACCATCAGGTCCTCAACAAAAATGATACTTATTGCAGGAATTGGCAACCCTGGTGAAGATTATAAATTTACTCGCCATAATATTGGGTTTCAGGTCTTAGACAAGTTTGCGAATAAGAATTCAAAAAAATTTAGATATTCAAAGGAACTGAATTCAGAAATATTAAAAGTAAAGAATCTCATTCTTTTGAAACCACAGACATTTGTGAATCTGACAGGAATTGCTGTAAAAAGTGCAGTTTTGAAATACTTGGTTGAACCCAAAGATATTCTTGTAATTTGCGACGATTTTTCTCTTCCTCTTGGCAAGTTAAGGCTTAAACTTAAAGGGTCAAGTGCAGGTCACAAAGGTCTTGATTCAGTCATACAAGAACTTGGAACAGAAGAATTTCCAAGGTTGAGATTGGGTATAGGTCCTGTTCCTGCAGGCACAGACCCAAAAGATTTTGTGCTTAGTAAATTTGAACCTTCCGAAGAGGAAATAGTTAAAGAAATGATTGAAAAAGTAGTTGAATCTATAGAGAAAATTATTGAAATTGGCATAGAAAAAACAATGGAAATAGTAAATTCTAACTCCCGAATTTAACCGCCGGAAAGCCGTTACATATTTTCTGAAAAATCAATGAATAACTTCCTTATTTTTATTGCAGGAATTGTAATAATTTATATTGGTGCAAATATACTTGTAAGTAATGCAGGGAAATTTGCCCGTTCAATAGGAGTAAGTCCACTTATAATTGGTCTGACAATTGTAGGAATTGGTACTTCTTTACCAGAGACAGCGGTCGGAGTTATTTCTGGCTTAAAAAAAACAAGTGAAATTTCATTTGGGAATATTCTTGGTGCAGATATCTTTGATTTGTGTCTTGTTATAGGGGTTTCTGCAATTGTTAATCCCCTTGTCTTAAATGTAAAACTTGTGCATAGAGAACTAAAATGGATGGTTTTTGTTCTTCTTTCAGTTATATTATTCTCTTTAGATGGAAAAATAGGACTGATTAATGGTCTTTTACTTTTTACACTTAATGTGATATATGTTTATTATTGCTATTATTCTGCAAGGAAAGAAAAAAAGGATGCCGAGATTATTGAAAAAGAAATAGTTGAACTTGTATCTGATGAACCTGTGTCTAAATCAAAAAAACCAGCAATTTATTTAATTCAGACAATTATTGGACTTGTAATTTTAATTTTTGGCGGAGAAATTCTTGTTAACACAGCAATAAAATTTATAAAGATGTGGAATCTCACAGGAGAATTTATTGGAATGACACTGGTATCTTTTGGAACTGCACTTCCAGAATTAACTACATCTGTTATTGCTTCCTATAGAAACGAGCCCGACATATCTGTTGGAAATGTTATTGGGACTGTAATATATAACACATCTGCAATAGTTGGAATTGTTTCTTTTCTTGATGTAATAGATGTAAGTAAAAAACTTTTGTTTTTTCAATTGCCATTTCTTCTACTTGTTTCTTTTTTGCTTTTTTATATGGTAAAAACGGGAAGTAGAATCTCCCGCAGAGAAGGTTTTGTTTTAGTTTTGTTGTATGTAGTTTTTATATCAATAGTTGTGTGGATGAGATAATTAGATAGTGTAAAGCAGAACGCAAGAGCGAGGGCATAAAGCCCTCGGCTACCAAGCCAAGGGCCGAAAATATCGGTAGCAAGAGCGAGGGCATAAAGCCCTCGACTACCAAAAATCGCAAATGTTGGTAGTCGAAACCCTTTATGGGTTCGCAAAATACCGACGGAAGAGCGAGGGCATAAAGCCCTCGACTACCAAGGGTCGAAAATGTCGGTAGTCGAACCCTTTATGGGTTCGCTACGGTTCTCTTCTCAATGAGTTTATAGAAATATAATTAAAATCATGCCTGAAACTAACTTTGTTCATCTCCACAATCACACAGAGTATTCACTTCTTGACGGCGCCTGCAGAATAGTTGATGACAAAGGCAACCCAGCAGAATTGCTTAAGTTTATATCTTCCTGCAAGATGCCTGCGCTTGCCATAACTGACCACGGAAATATGTTTGGAGCAATAGAATTTTACTCTGCATGCAGAGATATTGGTATTAAACCAATAATTGGCTGTGAGTTATATTTGACAGGCGGTTCAAGATTTGTTAAACAGCAAAACTCAGGCCAGCAGCAACAAAATTTTCATATTACACTCCTTGCAAAAAATAACACTGGTTATGAAAATCTTATGAAAATAGTGAGTGCTGGTTATTTAGAAGGTTTTTATTATAAGCCAAGAATTGATAAAGAAGTCCTTGCAAAATACTCTCAATCAGATGGACTTATATGTCTATCCGGATGTCTGCATGGAGAAATACCAACTGCAGTTATGGAAGATAGAGAGAAGGATGCTCTTCAGCTCGTGGAGGAATATAAATCACTTTTTGGCAAGGAAAATTTTTATATTGAACTTATGGACAATGGAATGAAAGAACAAAAAGAACTTATTCCGAAATTGCTTGAGATTGCCAAAAAAACTGAGACCCCTGTTGTTGCTACAAACGATTGCCACTATCTTAGAAGAGAAGATGCTTTTGCACATGATGTTCTTTTGTGTATAGGAACAGGCACAACTCTTGATGCACCAAAACGACTTAAGTTTTCAACTGACCAGTTTTATTATAAAACCTCACAGGAAATGGTTAAAATCTTTAGTGAAATACCTTCTGCAATAGAAAATACTTTGAGCATTGCAGAAAAATGTAATGTTGAGATTGATTTTAGTCAGTTACTTTTGCCATATTATCAAACGCCACATGGAGAAACACCAGAATCATATCTAAGAAAACTCTGTGAGAAAGGACTAAAAGAAAGGTATAGTGAAATTACTGCTGAAATAAAAAACCGTCTCGAGCATGAACTTGAAATAATAAACAGAATGAATTTTGCACCATATTTTTTAATTGTCTGGGATTTCGTAAATTATGCTAAGAAAAATAATATCCCTGTTGGACCTGGCAGGGGCTCTGGAGCAGGTTCACTTGTTGCATATTGTCTCGGTATAACAGATATATGTCCTATAAAATATGGTCTTCTTTTTGAAAGATTTTTAAATCCTGAAAGAAGGACAATGCCTGACCTGGACATCGATTTTGCCGACTATGGAAGAGATAAAGTTATAAGTTATGTAAGAAAAAAATATGGCGAGCAAAATGTTGCACAAATTATAACCTTCGGAACAATGCAGGCGCGTCTTGTGATAAGAGATGTTGCAAGAGTTATGGGTTTTAGTGTTTCAGATGGAGATAGAATTGCAAAACTTATCCCTCAGGGTATGACAATATATCAGGCATTGAACAATGTTTCAGAATTAAAAGAAATATACGAGTCGGAACCAAATATAAAAAGATTGATAGATACAGCAAGACAGATTGAAGGACTAAAAAGACATCACGGAGTTCATGCAGCAGGTCTTGTCATAGCAAAAGATGATATTACAAAGTTTGCTCCGCTTTCAAAATCTACAAAAAAACTTGCTAATGAAGAAGAGGTAATAACGACACAATACAACGATGATTCTCTTATAAAACTTGGTCTTCTTAAAATTGACTTTCTTGGTTTGAGAACACTTACTGTTCTTGAAGAAACACAACGACTTGTAAATATAAAACACAAAGATTTTAACATAAAAAATATCCCGCTTGACGACAAAAAGACATTTGAACTTTTACAGAAAGCAAATACCACAGGTGTATTTCAACTTGAATCTTCAGGCATGAGAGACCTTCTTAGAAAACTCAGGCCAACTGTTTTTGAAGATATAATAGCACTTGTTGCCCTTTACAGACCAGGCCCGATGGGTTCAGGTATGCTTGACGAATTTGTGGAAAGAAAGCACCATCCACAAAAAATAAAATATGACCATCCACTTCTTGAGGCAATTCTCAAAGAAACATATGGAATTATTGTCTATCAGGAACAGGTAATGCAAATAGCACAGGTTCTTGCGGGTTTTAGTTCTGCTCAGGCAGATATTTTACGCCGGGCAATGGGCAAAAAAATTCCAGAAGAAATAGAACAGCAGGAAGATGCTTTTCTTGAGGGAGCAAAAAGGAAGAATATAGACAGAAGAATTGCTAAAAAAATTTTTGATCAAATAGTTCATTTTGGT
>Ga0078972_1003529_pt1 | contig 22697 bp, 24 predicted proteins | sample YelNatPaOPGAMG01_FD_67568 | JGI IMG/M metagenome (GOLD analysis project Ga0078972, IMG submission 67568) | Hot spring thermophilic microbial communities from Obsidian Pool, Yellowstone National Park, USA - OP-RAMG-01 (SPADES assembly) (version 2) | ecosystem: Environmental > Aquatic > Thermal...
CGTCGACACTCGTCTTGCCGTAGCGTTCGTACATCCGGAGTCGAGGGGCCAGCGTAGCTGAGCCGCCGTAGCCGTTGATGAAGTCCGACGTGGCGGTGCTGGTGTCGAGGATCATGTCTAAAAAGGTGTTCGGTCGTCGTCGCTGTGGGGTGGGGCGGGTCCGGTGTAGGTCGGGCATTCGGTTGGCGCCGCGGTGCGGGCCTCGTGGTTCCGGCGGCGTTCGGCACAGATTTGCGCCGCCCGGTGCTGGGCGCGGGTGTGGCGACGTTGGGGCATCATGGCGGGGCGCTGGCGCAATAGTCGGTTGTCGGGGTGGCCGGATACCGATGCGCGCGGCCGTGCCAGAGCGGACGCGAGCAATCCGTAGTCCCCGACTGCGACGTGAGCTCACCAGCTCTTGCCCAGCGCCGGATCGTCGTCACCGGCCAGCGTGTGCGCCGCCTCGAACAGCAACGCGTGCACGAACGACTGCGGCAGGTTGCCCCGCAGCTGGCGCCGGGCGACGTCGTACACCCGTGCGTACCGCAGTCACCGCTGGATACTTGGTTTGCCCACGCCCAGACGTTCGCGCTACGCACCGGACACGCGACCACGCCGGGCACACCGGCCGGCCCGGGGCGACAATACGTGTGATCGATGAGACCACGACTTCGTGAGGACGGTGGACTGTGAGCAATCTAGAGGGGATCGGCGTGCTGAAACTCGAATGCCCGCAAGGCCATCCCGTCGGCAGGATCCTCAGGGACGCCCCCCACCAGTCGGTCCAGTACGACCCGGGCGCCGCGGTGGGGCAACGCCGGTTCTGGCCGGACGAAGACGATCAGCCGCGCTTCGCCACGCACTGCCGATTCTGCGACAAGCCGGTGGGGGAGGCCGCGGCCACGTTGCAGTCCAAGCTGGCCGACCTGCTCAGCGACACCACCCGGGGCACCGCCGTCGCCACGTTGCCGTACCTGTAGGCGGGGCACCGCCCCACGTACTGTAAGAGCTACAGTAGCCACCGTGCGGCGCGCCGACGCAACGACGCGGGCGCCGACGCGAGAGGAGTCCCGTGACGCAGCACCCCCCGACCCCGCACGGCAGCCCGCGCCCGCCCGAAGGGGACTGGCTGGGCACGCCGTACCTGTCCTTGCAGCGGCAGGGGCCGATCGCGGTGTGCACCATCGACCGCCCGGACGCGCGCAACGCCCTGACCCCGGCGATGTACTTCGGAATCCGTTATGCCGTAGGCCGTCTCAACGCGGATCCGGATCTGGCCGGGCTGCTGATCACCGGAACCGGTGACGTCTTCGCGCCCGGCGGCGACATGGGCGGCGCAACCGGCGGCGCCGACGACTGGATCACCTTCGGCGCCGCGCTGGGCATGGACGTGACGCCGTTCGACGCGGTGCGCACCTCGGCCAAGCCGATCGTCTCGGCGGTGAACGGACTCTGCCAGGGCGGCGGCTTCCAGATCGCGCTGTGCAGCGACCTCTCGGTGGTCAGCGAGCGGGCGACCTTCCGCGTGCCCGAGCTGTTCCGCGGCTACGCCGACACCTACTACAGCCAGATGCTGGCGCGCCTGATCGGGCCGGTGCGCACCCGCGACCTGATGTTCACCGGACGGGTGCTGAGCGCGGCCGAGGCCTACGACTGGGGCCTGGTGAGCCGGGTCGTGCCGCATGAGAGCCTGCTCGCGAAGGCGCGCGACCTGCTGGCCCAGGTGTGCCGCACCGCCCCGCGGGCCCGCGGGGTCATCAAGTCCAGCATCGACAACTACCTGGGCCTGTACGACCGGATCGGCATGACCGCCAGCCTCGGCGACGCCGAGGCGCGGGAGGGTTTCCGCGCCTTCAAGGAGCGCCGCTCGCCGGACTGGGTGCATCCGCAGCTGCGCGCCGCGGGGCGCCTGTGAGGACGCCGCTCATACCTTGCGCGCGCGGTCCCGCCAATACGGTTCCCGCAGAGCAGTTTTGAGGATCTTCCCGCTGGCATTCCGGGGAAGCTCGGCAACCAGGTCGACGGTGCGGGGGCATTTGTAGCCGGCCAGATGCCGCCGGCAGAACTCGATGACGTCGGCGGGGTCGATCTCGCCGGCGGCCACCACGATCGCCTTGACGGATTCGCCCCAGTAGTCGTCGGGCACCCCGATGACGGCGGCGTCGGCGACGGCGGGATGCTTGATCAGCACGCTTTCCACCTCGGGCCCGTACACGTTCTCCCCGCCGGTGATCACCATGTCTTTCAGCCGGTCCTCGACATAGACGTAGTCGTCGGCGTCGAGGCGCCCCACGTCGCCGGTGCGCACCCACTCGTCGGAGGTGATCGTTTCGGCCGTCGCCCCCGGGCGGTTCAGGTAGCCGCTCATGTTCTGGTTGCTGCGCACCCAGATCTCGCCCGGCCGCCCCGCCGGCAGCGGATCGCCCGTCTCGGGATCGACGACCTGGATCTCCGTCCCCAGCACTGCTTTTCCGGCCGACAGTTGCAGGTGGGGCCGGGTGGGATCGCGATGGTCGGCGTCACCGAGCGCCGTGACCGCCCCGCACAGTTCCGTCTGCCCGTACACCTGAACGAATTTCGCGGCGGGCCAGGCCGCCAGCGCCCGGTGCAGCAGGGGCAGCGGCATGGGGGCGGCGCCGTACACGATGTAGCGCAGGCCCGAGAGCGCGGCGGTCGCCGCCTCGCCGCCGTCGAGGAACCTGGCGATCACCGGCGGCACGAAGAACGCGTGCGTCGCGCCGGCTTGCACCGCCCCGACCAGCGCCGCGGCGTCGGGCTCGCGGGTCATGATCGTCGGCACCCCGGGCCGGATGCCGAACAGGGCATAGCCGATTCCGCCCACGTGGAACAGGGGCATGGCGACCAAATTCGCGTCGCCCTCGCCGAAGGGAAGCGCCGGCGCGAGGTTCGCCGCGTGGTTGACCAGCGCGCGCTGGCTCAGCACCACGCCCTTGGGGCGCCCGGTGGTGCCCGAACTGTAGATCACCAGCGCGGCGTCGTCGCCGGTGACCCCGGCGTCGGGGTCCTCGGGAGGCGCTGCGGCGAGCAGGGATTCGTACTCGTCCTCGCCGTCACCCACCACGACGATGCGCCGCAGGCCCGGCACGTGCGCGGCGGCCGCCTGCGCCGCGGCATGCAGTTCGGCGCCGACGAAAAGCAGGCGCGCCCCGCTGTCCTCGAGGACATGCACGAGTTCCTCACCGGCCAGACGCCAATTCACCACGGCGGTCACCGCACCGATCGATGCGGCCGCGAACAGGGTTTCCAGGCAGGCCGGGTGGTTCTTGTCCAGGAACGCCACGCACTGCCCACGCGCGATCCCGGCGGCGCGCAACGCCCCGGCCGCGCGACGAATCCGCGCCGCCCAGTCGGCCCAGGTCCACTGCTGCTCGCCGTAGCGGATCGCCGAGGCGTCGGGGCGCTGCCGTGCGTGCTGCTCGATGAATCCGATGAGCGTGCCCGTCGTGCTGGTGATGGCGTCGGCTGCCGGCATAACCCCTCCGAGTTCGGTGTGTCCCCATCCGTGATACGCGGTGCGCCGCAGCCGCGGCAACCCGTCAGAGCATGGAGTCGATCATGGCCCCGCCGTCTTGGGCGGCTTGAGCGGTCGCGTTGTCGTTCTGTCGGAAGTCGATGAACGCCGACAGCCGGGTCGAGGTGTTCAGCAGCTCGCTGAACGTGCCGAGAACGGGAACCGTGCGCCGCGGCGACGATACGTCGGCGGTGTAGTCGATAGAGGCCTTCTGCTGAAAGTTGTTGCCTTGCAACATTTTTATGATGGGCCCGGTAAGGTTCCGCACGTTGGTCAAATCGGACGACGGCTTGCTGGTCAACTGGTCGATATCGCCCTGCAGCACCGCGACCACATCGGTCCCGTCGGCCGTTCTGACGGTGACCTGAAGCTGTGCGCTGGAATCGGCGTTGTAGAGCGCCACCCAGTCCGGTCCACGGTCGCCGACCGTCCAGCCCGGCGCGGGGGTGATCGAGATGCCCTGCGCGATGTCGACCGGGTCGGCGGCCAGCAGCGCCACCGCCGCCGGCGCCGGTGCGCGCGGCGGCTTGTCGGCCGGGCCGGCCGCGGCGGCGAGCAGGACCGCCGCGGACACCGCGGCGACGGCGACGCGACGCAGCGCGCGCGCGGCCCGCGTCGCACCGGAAAACGCACCGGAAAGCGGGAGAGTGTGCGTTGCTGACATCGTGGCTCCTCGTGGCCTCCGGGCGGTTGCGCAAAATCGTAAGGTACAAATCGCGATATGGGCAGACCTCGCCGAACGGACTCCCGACCCGACAGAAGGACTGCGACATGGTGAATGCCGACCGCGCCCGTTCCCGCACCTTCGTCGTGACGGGAGCGGCGTCCGGGATCGGCCTGGCCACCGCGCGGCGCCTGCTGGCCGAGGGCGGCTCCGTCGTCGGCGCCGATGTGGCTCCCCCGCCGGACCTGGGCCCCGACTTTCGCTTCGTCACCGCCGATGTGACCGACGAGGCCGCGATCGCCGCCGTTCTGGACGCGGTGCCCGGCCGCCTCGACGGGGTCTTCCACGCCGCCGGCGTGGCCGGCGGCGGCCCCGTTCACCTGCTCGACCGTGCCGAATGGGAGCGGGTGATCGGCGTCAACCTCACCGGCACGTTCCTGGTCGCCAAGGCCGCGCTGGCCAGGATGATCGAGCAGCCCAGGGTCGACGGCGAGCGGGGTTGCATCGTCACCGTCTCCAGCATCGAAGGCTTGGAGGGAACAGCGGGTGGCAGTTCCTACAACGCGGCCAAGGGCGGCGTCGTGCTGCTCACCAGGAACATGGCGCTCGACTACGGCCCGAGTGGCATCCGGGTCAACGCCATCTGCCCCGGATTCATCGAAACACCAATGGCCGAAAGCATTTTCGGCCTGGAGGGAATGGCGGGTCCGCTGGCCTCCATCACGAAGGAACACGCGCTGCAGCGGCTCGGCCGGCCGGCCGAGGTCGCGGCGATGGCGGCCTTCCTGCTCTCCCCGGACGCCTCGTTCGTCACCGGGCAGGCCATCGCCGTCGACGGCGGCTACACCGCCGGCCGCGATCACGGCGTGGTCAAACTCTTCGGCCTGCCCGAGTGAGCCTCTAGGATGCCCCCATGGCAGGCTCCCTTTCTCCCGACGACGCGATCGAGGCGATCCGCAGCGCCGGGGGAGCACGGCCCGGCTGTCGCGCCCTGCACGCCAAAGGCACGTTGTACCGCGGGACGTTCACCGCGACGCCCGAGGCGGCACGCCTGTCGCGCGCACCGCACCTCGACGGCTCCACGGTCCCGGCGCTGATCCGCTTCTCCAACGGATCCGGCAACCCCGAACAGCCCGACGGCGCCCCGGGGGTGCGCGGTCTGGCGGTGAAGTTCACGCTGCCCGACGGCGCGACCACCGATGTCTCCACGCAGACCGCCCGGCTGTTCGTCGCGAGCACCCCGGACGGATTCATCGACGTGCTCACGGCGATGCGGCCCGGCCTGCTGCAACCGCTGCGGATGGCCCGGCACCTGCTCACCCACCCGCGGCTGTTCGCCGCGCTGCCCGTCCTGCGTGACGCCAACACCGTTCCGGCCAGTTACGCCACCACCGAATACCACGGCCTGCACGCCTTTCGCTGGGTCGGTGCCGACGGCAACGCCAGATTCGTGCGCTACCACCTGGTGCCCGCCGCGGGGGCCAAGGTGTCGGGGCCCGCCGCCCATAGCGAGTCGCCCGACTTTCTCACCGACGAGTTGGACGCCCGGCTCGCACGCGGGCCGGTGCGGTTCGATTTCCGGGTGCAGATCGCCGGGCCGCAGGACTCGACCGTCGACCCGTCGGCGCCGTGGCAGGGCACCCAGGTCGTCACCGTCGGCACGCTGGAGGTCACCGGGCTCGACACCGAGCGCGAGCATGGCGGTGACATCGTCGTGTTCGACCCCATGCGCGTGACGGACGGCATCGAAGCCTCCGACGACCCGGTGCTCCGGTTCCGGACCCTGGCCTATTCGGCGTCGGTCAAGCTGCGCACCGGTGTCGACCGCGGTGCGCAAGCGCCTCCCGTCTGAGCGTCGCGAGCACGCGGCAGGCTAAGGTTTCCTGCCTGTGGTGCTGTCCGACATGGTGCTGATCGGCCTGGCCGGGTTCGGTGCCGGGGTGATCAACGCCCTCGTCGGCTCCGGCACCCTGATCACGTTCCCCACCCTGGTCGCCCTGGGCTATCCGCCCGTCGCGGCGACCATGTCGAATGCGGTCGGACTGGTGGCCGGCAGCGCGTCGGGCACCTGGGGCTATCGCGCCGAACTCGGCGGGCAGTGGGATCGGTTGCGATGGCAGATCCCGGCATCGCTGGCCGGTGCCGCGCTGGGCGCTTTCCTGCTGCTGCACCTGCCGGCCAGGGTGTTCATCCAGGTCGTGCCCGTGTTGTTGGTGACGGCCCTGGCGTTGGTGGTGACCGGCCCGCGCATTCAGTCGTGGGCCCGCCGGCGGGCCGAGGAGGCGGGACGGTCCGCCGAACACGTCACCCCGGCACGCATGGCCGTACTGGTCCTCGGCACGTTCGCGGTCGCCGTCTACGGCGGCTACTTCACCGCCGCGCAGGGCATCCTGCTGGTCGGCGTGATGGGGGCCCTGCTGCCGGAATCGATGCAGCGCATGAACGCGGTCAAGAACCTCACCACGCTGCTGGTGAATATCGTTGCGGCCCTTGGCTACGCGTTGGCGGCCCCGGACCGGATCAGCTGGCCGGTCGCCGGGCTGATCGCGGCCGGTTCGCTGATCGGAGGGTCGATCGGGGCGCGATACGGGCGTCGGCTGTCGCCGAATGCGTTGCGCGCCACGATCGTGGTGGTCGGTCTGGTGGGGCTGTACCGCCTGGTCACGGTGTAGCCGGGACCGTTGCAAGGCAAGCCGTCAGAGTCCGAAGTGCGGCAGCACCAACGGGAATCGGGGCAGCGCCGGAAGCTGCGGCATGATCGGTACGGGCGGGCGGAAGACCGGCAGCGACGGGGCGGGCAGGACGGGCGCCTTCGGCAGCACGGGCGTCGGCAGTTGCAGCGGCTGCGGTGCCGGCAGCTGCAGGGCCGGCGGCTTGGGCAGTTGCAGCGGCTGCGGTGCCGGCAGCTGCAGGGCCGGGGGTTTGGGCAGTTGCAGCGGCTGCGGTGCCGGCAGCTGCAGGGCCGGCGGCTTGGGCAGTTGCAGCGCCGGGGATTTGGGTAGCTGCAGCGCGGGCGGTGCGGGCAGCCGCAGCGGGGCCACCGCAACGGGGTGCGGCGCCAGCAGCGGCGCGATGTCGGGGACGGGCGGCAGCGGCGCCGCGGCGGGCACGGGAACCGGCACCGGAAGCGGGGCCGCGACGGGAACCGGGGGAGCCGGAGCGGCGGGCGCCGCCACGGCGGGCCTCGGCAGGTCCGGTATCGCGACCCTGGGCGCAACGACCTTGACGGGGCGCGTCATCGGCGCCGGCTGACTGTGCGGGGCGGGCACCTGGCGGGTCGGGACGATGATGTTCTGCTCGGGGCTGGGCTGCAGCGCGACGGTCGTGCGGACGTTGATCGCCAACGCGATCTCCAGCGCCAGTGCCGCGCAGGTGCAGATCACCGCCAGCACGCTGCCGGTCAGCAACAGCGGCCTGCGGCGTCTCTGCGCCGGGCCCGCACGGCGGCCCTCGATCCCGCCCAGCAGCGCGGTCTCGGCGTCCGCCGACTCCTCCGGGACGTCGCTGTAGGCGACCGGGCGCCCGTCCGGCGGACCGGGCACACCGGGGTAGTCGTGGACGACGTAGGGCGGCACCTCGCCGGTGCCGGGATCCTGCGCGTAGGCCAGGGCCCCGGTGGACAACACCAACAGCGGCGCGTTGGCCGACGCCAGCGCCGCGCCGCGCGCCAGGGCCGCCTGCGGCTCCTCCGGCGCGCTCACCGCAAACGGCGTCACCGACTCCAGCGCCGCCTTGAGCCGGGCCGTGTCGACACCCTGGCCGACCAGGAACACCCCCTCGGGAGGCGTGTTGGACGCGTCACCGACGGCGACCATCGCGGCCAGCTGGACGGCGGTGTCGGCCAGGGAAAGGGCCCGCCGTTCCCTACGCACCCCGGTGATCGAACCGTCCTCGGAGTCGATCACGCCGATGGTGGCGAAATTGGGATCGACGAGCAGCATCGCGGTACGGCGGTACCCGATCGCCTGACCGACCGTCTGGGTCAGCGCGGCGGCGGCCAGGAACGCCGAAACCAGGGTGACGTTGCGAATCCTGTTGTCGGCCAGCGCTTCCTGCAGCGCAGCAGCCTCGATCGGGTTCGTGCAGGCCACCCCCGTCGACGCCAATCGGTGACCACCCTCCGCGGCGCCCTGCTGGGTGCCCAGGATCGCCGAGATCACGTGTCCGGGTGCGTTGCGGGTCGCGGTGTCCGCGGCGGCGATACGGACGGTGTCCTCCTCGACGGTCACACCGTCGGCGTTCTCGCCCTCGAGGAGCACCATCCGCACCGCGGTGGATTCCATCGATATCCCTAGTACGACGTCCACCACGCCTCCCGAGTCCGCCTGCGGCGTGCCCCGCCGGCTGCGAGGCGCCACCCGTCCGTGCCATCTACAAAGCTTCTCTAAGTGTGTCACCGGTGAGGGCTCCGGCGTTAGCGTCCGGACGCGGCTGGGCGCTGTGAGTCAGCTATGAGTTGACGGGCCGTCGGGAAACGGCGCGCGCGGGCGGCTACCAGCGCGCGGTCGTGGCCAGCGCGGCGTCGACGGTGGGGTAGGGGGGCAGCACGCCGCCCAGCCCGCATGCCTCGACGATCCGGGCGACGAGTGGGTCGCGGCTCACCAGGCGCAGCTCGATCCCGCGGGTGCGACACCGCTCCGCCTCGTCGGCCAGCACCGCGAACGCGCAGCAGCCCATGAACTCGAGTCCGGTGACGTCGACGACCAGCGTCCCGGGCGCGGTGACGACGCCGGCGGCTTCGCCGATCAGTCGGCGCCAGGTGTGCTCGTTGCAGGCGTCGACCTCACCGCCGGCGTTGACGAGCACCGCCCCGCCGACGCGGTCGGTCGTCGCCCGCAGCGTGCTGTGTGGATCGCCCAGGTCGCAGACCAGCCGCGTGCTGAGCGTCATAGGGGGGGTGGATAAGGTATCGGCAAATACTGCACTCATGTGCTGGACTCCCTGATCGGCTGGCGTCAGAAACGCCGCGATGGTGGCCCGTCCTATTGTCTGAAGACAGACTTCGCGAAGTGCGAATCTCCTTTGTATAACGAGACAGAGCGGTCTGTCTACCCGTAGCGCGCTAAGAGTATCGTAAGGGTCCTTATGGCAGGCCCCGAGGCAGCGGCACCCGCGGTGCCGGCGCGTGAGCGAATCTTGAGCGCGGCCTATGAATTGTTCAGCCGCCGCGGGATTCGCGCGGTCGGCACCGACGAGGTGATCGAGCGCGCCGGGGTGGCCCGGGCCACGCTGTACCGGCACTTCGCGACCAAGAACGACCTCGTGCTGGCCGTGCTGGCGCGCCGCGAAGAACTCTGGACCCACGGGCTGATCGAGGAGCAGTCCCGCCGGCGCGCCGACACGCCCGAGCAGCAGTTGTTGGCGATCTTCGACGTGTTGCACGAATGGTTCCAACTGCGCGACGGCTACGAGGGCTGCTCGTTCATCAACGTGCTGCTCGAGGTCGGCCCGGACCATCCCGCCGGCCGGGCCAGCATCGCCCACATCAACCACGTCCGCGACATTGTGCGCCGGCGCGCACTCGCGGCGGGGCTGACCGACATCGAGGAGTTCGCCTCCTCCTGGCACATCCTCATGAAGGGCGCGATCGTTCTCGCCGCGGTGGGCGATCAGGACGCCGCCCTGCGCGCCAAGACCATGGCCGGCGCTCTCATCGAAACGCATCGGCCCGCGGCGTACCCCGGCCGCGGCGAGGCGGTCGGCTGACCCGACGGGGCCGGCTTCACACGGGGTCGGCGGCGGTGGTGCCGGTTCTGCGACCGTGCTCGGCCTCGAGTTCGGCGATCGCCCGGGAGGTGCGCTCGCGCAGCAGGATCGCGGCCGTCACACCGCACACGACGGCGACGACGAGCGCGATCCAGGAGAACCGCTCCATCCAGCGTTCGGCGGCCATGCCGGCGAAGTAGACCAGCGCGGTGGTGCCCCCCGCCCAGCAGATGGCGCCCGACACGTTGGCCACCAGGAAGCGCGGGTACTGCATGTTCAGCGCTCCGGCCAGCGGCCCGGCGAAGATCCGCAGCAACGCGATGAAGCGACCGAAGAACACCGCCCGAACGCCCCAGCGGCTGAACAGCCGCTCGGCCAGCGCGACGTGCCCGGGACCGAAATGCCTCGGGAACCGCCGGCCCAGCCGGTCGAACAGCGGCAGGCCGAACCGGCGCCCGATCGCGTAGCCGACGGAGTCGCCGGCCACCGCACCGATCACGGCGGCGGCGCCGACGAAGAACGGGTTGACGGCCAGGTCGTCGTACGACGACATCAGCGCCGCGCTGACCAGGATGATCTCCCCGGGAAGCGGGATGCCGAGGCTTTCGAGCCCGACGACGGCCCCGACCACCAGGTACACCGCCAGCGGCGGGATCGAGTGCAGCAAGGCCTCCACGTTCATGGGTCAAGAATGCCTGACTCCTGCCCGGGCCGCGGTGCAAAACCTCCTTCCCGGGCGCCGGAGCCGTTGTGCGGCCCGCGTGGCGCGCTGAGTCGCTCCAGCCGGGGACGTTTGGGCACCCGGCCGTCGGACGAGGACCGGCCGCGCAGCCGGCGCCAGATCCACGGGACGAAACTCTCGTGCGCCCAGCGCAGGTGCCCCAGGGTTCCGGCCGAAAACGACAACCGCCCCGGATCGGCGCTCGCACCGGCCCAATCATGGTTACTGCCAGGCAGATTCAGCGCCTCGGCGGCCGCGGCGGCGAACAGCACATGGCCCTTGGTCGAGGCGTGCACCCGGTCGACCGCCCAGGTGTCCACTTCGCGCATCGAGACCGCGTTGTACAGGTCGACCAGCCGGAAGCCGTAGTGCCCGGCGGCGGCGCTGATCGCCTCGTTGATGCGGGCGAGCCGCGTCGACACCAGGCGCCCGAGCGGCAGGAACTGCGCGACGTTCGGGAAGGTCGTCGTCACCACCGTCGCGCCCGATTCGGCGAGCGCGGCATGCAGGTGGTCGAGGTCGGCAAGAGCGCGGCCGAACGAGCGGCCCGGCTGGATGACGTCGTTCATCCCGGCGCACACCGTGATCAGGTCGGGCCGCATCGCCAGGGCCTGCGGAAGCTGCTCGGTGAGCACGTCGGTGATCCGCTTGCCGCGGATCGCCAGGTTGGCGTAGTGCAGGCCGGGGTGCAGCGCATCGATCATGGCGGCGAGCCGGTCGGCGAAGCCCAGCAGGCCGACGGCGTCGTCGCCGTCCCACAAGCCCTCGGTCTGGCTGTCGCCGATCGCGACGTAGCGGCAGTACCCGGCCCGATCAGCCCCGCACACGAAGCCGAGACTAATAGCAATTCGCGCGGAAATGCGTTGTGACCCGGCCCTCGCCCGACGCGCAGGAGTGTGTGTGCACGACGAGGGATTCACTCTCGCCCCGGGGTTGGCCGCGGTGGCCGCGGCCAACCCCGACCGGGACTGCATCGTCTTCGGTGATCGGCGGTTCGCCTTCGCCCAAACCGACGAGCGTGCCGCCGACCCCCCGGGTCGATCGCCGTGATCCGGCGCGGCCAGGTTTTTACAAGAATGATTTGGGCTAATTCACAGGTGGTTGCCGACGATGGAGGCGAGCGGACGGCGTTACTGTGGTCACGTCAGGGCTGTCACGGTTGTGAGCAGAAGGTAACCAAGGGGTAATCGTCGGTTTCTGCCTGCATGGCGTCGTCTGTCTCGGCAGGGGAAGGGCTGGTGACATGACTGGTCGGACACGAAGTGGCCGGTTGCAGGGACTCGGGGCGCGGGTGCTGGCCTCGATCGGGCGCCAGGAGTGGCTGGACCGGCCGAGCTACCGGCTGGAGCACCTGCTGAGCTTCGCCTACAACGGGTTGGGCGGTGCGCGCAACGGGGTCACCAACGCGCTGCACGGCGTGTGGCTGGGGCACCCGGTGCACCCGCCGTTGGCGTCGCTGACCAGCGGGTCGCTCGGTACGACCGTCGCGCTGGATGCGCTCAGTCTGCTGCCGGGCCAGCGGCTCACCGAAGTCCGCAACGCCTCGCGGTTCGCGGGCCGCGCGCTGGGGGTGGGCATCCTGGCGAGCGTCGGGTCGGCCGTCACCGGCGTCACCGATTGGCAGCACACCCACGAGGCGGACCGCCGGGTGGGGTTGGTGCACGGCCTGGTGAACCTGGCCGCGACCGCCCTGTACGCGCAGTCCTGGTGGGATCGCCGCCGGGGCCGTCACTACCGCGGAATCGCCCTGACGGCACTGGGTTACGGCATCACCGTCGCCGGCAGCTATCTCGGCGGGGCCCTGGTGTTCGAGTCCGGGATCGGGATAGACCGCGCCGGTGAGCGCCTGCGCACCACGGAGTGGACACCGGTGCTGTCCGCCGACTCGCTGAACGGGAAACCGGTGCGGGTAGAGGTCGACGGGGTGGGGCTGGTGGTGTGCCGGACCGGGCCCGATGAGGTCGCGGCATTCGGCGCTCTCTGCCCGCACCTGGCGGCTCCGATGGCCGACGGCTGGGTCGACCGGGGCCGGTTCGTGTGCCCATGGCACGGCTCATGGTTCTCGGCCGACTCCGGTGAGGTGCTGCGTGGCCCGTCGGCGGCCCCGTTGCCGTGCTACGAGGCCCGACTGGTCGACGGAACGGTCGAGGTCCGCGGCGAGGCGGCGTCCGCTGTCGGCGGGGCGACGGGGATCCGAAAGGGAGGAGCCAAGTGAACGCCTACGACGTGTTGAAGGACCACCACACCGTCCTGAAGGGGCTGGGCGGCAAGATCAGCCGGATGCCGGTGAATTCGCAAGAGCGGCAAGATCTTTTCGACGACATGCTGATCGAGCTCGACATCCATTTCCGCATCGAGGACGACCTGTACTACCCGGCCCTCAAGCAGGCCGGCAGGTTGATCGCGATCGCCCACGCCGAACATCGCCAGGTGGTCGACCAGTTGTCCGTGTTGCTGAAGACCCCGCGGAGCGCGCCCGGGTACGAGCAGGAGTGGAACTCGTTCAAGACCGTGCTGGAGGCGCACGCCGACGAGGAGGAACGCGACCTGATCCCGGCTCCCCCCGAGGTCGAGCTCACCGACGCCGACCTCGAGGAACTCGGTGACAAGATGGCCGCCATGATGGAGCGCTACCGCGGTTCGGCGCTGCACCGGTTGCGGACCAAGGGGCGGGCGGCGCTGGTCCGCGCCCTGTAGCGGTGCGCGCCGGCCCGCGCGCTCAGGCGCAGTCGGGGGTGATGCGGAGGCCGGGCACGATCTGCGGTTCGATCGCGACGACGGTGTCGGCCGCGTTGACCCAGGGAACGACGTTCCAGCCCGCGTGCCGGTCGGGGTCCGGGTCGTCGGCCTCGGAGGCGACGACGAGACCGCAATGCCCGTGGGCTCGCGAGGTGCCCGAGGTCGGGGCGGCCAACCGGGGGCTTCGGTCCCTACCGCGGGACCCCGGTCGCGTGATCCGCTACCCCTGGGAAACTTCGGCAGGTGCCGGATGGAGGCAGGGCAAGGAACGGTTCACGGCGGCCGCAGGCCGATACGGGCAACACGGAGCGGGCGCGCCGTGCTGCCGAGACCGCACTGCGTGAGTCAGCCGCACGCGGCGCGTCGGAGTTGCAGGACGCCGGGGCGACCGAGCTGTTGCGCTGGACCGACGAAACCTTCGGCCCTGACGGTTATGTGGTGGCGTCCAACATGCAGGACGCAGTGCTGATCGACCTTGCCGCCAAGGTGCGCCCGGGTGTGCAGGTGTTATTCCTGGACACCGGATATCACTTCCCCGAGACCATCGGCACCCGCGACGCGGTTGAAACCATGTACGACATCCGGTTGCTCAACGTGACACCGGAGCACACCGTGGCCGAGCAGGACGCGCTCCCGGGCAAGGATCTGTTTGCCCGCGACCCCGACGAATGTTGCCGGCTGCGCAAGGTCATCCCGCTGACCGACGCGCTGCACGGGTGCTCGGCGTGGGTGACCGGGCTGCGTCGCGTCGACGCGCCGACACGCGCCGGCGCGCCGCTGATCGGGTTCGACGAGAAGTTCGGGCTCGTGAAGGTCAACCCGCTGGCCGCGTGGTCCGAACGGGACATGGCCGACTCCATCGCCGAGCACAATGTGCTGGTGAACCCGCTCGTCGACGAGGGATACCCCTCCATCGGCTGCGCCCCGTGCACCGCAAAACCGGCTCCGGGCGCCGATCCGCGCAGTGGGCGCTGGCCGGGACACGCGAAGGTCGAATGCGGTTTGCACGCTTCGTGAGCAGGTAAAGCGCGGCCTTCGGCAGTGAACGCTGGATTGTGTTACCGCGCAGTATCTCCTGAGTCGGTGGCGCGAGGTAGCCCTGCCGGAACCTCCGTGAAAGGCGGGCCGCGTGGCGGAGATGCATCACTTGGTGGATTGGGACCCCAGAAGACCGATGCACGACCCCCGCGACTCGGGACTTCCGCCCCTACTACGGGCCTTGTGCCGGTGGTCGAATCGGAACCAGCCACGAACGCGAGGAGACCGTAGATGACGGCCAACGACGAGGGCGGCACGACCTGCCACATCGACGTGCTGATCGACGAGCATGAGGAGCGGACCCGGGCCAGGGCCAGGCTGTCCTGGGCGGGCACGAGGCTCGTCGGCATCGGCTTGGCGCGACTCGACCCCCGCGACGAGCCGGTGGCCAAGATCGGCGACGAGCTCGCCATCGCCCGCGCTCTGTCGGACCTGGCGAATCAGCTGTTCGCGTTGACGTCGACCGACATCGCGGCCAGCACCCACCAGCCGGTCACGGGCCTGCATCACTGACCTTTGGCCCTACAGCAACGAATCCGGAAAGCGTAGCAACGAATCATGAGACATCGCCCCGAGTTACCGGCCGCCTTCGAGGTGGAGGTCACGACGCACGGCCAGCTGCCCGGCGCCGACGACTACGCCCGGACCAAGATCGGCGAGCTCGGCCGGCTCACCCACGAGCCGGTGCTGCACGCTCACGTCAGGCTGAGCGAGCACGGCGACCCGGCGGTGGCGCGCCGGGTGGTCGCGCAGGCCAACCTCGACGTCGACGGCCGGCTGGTCCGCGCCCAGGTCGAAGGTGTCACGGCGCGGGAAGCCGTCGACCGCCTCGAGGCGCGGCTCCGCCATCGGCTGGAGCGCACCGCCGAGCACTGGGAATCCCGACGGGGCGCGACGCCCCGCGGCGGGCCGCACGAATGGCGGCACCAGTCCGAGCCCACCCACCGGCCGAACTACTTCCCCCGGCCCGAAAGCGAACGCCGGATCATGCGGCACAAGTCGTACAGCGTGCCCACCTGTACCGTCGACGAGGCCGCGTTCGAGATGGAACTGCTCGACTACGACTTCCACCTGTTCACCGAAAAGGGCACCGGGCAGGACAGCGTGCTCTATCGCGGCGGCCCCGCCGAATACCGCTTGGCGCAGGTCGATCCGCAGTCCGCCGACGACCTGGCACCGTTTCAGCTGCCGCTGACCGTCAGTCCCGCACCGGCGCCGCGGCTGACCGTCGAGCAGGCGATCGAACGGATCGGGCTCCTCGGCCTGCCGTTCCTGTTCTTCGTCGACACCGCACGAGGGCGCGGCTGCGTGCTGTACCACCGCTACGACGGCCATTACGGACTCATCACACCGGCGAACTGAGCGTGCGCCGAGAGCCGCCGATAGCCTGAAATTCCCGCATGCCGCGGCGGTCCCGGAAACCCCCCCTGTCCGGGACCGCCGCTCTCGACAGTCTCAACGGCCTTGCGGCTCCCGAATCCGGCTGCGAAAGCGACTCTCTCCCTGCAAGTTTAGGGTCCCTGGAAGTTTGGGGTCCCTGGGATGTTGGGCGCTGAGCTCTACGCGCCGCGGCGATCGGCTCTCTCGGCGGCGTAGCGCAGCACCGCGCCCACCCCGTCCACGGGGGCGATCAGGTGATCGGCCCGCACCACCGCGGCGCCCACCGCGATCGCGGCGAACGGCAACGCCTCGTCGGCCCGCGCCACCCGTTGCACCGGCTCGCCGAGTTCGGAGAGCGCGTCGGCATCGGGGGCGATCGTGGTCAGCGCCCGGGCGGTGACCACGGTGGCGTCGCCCAGGTCGCCGACGATCAGGGTGTCGACGTCGCCGTCGCGCAGCGCCGCGCACACGGCGGCCAGCCCTTCGGCCGCCAGCCCCGAGGCGCGCCCGATCTCGGCTTCGAAACGCTCGGCCATGGCGGCCATCTCGGCGCCGCGGCGCCGGGCGAACTCCGCGGCCGTCATCTCGCGGATCTCGTCCCCCCCGATAGCGCTCTTGCGGGTGCCCGCATGCAGCTGTGTCACCCGGTCGGCCACCCGCCCGGGTAACGCGGGGACCAGCCCGGCCAGCGACCGGGCGTCACCGCACAGGAACACCACCTCGGGGCTCGATTCGTCCATCAGCCGCGTCAGATGGTCGGCGACGGCCCGGCAGTTCATGCGCACGGCCTCCTCGGTCGTGTGCTGAAGGTCGCCGTAACCGTTCCAGCCGGCGGTGACCGGCTTGTGCACCGGGTAGCCGACACCGTCGATGCTCTTGGAGTTGACCGCGCTGCCCTGATACAGGCTCACGTCCGCGCCGGCGTGGTCGACCGTGGCGAACACGTAGGTCGGGCGCCGCATTTCGAGGTCGATCAACGGCATGACGTAGGGGTAGTCCGACAGGCGCACCACCGTGGCCGGTGGTGGGGCGGCCAGTTGCTCGTTGACCAGCACCTGCTCGGCGGTCGCGATCACCGCGCGGCCGCGCCGCCCGACGGCAGGCCGGTGGTTCAGCACGGCGCCGTCGAGGATGCCGAGGAGCTCCGCTCCCGCACCCATGTCCTCGAGCCGGGCGCGGATGTCGCGCCACTGCGCCTCCTGCGCCTCGACGGCGTCCAGGGTGTTGTGGGAGTCGTCGAAATACAGCGACACGAAGGGGCCTTCGGCCTTCACCAGCCATTTGAGGCGTTCTGATCGCATCGCCTCACGCTAGGAACTCCGGGCGCCCGCGCACGAGGGTCGTTAGCCCCCAGCTTCGGGCCTAAGGTCACCGCGCCTGCCGGACGCGCCGCAGCGCGTCGAGCTCGCGGGTGATGCTCGGGCTGACGTGCACGGGATAGGCCCGGTCGCCGGCGTCCAGGCAGCGCAGCGCGGGCGGCAGCCGGTCGATCTGCCGGCGCGCCCGCTCACGCGACTCCACCAGGCCCGAATCGTGCCGCGGCAGGCGCCGGCCGCTCTTCATGACGGGCACCAGCAGCGGCTCGCCGGCGAAGTCCTCGCCGGGCCTGGCGATGGTGTCGCCGGCGAACACGCCGTCCTCCATCCGCCGCAGCACCTGTTTGCGGCCCGGGTAGATCACCTTGCCGCTGGAGAGCTTGGTCCGCCCGGTGCCGTCGTACTCCACCAGTTTGTAAGCCATGTCGAGGGCGGGAGCATCCTGGGAGACAACGACTTTGGTCCCGACCGCGAACGCGTCGATCGGGGATCCGTCGGCCACGAGCGCGGCGATGCGGTACTCGTCGAGACCCGACGAGGCGAAGATCTCGATGTGGTTCAGTCCCGCGGCGTCGAGCTTCGCGCGGGCGGCCTTCGCCAGGGCGCCCAGGTCCCCGGAGTCGAGGCGGACCGCCGCCACGTCGACACCCGCGCCACGGCGGGCCAGCTCGATGACGCGATCGACACCGCGCAGCGTGTCCAAGGTGTCGACGAGCAACGTGGTGCCGGGGTAGATCCGGGCGAACGCGTCGAACGCGTCGAGTTCGCTGTCGAAAGCCTGCACGAAGCTGTGCGCCATCGTGCCGAACACCGGAATCCCGTACTCGCGGGCAGCGAGCAGGTTCGAGGTGCCCGCCAGGCCGGCGAGGTAGCCGGCCCGCGCGACTTTGAGCGCCGCGTCGGTGCCGTGTGCGCGCCGCGCCCCGAAGTCCACCACCGTGCGGCCGCGCGCCGCGTCGACCACGCGGGCGGCCTTGCTGGCCAGCACGCTCTGCAGGTGAATCTGGTTCACCACGAACGTCTCGGCGAGCTGGGCCTCCAGGATCGGCGCGATCACCTGCACGATCGGCTCGTGGGGAAAGACCACCGTGCCCTCCGGCACCGCCCACACGTCGCCGGTGAACCGCACGGTGGCGAGCGCCCGCAGGAACTCGTCGGTGAACAAGCCCAGTCCGCGCAGGTAGTCGATGTCGGCCCGGGTGAAGTGCAGCGTCTCCAAATGCTCGAGCACGTCGGCCAATCCGGCGGCCATGACGTAGGACCGGGTCTCGGGAAGCTTGCGGACGATGGTCTCGAACACCGCCGTCCCCGACATGCGCTGGGCCGCATAGGCCTGCGCCATCGTGACCTCGTAGAGGTCGGTGAACAGGGCCCCGGTGCTCATTGCTCGTAGAGCGCCGACAGCCGATCCGCGTACTTCTCGATCACGGCCTTGCGGCGCAGCTTCAGGCTCGGCGTCAGATCACCGGACTCGACCGAGAGCTCGCGGTCGGCGATGGCGAACTTCTTGATCTGCTCCCAACGGTTCAACTCCAGGTTGAGCGCGTCGATGTATCCCGCGATGAGCTCCCGCGTCCTCTCGTCGCGCGCGATCTCGGGAAAGGGCTTGTCCGCCATATTGTTCTTGGCGGCCCAGTCCGCGATCGCTTCACCGTCGAGGCTGACCAGCGCCACGCAGTACGGTTTGCCCTCCCCGTACACGAGCAGCTCGCTGACATACGGGCACATGCCCTTGAACTTCGCGTCGATCGCCGACGGCGCAACGTATTTGCCCTGCGAGGTCTTGAACATGTCCTTCTTGCGGTCGGTGATCCGCAGGAACCCGTCGGTGTCGATCTCCCCGACGTCACCGGTGTGGAACCAGCCGTCGGCGTCGAGCGCTTCGGCGGTGGCGTCCGGCAGGTCGTGGTAAGCGGTCATCAGACCCGGCCCCCTGAGCAGGATCTCGCCGTCGTCGGCGATCCTGACCTCGGTGGCCGGGAATGGCCAGCCGACCGTGCCGAACCGGTAGGCATCGGGACGGTTGATGAACGAGGCGGCCGCGGTCTCGGTCAGGCCGTAGCCCTCGAGGACGATGATGCCGACGGCGTCGAACCAGCGCGCGACGTCGCGGTCCAGGGCGGCGGCCGCCGAGACGAAGAACCGCAACCGGCCGCCGAAGCGCTGCCGGATCGTCTTGAGTACCAGGCGGTCGGCGACCTTGTAGGCCAGCGAAGACGCCAGCGACGGTCTCCTGCCGGCCTGCCGGGCCTCGGAGACGCTCGAGCCGACCCGGATCGCCCAGTCGAACATCTTTTTCGTGAGCAGTCCCTGCTCGGCGACCATCCCCTCGACGCGGGCGTGGGCCTTTTCGAAGATGCGCGGCGCGGCACCCATGACGGTCGGCCGCAGGGCCGCGAGGTTGTCGACGATCCTGTCGACTCGGCCATCGATCGCCGTGGGGAAGCCGATCTGCAGCGGCAACGCCAGCATCACCTTGCCGAACGCGTGCGCCAGTGGCAGCCACAGGAAGTTCAGGTCGTCGGGCCCGAGGATGCCCAGCGCGTCGATGGCCGCGGCGGTATAGGTCCACGCCCCGTGGGTCAGCCGCACGCCTTTCGGCCGCCCGGTGGTGCCGGACGTGTAGATCAGGCTGGCGAGTTGGTCCGGACCGATGCCCGCGACCCGTTCGGCGACGGCGTCGGGCGCGTCGGCGAGCAATTGCTTACCCATCTGCTCCAATTCGGGCAGCCCGATCACCCAGTCGCCGTCGCCGTTGCCGTCGATGAGAACCACCTTGTTCACGTCGGGCAGTTCGGCGCGGCGCTCGAGCAGCTTGTCGAGCTGGGCCTGGTCCTCGGCGACGACGACGCGGCTCCCCGAATTGGCGACGATGTACGCGACATCGGCGGCGTTCGTCGTCGGATACACCGTGGTGGTCGCGGCGCCCGCGCACATCACGGCGAAATCGACGAGCACCCACTCGTAGCGCGTCGACGACGCGAGCGCCACCCGGTCCTCCGGCGCGATCCCCAGCGCGATCAGCCCACCGGCGATGTTGGTGACGCGTTCGCCGACCTGCTGCCACGTCACGCTGTCCCAGGCGTGGTCCTGCGGATACCGGAAGGCTTCCGCGTGCGGGGTGACGGCGACGCGGTCGAGGAACATCCGCGCCACCGAGGGCGCGCGATTGTCGAGCTTGGTGAAGTCCGGCCTCTCCAGTGAGGCAAGTGGTGTTTTCATGTCGCTAATCCATTGACGCCGTGCCGAATACCGCGGGGTGGGTTATCCGTAACCCGATCCTGCGGCGACCCGGGCCCCGCGGATAGAGACGAAAGTCACCCGATCTCTCGGCGGCACGAACCGCCGCGCACCCGCGGCGGCGCCGGCCCGGCAGGGTCTTTTGTCACCGCGCCTACCAGCCAATTGCCCCGGCGCCGGGTCCGCCGCTCGCGTAGCGTACTGCGCGTGACGAGGTACCCGAGTCGGTGAAATGACGCGCGGTGAGAGCCGATCACGGCCGGCGGTGGCCACCGAGCGGGCCGCCGCGAGCGCCGTGTGCGCCGAGGAGTTGGCCACGCTGGACGTCTTCGCCGACATTCCGGCGGCAGACCTCGCTGCGCTGGCCGCCGACCTGGTGCCGCTGCGCGCGGGCCCCGGCGAGGTCTTGATGCGGCAGGGCGAGCGGGCGACGTCTTTTGCGATCATCACCTCGGGCCGCGTCGCGATCAGCCACCTCGGCCCGCGAGGCCAGGTCGCCGAGACCGAGCTCGCTCCGGGAACGATCGTCGGCGAAATCGCCCTGCTGCGAAGCCAACCCAGAACGGCGACGGTGACGGCGCTGGACGATGTCTGCGGGTACACCGGCCACGACGGCGCCTTCGACCGCATGCTGGCCATGCCGGTCGTCGCCGAGCGGATGGTCCGCACCGCACGGCAGCGGCTGGCCGTCTACATCGCCCCGATTCCGGTGTCGACCAACGACGGTGCCGCGCTGCTGCTGCGTCCGGTCCTGCCCGGCGACGCCGAGCGGTTCAAGAGCGACGGGTCCTTCTCGCGGCAGACGCTCTACCGCCGCTACCAGGGTGGCGCTCCGACCGACGCCCGGCTGGCCTACCTGTTCGAGGTCGACTACGTCGACCATTTCGTCTGGGTCGTCACCGACGGCGCGCAGGGGCCGGCCATCGCCGACGCGCGCTTCATCCGCGACGCGGACGACCACGGCTCGGCGGAGGTCGCGCTCACCGTGGCCGACGCCTACCAGGGCCGCGGGATCGGGACGCTGCTGCTTGGCGCGCTGGCGCTCGCCGCGCGCATCGACGGTGTCGAGCGGTTTCACGCCCGCGTGTTGTCGGACAACCCGCCCGCCCGCGCGCTGGGCGACAAGGTGAACGCCCGCTGGCGGCACGAGGAACCCGGGGTGGTCACGACGACGGGGGAGATCCCCGCCGATGCCGACGTGCCCCTCGACCCCGAGATGTGTGGGCGGATCCGGCACGTGGCCCGTCAGGTGATCCACGCGGTCGACTGAGTGGCCAGGACTCCGACGCGCCGCCGTGCTGCGGGCATCGGGCAGGCCGGGCGTCGAATGACGTTGCGGGCAGGGAAAACCCGGGCCGTTACATGCCCATCGCCTCGCCGGGGTCCACCATGGAGGCCCGGAGGCCCTGCGTGTGCTTGCTACGGCAGGCTGACGCGCGCAGCGCGACTATCGTCGCGAGCACCTGGCGACCGATCGACTGCTGGTATTCGCGCAGGTACTGCGCACGGAGCGGGTCGTCTTCCGCCAAGTGGTGAGTGAGTTGATGTTGCGTATTCCAAACCGCGTTCTGCGCCGCCTCCCCGACGGCTATCTCGAATTCGCTGGGAGTTGTTTTCAGATTCGTCGAATTGATTCTCGGTGGAGCTGCCAAGAATCCCATCGGCTTGCCCCTTCCCTGCATCGAACAGGATATTCCCCCTGAAGAGGTCAAGCACGCCACGTAAAATCTGTTGGGCGTTACCGCACTTGACTCTACCGGTGGATCAAATTATAAGCGCATCCCGTGTGAAACGCCCTACTCTCCGTGTATGAGTTTTCTTTGAGTCGAATTTGTCGCCATACCGTCGGTTCGGTGGATTGGGTCGACTTGGTCCAGAATGGTGCGTAACCCGCGATTGCCGAGGGCCGCTCCCGCGCGTCGCAAGGAAGCGCGGGCCCGCGACCACGGCCCGACGTGCGGCGATGACTAACGGTTGGCTCGGCCCAAGACGCGCGCAAGGGCCGCGCGAGGGCGATGGGCCCCTCGTCGAGGGTTGCGGGCCACAGGGCCCGCCTGCGCCGCCGCCGCAGGTCCGACAGCGGCGGACGGCGCCGGAATCGAGCCGGTCGCCGCGCGCGGATGCTGTGAGCGCAACGAGATAATTGCGCAAAGTCAGCCGAGGGAAACTTTGACCATCGCCGGTCCCAGAATTGTGTCGGGGAGCCGCGAAAGCGCCAGCCCGGAACTTTGGCGTTTCGGGCCGCAGGGTTTCTTCTTGTGGTCTCGCAACGGGCTTTGTCGATTTCGTCGTGGACGGCGTTGGTTGGCGCCATCGACATCGCCGTCGGCGGACCGGTAGGCCCCGCGGGGCAAAGTGCCGAGGTAGGCGCGGGAAGGCCGG
>Ga0078972_1008011_pt1 | contig 22691 bp, 20 predicted proteins | sample YelNatPaOPGAMG01_FD_67568 | JGI IMG/M metagenome (GOLD analysis project Ga0078972, IMG submission 67568) | Hot spring thermophilic microbial communities from Obsidian Pool, Yellowstone National Park, USA - OP-RAMG-01 (SPADES assembly) (version 2) | ecosystem: Environmental > Aquatic > Thermal...
TCATATAGTTCGTTACCTCCCTATATCCAGAGTTCACTATTGGGCGGGTTGCTAACCCTTACCCAAACCAGACTTTCACTGGTTGGAAAGACTGAACCTCTTGGCGACACCCCTGAAACCCGCCCCTCACCCTTCCCTCTCCCCGTTTTAACGGGGAGAGGATTAAGGTGAGGGGTCCAAAGAAAAAACAGAGTGTCAAAAAATTTTGCGCTTGAAAAATGGCGCAAACCCGCTCCAGGATTGCATTTGAATGAAATTTACTAAAAATAGTATGAATAATTCGGGCTAAATCCCCCTTTACAAACGGGGGATATAAAATTGTAGTTGCCCAATTTCCACCGAAGACGGATCTGCCTCAGGCATGACATTGGGCATTGTCCGATAAATCGGACAACTACATTTACTTTTCCGTATAGTGCTCTAACCGCAGGTTAGGCAAGGGAGCGAAGCGACCGAAGCAATTTTTCAAATTCCTATACTTAAAAATTAAAGAAGAAGGGGGCTTAAAGCCCCCTTCTCGGTGGTGAAGAACCAACTAAAAGTTAGTGCGCAACGACCAGTTTGCCCGTAATCTGCTGATTACCCGCCTTCAAAACCACTAAATATGCACCACTGGTGAGTTCACGCGTATCTATCCTAACCTGATAAGAACCCGCATTCCGATAACCATCCTCAATAACCCTGACCAGCCTGCCATCCGCACCATAGAGCGAAACCACCACATCACCTGACCTTGGTAATGTATAAGAAATACTGGTCTGATTATGAACTGGATTGGGTGCAGTATTGAGACTGAAATTCCTGGGTGCCTCAGACTTATTCTCACTTACCCCGGTAGGATTCCAGGCATAGGCATAGAATAGATACGGGTCCTCCGTCATAACCGCACCGGGGTCAGGCGGGAAGTAACCACCACCTGCATCCTTGCTATTGAGATAGAAGATGTAGAGGGTATCAGGATTCCCATCCTTTACCTCAGAATTCAATGACTGATAACGGTCATCATCACACTGACCCGCAGGTGCACCAGGGGTATGGGAATTGGTGATATTATGATGCTCAATCCAGGTCACACCATTGTCAGTGGAACGTGCACCATAAATATCAAGATTGGTCAAACCATTCTGTGCTGCATCATTGGGATCCGCCTTACAGTAGGTGACATAAAGGTCTCCAGTAGCACGGTTGATACCAATCTGAACTTCACTCACTGTCGGATGGTTTGAACCGGGACCGGGTGTAACCTCATACCAGCCTGAGGCAACCGGGGTAATCTGACCGGTTGCTTTATTCCAGTGCCGGATTAAAGAACGCCAGCCACTGCCACCAGAGCCAGAGCCAATCGTATCAATACAGACAAAGACCACATGGAGATTGTTATTATTATCATAGACTGCATCACACCAGATATAACCAAGCACAGAATCAGACGGGAAGTTCTGCTGGAACACATAACCGTGGGCCCAGGTTGCACCACCATCTGTGGATTCCCAGTAATGATAATTCAGATATACACCATCATTATTGACCAGGGCAATCTTACCATTTGGACTTGTGACCCAGACCTCACGACCACCAGCATCAAAATGAAGAGTATCAAGGGGCACTCCACCCAATGTATTCACCCAGGTTGCCCAGGTAGCTCCTTCATTCGTTGTATAGGTAACCCAGCCAACTTGTGCGGTGGATTGAGAACCAGAAACCCATATCCTGCCATGGATGGTATCCGCACAGATTTTGGGCCAGATTGGGGCATCAGATGGGGGCAAACTACCAAGGGGAATTTCCGTTATCGTAAAAGAGCCAGCACCTTCTGCAGCATCAATGTAAAAAGTAGGTAGATTCACGCCACCTGAAGTGTGGTGTGCTGTGCATACTGCACGACCATCAGATAGACCATCAAGTGTGCCCATCCTGCTTGTTAAGGCATCCACCTGGGTTTGTCCAAGCCAATAGTCGGGAGGGAAAAAGTAGTTATAGTAGGTGCGCCTTGTTGCACCACCAGCAGCGGTCATATATGTCCAGTAAAAATGGAATGCTGAATAAGGAGTGGGCCAGAAGATGTATTTGTCACAGGAACCATTATACTGCCAATCCATATAAGTAGTGCCTACCACGATGCCTGGAGATGCCCTGACACCTTGATATTCAGGTCCAATCTTTCCCAGGGATATATAGTTTGGTGCCATAGTCACATAGGCATTGACCGGCCTGTATTTGGCACCAAAGACAAGGCAGGCCAACAATGTCAATGCAATCATGCTTTTCTTCATTTTATCCTCCTTTAGTTTATCCTTTGCATTTATTTACAACCAGTCTGGGAATTTAATAAACCTACCCTTTTGATAAGTCTGTTAAGTTTTTATCCCATTAAACATCACCCCCTTTCTTTAAAACTACTTTATCATCAGAAATTTCTTTATCAGTCGTTCATTTCTGTTATCTACGGATAGAAAATAAACACCGGAACCAAGATTCTTTTTATACCTTATCAAATTAACACCGCTGTCCAATCTACCCTGATAGACCAGGTCAACGAATCTACCACCTGCATCATAGATTTTGGCCGAGATATAAGAAGGAACTGGTATGTGTAATTTTATGCTCAAGCCATTTTTTACATTCACTATACTGGGGCAATTAAGATTGAAATCCTTGACCCTGGTGTCAACTCTCTCCTCAATCCCAAACAGATTATGCATAATTAAATACAGTCCATCCGAATCATCGGCAAGATAGACTTTGGAGCCGGTTACCGCGAGTCTGGTTGCCGTAGCCTTGGAGCGAAGATAACCAACTTCAACTGGATTTGCAGGCGTAGAAATACTGATGATACGAACGCCCTGAGTTCCATCTGCCACAAATAGATGATTGTTATAATACCGAACATTTTTTGCAACGCCTGGTGTATTGTAGACTGAAACCGATTCCACGGTTGCTGGATTTGTTAGATGGAGTATCCTTACTCCTATTGAACCATCGGCAAGATAAAGATAATCATTGTGCTTCTCAACACCCTGAGTCGTCCCGAGCGGTGGGTCATAGGAGTTGATTAAATAAGGTGATGATGGATTGGCAACACTCACAATCTTCAATCCTCCCGACCCATCAGCCAGATAGGCAATCGTATCTGAAACGACTACATCATATACCTGACCAGGGGAATCATATACCCCAACCTGTTGGGGTGCACCGGGATTGGTGCAATTTACAATTATCATTCCATTAGTTCCACAGGAAAGATATGCATAACCTCCAGAAACGAAAATTCCCGTCGGATGGGCAGTGATTCCGGTCTTGCCAACCTCTACGGGCATCTGGGGATTGGTTAGAGAAAAGATTCTTAAGGAGTCGCCAGTGAAATCAACCGCATATAGATAATTATTTGCGTAGTAAAGACCACGGATTGTCCCAATATTTTTTACTTCTCCAACCAGGTCCAATATTGATGAGTCAGAGGCATCAATTACCACTATGCCATTGCCATAGTCAGCACAATATAGATATTGTCCCACTGGCACAACATCTACGCACCCTCCATCTGTATCATAATGACTCTCAAGATTCACCCCGGATGAATGCTCAACTGTGTCAGTTATTACAGGATAAAAACTTCCATCGGCAGCAAGACGATAGAGAAAAAGATCAAGACCCGCGATGTTAATTCTGAATGCAGAATCCTGATTGGGGACGGTCCAGAGGTATCTACCCGTATTGGGGGCATAAGAGGATATTAGAAACCAGTAAGAAGAATCGTAAGACATACCATTTCTACCGATTGAATACCAGATTTTCATATGGTCAATATCCGTTCCCTGACTCGCCCAGCGAAGATAATATTTTAACCCCTTAAACATTATCACATTACTTTTTGGATAATTGAGCAAGCAATTATTGGGATTTGGACCACCAGGGATTACCTTGATTACATAATCGTATGACTGATAGCCATTGGCATAGGTCCATAAGGGCCACCAGGGTTCGCTTATGGTCCAGGTTTCGTGGACAATGACAAATGTATCGGGTAGAGATGAACCGTATGCATAACCAACCCCGGTCACTGAATGGTTGAAGGTTGGGTCACCCTGATAGTGAAAAACATTCCAGTGCACGGGTCTTCCGGCATCAATTTCCTGCTTTATCCAGGAGAACTGAAATTGATTTGCCGGTGTTCCCTGGGTAGAGGTCTGCTGACTGAATGAATACCCATTGATGGTATTGCAGACATAGACAATTCCGGGACCAATATTAGAAATATAGGTTCCCCCGCTCATTGTATCCGTATACATCGCCAATGCCAGTTCCCGGTTGACATTTGCGCAGTCATTCCATTCACCTTCAGGATTGTCCCAGTGGGTAAAGAAGTAGTCAACAAGTCTTCCATAACCCCTTGAGTCCCAATACCATAGAATCATACTCGCGGCCGTCGGTGAACAGCCATAGACCCAGTCAATGAAGGGGACCGAATCTATATAACCAATGACCGTATCACGGCTGAAAATGGTTTGCGCATTGAGGTATCTTTCCCATTTTAATCGCAAGCAGTCTTCAATCTGTTCATTTCTCTGGGGTTTGATTTTTAAAAAGAATTCGCTCTTATCAAAGATTTTTAAGGAATATGCATTTACAAGCAAACTCTTGTTTGCACCTTCAAATGAGAAATACTCCTCAAGTGGACCAAAGTAGTAGATTCTCTTGAATTCAAGGTTTTCACCATAACTCTTTGCAATCCTCTCCCCTGCCTTTTTTAGATTATTGTAGTAATTGGGCATTCTTTGAGAAATCTCAAAGACCGGTGAGCAGGTGAACCGCGCACCAAGGACGATAGTCACTGGATTTTCATTCGCATCCTTATAAACAAAGGTAAAGGCGTTGGGCAATTCGTCGTCTCCATAATAGGTTAAAACCGCATCAGGATGATAATCGGTGCCAAACCTCGCGCGGACTATTTTATCCGCAATTCCCCTAACCTGTTCTTGCGGCAGGATATCAAGCGCAAGACCAAGTGTAAAGATAATACCAATAACAAAAATTCGCTTCATTGCAACCTTCTTTCTTTACCTGCCTGCCCCCATTTTTAAAATGGGGGCAGGCAGGAATGAAACTAAAATCCGATTGTCAGTCCCAGACGATGGGTCGCCTTTAAGATTCCTTTATTCATATATGCATAGTCAATCTTCAGTTCCCGCATGCCTGCCTTAAGATTGAATCCCACACCTGCTGTGAGATTATTCAGGAGCCATTCTGTGTTGTCACCCCAGTTTGGATAGGTCCATTTATCAAGGGTGCTGTCATAGACTGGTTCGGCACCGGTCATCGCCTTCATATAGTCAGTATTCAAATATGCCTTGTATCCGGTGCGCAGGAAAACCATATTCAGATAGCCATATTCAAGCCCAAGATTTATCGTCTCATAATTATCATTGGGATGGTTCAAATCAAGGGCAATAGTCAATCTCTGATTCTCATTCTCCAGTGGATTCATTGCAATTCCGAATCTAAATATCAAGGGCAGAGCAAAGGGAGATGTCTTTTTCATAACTGGAATTGGCTCATAGTCAAGCGGTGAATTTGGGAACGGCTCAGTGACTGTCTCCAGTTGCCGGCCACTGAATCTTATATCAGAACCAAAGTTTGCCATTGCTGCGGCAATCCGTAACCCCTTAAAACCAGTATTATATTGAATCCCAAAGTCTGTAGCAAGTCCACCGGCAATCATATCCCAGACCTGTTCCTGAACCGCTTTTAGGGTAGCACCTGCAGCAAGTCGGTCAGTAAACATCCTTCCAAAGGTAAAACCAAGGGCAAAGTCTGAAGCACCAAAGAACTTTCCGGTTCCGGTGTCCTCACGCACCGTGTTCGTGGCCGGATCATCAACTGTAGTGTATTCCATATCACCCATGGTAAGGGCAGTTAGACTTATCCCTAAGGTTCCGAAATTGCTTAAAGGAAGGGCAACCGTGAGATAATCGTGCTTGATGTCCGCAATCCACTCATTATGCTGAAGACTGAACTCTCTTTTATTTAATGTCCCAAGGCCAGCCGGATTCCAGTAAGTTGCGCAGGCATCATCTGAGATGGCAACGAATGCCTCACCCATCGCGGCACCCCGACCAACTCCGATTTTCAAAAACTGAGCGCCCGATGTCCCCAATTTCGCAAAGTCTGCAAACAGGGGGATTGATAACAGGAGAATTATTGATAATAACCTTTTCATCTTTACCTCCTATCGGATTATTGCAAACTTGCCAACTTGCTCGCCAACTTTTGACTGAATATGGAAGATATAGACACCGCTTGCAACCAGTTGTTTGTTTTCGCTCAAGAGGTCCCACCATTCATCACCACCGGCATCACCCAAGACCTTAGAACCAGTGAATGTTTCTTTATGAACAATTGTCTTTATCAGTTCACCATTCAGATTGAAGATTCTTATCGTGCACTCACCCGGTAGATTGATAAACTTCAATCTCCTTATGAGTGATGATTGCTGCCATTCATTGTGGACGATATAGGGATTTGGAACAACCTTGACGTTGAGAGTAATGGTGGTATCGGTTCGTAGTTGAGCCATTGTGCTTTTGAACTTTATGGTGCAACAAACCGGGGCAGGCGTATAATTGGATGAGGCAACGAGCGTCCAGATATCTCCATCTGAGGGTCGTTCCGTAATACCGGAGCCCTTATTTAAGGCAATCAATGCACCATTAAGATAGAGATATTTTGTAGTATTCGGTGGACCACCACTCAACTTCAGGGTCTCAGAGGGTGTCCAGTTTTCACTCTTTGCGTTTGTAAAACACCAGCCCATGGCCAATCCAGCAGTAGCCTCAGTATTCTTAAAAGGAGTATAAGGAATTGTATCATTGACCATCTTATCTATTATTGTCACTGTCTTAACCACTCCATCAATTGCTTTCCAGATAACCTCGTAATCGTTACCCCGGTATGCCCATGCTCCGTAGGCGGTATAGAAGTTGACTGGCGTGATTTCAAGATTTGAACTCGGATATGTTCCGGTGACTTCTATGGAATCAAAAATTTTTATCTGTTCGTCTGAAAAGTTCGGGGAAATTATGGTAAGTTTTGTGATTATTCCTTTATAAGGAATAAATTCGTGAATTGTGCGCTCTCCAAAATTCAGGTAATAACTTCCGCTATCAAGGGGTGCCAAATCGTGGTCCAAAAGGGAACAAATGAATCTGGGGCGATATCTCTTCTTCGTTCCTGAGGTATCTACCAGATAAATGGAATCAATCCGTGGAGCATCAAAATGGATATAGAAAGAATCGTTTTCAACAGCCAGCGGGTGAACAATCTCGCTTTGTGCGTAATCTAATAATAATGGGTTTCCCGAAACCAGAAATTTGCTTGAAGTTCCATTTACAAGGTTCGCTGGTTCACTTCTTGGTGCCGCAGTCACCGAAACCTGACCGCTCTCAAACCAGATTGGCCTTGGAAAGGTATCATTCCCTTCTATGGTCTTCACATAATTGTAGTCAAATGAGGTCACTGCATAGTAGTAGTTAAAGCCATTCCTCACATTATTATCAACAAAGGAGTGGACAAGTCCGGTGTCGTTTGCAATCAACCTTATTGATTCTGGTTGACTCACATCCTCAAACTTGATTCCATTGGCAAGGTCATAACTTGCAAGGAGTTCCCAGGAGCCAGTTTTACCGGTCAGACTCTTCCAGACCCGATATCCTTCAAAGTCATATTCAAGATAGTATGGGTCATAGACCGGGCTTGTGGGATCTGCAGTGTGGACGACCTGGTAATATGGGTCAGGTGTGGTCTCAGCAATGTTATCCCAGATCAGTGTCACCTTCTTATCGCCGGGCACACAGGTGAGGGTTGGAGGTGGAGGAGGACCCGGTAAAAGCCAGTTCATATCATAGATATACTGGGTCTGCCGGTCAATCTTCGCAATCGCGGTGTCAGGCCTTGAATCATTCTCATGGTCCCAGTAGGTGAGCATTATTCCCACAGTAATAATTGCAATTGATTCTGGTGGAAGTTCAAATGGTCCACTGCACTGTAAGAATCTCTGGTCATCGGGTGAAGGAGGAACGGTATCATATGGTTCATAGACAAGGGTCTTGAAGTTATATCCCTGAAGGGTGATATAGCGCTCGTTGTCTTTATTCGGCTCCAGGTTCAGGGTGAACCTCTTAAATGCAGTCATTCCCATCTGGGGAATTTCTGATGGGTCGCGCCAGTCCGGTGTTCCATCACCATCAACATCCCATAGAGAATCTGGAACGCTTGTCGCAAAATAGGCACTGTCCCTTTCGTGTTCATCGGGAATTCCGTCTTCGTCTTTATCCTGTCCGGGCTTTAAATCCCAGGGACTCTGGAGATAGTCAAATGCAATTGCACCGGGAAAACTATCCCAGCCAGGTTCTGTTTCATTCTGCCATTGATAACCAACATTGTCAACCCAGAGGGACTCACCATCTATCACATACCACTGTCCCACTATTCCTGAGATAATGTCATTCTGATTCGGGTCAGCCTCATTCCCTATGTCATTGTCCGTGCAGATACCAAAATAGCAGTGTTTTAAGGTTTTGGGAGGGTCGGTCACATTCTTCACCTCATATCTGATAAAGATAATGTCCTGGGTGGTGCTCAAGTTCCAGGCATAGACCGTCTGATAGACTTCAAGACCAATCGGCCTTGTGTCACCCGCAACATGATAGTTGGGGTCAAGGTCGTTATAGACACACCAGGAATCCTGATGGGATTTTATCTCCTGTGGTGCCATAGGAAAGACATCTGGTGGAGGGGGCCAGTTCGTTGGATACATAAAGATTATTGCGTTTGGGTCACTCGGTGACATACCCTTTTTACCCGGGGCATATTCCGTCTCTCCACCGTGCGGACCATAACCGATTGTCACGAGGGTATCAAAATCATTTGGACCAAGCGAATCAATTATGCCGAACCACGGTCCCGCACCAAAGATGTAGTTGCAGCCGCTCCCTCTGGGCCACCATAAACCCGCATTGCCGGCCTCGGTTTGACCAAACTTTCCATAGTTTGAGACACACATCTCAACCTGATTGATGTTGTGTTTCTTAATCTCAAAGGGACGGTTTGAGTATTTACCCGAGGGCGGGACAGCAGTCTTTGAAAGACCAAAAAGGAATAAAACCAGTATTGGAATGACCAACTTTTTCATCTTTACCTCCTAAAATCCAAAACTTATTCCCAATCTTGCCCTGAATGGGCCATTATAATTTGTAGGGTCAAGATAGTAGTCAGTTCGGGCATCAATATAGGCAGTCTTCATCTCAACCGGGTCAATCAGCCCATCGTGGTTGAAATCAGCCTGAGGTGAGTATCTCAGATTGGCAATTGAGAGGTAGCCGAACTGGGAAAGGGGTGGTTCATAATCACCATGGTCATCCGGTTCACCGGTCGTATTATATACATCAATTATCTGTTTGTTGTTAAAGAGATTCATAATCTGACCATCAATTGCAAAGTTTATCGGACCGATAGTAACCGTCCTTCGGACATCAAGGTCAACATTCCACCAACTCGGTTTGCGTGCCGAATTCTCATCACCAAGTTTATTCCCCTTTAGGTCATAAGGGGTATAGGGCTGACCGGAGTGGAAAGAGAAGACCATAGAACTTGAGAAATTCTGAAGTGGGATGAGGAAGAAGTCTTTTGGAAAATCAAGATTCAGGTTTGCATTTACGATGTGCCTTTCATCAAAGTCAAGCCAGTAGTCAATGACCGGTGGCTGGAGTGGTAATCCGGTAATCGGGTCAATGCCACTGGAATAATAGTCATAGTAGAATTCACCGGCCCAGGATGCGGTCCCTTTTGCGAACTGAAGGGTATAACTCAAGCCCAATGCCCACATATTGGACATTGTCTTATCAAGCCTCACCTCAAATCCCTTTATATTTCCGTAGTCAACATTGAAGAACTGGAAATAGGGCATCGGTTGGGCAATCACCTCACGAATCTGGGAAAGGTCATAGACATCCTTAAAATAAGAGGTAAAACCAAAGACCACATTCTGGGCAAACTGATTTTCAATTCCAACTTCATACATCACGGTCTTTTCTGGTTTCAAAAAGATATTACCAACAATCGTATTTCCCCTCTGCAGGGCAAGTCTGATTACTGCGGTATCGGTCGTGCCATACATATCATCAAGGGCAGGAATCTGGAAATAGTGTCCATAATTGAATCTCAATTTCATTCTTTCAGTGACCGGCAATGAGAAACCTAATCTTGGAGAGACCCGATAGGACTTATCCGCATTCACAACCTGGGTGCTTTCCGCAATGTTCGGATATTTATAGGTAAATGACTTCGGGTCAAAGTAGTCAACCCTTATTCCAATCCTTGCAATCAAGCCTTCAAAGTCCATCTTGTCCTGGATATAACCCGCAACCTTGAATGGCTTTCGCTCATAATAGTCCCAGAATGGATTTGTAACCCAGGGAAGATTATTGTCATAATAGGCAAGATTATAGCCAATATAGTCTAAACCCGTCTTGAATTCATGAACCTTACCAATTCCATGGGAGATATCAAATCGTGCCTGAATATCATTATTCGCCCAGTATCTCCAGACCCGATAGTCACCATAGGTATAGAACAATCCTTCTATTCCGTATGGATTGTGTCGCTGGGCCAGTCTATCACGATTGGTATATTCAGTATGGTATTGCATCACACTGTCAACAATCACCTCCCTCGGGGTCAGAGAATCTTCGGTGAGATATTTTATAAGATGCTCTGCCTTCAGTCTATAATCTTCATACCATTTACGGTTATTTTCTTCTTCCCAGGCATAATCCCTTGTTCCATAGACACGGTCATAGTGGGTATAACCGACCTTAAGACTGGCCAGGGTCTTTGCGGTCAACATATAATTAAAGGTAGAAGAGACAATCCAGTTTTTGGTCCTGCTCATTGGAATATTCTTAAAATACTTCAAACTTCCGGAACTCCAGGTGACATACTGTGTGCGACTGTTGAACAACGATGCTGTCAGTTTTGCCTTATTGTTGGGCAGGGTATAAGAGAGCCTCCCCTGGGCACGATAGTCCTGTCTTGGTGAGGGAACTTTGTATAACGCAGTGACAAATGCATCGGTCATTGTCAATTCACCGGAAAGGAAATACCTCAATCTTGGGAATGCAGGAAATGGCCCACCAAAGGAGAGGTCATAGAGGTTGTAGCCAAAGTTGAGTTTCTCCTTTATTGCATCCGGGAAGAAGACCTCGTCGGTGAGATAACCAAAACTGCCTGATGGCTTTGCCCCACCTTCTTTTGTCACGATATTTATGATTCCAGAAAGCGCATCACCATACTCGGCATCAAAACCACCACTCACCACTGTAACCTCTTCAACTGCGGACTTATTTATCTGGGTTGACTGGGCACCGGTATGGGGAACCTTGGTCACTATACCATCAACAAAATAGGTAATTTCTTCGTTTCTTCCCCCGCGGATATGGGTTCCAAGATTGCTCTGCACAACACCGGCCTGAAGGGTAATTACCTGATTGATTGTCGTAACCGGCAATCGGGCAATATCCTGACTCGTGACAGAATGACCGGTCTGGGTCTGAGAGACAACAATCGGTGGCCTTTCCGCAACAACAGTTACCTTTTCAACCTCAATGACCGTCGGTTTTAACCGGAAATTTAAAAATGTCGTCTGGTCTGCGTTGACAATCACATTTGTGTAAGTAAACTGGTCATAACCGAGATATGATGCAGTGACCGCATAAGAACCGGCTGGAACATAGAGAATTACATACTCACCCTTCTCATCAGTTGCAGCACCGAGTTCAGTTCCTTCTACCATTACATCGGCACCGACGAGTGCTTCACCGGTCTCTGCATCCAAAACCTTACCGGTTATCTTACCATATTCAGCACCAAACAAGAATGCACCGGCAAGGATAAGACAAAAGAGTCTCTTCATCTTGCACCTCCTAATCCTGTTTTATCCTGATGGGCACAAGCCAGATTACGCCGGTAAAACTTTTCTCTGGTTTCTTATAGTAATATCCAGCCCTGGTAAATACTCCGATATAGAAATTGACAATTTTTCCCTTTTCACCCTTTACCACCAACTTACCAGAACCACTTGTGCTTGTAAACCCTGGTAATTGAGTGCGAACTGTATCAATGCCCGCAAGGTAGAAGACCATAGTATCAGTTACATAGGGATATATCTCAACTTTGATATCCAATGTATCACCCACTGAATATTCAAGTAAGGAATCTATGTGCCGGAGGCGATTCATCGCATGCCCGGTATAAAGGGTATCATAAGAATAGATAAGAATGGTATCTATATCGCCCTTAGAACCTACTATGGTCCGAAGCACCATTGGATAGTCCGCACCACGGTTGGGGAGATAATATGTCCCGTAAGAAATTCTCTTTAAAACCCATTCCCTTGGTTCAATTATCGCTCCAGTGGTATCCCTTTTCGGTTCAAGAAAGATATGCCGGCAACCTTCAAGTTGAATATTTACAATGGAATCAAAACCACCGGTAGAATCAATTTCTATTGTGTGAAGAACCCAGGTTGTCTCACCGGTTTGAGAAACCCACATACTATCATAATGTCCAGTATACCTCTTGCTCCAGTGATAATTGGAAATTATTGTCAATGTATCCCATAGATAGACCGTGCAGGTTGTATCCTTTGCATACCAGAGGTCTCGGAATCTGGTCAATTTTGTAATCTGATTGGCAATCTGGTCAATATTCTGTTTGATAAGGGGTGAATCAACCCTGAAGAAACTATCCCCTATTGGAAAGTCAACCGGTTGGAAGTTTGGTAGAGGAATATAGTTCTTAGTAGCATGAGAATCAAATGGGGTTGATGTTTTTAAAAATTCAGGCCTCGTTTCAAGAACACTCACAATTGCGGAATCGTCCTCTGGCGTGCCCTCATAGAATTTTTCTGGTGGCTCATTACCACAGGTAATGAAGATTAAGAGCCCAAAGACCAAAAACAAAAGCCAGTTCTGTTTATTCATCATTCCTCCTTTTTCAATTTTCCATAATTTTACAACTATACGGAGAATTGTTTAAAATCGGAACTCGTTTTACTATTAAATCTTTCTCCGTGTTCCCTTTTTCCTTCAGATTCTCACCTCCTTTCTTAATTGTTTTAATTATAAATAAAAAATGCATTCTGTCAAGGGTTATTTCAATTTGAATTCTATTCGCCTTGAAACCCAGACCCGCACCAATTTATCCCTCTGCTTTGCCGGTGTGAATTTTGATTTCCGGGCGCAACTGACCGCCGCCTCATCAAGAATCTGGTTGCCACTGCTCTGAATAACCTTGACATCAATTACACTTCCATCAATATCAACGAGCATATGAACCGTAACCTTCCCTTCAATTCCGGCCTTTCTTGCCAGTTCTGGATATTCTGGCGCTGGTAGATAAACAGGCTGGGGCTTTACTTCTACTTTATAATAAGGAACAATTTCAATCTCGGGACCTGTGGGCTGGGTTCTGATAATATCCTCCTGGAACTCGGTGGAAGCAATGGTCTCAACCGCCTCTTCTTCCGAAACCTCATTCACAGATGCTGCAACCGCAACCTTTGGTCTCTCCACAGGTGGAGGCTCCTCATACTTCTCAATCTCCGCAGAAATCTGTTCAACCATTGTCACAATCTCTTTTTTTAACTTATAAGGCTCAACCTCGGCATAAGGAACAAAGAGGAATAAGAGGATTGAGAGGATAATGCCCAAAAGGAGCCCGGACCTTAGATATACCCCATACATCAATTTGTGGTCTTTCATCCTAACCTCCAAATTCAGTGGCGAATGTTATCTTGAATGCCCTTGCCTCTTTTAACTGGTCAAGGACCACATCAACGGTGCCATAGTCTATATCCTCGTGTATATTCAGAATGGTGACAAGTTCCGGATTCTCAGCAATTTTCGGCAATATCCTGGTCGCAACCTTTTCCTTGGGAACGAGATTGTCATCAATATAGACCTTGGCATTATTGTCTATCCAGAGGTGGGTGATGTTTCTTCTTATCAGGATTCTTTCAGTTGATTTTGCCTTGGGCAGGTTTATTTTCAAGTGCAATGTCGTTGCCCGAAATACGGTTGTCACCATAAAGAAGAGGATGAGCAAAAATGCAACATCTGCGGTGGATGCAGTGGGAATCTCGGGGGTTTGGGTATATCTTCTTATTATACTCTTTTTCATCACTCCTCACTGGTTGGAACCAGACTGATTTTGTTTGCCCTCAATTCCCGACCATCACTTGTTGTCACCCGGCAGAGTTTTATCTGGTCAAGGACCGAAACCATTGCCTTGTATGGTGCATCCCGGCTTGTCTTTAAAGAAACAACCAAAAGTGTATCACGCTCAAGGAGTTTTTCTTCAACAATCCTCTTCACTTCGGAATATTTATCCGGAGAGATTTCATATCCATCATATCCCGATGCCTTGAGTCTCAATGCACCTTCAGGATTGATTAAAATACTCACGATATTTTCTGGCTTGACCTTCACTTCGCTTTCGGTTCTCTCCGGCAGGAGCATTTTTATCCCCTTTTCCCGGGTAAATACGGTTGAGGTCATAAAGAAGATGATTATCAAAAATGCAATATCGCCCATTGAAGCGGTCGGGATATTGGGTGTGCGTTTCTTCTTTTCTTTAAACTCCATTATCTCTTTCCCTCTTTTAACGCCATTATTTCTTTCTTTTGGAATAGTGCTCTATTAAATAGTCAATGAGGCCGGCCGCACTCTCCTCCATATCCTTTGTATAACCATCAACCTTACCCGAAAAGAGAATATGGAGAATTGCCAATGGTGTAGCAATCAGTAGTCCCCATTTTGTGGTAATCAGGGCTTCAGAGATTCCACTGGCGACAATTGTCGGCTCCACCTCACCTGCTGCAGCGATTGCGGCAAATGCCCGAATCATTCCCGTGACTGTGCCCAAAAATCCTAAAAATGGGGCAACTGTGGTGAGTCCTGCCAGAAGGGCCATTCCCCGGTCCAAAAAGGCAAGTTCAATCGCCGCAGCGCGTGTCGCCACCTCTTCCATGGCGTCCTTCCCTTTGTCTGCCTTCTCCAAAATGACCTTTAATATCTTTGCCACCGGAGAAGGAGTCTGGTCACAGAGTGCTATCCCGGCATCAATTCCCTGGCCATCAACAGTGGAGATAAGATTCTCCAGGAAGGTCTTGGGATTTAACCTTATCTTTATAAGGAGCGTAAAAAGGCGCTCAAGCACAATACCCAGTCCCAAGACAATACAGACCAAAAGCAACCACATCACTCCGCCACCAAGCATAAATTCCCTAACCATAGGATTTACCTCCTTTTATTAAAACAAGCAATTATAATTAAATTTTTCCCAATGTCAAGCACCGAGAAACAGGGGTTAAAGGTTTTTCCCCTTTTTCTCATTAAAATTATTTAGAACTTGCAGTGTAGTATAAAACCCCACCAATTAAAGGGAATAGACCAGCACCGAGCAGAAGGAAACTTTCCAGTCTTGAGAGATTCAGGGAGCCGATTATCAAATCAAACAAATCACCAGGACCCGCGGTTCCTAAAAGGGGAAAATAGAAGAGTATCCGATAGATATGCAAGCCTGCCATTAGAATGAGAAAAATCCCCCCGATTACGGGAAAGACCCAGATTCCCCGGCCCTGAATCAAAGCCAAAAGTCTCTTAATAATCATCCCATAAATGAATAAAGAGATGATTGCCAGAAGGATTGCAACTATGAAGATAATCTCGGCAAAGATGTCAGCCCTCATAAGACCCCCTATTTTCCTCTTGTGACTCCATAAAACCTTAAATTCGCAATCAGAGAGAGAATACCGGAGAGAAAGAAAAGCCCATAGGCAAGGTAATTTATACCTCCTTTTGGCAGCATCATCTTGCCCCCGATTCCGCAGAATATTAACTGTATAATAGCAAAGAATAAAATTCCGGTGGGGGCAATTATCATAAACTGCCAGTTGGTCTTTTCACCAAGAACAATCTCGTATCTGCGGGCAATAATCCCCAGAAAGATAAAGGCAAGCCAGAGCAATATTCCTCCAAGAACTAAAAGATAGTTGGGGATAATTGCCAGACTTTGATATTGAGAGGGTTCAATCCCAAATGGTGCAGAAAATATAATCAATTCCATAAAACCTCCTATTTCTTAAATCTGAATCTCAAAATCAATTCCGCTTAAAACAATTTTTGTTTTGAACATCGGATTTTTCATTTTAGTTTTCCCAATAACTTATTTGTCATCTCCTTTCCCTTTGTCGGTCCAATAATCATCCCTGCGGCCTTACCTAAGGCAAATATCAAGCGCCGGGCATCATCCTCATAGATTTGAGATAGATTTATTCTCTGGGTTTTTAATTGATTTTGATAAACCCTTTCTGCAAAGTCGCCAAGGTAATCCTTTAAAATTCCCTTAAATTCCTCAAGAATTGCCGGGGATAATGGAACTTTTGGCTTTTCTGATGGTTTTTCTGCAACCTCCTTTTCTTCCTTAATCTGTTTTATCAGATTCCAAAGGTCATCAAGAACCTGCCCTTCCCTTTTTTCAAAAATTGCCCCGGTAATATCTTCATCGCCAACCTCTATGAGTAGTCCCTTCTTTTTACCCACTATCTCAATCCTTTCAATCTTTACCCCGCCAACCGCATTGATGGTTTCAAAGATAACAGTTCCGGCCTGGGAAATCTTTGATTTCAATGGTAATCCCTTTTGCGTTGTAAATGTTTCGCCATCTTTCAATACAGAAAATGGCAAATCCAATCCCTTCTCTTCAAACCTGTTTAAAACTTCTTCTTTCATATATCACCAACCCCTGATCTTCTGATATCCCGATATCCCCCCTACCCCTGTTTCATCTTTTCAATCACAGTCTGAACCTTCACCCTGGCCTGGGAAGAACCGAATTCCTCAACCGCCTTTTTTACCAAAAAGTCAATTATTGTGCGCAAGATTTGCACAAATTCCTCTTCCTTTTCTGCTGGCGGTTGCTCTTTAAAAGTTAGTTTTTCATCAATTACTCCAACCATTGGTAAGAGGTCACCGGCAAGGATTCCAAGCCCCTGATTCAGAATATCAAGCCAGTGATTTTTATTTCCTTCAGCACCAAATTCTCCAATTAAAAGATTTATTTGCTGAAGTTTTGAACCGATACTTCTGGGTAATTCAATTACTGGTTTTGGTTTGACCTCTTCAATTACTGGTTTTGCCCCAACTTCAATCCGGGGTGTAATCGCGGTCTTTATCTTTTCCATAAATGCCCTGGGATCCTGTTCCCTCTCAAGTTCAATTCCGAGATATTTATTTTCATATTGGAAAATGACCAGTCTATGTCCCCCATAACAGAGTGAAAGATAATCAATCTCACCGAGGTCAAGGGAATTTCCAATAACTTCACCTGCTGAGGAAAAGAATGCAGAAAGGTCACCCAGCGGAGATGTTGAAGAACCCTTCACCTCTTCAATTGATCCATCCTGGGCATTCACCACGGCATAGCCAATTATTCCTGGAATTTTATCTAATATCTCCATTTCCTTTATTCCCTTTCTTTACTCCTTTTCACTCCTTCTACTCCTCTTTCAAACTTCCAACTTCCATACCCACTTCTACAACTAACCTCCAACATCTAAAAATTCAAAAGGGTTATAAAGGGTTATCAGGGGTGATAAAGGGTAATTAAGGGTTTCCTTACCTTTGCACTTCTTTTCCGTTTCACGGTTCATGTTACACGTTTCACGATATTCCCCCCTCTTTACCCTTATTTACCCTTCTTCCCCCCTCTTTACCCTTATTTACCCTTCTTCTCCCCTCTTTACCCTTATTTACCCTTCTTCTCCCCTCTTTACCCATTCTTGTGCCTTTTAGCCTTCTTTAGCCTTTTTGAGCCTTTTTATTTTTCCGTTACACGTTTCACGACTCCCCCTATTCACCCTTCTTTACCCCTTCTTGTAACTCCTCAAACTTCTTTTTGAAAAGGAGTTTACCATAGAGTTGTGGACCTTCTCTGCTTATAAACTCATTAAATCTTTCAATGAACTGGGCAATCTGCTCTTTGCTCAGGATGTGGTTATATCCGATCTCCATATTCTCTTCGTCAATTTTCAGGGCGCTAAACAAATCCTTATGCAAGGGTTCCAATTCAGTCCATCTCTTGAGCCAATTGAGACTGTGTTTGCCAAAAATTTTAAAAACATTCTTTAAATAGTTCGCAAGACCGGACATAATCCTTTCCGCCTCTTTCGGGTCATAGATTAAACCCTGCTCTTTTAACCAGATGATTGTCTTTATCGTCTCATACCCGCCGAGTTTTGATTGGACAATGATTTCATTTAAAGTCCTCTTGCCATCAACCAGAGCCAGAATCTGCCAGTCAGTTCGGCGCAGGGCAACTGCGGATTCTAATTCTTTGGTGGATTTGGCAAGGATGGCATCACGGGGGGGAAGTTTTTCCTTTATTTCGTTGAATTCCAATCTCCTCTTCTCAATGGTCTCCGACAACCTGCCCACCTCTTCGGTGATTGTCTGCTCAGGCGCAAAAATATTCGGCTCAAAAATTCCCCTTTCAAGTTCCGCAAATGAGAGATTGAGCAATGCCTCCATACCTTTCTCCATTCCATCTGTGGCATGAACAACAATTCCATCTTTTATATATATCTCCCCCTTCACCTCGCCAACAACTCTAATTATTCCAGTCTTTTTCAACTGTCCCAAAATTTGTAGCATATCGCTGAGGCTGAATTCCTTAAGATTTATCTCAAGACCAATCATTTTAACCCAATTATATCACACCCAGCCAGTGATGAAGCAGAAAGTAAATCCGACCGATAAACAGTGATACCCTTGCCATTATTGTATATCCGAAAGAAGCACCAAAGGATACCATCATAAACCATATCCCAATCTTTGCCCCAATGCCCAGAACTCCCTTATGTTCCTTAGAAAAATAGAAGTAGATAAGGGTAAAGACCACGCCAAGAATAATCAAAAGGTTAGAAAATCCCTTAAACAGAGAAACACCGCTAAGGGGCAGAAAAGTTGCCTGCAACTGGGGGAAGATGTCACCCTGGACAAATTGGGTGATTGAAACCGCCATTGCCACGCCCATTGTAAATGTAAGTGGAATACGGATCATCCAGGAAATCTTTGGAATGAGCGGGGCAAACATCAAAACTCCGATAAAAATCGGAAAGATGTTATACCACTGACCTCTGGTCAATAGTGGCTCAAATAGATTGGGCCAGGCAAAATCATACCAGAGCACAACTGCCCAGTATCCGGCCGAAACTCCAACAAAGATATTTTCGGCAATCTTATAAAAGGCATTGTCTTTGTATAAAAATGAATATATTGCGAGGGTCAAAAGTGCGGCAACCCATATTCCGATGGTATTTATCACCCTCTTCTCCTTTGATAAACCAATATCACATTACCCAGTGCGATAAATCCAACGAGCAAGAGATGCACGATAGACTGAGAATCCATACCCCTTAGCCCCCTTCCCTTTTTATCAACCAGTGTTTCATATTCTGCCGCACCCTTCAAACCACCCAGTAGTCCGGTCAATTGACCTGAACTCAAATATGGATACATCTGGGGTGCCATAATTGCTGTGGTTGCCCCGCAGATTGGCACACCGTATCGGGCATGAAAATAGGTTATCCAGTGTAAAATACCGGGGTCACCAGCGGAGAAGGTTATAACCAGGGAAATATCCCTTGCCGATTTCACTCCCCCGCCTAATGGCAATGAATCTATGGGAATCCCCTGATAGTCCACCTTTATCACATCGCCAAAATTTCTTCCCAGACTCAGCAGCATTACCTGACCACCAGGGCGATAACCCACATTTATATAATCCTTGCCGTATTTTTTATTATAACTCTGGGCAATCTTATTCAATGCCATATTCCCGAGTTCACTACCTGCGGGCCAGAGACCCATCATATAAATTCTTAAGTTTTTTCTGAAACAGTGTTCAATAATCGCCTCAGTCGCCGGATATAATTCAGCCTCACTCCCCGGGTCGTAGTCAGTTGATATGAGGACAACCGAACCCTCAGGTAGAGATTCTATTTTATCATAGACATTCTTTACCGGTCCTGTAATATCTACAGGAAGATTCAGAGGCACAAGCATTGGAATGACTACTGCAAGGGCAACGAGCAGGAAGATTATCCTTCGGTCCAGATGGGATAAATAATCAAAAACTCTCATAATTTTCCAATTTCGGATTTTTTCCTCACCGTTCTCCTCCCATATAACTCCTTTCAATACCGAGGAGAACACGCAATGCCATTGAAATCAATCCCAGGTCAATTCCAAATAGAATTCCTCTTTTTGCCGCAGTATTGGGAACCTGCATTATCCACTCCACCAGGTCCGGGAATTTATGCCATATCAAATAGCCAATAGGGATCCGGCCAATCATCACAATTACCGCCGCAATTAAAAGCAATGTCGCCTCGGGTGTCTTTGCCCGAAATGCCCGAAAAGATGCGGAGGCAACAAAAAAGGCAAGAAGCGAAAACATTGTCGCACCAAGGGGAACCTGAAAATTTTCAAATAAGTATAAAAATACCTTTGAATCTCTACCACCAATAAAACCTGCACCCAGCATTACCCCGAGGAAGGTAAGAAGAATTATGCTATATTGCCAGTCCCTTAACTTCCGTTGAATCTTGTCCACATTTATTTTAATGAGATTGAATATCCCGATAAAGACAAAAAATGCCATTACCCCCAGATACCAGTTCTGAAGGGTCTGGGAACTTGTCTGGGAAAATCTTGCCGGGATAAAGAAGGTAGCCAGCATATAAAATCCACAGCAAAAGACAATTATCAAAGGAAGAATCGTCTTCATTCTATGTTAAAGAGATTGATAAAAAAATGCCAGTTGAAAATCTGACTCAAGACACCGATAACTATCACACTGATGAATAATAGTTTTCCTAAATCCTGTCCCTTAAGAGAACCCAATTGAACCGGCTCCTGTGAAAGATAGGCACTTGCCGCATAGAGTTCTTCACCAAGTAAAGTAAAATCACAGGCTGCAACAAAGAATGGCAGTTGGTCGGGCATTGCGGTTCCGGCAATTTGAATTGCCCCTGTTGAATGACCGGTTTCGGCAAGAATTAAGGACTCCGCATAGAATGTTCCAAGATAAAAATTGGTTGCGGGTCTTTCTCGTAACATAATCCCATCAACTGCTGAGACATAGGCAAACTGGTCATCAGTGATGTATCTGATATTATCGGGATTATACCAGTCAGGACGACCGACCCTGGTTGCCGACTCTTTCACAATCTGCTGAGCCATAGTCATCGCCATTGACTTACTGGTTGGCACATAGAGGCTTGTCCCATATTCGGCGGTCTTCTCGGCGACCCTTGACAATATACTCATTGAGGCAATAGTCTGCGGGTCATCAATATCCATAATCCCGGGGACATAAAGCACCGGCTTTCCCATCTCGGTCGCCCGGCCAATTGCCTCTTCTATTGCCTTAAGTGCCGGAATTTTACGAACAAAAAGTTTTTCACCACTCTTTGCCCGGGTAATGTATAAAATTATTATCGCAAAGAGAACAATGATACAAACAAGAACAGGCAGACGGGCAAGGTTAAAATATTGAACCTCGGGCCTGACCGGACCGGCAACCTGAGAATTTGTGACAAATGAGTCATTTCTTCCGACTATTTTATAAAAGTAGTTTTTTCCCAATTTTACATCCGAATCTATAAAAATTGTCTCTCCCGCACCGGCCTCGTAAACCTTTTCAAAATCACCATCCGGTTCTGTGCTTCTTAAAATCTCAAAGATTCTGTAGCCGGGTCCGGCATTCCATTCAACTGTGATACTTGAACCATCATCATTAGGAGTATCACAAACCCTCAGTTCAATCTGCCCGACAATCATCAATAATAAAAACATCAAATTATTCTATTCAATTTTCAGTCAATGTCAAGGGTAAATGATGAGGTTCATCATCTTTCCTTTCAAGTTTGCAATAATCTATTGCCGAACTTCCCTTTTTTGAATATAATCACCCAGAGTATAAGGTCCCCGAACCCATTGTTATAGTAAGCGGGAAGTTTTTCCCAAAAAATGGAGTAGCGAAACTTGTTTCGCACCAAAAACGCCGACCAGGGTCTCCTGCTCCAAAAAACTTAAGAAAAGTAATTGGAAAGTTTTTCCCAGAAAATGGCATAGATTTCCCCCATAGGCCATTTTTCTGAATGCTTCACGGCAGGCGACCTCCTTTAAACGACCATTGACTTGGCGCCAATTTAATTCTTCACAGATCACCTGAGAAATCTTACTCCACCCTTTTGTTCCATATATCTGGAATTATAGGAATTTGAAAAATTCCTATACTTAATAATGAAATTTTTCATTATAGAAAAAAAAGGACAAGATACATCAGGGGTAAGCGTTATGCAAAAGATAGTTGCACAACCTATGGCAACCCTCACCTTTATCCTCTCCCTTTCCAAGGGAGAGGGTTAGGGTGAGGGATGGGGGTTTCAGGGGTTCTCCCCTGATGTATCTTGTAGGATATGCTCTTAATGAAGGCAAAAATTTATTAAGAGAAATTATTTTACAAAACTATAAAACACGGGTTTTAGGGTATATATAAATGTTTCAGGCTGT
>Ga0078972_1008012_pt1 | contig 22689 bp, 17 predicted proteins | sample YelNatPaOPGAMG01_FD_67568 | JGI IMG/M metagenome (GOLD analysis project Ga0078972, IMG submission 67568) | Hot spring thermophilic microbial communities from Obsidian Pool, Yellowstone National Park, USA - OP-RAMG-01 (SPADES assembly) (version 2) | ecosystem: Environmental > Aquatic > Thermal...
AAAAAGTATGATTATAATTTTAAAAAATGAATAAAAAAGAAAAAATTTATTTTATTTTGATTCTTATTATTGGATGTTTTTTACGAATCCTAAATCTTGGTAAGCATTCATTCTGGTGTGACGAATTTCTTGCTATTTCACTTGGACAACACTCTATTAAGTGGATTATTGATTACATAACCTATAATGATGCCCATCCACCATTATTTTATATTCTTGTTCATTTCTGGTTAAAATTTGGGAAAAATGAATTTTTTCTAAGAATTTTGCCTTTATTTTTTGGTATTCTATGTATCCCATCTTCATATTTAATTGGAAGAAAAATAAAAAATATAAAAACCTCTCTATTATTTTGTCTATTCGTCGCTTTAAGTCCCCCTTTAATCTTATGGTCTCAAATTGTCAAATCATATACACTTTTTACATTTTTAACAATAATTTCATTTGCTTCATTTATTTCCTATATGAATTCAAGAGAAAAAAAATGGTCTATTATTTTAACAATTTCAAATGTTTTAATACTATATACTCATAATTTCGGCTTTATTGTTATATTCATCCAGGTTCTTACTCTTTTAATTCTTAAAAAACTCTATATTAAATCTTTTCTTCCATTTTTAATTACCTTTTTTATTTATATACCCTGGCTTTTTAAAATTCCATATCAATTAACATTTACTCTTGGCGTTAGAAGACCTCTCCCTATAATCTTAAGATTTCCTTATACACTTTTTTATTTTTTCTTTGGAGAGACTATAAATCCATTCAATTTTAAAGTTCTTATTCCATTATTTTTAATTTGGATATGTTTATTTATAATTAGTGTAAAAAATCTCTTCCTGCTAAAAAAAGAAACAAAAATTTTATTAATAATCTCTCTTTTTTTTCCTTTAATTTTTGTAGTTTTCCCTTCAACTGTCCCCCAAAATTTAATACCATTTTCTATATTCTGGTTGCTATTATTCTCCATCGGACTTGAAAAATTAAATTGCAGAAATATTTTAAATTATCTTGCCTTTTTATCTCTAACTCCTTCACTTTTTTTCTATTATTCTGACAACATTAACAATTACCAGGATACAAGCAAATTAATTCCCTTCAGAGAGATATACAAGGAAATAGAAAATCTGGAAGAAGACGGAGATTTAATATTAACAACAGAAAAAATTGATAAGGATATAATTTCTCCTATTCAATGGTATTATAAAGGGAAAAATGAAATAATAGGGATAAATAATCTTGAAGTTCTGAAAAAAATAAATAAAAAGTTAGAGAAATCTGAAAGGTTTTTCATTATTCTTGATTTTGTGAATAGCCCTTTAATTTCAGAAAAATTAAGAGAATTTTTTGAAGAAAATTATAATAAAATTTACGAAAAGAAGTATATTTATAATGAAAAACTTTTGAGCAAACTCAAAGGGAAGAAAGAGTTTTATTATCTTGTAGAGGTTTATCTTTTTAAAAAGTTTTAATTTTACTCAATAAAAGTTATAATATTACAATAAAAAAAAGGAGCAAAATGGAAAAATATAAAGTAAGCATTGATTACTTAAAAGCAAAAGTTCCATTTGAGGATTTAAATTTTAGTACTACTGAAGAAGTTCCTCCTCTTGAAGGAATTATTGGACAGGAAAGAGCAAAAAGAGCACTGGAATTTGGTTTGAAAATAAAAAGTAAGGGATATAATATTTTTGTCTCTGGAATTACAGGAAGCGGAAGAACTACATCTGTTGAACAAGCAGTTAAAGAAATTGCAGAAAAAGGGAAAACCCCTGATGACTGGTGTTATGTTTATAATTTTGCAAATCCTGACACTCCAAGCGCTTTAAAATTCCCTCATGGGAAAGCTATTGAATTTAAAAGAGATATGGAAATGCTTGTTAATGATTTAAAAATTGAACTTCCTAAAACATTTGAAAGCAAAATTTATGAAGAACATAGAAATCAAATAATAAAAGAATTTCAGAATAAGAAAAATGAATTATTTGAAAAGATTGAAGAAGATGCAAAACAGGCAAATTTTGCAATAAAACATACCCCTGGAGGAGGGATAATATTTGTACCCTTAATTGAAGGGCAGCAGTTAAAAGAAGAAGAAATTGAAAAATTAACAGAAGAAGCAAAGAACGAAATTAGGAAAAAACAGGAACTTTTATATGAGGAACTGGAAGAAATTTTAAGAAAAATAAGAGAACTGGAAAAAGAAGCAAAGGAAAAATTAAGTAAACTTGAAAGAGAAACTGCAGAATTTACCATTTCTCCAAAAATTGAGGAATTAAAAGAAAAATATAAGGATTATCCAGAAGTCTGTAAATATCTTGACGATGTTTTTAAGGATATGATTGAAAATGTTGATGATTTTAAAGAGAAAAGGGAAATAGAGATATTACCTGGGATAAAATTACCTGATAGAGAATCCTCACTATATAGATATACTGTAAATGTTTTAATAGATAATTCAAAAACAAAGGGAGCTCCTGTTGTTAAAGAAACAAATCCTACTGCTTACAATCTCTGTGGAAGGATTGAATATAGACCACAATTTGGTGCTATGGTTACTGATTTCACTATGATTAAACCAGGGGCATTACATAAAGCAAATGGTGGCTATTTAATCTTACAGGTACTTGATGTTTTAAAAAATTATTTTGCATGGGAAACATTAAAAAGGGCCTTAAAGAATAATGAAATAATTATTGAAGACCTGAATGAACAATTTAGATTAATAAATACTCCCTCATTAAGACCAACCCCAATTCCACTTGATGTAAAGGTTATACTTATTGGGCATCCCATATTTTATTATCTTTTATATGCTTATGATGAGGATTTCAGAAAACTTTTTAAAGTTAGAGCAGATTTCAGTACACTTATGAATAAGGATAAAGAAGGAATTAAAAGTTATGTTTCCTTTATAAGTAAAATTTGCAGGGAAGAAAATTTGAAACATTTTGATAGGTTTGCAGTTGCGAAAGTCATAGAATATGGCTCAAGGATAGTTGAAGATAGAGATAAATTAACTACAAGATTTATTGAAATTGCTGATATTGTGAGAGAAGCAAATTTCTGGGCTGAAATTGATAATTCTCCCTTTGTTCAGGAAAAACATGTTAAAAAAGCCCTTGAAGAAAAAGTTTATAGGTCAAATTTAATAGAAAAAAGAATTGAGGAATTGATAAAAGAAGGAGTAATTATTGTTGATACTGAGGGAGAAAAAGTTGGTGAAATTAATGGACTTTCATATATATCTTTAGGTGATTATAGTTTTGGTAAACCAACAAAAATAACATGTAATGTTTATGTTGGAAGAAGTGGTGTAATAAATATTGATAGAGAAGTTAAACTTGCCGGTAGAATTCATAATAAGGGATTTTTAATTTTAAATAATTATATAAATGAAAAATATGGACAAGAAGGGATAATTGCTTTTTCTGCAAGTATATGCTTTGAACAATTATATGAAGAAATTGAAGGAGATAGTGCCTCCTCAACTGAAATATATGTTTTACTTTCTGCACTCTCAAATGTTCCAATAAAACAGGGAATAGCAGTAACAGGTTCTGTAAATCAAAAAGGGGAAATACAACCAGTTGGTGGAATAAATGAAAAAATTGAGGGCTTTTATTATACATGCAAAACAAAGAAATTAACAGGCGAACAGGGAGTTATAATACCTGAGAGAAATTTAAAACATCTTGTGTTAAATGACGAGGTTATTGAAGCAGTTGAAAAAGGTCTATTTCATATATGGGCAGTAAAAACAATTGACCAGGGAATTGAAATTTTAACAGGGATACCAGCAGGAGAAAAAAGAGCAGACGGAACATATCCAGAAGGAACAATCAATTACCTTGTAACAAAAAGAATTAAAGAATTGACAGAAAAATATTTAAAAAGTTTAAAAGTAAAAGCAAAGAAAAATCAAAAAAATAAGGAGGTAGAAAAATGAAATTCTTTATTGCTCAAACAACTCCGCCACCTGCTTCTCCTGTGAGCGCTTTACTTCCACTTATATTAATATTTTTTGTATTTTATTTTCTTTTGATTTTACCTCAACAGAAGAAACAGAAACTGCATAAAAAAATGCTTGATGAATTAAAAGAAGGTGATAAGGTAATAACAGTTGGTGGACTGGTAGGAGAGGTAGAAAAAATAAAAGATGAGATAGTGACATTAAAATTTAAAGAAAATACAAAAATAGAAATTTTAAAAAATGCAATTTCACAGGTGATTGGTAAGCAAAAAGAATGAAAAGGATTGGATATTTTGATGTTTTAAATGGTTGCTCCGGAGATATGATTGTGGGATGTTTAATTGATGCTGGTCTTGATTTTAAAGAACTAAAAAGAGAACTTGAAAAATTACCTGTCAAAGAATATGAAATTGAAGTTAAAAAAGAAAAAAGGGAGACCGCTTGGCATCATTATATTGAGGGGACAAGATTTATTGTAAAACCTTATAAGTGGAATGATTCAACTCCTTATAAAAAAATAATAGAAATAATTGAAAAAAGTTCGTTTGAAAAAGATATAATTGAGAAAATAAAAAAAATATTTGATATCCTTGCTGATGCAGAAACAACTGTTCATAAAGAGAAGAAAGAAGATGTTCATTTTCATCAAATAGGACAAATAGATGCAATTATTGAAATAGTAAGTGCTATTGTTGGCCTTGAATTACTTAAAATTGAAAAAGTATTTGCAAGTCCTGTTGGTATATCAGATATAGCTCCTGCTACAAGCGAAATTTTAAAAGGTATTCCATTAGTTCTAAAAAATCTACCATTTGAAATTACAACTCCAACAGGTGCTGCTATTTTAAAAGGTATTGCTAATTTTTCTCCCTTAAATTCAGATTTTTATCTTGAAAAAATTGGTTATGGAACAGGAGAAAGAAAAGAGCCAGCTCCTAATATGATTAAATTTTTAATGGGAAAAATTAAAGAAAAAAAAGAAGATTTAGTTTTTATAGAAACAAATATTGATGATATGAATCCTGTTTTATTCCCAAATTTATTTGATAAACTTTTAAAAGAAGGGTGTTTAGATGTTTCTATATTTCAGGGGATAGGAAAAAAGGGAAGACCTATATTTAAAATTGAAATTATAGCACCTGAAAATAAGTTAGAAAAAATAGGCAGAATTTTATTTCAGGAAAGTTCCACACTCGGGTTTAGATTTAGAAAAATAGAAAGAATAATACTTGAAAGAGATATAAAAGAAATTGATACAGAATTTGGCAAAGTTAGAGTTAAAATTTCGTTTATGGATGGGAAAATAGTTAATGTATTTCCTGAATATGAGGATTGTAAAAGGATTTCAGAAGAAAAAAATATTCCTTTAAAAAAAGTTTATTCAATGTTGTTAAAAAAATTAGATTTTTTTTGAAAATTATATTATAATAAAATATTTATGTTTGTAGGAACTCTAAAATTTGAAGTTATTATTCCAGGAAGTAAAAGTTTAAAGGATAAAAGAAGAGTAATTCAATCATTGCAGAATAAAATAAAAGCAAAATTTAATGTTTCTATCGCTGAAATAGACCACCAGGATAAATGGCAGAGGTCTATTATTGGTTTATGTTTTGTAAATAGCGGCCAAAAAGAGATAGAAAATATATCTCAAAAAATAAGAGAAATTTTTATTGAAAATGGAGATATTCTAATTTTGAATGAATTGAGTGAAATTTTTTATATAGGAGAAAAATGAAAGAAATAGAAACAAAATATAACCCAAAAGAAGTTGAAGAAAAACTTTATAAGATATGGGAAGAAAAGGGATATTTTTATGTTAAAACAGATTTATGTAAAAAGAAATATGTAATTGTGATACCACCTCCGAATGTTACAGGTTTTCTCCACATGGGTCATGCTTTAAATAATACAATCCAGGATATTTTAATAAGGTGGAAAAGGATGGAGGGATATAATTCCTTATGGGTACCAGGGACAGACCATGCAGGGATTGCAACCCAAAATGTAGTGGAGAAAGAATTATTAAAAAAAGGGATAACAAGAAAACAACTTGGTAGAGAAAAATTTATAGAAGAGGTTTGGAAATGGAAAGAAAAGTATGGTTCAAGAATCATTTATCAATTAAAAAAACTGGGTGCTTCATGTGACTGGACGAGGACAAAATTTACAATGGATGAAACACTTTCTGAAGCAGTCAAAGAATGTTTTATAAGATTGTATAAAAAGGGTTTGATTTATAAAGGGAAAAAAATTATAAACTGGTGCCCGAGATGTGAAACTGCTTTATCTGATGATGAAGTTGAATATAAGGATGAAAATAGTTTTCTCTATTACATAAAATACCCTTTACAGGATGGTGGATTTATTGAAGTTGCAACTACAAGACCTGAAACAATGCTCGGTGATACTGCTGTTGCTGTAAATCCAATTGATTTAAGATATAAAAGTTTAATAGGGAAAAATGTTAGATTACCTTTTGTTGAAAGAATTATACCTGTAATTGGAGAAGAAAAGGTTGAAATTGAATTTGGAACTGGTGCTGTAAAAGTAACTCCTGCACATGACCCTAATGATTTTGAAATTGCACAGAAACATAATCTTGAATTTGTTGTAATAATGAATGGCGAAGGAATTATGAATGAAAATGCGGGTAAATTTAAAGGTCTGAATAGATTTGAATGTAGAAATAAAATTGTTGAAGAATTGAAAAAACTTGGACTTTTATCAAAAATTGAAAATTATACAAATAGAGTTGGTCATTGTTATAGATGCGATACAATAATAGAACCTTATCTTTCAACACAATGGTTTGTAAAAATGAAAGTTCTTGCTGAGCCTGCAATTGAGGTTGCTGAAAAAGGGAAATTAAAATTTTATCCAGGAAGATGGAAAAAAGTATATCTTAATTGGCTTTATAATGTAAAGGACTGGTGTATAAGCAGGCAGATATGGTGGGGACATAGAATTCCTGTATGGTATTGTAAAAATGAAAATTGCCCACCTATAGTTGAAAAAAGAAAACCGGAAAAGTGTCCAAATTGTGGAAATTATGAAATTTATCAGGATGAAGATGTTCTTGATACATGGTTTTCTTCATGGCTATGGCCATTCTCTGTTTTTGGCTGGCCTGAAAAAACCAAAGACATTGAAATATTCTATCCAACTGATACTCTTGTTACTGCTTCTGAAATATTATTTTTCTGGGTTGCAAGAATGGTTATGGCAGGGCTTGAGTTTATGGGAGAAATACCTTTTGAAAATGTTTATATTCATGGAACGGTTAGGGATAGCACTGGAAAGAAAATGAGTAAATCTCTTGGAAATGCTATAGACCCTGTAGAAATAATTGAAAAATATGGTGCTGATAGTTTAAGATTTAGTTTAATTTCCCTCACTGCTTTTGGTCAAGATGTTTTTCTTTCCCCTGATTTCCATATAAAAGGAAGGAATTTTACAAATAAATTATGGAATGCTTCAAGATATATAATAAATAAATGTGAAGAGTTAAATATAGAAAAGGTAAAACCTCTACAGAATATAGAAAATTCAAATTTTACTGAGAAATGGATAATATCAGTTACTGACGAAATAATTAAAAAAACTACCAGTTCCCTTGAAAGATTTTATTTTAATGAAGCGCTTAATAACCTATATGATTTCTTCTGGCATGAATTTTGTGATTGGTATATAGAAATTTCAAAAGTTTATGAAGAAAAAGAATATATTGAAAATTTTGTTATACCTGTGCTTTTTGAGGTTTTAATTATCTCTTTAAAATTATTGCATCCTTTCATACCATTTATAACTGAACAAATATGGCAGAATTTAAAAAATTATATTGAACTGGAAAGTGAAAGTATAGTGATAAGTAAATGGCCAACTCCCAAAAATTATTCATATAGAGAAAGTATAGAAAAGTTTGAAAAGATTAAGGAAATTGTAATAAATATAAGGGATATGAAATCAAAATTTAAAATATCAATTGAAAAAAAATTAGAAATCTTTTATGAAGGAGAACTTGATGAAATTGAAAAAAACATAGTTAAAAAACTGGCTGGAGTAAGTGAAATAAAAAAATTTGAAAAAGAAAAAATTTATGAAAAAGATTTCTTTGTAAGACATTTATCTTTTGGTGGACTTGGAATATCATTTAAGGGTATAATAAATATTTCAGAAGAAAAGAAAAAAAGAGAAAAGGAATTGGTAAAATTAAAAGGAATACTTGAACAAATAGAAAAAAGATTAAAAAATGAGGAATTTTTAATGAAAGCGCCAAAAGAAGTAATTGAAAAGGAAAAAAATAAAAAAGAAGAAATTGAAGAAAAAATAAAGAATCTGGAAAAGGATTTAAATTTTATTGAAAAAAAGGAGTGAAAATGTATGCATTTGTTGAAATAGGAGGGAAACAGATAAAAGTAAAAGAGGGCTTAAAGTTTGAAGTATTCAGAATTAAAGACAAAAAAATAGGAGATGAAATTGAATTGAAACCAGTTTGTGTTATTGATGGAGAAAAAGTAATTACAGAAAAAGATAAACTTGAAAATATAAGTGTAGTTTGTGAAATTATTGAAGAAAAAAAAGGTAAAAAATTATATGTATTCAGAAAAACAGCCAAAACAGGTTTTAAAAAGGGTAGGGGACATAGAGATAGATTGACTGTTTTAAAAGTAAAAAGTATAGTTAGAAAGTGAAAAGATTAATAGAAAATATACCTGAAAATTTTATTGGTAAAAAGGGAATAGTAGGAGTAATTAAAGACAAACCATTATTTGAAATTGAAGAAGAAAATGAGGAATTAATATCTTTATCAAGAACTCTTGGAATTAAAGTAATAAAAACATTCTATATAAATTTGCATCAGATTCATCCCGCTACTTATATAGGGAAAGGGAAATTATTTGAAATTAAAAATTTTATCAAAGAAAATAATGTCTCATTTTTCATTTTCGGGAAAGAACTTTCTCCTGTTCAGCAGAGAAATATAGAAGAAATTCTTGAAATAAAAGTTATTGATAGAACTGAATTAATACTTTATATATTTTCCGAACATGCAAAATCAAAGGAAGGTAAAATTCAGGTTGAACTCGCACAATTAACCTATACACTCCCAAGATTAACAGGACATGGTATTTATCTTTCAAGACTTGGTGGGGGTCTCGGAACAAGAGGACCTGGAGAAATGAAACTTGAAGTATATAGAAGGAGAATAAAAGAAAGAATCCATATTTTAAAGGAAAAAATAAAAGATATTGAAAAACACAGGGAAATCATAAGAAAATCAAAAGAAATTTATCCATCTGCTTCACTTTTAGGATATACAAATGTTGGAAAAAGCAGTTTATTAAATGCACTTAGTTCTTCAAATTTATATGTAGCAGATAAACTTTTTGCAACACTTGACCCTTCAACAAGAGGCGTCTATCTTGGTGAAAATAAAATCTGTCTTGTCACTGATACTGTTGGACTTTTAAAGGATATACCACATCATTTAATTGAAGCATTTAAGTCAACACTTGAAGAAGTAAAATATTCTGATATTATTATTTGTGTTTATGATATTACAAAACCAATAGCAAAACAGAAAAATGTAATAGATGAGGTTATTAAAGTTTTACAGATAGAAGGAAAACCTAAAATAGATGTGTTTAATAAAATAGATATTATACCAAAAGAAGAACTTGAAATAATGAAAAATCAGTTTACCGAAGCCATATTTGTATCAGCAAAAGCAAAAGAAGGAATAGATGAACTTAAAAATAGTTTAAAGGAAGTCCTATATGGAACTAAAATTACCAGATTATGATAGAACTCAAATAGAAAAAATTGTTGATATTTTAAAAGGTAAAAATTTTTTTTTAATAAGTTCTCATATAAATATTGATGGTGACGGAATAGGAAGTGAAATTGCACTTTATATTTCTCTTAAAAAATTGAATAAAAAGGTTGAAATAATAAATCAGGATAAATTACCTGCTTTATTTAAATTTCTTCCATATTCAAAAAAAATAACCGTTTTTAATGAAAAAGGAAAATATCAGGATTTTGAAGTTGCAATAGTTGTTGATTGTGGAAATCTTGAGAGGGCTGGTAAAATAAAAAAAATTATTGAAAAAGTCCCATTTGTTATAAATGTTGACCACCACATTACAAATTCTGAATTTGGAAATATTAACTGGATAAATCCTTCTTTTTCTTCTTCTGGTGAAATGATATACTTTATCTGTGAAGAACTTACAAAAATTGATAAAAAACAGGCAATCTGTCTTTATACATCTATAATTTATGACACATGTTGCTTTGTTCACCATTTAAGTAAATATACAATGGACATAGCAAAGTTTTTGATAAATAAAAATATAAATCCAGAAAAAATTGCTCAAAAAATATTTTTTGAAAAATCAATTAAATCAGTAAATTTATTTAAACTATCTCTTGAAACATTAAAATTCAGTAAAAATAAAAAAGTTTGTTTTATGAAGGTAAAAAAAGAATTTTTCAAAAAGACAAAAACAAAAGAGGAAGATACAGAAGGGTTTGTTGAATATCTTATTTCTATCAAAGGAATTGAAGTTGGAGTTTTATTTAAAGAAAGAGAAAATGGTGTTAAAGTAAGTTTAAGAAGTAAAGGGAAAATAGATGTTGAGAGTATTGCTAAAAAATTTGGAGGAGGAGGGCATAGAGAGGCAGCTGGCTGTTTTTTTGAAAATAAAAATATTGAAGAAGTAGAAGATATAATTGAAAGCGAGTTAAAATGGATGGGTTATTAAATATATATAAACCAAAAGGAATAACCTCTTACGATGTAATCAGAATAATAAAAAAACAGTTTAAATTGAAGGAAAAAATCGGTCATGGAGGGACTCTTGACCCAATAGGTGAAGGGGTTTTAATTGTTTGCCTGGGAAATATGACAAAATTCACAAGCAGATTTATAAATTTTGATAAAGAATATATAGGAGAAGTTCTGCTTGGAGTAAAAACAGATACAGATGATATTGAAGGAAGAATTATAGAAGAAAAGAAAGTTGAAAATATAAATGAAGAAGAAATAATTAAAGTGATTAAAAGTTTTGAAGGAGAAAGAGACCAGATACCACCAATGGTTTCTGCCATTAAATACAGGGGAAAACCTTTATACAAATATTACAGAAAAGGAATTATAATAAAACCGCCTCCAAGGAAAGTATTTATAAAGAAAATAGAAGTTTTGAAAATAAATCTTCCTTATATAGAATTTAAAGTTTTATGTTCAAAAGGAACTTATATAAGAGCATTATGCAGGGATATCGGCGATAAACTTGGGTGTGGTGGAACTCAAAGTAAACTTATAAGAACAAAAGTTGGACCTTTTAAAATTGAAAATAGTGTTAAAATTGAGGATTTGATAAAAAATGGAATAGAAAAACATTTGATTTATCCGAGTGAACTTGTAAAAATTCTTAATACAAATTAATTATGGAAAAAAATTTAAAAATAAGTGTTGCCGGAATAAGAGGAATTTACCCAAATTTTCTAACACCTGAAATTGTTTATAAATTCGGCCTTTCATATGCAAATTTTTTAAAAGAAAAAAATATTTATGTAGGAAGGGATACAAGAATTTCAGGAGAAGTTTTAAAATATTCATTAATCTCCTCACTTCTTCTTGCTGGAAAAAATGTTATTGATATAGATATTGCTCCTACACCTTTAGTTGAATATGCAGTTGAAAAAAATAAAAAGGCAGGTGGAGTTATTATTACAGCAAGTCATAATCCTTTTGAATATAATGGAATTAAATTTCTATCAAAAAAGGGAACATTTTTAAATGAAAAGGAGGGGAAAAAACTTATTGAATTATATAAAAAAGAAAAATTCTTAATCAAAAACTTCCCAGGAAAAGTTATAAGTGATTGTGAGATTAAAAATAGATATTTTGAAGAGATTTACAGAAATATTGAGATTGAGAAAATAAAGAAGTGTAATTTTAAAGTTGTTGTTGATGTCTGTCAGGGAGTTGGTGCTTTATATACAAAAGATTTTCTTATCGGTCTTGATTGTGATATTGAAATTTTGAATGAAAAACCATATGGTATTTTTTCTCATGACCCAGAGCCAAAAAGAGAGACATTAAAACAACTCTCAAAATATATAAAAGAAAAAAAAGCAGATATTGGATTTGCACAAGACCCTGATGGAGATAGATTGGCAATAGTTGATGAAAATGGTGAAATTATTGGTGAAGAGATTGTTCTTGCAATATGTGTAAAAAATATACTTGAGAAAATAAAAACACCTATTGTTGTAAATCTTTCAACCTCAATGATTATAGATTATATTGCTCAGATTTATGGAGTTAAAGTTTACAGGACAAAAATAGGGGAGGTAAATGTTATTGAAAAAATGAAAAATGTAAAATCAATAATTGGAGGGGAAGGAAATGGAGGAGTTATTTATCCTCTGGTTCATTATGGAAGGGATAGTTTTGTTGCTATGGGTTTGATTTTAGAATATATGGCAAAAAAAGAGAAAAAAATATCTGAAATTGTTTCTGAATTTCCAGTTTATTTTATGAAAAAAGAAAAGTATGAAATTGAGATTTCAAAAATAAAAAAAATCATTGAAAAAATAAAAGAAAAATATAAAAGGGAAAAGATTGATTTGACAGATGGAATAAAGATTATAAGAAAAGATGGATGGATTCATATAAGACCCTCCGGAACAGAGCCAGTTTTAAGATTGGTTGTTGAAAGTGTTGATGAAAAAATTTTAAATAAGTATATTGAAGAGTTTAAGTCATTTATATTTGAAAATGGAAATATTAAAAGATAAAAGATATAGTGAAATAAGGGGTTTTAACTATCAACCGAGTTATGGAGCAAATGGATATGAAATCTGGTATTACTTTAAGCCAGATATAATTGATAAAGAAATTTATATAGGGAAAAAATATTTTCCTGGAATTAATACCTTAAGAATATGGCTTTCATGGGATGCTTATTTAAGGGATAAAGAAAAATTTAAAAATAACTTTGAAATTTTTATTTCTTTTGCTGAAAAATACGATATAAAATTTATTCCAGTTTTATTTAATGCCTGGCAGGGATTCCCTTATTTCGGAGGTATAGGGCTTGGACATATTACAGAGTGGAAAGGAAGGCCTTCTTATTATGAAAAGTATTTTATTTCTTATATTGAAGATATAATTGGAAGTTTTAAAAATGACAAAAGAATAATTTTATGGGATTTATGCAATGAACCAAGTTGTATCTGTTTTATGGATTCATCTGGAAAGGAAAAAAATTTAGTTATTGAATGGTTGAGTTTTCTATATAAAATATGTAAAAAATTTAAACCAGAACAACCATTAACAATTGGTTCAGTTCCAAATATAAATGAAATAAAAATATTTGAGCCAATTTCAGATGTGATAACTTTTCATCCATACTTTGCAAAAAATGCATGGGTTAAAAACAAAAGAAATTTATCAAATCTTCTTGACGAATGTGTTAAATTTGCAAATGAAAGAAATAAACCATTACTTGCAACTGAAACAGGATGGGGTTCTCTATCTGATGGAGAAAGAGTAGAAACACTTGAATTTGAATTGAGTGAATTAAAAAAGAGAAATATCGGTTTTTTGTGTCATTTATTACATCATACTTTAGTTGCAAATGGACATAAACCTGAATATGGACCTGTTTCAACTGCTGGATATATGGGCTTTATAAACGAGGTTTATTCTTTAAGATATGGACATGAAATTTTTAATAAGTTTTGCACAGGGGAAGATGAAATAAAAGGAAAAATAAACTTTTTTGAAGAACATGTAAAAAGGGTTATAGAAAAATGCAAAGTTATAAAAGAGATAGATGGAGAATTATTTATTTTAAGAGTCCCTTCCGGAGATATGAAATATCCTGCATTCTGGGTTAGAGATGCTTTTTATATCTATGAAAGTGGATTTGTAGAAATAAATGAAATAAAAAATTGTTTAAAATTAATCGCCTCAAGACAGAATGGAGAAAAAGAAATAAAACTTAAAAATGGACTTATTGTTCCTCCCTTTTCAATTCCTGACCATATAAATTTTGATGGAAATCCTGTATACTTTCCGGGAACATATAATTCTGGAAAAAACCAGGGAGATGGAAGTTTTGGTTTTTATCCTCCACATGATGACCAGTATTTTTTTATTGAAATTTCCTATCTGTATTTAAAGAAAACCGATGATATTAAATTTTTAAAAGAAGAAATAAATGGAATTCCCTTAATTAAAAGATTGGAATTTGCATTTGAAAGTTATAATATAGATGGAAAAACAGAATTACCCTTCAGCAATTTAGAGAGGCATACAGTTGACTGGGGATTCTGTGATAGTATTAAAAAAAGTGGATTATTGTTATTTCCTTCTCTTCTAAGATATAAATCAGCATTAAGTTTAAAAGAAATTGAGGGAAAAACAGGAAACATTAAAAAAAGTAAAGAGTATAAAAAAAGAGCAGAAAAAATCGGAAATAATATAATAGAAAATTTTTATGATGAAAATTCAGGATGGTTTTTTTCTTCAACTGGATGTGGAAAACAATTTGATGTCTTTGGAACTTTATTTGCAATTTATTTAAATATTCTTGATAAAGGAAAAGAAGAAAAAACCCTTAAAATAATTTTTGATGGATATAAAAATTTTACCTGCGTTGATGAAAATGGCTATGTAAGGCATATCCCAAACTATAATGATTTTGATGAAAATACAATGTGGGAAAAATCCTTATGTGAAAAGGGAACATATCAGAATGGAGGATACTGGGCTTTCTTTACCGGTTATTATATTTATGCATTATCAAAGATTGATGAAGAAAAAAGCAGAAAATTATTTGAAAATTTTATAAATCATATTTTAAAAGAAAGGAATAAAGGTGCACCATATGAATGGGAAAATACAAAAGCAGGTAAATTTAGTGGATGTTTTTATGGAGCAAGTGTTTCTTTACCCTGGAAAATAATCAGAGAGATGGTATCCAGTTGGGTAAAAGGAAGAATTTTTAAAATATAATTTTGAGTTGTCATACCTGTTTATTTTCTATTCTTTCTATCTTATGGAAGGTAGCCCATTTTTCTAAAAATTTCTTCTATTATTTAACTTGCTTCTTTTTTATTCTCTGGAACAAATACTTCTAAATGTCTTCTTTCCATATATTACTTCCCCATCCTTTCTCTTCCTGGATACTATTTGTTAACCCAAAAGAGTACATCTCTTAACAAATTTTTGAGAAGGGTATAATCTAATAAGTTGAAAAATTAGTTCGGAAATAAAAATTGACAAGTAGGAAAATGCAAACGCAGTTCACTAAATATTAACCTTGACAGAGATAAAAAGTATGAATATAATGGAAAAACCACTTGGATTTTTGAGTGTATTACTGAGATTATTAGCAGTATGGGAGGCAAAGAAGGACAGATATTTTAGTAAAACAGAGGATGAGAAAGTAAAAAATTTAGTAAGAGAATTAGGAGAGATGACAAAAGAAACACAAAAGATGATAGAAAGAATGGACAAAAGACATCAGGAAACTATGGAGTATCTTGGTTCACTTATAAAGGCAGATGGAGAAAAGACAAGAGAATTGATAAATAAAGTGATTGAAAAAATACCGGGTTAAACCGTATTTCCTCAAAATTAGATCTCGTTGAAATATTTTTTACATTTTTATAAGACATTGTTTTCTCCTTTTTTCATTATATACTTTTTCAAGTTTTTCTTTCAAATAAACAATCGTTTTTGTCAACTTTACCAGATCTATTCTATTTCTTAAATTTATCAATTTTTCTTTTGTTTGGTTGTCTAATGATTCAATCTTTAACACTCTATTTACCGGAATTTCTATTTCATGTTTTTTCTTTATTTTTCCATTTATCCTTTCTTTTTTTATTATTTTCATCTGCGGAATAAAAAGGTTATGTCTCAAAGAAATTAATTTTGTCAGTTTTTTTAATATCTGGTATTCTTCTTCTGTATCATATCTTCTCCATCCTGTATATTGTCTTACCATTGTCCAGTTTTTACTTTCTACATATGGAGCGTCATTCTTCTTATATGGCCTTGAACGCTTAAATTCTATATTGTTTTGTCTACAGAATTTTAAAAGATAACTGTTTATAAATTCGCTCCCATTATCTGAATGTATCTTTTTTATCTCAACAGGAAAATTATCCTTTATCTGTTTTAATGCTTTAGTTGTCCATACCATCGCTTTATTCCTTAATGGCACAAGTTCTGTCCATCCAGTTTGTATCTCTGTTGCTGTTAAAGTATATATAAATTGACCTTCTGGATTTTCTCCACAATGATGAACTAAATCTATTTCAACTTCTCCTGGTTGTTTTTCTCTATCAAACCAACTCTCTACCTTTATCGATCTCTTTAAATTTGAACTGAATGGATTGCTTTTCTTTTTCCTTTTAAATTCCCACTCTTTTCTGTGTCTCTTTAATAATCTATCTATAGTAGCGTGTGATATCTTCTTTAATTTCTCTTGGTTTGTCTGGTCTAAATCTCCTTTTAAACGATGCCTTATAATATCCCAGTTTAATCTTATAAATGGCTCAAGATGCTTTGATGAGATAAAACCACTTATGACCCATATCTTTATTAGTATCTTTTCTATATCATCTGTATAAATCTTTTTCCTTCCTCTTTGTGATAATCTTTCTTTTGAATATTCCCCTATCAAAACAATACCTTTATCCTTTAAATAAATCTTTTTCCCGGTATTCCTCAATAAATAAGCAAGATAATCTCTGTTAAATTTCAAAATATTTGTAAGTTCATTCAATATCTCTGTCTTAACTTTCTTTCTCGCTTTTTGATAAATTTTCGCATTCTCTCTTATAATTGCATATTTTTGTTCCATAGTGTATAATATCTTAGGAAATTTTGAGACCATACTGTGTCCCTCCTTTCTTTATTTAATAAAAAAATAGGATACAGTATGGTCTCTATTTTAACTAAATTATTTTTGAGGAAACAATTAAATTTCAACGAGATTATTTTTGAGGAATGCCGTAAACTTGACAAAAATAAAAAATAGGGTATAATATAAAAAATGGAAAAGAAAATGGGAAATAAAAATGAACTCTCTCTCTCTCTCTTATAATGTATTGAATTTAAAAACTCCTTCCTTTATTTTTCTCAATTTATTCCTTATTCCCAGGACCTTAAGTCCTGATTACATATATAAAATTTCCAAAAAAATGAAAGAAAGGAGGATAAAATGAAAAAAGTATTAAAAATATTGGTAAGAAATAAAAAGAAAGGAGGTGAGAATATGAGAAGGAGAGGCTTCACATTAATTGAGTTGCTGGTAGTAGTTGCGATAATTGCGATACTTGCAGCAATGCTACTACCAGCATTAAGTAAAGCAAGAGAAAAAGCAAGGCAGGCAGTATGTATAAGCAATTTAAAACAACTTGGAATGGCTTTCTTAATGTATATTCAAGATAATGATGATTATTTTCCTTTACATGCTGACCCGGGGACAAATAATATGCCATGGGCTGATAAACTTGGTTCATATATATATCCTGATTATAAATGGCAGGGAAACTGGGCTTATTTTATAAGAAAGGGAATAAATAGTGTTTTAATATGCCCAACCGGCCAGAGAGAAAGATATCCTGGTAATCCTATATACTGGGGTGGAGTATGTGGATATTGTTATAATCTGAAATGTGGCTATGGATATAGTCCTACTCAAAAATACTGGAGGAAATATTCTGAACTTCAAAAATATAACAGGTCATATATTGGAACAGAGATAAAATGGTGGGTTTTGACTGATAGTGATGGAACAAAACCTAACGCTTATTGTGAATATGTTGATGGAAGGGGAACAAAAATGAAACCAAGACATGGTGGGAAAATGAATGTTCTTATTTATGATGGACATGTTGAAGTTGCGACACCTGCCTGGTATAGTTCTTATTCTTGCTGGCAATTACCAAGATATGTTTACTGGGACAGTGTTTTAGGGTGGTAAAAAATAAAAAGGAGGATAATTATATGAGTAAAAGATTATTTATTTTAATGTTTTTTGTTTCTTTTTTGTATTGTTTTGGAAATATTCTGCCACATGGAAATTTTGAATCAGAAAAAGTTTGGAGTTTATGGCCTTCTGGAACATCAACTATATTTACAATAGATAATACTGTATTTAAAGAGGGTAAGGCAAGTGGAAAGATAATATGCAGTGATATGGGACAGGTTTCAGCAATTTATACATATGCACCTATGAAAGAAAATAAAAAATATAAAATAAGTTTATACTTTAAAACAGAAAACTTAGTCCCTGATTCAGGCAATATAAAATTACAGTTAAGTTTCAATTTAAAAGGCGGGCCTAATGGAAGTGCAGGAAAAAAAACAATAAATTTCCCTTCAGGATTTACAACAACTGATTGGAATGAATTTAAGTCAGAAGTTATTGCTCCAGTTGGAACAGATGTTGCACAGGTGTCAATAAGATTTGAAAAAATTAAAGGAACAATCTGGATAGATGATATGAAAATAATAGAAGAAAAGGATGAAAGTATAACTATTAAAAAAACTAAAACACCTCCTTTAATTGATGGAATTGATGAAGATTTATGCTGGAAAGATTCAAATATTTTAACAGGTTTTTTTATTGCTGAAATAGAAGAAAAAATTGCGGAAAAACAAACATCTGTTAAGATGTGTTATGATGAAAACAATATGTATCTTTATTTTAAATGTGATGAACCATTTACCAAAAATCTTTTTGCAAAAACAAAAGAAAGGGATGGAAGTGTCTGGGTTGATGATTGTGTTGAAGTTTTCATTTCTCCTGAATCCGGAAAAATATATCATTTTATCATAAATTCAAAAGGTGTTATTTACGATTCAGAAATAACTTCAGATGATAAATCAGTTACAGGATACATTACAAATAAAAATTACGATTCAAATATAAAAGTAGCAACAAAGGTTTTTGATTCTTACTGGACTGTTGAACTTTCAATTCCATTTTCAGATTTAAAAATTACTCCAAAATCTGGTGATAGATGGCTTATAAATTTTGCGAGAGAAGATAAAATTTCTAATTTAAACTATACTTATTCCCGACTTGCAGGTTTCTTCCAGTTTTCATATTTTTCAAAAATTCTATTTGGTGAAGAAAGCGCTATTTTAGAAAGACAGAAATTTTTTGAAAAATCACCATTAAAAATAGTAAGAGAAAAACCACTTTTTAAAGAATTGCTTTCAGACCAGTCCGGTAAATATTCAACATATATATGGTATCACAGTATAGCATCTTATGATAGTTTACCACCTGATATAAAAAATAAATTTTCCAAAGAAGAATGGGAGAAGGAAGTATATAATCAAATTGAAGACCTTGCTAAATCAGGATTTATGGGACTTGCTTTACCATGGGCTTTTTCTGGAAGATATTTCTGGGAGAAAGAAGAATTATGGGCAAAACTTTATGAAAAATATGGAACAAAGTTAAAATGCTGTGTAGAACATGGTGGGGTAATGAGCAGGGCTGTGAAAGAAGGTGGTGAAATTGTTTATGATGATGGAAATATAAAATATGTATCTTTAATTGACCCTGTTTATATTAAATGTGCGATTGAAGAGATAAATAAATGGACAGGAGAATTTAAAAATAAACCATATGTCTGGACAATTGAAGGAAGGGATGAGCCAAATATTTATTTCTGGTCCAAGAAAACTCCTGAAATGACCCCAAAAATGAAGATGTGGAATGAAGAAATTTTGAAAAACTATGGATTTGGTAAGTTTGGAATGCCTATGCCAAATGACCCAAAATTCTGGGAAAATAAAGAAAACCATCCATTTCAGTGGATAGCATTTTATAGATGGGCAAGTGATAAATATGCTGAATCAAAAAAGGTAATGTATGAAGAATTCAAAAAGTTTAATGCCCCCAATTTAGAATATGTTCAAGCAGATTACTGGTTTATGAGTGGATTTGTTCCATTTGATTATTCCTTCCTTGCAAGGTATACAGATATACTCTCATGTGACCCATATGCTTCTTCTGCAGAAAGGAGAGAAGGAAGAGGAATTTATAATCATGGATTTGGAACAAAACTTTTAAAAGACCTTGGAAATGGGAAACCGGTAATAACAGTAGTTCAGGCATTTCATTACGCAGGTTATTCTCCTACTCCTGAAGATGTAAGAGAATGGGTATCCCAGGCACTTAAGGTAGGAGCATCAAGAATTGAATTTTATGATGACCCATATGGAAGATATAGGGTTCCAAAAATACATAATGAAATGTTAAGATTATCAAAAATTATTACTAAAATGAATAAGGTTAAAATACCTGATGACCCTGATACTGCAATTATATGCTCTCTTGATTCTGAAGCAGCAAAAAATAAAACAGGAGAATGTTTAAGCGGAGATGAAATCTATACTGCATATTCAATCCTTGGTGAAAAAATTGGTTGCTGGTTTGATTTTATTTCTGATAGACAGATAGAAAGAAATGAAAACCAACTTAAAAAGTATAAAATTGTTTATCTTCCTCTTGGTAAATATATGACAAAAAAAGTTGTGGAAAAGATTGTGGATTATGTTGAAAAAGGAGGAATACTTGTAATAGGAGACCCTCTTGCTTTTGAATATAATATAGATGGAACATCCCTTAAAAACTATAGAGAGAAAATTACAGGAGTTATCCTAAAGGCAGAGACATTTAGAAATGATAGAGTTAAATTAAAAGGGATTGAAGGATTTAAAGAAGATGAAATTTTAATAATGAAAAGTGATAGTATTTATACAAATATCCATCTGGCTTATTCCTGTGATAAAATTACTAAAACCTCTAAAATAATAGGAGAATTCTCTAATGGAAAACCTGCAATAATTGAAAACAAATATGGAAAAGGAAAAGTCATATATTTCCTTGCGAATCCATTTGCTCCTGATATTTTATTGATAGAAACTAAACTTAATAACTTTATTAAATATCTTCAGGAAAAAGCAGGTACAAAAACTGATAGACCAATATGGAGATTTTTGCTTCCATCTGAATAAATTTTCCTGATATAAAAGGGGATAAAATGAATAAAATAAAAAAAGTTTATATTATGACTGACCTTGAAGGTGTAGCAGGTGTTTTAGATTTTGAAAACTGGTGTACTCCTTCTTCAAGATATTATGAAGTTGCAAAAGAATTTTTAACAATGGAGGTAAATAGTTGCATAGAAGGTCTTTTTGAAGCAGAGGTGGAAGAAATAACTGTTCTTGATGGACATGGACCTGGAGGAATAAATGTAAAACTTCTTGACCCAAGAGTAAAATTACAAAGAGGATGGCCAAGAGTATTTGCAGATTTTTTTATAGATACTTCTTATGATGCAGTTGTATGGATAGGACAACACGCAAAGGCAGGAAGTGAATATGCTCATTTACCACATACTCAAAGTTTTAATTATATAGACCTTTCTGTAAATGGTATTTCAATAGGTGAATTAGGTCAGGCAGCAATGTGTGCAAGTGAACTTGGAATAAGAGCAATTCTTGCAGTAGGTGATAATGCTTTAACAATAGAAGCAAAAAATCTTATTCCAGGAATTGAAACTCTTCCTGTAAAATGGGGTTTAACACCAGGAAAAGGAGAGGAATGTTCAGCCGAAGAATATGCAAAAAGAAATATATCTGCTATACATCTTCATCCTTTAAAAGTGAGAGAATTAATAAAAGAAAGCGCTTTTAAGTCAGTAAAAAGAGCAGAAAATGAAGATTTTGGCCTTATTCCATTAAAACCTCCTTTTGAAAGAATTGCAATATTCAGACCTGACGCACAAAATCCAGCAAAAAGAATTTCTATAGAAAAACATCCTAAAAGTGTCATTGAATTATTTAACCTTCCATTTAGTCCAAAACCATTTGAGTAAGAATTTTTAAAACTTAAAATATAAACTTTCTGATGGTAAAATAATAAAAAGCCCGTGTAGTTCAGTGGTAGAACGGCTCATTCGTAATGAGCAAGTCGTCGGTTCAAATCCGACCACGGGCTTTTTAAAATTCTCTTATTAAGTTATAATATTAAAAAGGAGATAAAATGCTAAAATTTTTAACTGCTGGTGAATCTCATGGAAAATGCTTAATTGGAATTCTTGATGGAATGGTTTCAAATTTACCAGTTGATATTGAAGATATAAATAAAGAACTTGAAAGAAGGAAAAATTGTTATGGAAGAAGTGAAAGAATGAAAATAGAAAGTGATAGAGTTGAAATTTTAAGTGGAATAAGAGATGGGAAGACAATTGGCTCTCCAATATCACTATTAATTAAAAATAAGGACTGGGAAAACTGGAAGGACTATATGGATATAAAAAAAATTAAAGAAGGAAAAGAAAGATATATTCCAAGACCAGGACATGCTGATTTATGGGGGTTTTTAAAATATAATTATACAGATTTAAGAAATGTTATTGAAAGAGCAAGTGCAAGGGAAACAGCAATGAGGGTTGCAATAGGGGCTATATGTAAAAAATTCCTTTCTGAATTCAATGTAAAATTTTATAGCAGGGTAAAACAGATAGGAAATATTAAAGATGAAGGAGATATAAATGAAGTCAAAAAAAACTACAAAATTATTGAAAATTCTCCTGTAAGATGTATTAAAAAAGAGGAAGAAATGATGAATGAAATTGATAAAGTTAAAGAAAAAGGT
>Ga0078972_1008014_pt1 | contig 22681 bp, 18 predicted proteins | sample YelNatPaOPGAMG01_FD_67568 | JGI IMG/M metagenome (GOLD analysis project Ga0078972, IMG submission 67568) | Hot spring thermophilic microbial communities from Obsidian Pool, Yellowstone National Park, USA - OP-RAMG-01 (SPADES assembly) (version 2) | ecosystem: Environmental > Aquatic > Thermal...
AGAGCATCATGCGATAAGTGGACTTCCATCGGTAACGTTCCAATTTGACACCCCAAGTGGCACTTATTATATTAACAATGTATCAATGTATCAATCCCTCAGGTGAGTGCAAGTTGGATAGGTCCAGAATCTGTTTTCCCGATTCTTATTAATGAAACGTCATCACCTATGATGGTTAATTTACCCTCGGGCACATATCGAGATCTTGACAGTGACCTTGTTGGATCAGGTATTATCTTACAGCCATTTTCTTCTATGATATTAGTGCGGATAGATTCTCTGACCACCGGTATTAATGAGAGCGCATCGCCTCAAAAATTCATGCTCTGGCAGAACTATCCCAATCCGTTCAACCCGACAACAACAATAAAATTCTCTGTTGGATCTGCGAGCGGAAGAACCGGTGAACCGGTGAGAGTGACGTTGAAGGTGTATGATGTCTTAGGAAGAGAACTTGTAACGCTTGTGGACGAACGGAAGCAACCCGGCGTGTACGCCGTAACGTGGGACGCCGGCAATGTTCCAAGCGGCGTGTATTTCTATCGCTTAACCATCCCAACATTTTCGCAAACAAGACTTTTGGAGGTAACTAAATGAAAATAGCAAATTCAGCATTAATCTTCCTTCTTCTTATGTTTGATTCTTGCTTAATAACGTATGCCCAATGGGTAACACACCACAATCCGGTTTTTCAACCAAATATACCAAAACCCAGCGTCGGTATGGCGATAACCGACCCTAAGTTTGGAACAGCTCTGATTCGTCTCAGCAACGCTCGAGAATTAGGTTATGCAGGTATTGTCCCTCAGTACTCTAAAAGACAGGCCTGGAACGTTGATGAATCCCTGATGCTTCTTTTTACAGGCGACGGCAGGGCATTACTCTATGATGGAGAAACATATCAGTTCATTAAAGTGCTTGATGGTGTAGGAGGTGAAGATGTCTTCTGGCACCCGACGAATCCTGAGATAATAATTTACGCTCAAGATAATGCTCTTTATTCTTATAATGTGAAAACAGAAGCATCTACTCAGATTCGTTCATTTGTTGGCTATACATTTACCAACACTCGTGGCGAAGGCAATCTTTCTCGCGATGGGCGTTATTACGCTTTTGTCGGTCAGGTTTATGATACAGAAACCCATTTTCGTGACATTGTTGTCTATGATATAGTTGCAGATAGCATCATATCCAAGCTTGCGCTTCCACCAACGTTAAGCGATTTTGACTGGGTTTCGATTTCTCCACTCGGGAACTATGTTGTTGTTGACTACGCCACTGAGAATACTGGACGGTTCGAGGGTGTTGAAGTCTATGATAAGAAGCTGAATTTCATCTGGCAAAAACCTTTGGGTGCTGGCCATAGTGATCTTGGAATCGATGAAGAAGGAAACGAAATACTCGTCTTTCATTTTTATGATTCAGAAGCAAACTGCTATTTCATCAAAAAATTCCGTCTTTCTGACGGCAAAGAAACTTCGCTTCTTGAACTCTCGTGGCAATTTGATTTGCACATTTCCTGCCAAAACGAAGCTCGTCCTGAATGGTGCTTTGTCAGCACTTTTGACGCCGAAGCACGGCTCACAGACGACAGTCTTTCCTGGCTTCCTTTTGAAGATGAAATTTTTGCTTTGAAACTGGATGGTAGCAGAGAAGTGCAGCGTATTGCTCATCATCATAGCCGCCGATTTTCACCAACGGCTCCTGACAGAGACCACAGCGTCTATTGGGCGGAGCCTCACGCCACAGTAAGCAGGAACGGTGGACGAATCCTCTTTGGCAGTAACTGGAGAGAAAAGGTTGAAGAAGACTCAAGTGTTGATGCATACGTTGTTGATTTCCGCTCAAAGATCAGAGTTGGAGTACAAGAACAGGACAATTCGATGCCAAAAGAGATACATCTGGAACAGAATTATCCTAACCCATTTAATCCATCTACAACTATTGGGTTTTCTCTCCCTTACCGTAGCTACGTTACGCTGAAGGTATATAACTTGTTAGGAGAAGAAGTTGTTACATTGGTATCTGAAGAACGCAATGCAGGAAGATATAGGGTTAAGTGGTATGCAAAGGGTTTTGCAAATGGAGTTTACTTTTACTGTTTGTCCGTAGGAACTCCAAAAGATCCTGCGAACTTCGGGAAAGCTGGCGAATACTTCCAGGTGAGGAAACTCATGTTGCTGAGATGAAGAATGTAACTCCAGATAATCCCCGCAGAGCAGGATTACGCATAAACCGCATTCTGCCACTGCGCGATGAGGTTTTGCCAGAGCATAATTCATTCGTAGCTCAAAAAGCTGTAAGAGTCACAGTTTTGCAGAGCCCAAACTGGATATGGAACATTCCCCATCCTGATTTATTGACACAGGCAGAATTGAAATAGGTGATTTTGGCAGATTATGGATCTAGTTAAGAGTACATCTATGCACAAGATCTGCATCAAATGGACTGGTTGGGCTATTGGTTTTCCTCGACTGTGTTTGCTTCTTACCGTCGCGATTGCTGCATCGCTATCCTATGCCCAAAAACTTTCCTTCAAGAACTATTCGGCGAAGGAGGGTCTTGTCCACAATGAGGTCCGTTGTCTCTATCAGGACTCGCAAAGCTATCTGTGGATCGGCACCACCCAGGGTATCAGTCGTTTCGATGGTGCAACCTTTACCAACTATGTTCTGGAAAGAGATAGCTCTTCGAGACATTCTGAACCGCCCGTTACCTTCGTAAACACCTTTTTTGAAGACAGAGAAAAAAACCTGTGGATCGGATTGAATTTCTGGGGAGACATAGCCAGATTTAATCCTGCGAAGCAATCTTTTGTCCGCTACACACTTATCCCAAACAAGCCTTCTGGCTCTGCTTGGGTCAATACGATTTTGCAGGATGTCGAGGGCACCCTCTGGTTCGGGAGCGACGATGGCTTGTTCATTTTCGAGAATGGAACTTTTCGCCCCCTTGCTTTAGACACCACGAATTCCCATATCTCCATTCGGGTCCTTTACGAAGATCACCATCGTACGATTTGGATCGCTACCAACCACGGACTTTACCGCTATAGCAGAGAATCAGGCGTTCAATTGATGCAATTTCCGGGTGTACATATCACCCAATGCAATGCGCTTTATGAAGACGAAGGTGGCAATCTGTGGATTGGCACCGATGATATTGGATTAATAAAACTGGAAAACCATCCTGGCCCGGGTCGGCCGCCGTTTCACATCAAAAGATATACGACCGCCAATGGCCTACCTTCCAATTCCGTTCACGACATTTTACCAGCCGGTTCTGGGGCGCTGTGGCTAGCAACCTGGGCCGGACTCTGCAAGTTTAAGCCGAGCACGGAGGAGCTCATTACCTACACCACTGCCAACGGTTTGCCCAGCGACAATTTAATGGATATTCTGCAAGACCGGGAAGGGAACCTCTGGCTGGCCACCACCAACGGCATCAGCAAGCTAGCTGGAGAGACCTTTGCAAATTATGGCAAAAGCGAAGGCCTACCGACTGAATTCCTATTGCAGGATTACCATGCTACTGATGGTACTCTCTGGTTTGTTGGCATCGGCGGAGCTTGCCGCCTGACCGGAGGTACTTTTGTTCCGATTGAAGCATTGCGGGGACAACATGTTTATTCGGTAACAGCAGAAAAAACGGGTACTGTGTGGTTCGGAACGGCCGAGGGACTGGTGAAATGGGCAAACGGCGAAATTCTCTCTCGCTATACGAGCGTGAACGGTTTACCGGACAATCACATTCAGTCCATCTTTCAGGACTCCAGAGGCGTACTGTGGTTCGGGCATGAAAAAGGGGTGAGCCGATTGTGGCGAGGTAAGTTCCGCCATTTCTATGGCCAGACTGACCATCCACTGGTTATGGGAATGGCTGAAGATAAGAACGGGACCCTTTGGTTTGCGACTTTTCGGGATGGGGTGTACAAGCTTCCCGCAGGGTACGGGCCTGAGAGCAATTGGATAAAGATGGATATCCCTGTCGGCTTCAGAATGCGGGCTATTCATTGTGATAGAGATAACAAAATCTGGATCGGGACACGGCTCGACGGCGTTTTCCGATACGACCCACAAACAGGTGCGTTGACGAACTTCACCACTGCTGATGGTCTCTCCTCTAATTTCGTCAGGTCAATCTTTCAAGACAGCAAAGGGAATCTTTGGTTTGGCACTGCACGAGGAGTTAATCGCTTCGACGGAACAAGATTTCGGCAATATTCAACTCAAGATGGACTTGCCGGCGATGCCGTATTTGCCTGCGTCGAGGATAACCAGGGCTATCTGTGGTTTGCCACCAGTACAGGAGCCTCCCGGTACAATCCTGCTCAAGATCGCATTGTTACCATACCGCCGCTGGTGTACGTAACGAAGTTGCGCATCTTCGGCAAAGAATCGCCTCTGCAAAACGGAATGGAATTGGGTACTTCCCAACACTCGGTTTCGTTTGAGTATGTCGGCATCAGTTTCAAAGACGAGACGCAAGTGCGCTATCAGTACCGTCTCCAGGGAGTGGATCAGAAATGGTCGGAAGTCACGGACAGACGCTATGTGAACTACACGAACCTTTCGCCAGGGCAATACACCTTCGAAGTTCGGGCAAGGAATGTTAATGGTGTATGGAGTGTCCAGCCTGCAAGGTTCAGTTTCAGCATTGCCACACCGATCTGGCGGAGATGGTGGTTTCTAACACTTGTTGCCGTTGCCATCGTTGGAGCAGCAATTAGCATTCACAGTTATCGGCTGAATCGTTTGCTTGAGATGGAACGTATGCGCAGCCGCATTGCCACGGATCTGCATGATGAGATTGGTACCACCTTGAGCAGTGTCGCGCTGTTCAGCGAAATGGCCAGACGTGATATTCAAAATATTGCCCCACAGGCTGCTGAGCGCTTAAAAGGAATTTCAGAAATCGTTCGGGAACTGGTGGAAACGATGCAAGATATCGTCTGGTCCATTGATCCGAGCAGAGACACGATGGACGACGTCGTTCTGTACATGAAGGAGTTCGCTGCCGAAATTCTGGAGGCAAAGGGCATCCAATTCGCCTTTGTCATTCCAGAGGAAACGAAAAGTTTTCGGTTACCTATGGATGTTCGGCATCATGTTTATCTGATTTTCAAGGAAGCGATCAACAACCTGATGCGGCATTCGGGATGCAGCCATGCGGACATCCAATTGCGACTTCAGCAGGGGAAACTGCTTCTCGAAATCCAGGACAACGGATGTGGCTTTGACCCGTCCGAAGCGATGAGCGGCAATGGATTAAGGAACATGAAGAATAGGGCATGCGCTATCAACGGAACACTCACCATTGATACCGCTCCAGGAAAAGGGACAAAGGTTACTCTGGAGGTTACGGTTTAGACTCGAATACCTCAAATGCGGTATTGCATTGTTCAGGGCTATTATGTAACTTTCCTTCCAATACAAAGATAGGTGATAAGTTGCCCTCCGATTCCGATATCCAAGTTGTTGTCGTTGAAGACAACGAAAAGTTTCGCAACGGTCTAAGACAGTTGATAGATGGTACACCTGGCTATGCATGCGTTGGGGCTTTTGCTGACTGTGAGAAAGCGTTGCCGGAGATCCGTGACCTGCTTCCTGATGTGGTTCTCATGGACATTGGTCTGCCAGGTATGTCTGGCATTGATGGAGTCAAAGCCATCAAAGCCTGTTTTCCTGACGTCGAAATCCTGATGCTGACCATTTACGAGGATGATAATAAAGTCTTTAAATCTCTTCATGCTGGTGCTTCAGGATATCTGTTAAAGAAAACGCCCCCTGCCAAGATTTTAGAAGCAATCACTGAAATCCATAACGGGGGTGCCCCGATGTCCGCCAAGATTGCGCGGAAAGTTCTGGATGTTTTTCACAAGGAAAACCTGAGCGATGAGACAAATCAGCTTTCAAACCGCGAGAAAGAAATTCTCCAGCTTATGGTAGAGGGCAATAGTTATAAGGCCATTGGTGATCGGCTCTTCATCAGTCCACACACAGTTCGAACTCACCTGAAAAATATCTACGAGAAACTCCACGTCCACTCCAAGTCTGAGGCTGCAGTAAAGGCCGTGAAGCACAGGCTCCTTCCTTAGCTCCTCTTCGGCTGGTCTTTTCATCTTATTCTTAAAATACCTCATTTGAGTGATTGATTAAGAAGGGATCTAATATTATTTTATTATTACGTTGCTACACTCAATTCTACAACGGCATAAAGGTCGGATGTGTCTTGTAGTCGAATCACTCTGACGCCTATGAATTCACGCTTATTTCCCGATACGGGGATGAGCACAACATCACAACACTTTAACGAGGAGGAATAAATCATGATACCTCTTAACCTCAAACACTCATTGCAGACAGTGGCGGCTCTGTGTATGGTTTTTCTATTTTCCATCCCCCACAGTTACGCGCAGATTCCCAAGACCATCAGTTACCAGGGCGTCTTGACCGAAGCGAGCGGCACAGCAGTGCCAGACGGCAATTATAATCTCACGTTCAAACTCTATGATGTTGCCGCAGGTGGAGCCGCGCTATGGACCGAAACTCAATCGGTGGTGGTCAACAAAGGAATGTTCAGTGTCATCTTGGGAAGTGCAAATCTACTAACGCTTCCCTTTGACAAGCCATACTGGCTTGGAATGACCGTAGGAAGTGGCAGCGAAATGACTCCCCGGATACCATTGTCGTCGGCACCATACAGTTTCCGCACCAATACTGTTCCCGATAGTTCTATTACCACATCCAAGATTGCTCAGGGTGCAGTGACGAATAGTAAGATAGCCAGCGGACAAGTGGTGAAAAGCATCAATTCATTGAAGGATGACGTTACAATTACTGCTGGGTCAAACGTGTCGGTTACGTCGAGCGGGAATGCAGTAACGATTGCTGCAAGTGGTGGTGGAATAACGTTGCCTTATTCGGGAACAACCGCAAGCCCTGGGCCAGGATTTTCGGTAACAAACAGCAGTGGTGACATTGCCGTTCGTGCTTTAGCAACGAATAACGCTAATGTCATCAACTATGGGCTTTATGCAGAAGCCTACGGGGCTCAGGGTCGAGGTGTTGCAGGTGCTGTTTCCTCTGGCCATGGCGTCCATGGCGAGGCGATCAGTTCGGGTGTGGGCGTCTATGGGAAAAGTGTTGGGGGTGACGGTGTCGTCGGTTGGACGGGTGCTGCTAATAAGAGTGGCGTATTTGGCCATACTGCTGCCGACTCAGGTATTGGTGTGAGCGGGATAGCGGACGCATCAGGGGCTGTTGGAGTCTATGCTTATAATTCCGTGACACGTACTTCTGCCAGACTCGGCACTGAAACTCATGGCCTTGAGGTGAGCGGACTGTCTCGCTTCGTTTTGCCAAGTGGTGGAGAGATTAGTATCAGCACTCCAGGAAGCAACCCAGGTCTCATAACATTTTCGAAGAACGGGCACCGGAGAGACATTGTTTTTGACGATCTCCGTATACGCTTATTGACGAGCTCTTCTTCTGGGATAGCAAGCAAAGGACTCGATATCGATGAGCAAGGCAATGCCTATGTAACCAGCATGGTAACCTGCGCCTCATTGAAACTTACCGGCGGCAGCGACATCGCTGAGCCTTTTGACGTAAAAATGTCAGATGCCGTCAAAGCGGGAATCGTCATGGTAATTGATCCTGATGATCCAGGGAAACTAGAGATTTCTGAAAAGGCTTATGATCGCCGTGTTGCAGGAGTAATCAGTGGTGCTGGCGGTATCGAACCTGGAATGGTGATGAGTCAATCCGGTTCGGTAGCAGATGGAAAATATCCAATCGCAGTCACTGGACGCGTCTACTGTTGGGCAGATGCGAAGTATGGCTCAATCAAACCAGGGGATTTGATGACAACTTCGGACACACCGGGCCATGCTATGAAGGTTGCCGACTTTACCAAAGCCCAGGGCGCAATCATTGGAAAGGCAATGAGTTCACTTAGCGAAGGACAAGGTTTGGTTCTTGTTCTTGTAACCCTGCAATAAGGAGGAGGCATATCATGAGACAAATCAGATTCAGAATTTCAAAAGACAGGATATTGGTGTTTCTTCTGGTCCTTGGCCTAGTTCTTATTCCCATCTTCCTTCAGGCGAAAGAGTTAAGGGAACAAGAAGTTCGTTCGGCTGTGCAAAACTGGGTACGCTACGTAACCGCCGATGCTCGACCCGATGCCATCATCGAACGGATGGAACCCTATATAGTTAATGGAGAAACGGTGGCTTACATTGCTCATCTCTTCGGTGGCGGCTTTTGCCTTTGTGGCGCCAATGAATTGGTTCTTCCTGTTTACTTTTATAGTCCGCATGGTAGATATGACCCTCAGAACCCAGAGAATAAATACATTCTTGAGGAAATCGGAATCAGACTAAAATATTTGCGTGAAGGATTGAAACAGGGCGACTTAAGAGTGCTTCAGTATCAACAAGTTTTATCTGAAAGAGCATCCTTTTGGCAGGCTCTTGTTGCTGGCAATGTCCTGAGGAAAGCGGAGCGCTCGCAAGGCGTTCTGGCAGAGCCTGACTCAATGAGCCTTAGACTGACCTGCCAGTGGGGTCAGGGTTCACCCTATAATGACCAGTGTCCTGAATTAACCCCTGGCGCCGATGAACATACAGTCGTCGGCTGCGTTGCCACCGCTATTTCGCAGATTATGTACTACTGGAAATGGCCCACGACTGGCGTAGGCAGCCATAGCGTTGACTATGTTGTCCGATGGAGAACTAACTGGGATGAGCAATCTTTATCAAGTGACCCGTCAATCCCTAGTAGCTTAATATGGAACAACCGTCTCCAATGGACTTCAGCCGGAGGAGGCAGACTGCGGATGAGTGGTTACTGGGATAGGTACCTTTATCGTTCGGCGAAAAGAATTAGCTCTAATTCCGCATACCTGACTGCCTTTGAAACTCTTTGGAATAGGCTCGACAGCACTACCAGGAACTGCTCTGCTAATTTTGGTGCTACCACATATCAGTGGAACCTTATGCAGGATACACATACGGACCCAGCCGATGCCGGTGACGCTGCTGTAGCAACACTCTGCTATCACGCAGCAGTTGCGTTTGACATGGACTTTGGACTCGGGTTGTCCAGCTCAGATTTGTGGCGAACTGTTGATCCAACTAATAATCGAAAACCACTGGTGAATAATTTCCGCTATGATACCAGTGCGTCCTACGGACATGATAACATTGCCAACAAATTGACTGAGGATGTTCAGTGGCTTCGGCCTGTGGGATTTAGTGGATCAGATTCGATTGGCGGCCACGCCTGGGTTGTCTATGGTTATAACAAGGGAACTGATCCATACAGACAATTTAAAATGAACATGGGGTGGAAGGGTAATAGTGATGGCTGGTATTCTCTTGATAATGTACCTGCAGGCTTAACTGAGAATCATGGGTATTTAGTACGCATTGCCCCCCAGAATGTAGTAAGGTTTGTTGGCAACACAATATCCGGCGATGGCTCACCAGGGACGCCCTACAAGGATATTGAGGAAGCAGTCACGAAGGCATCTAACGGCGCCACACTGATATTCAAAGCAGGCTCGGATAATACCTTTTCTGCAAATACACTTGTCATCAATAAACCATTTACTCTAAAAGGTAGAGATGTCATCATTCGCAAAAAGTAAAGGGTCTGTGGTAGAGGGTTAATTATTGTCTCCGTGGGAACTCATGCTCATCAGCGTCACGCGATAGTCCTCTATTAGAGGAGATAACCTTCAATATGTTGGTCGTGCCGAGATGCCCGGATACATAGTAACATCTCCCGCTTTGCGAGATGATTGAACAATCTTCATACAAATGGGGAGTCCACACATGAAACACATGAAAGCAACAATTACCCTCCTTCTTCTTGGAGGGTTATTCCTCCATCAGCATGCTCAGGCACAATATAAGGTGCCGTTCAGCGTAGTCGGCAGCGGCGGCGCTGTGCTCACGAGCGGCAGTTACAGGACCGTTGGAACAGTTGGTCAACCTGTGATTGGTGTGACAAACAGTCCAGCGAACAGCAGTTATTTCGGGTTCTGGTATTTGCCGAATCGCCTCACGACGGGTGTCGAACAACAAGCAGGGACGGAACTGCCGACGGAATATCGCTTGGAACAGAACTACCCAAACCCGTTCAATCCTGCTACTACGATAGTGTTCGCGTTGCCAAGCAGGCAGGTGGTGACACTGAAAGTGTATGACATTCTCGGTCGGGATGTTGCGGTGTTAATCAATGAAGTGAAAGAGCCAGGGAGATACACTGTAAGTTTTGATGCGAGCGGTCTGACGAGCGGTGTGTATTTCTACAGACTTCAAGCTGGTGGGTATGTAGCTACTAAGAAGCTGACGGTGTTGAAATAGTCTCCAACGGTTTCCTACAAGTGAAAACGTAGCATGAAAGCTTGCTTTGATTTCATCCTCATTTATGTTCACTAACAATTCAAACTCAAACAGGAAGAAAAACTATGCACAGAACGACTGAGCTCGATGCTCATAAGCCTCTGGCTTATCTTCTCACAGCGCTCTTGCTCATGCTAATCCCGATCTTATCGGGACAGATCGTTCGGGGACAAATTCACCAGACCATCAGCTACCAAGGGGTTTTGACCGATGCCAGTGGGACAGTGGTGCCTGACGGCAATTACAATATTGCCTTCAAACTCTACGACGTTCCAACAGGCGGAACTCAACTGTGGGAAGAGACACAATTGGTTGCGGTGAGCAAGGGGTATTCAACGTCGTCTTGGGCAGTGCTAACGCCTTAGCACTTCCCTTTGACAAGCCCTATTGGCTTAGCGTGAGAGTCGCAGGAGGGCCGGAGCTGACGCCGCGGATGCCACTCACCTCGTCGGCGTATAGCTTGAATGCCCAGTCGGTAGCGGACAACGCCGTGACCACGGCCAAAATTGCTGATGCCGCAGTCACCTCGATGAAGATTCAGGATGGTACGATTCAGGCTTCCGATTTGAGTTTTCCGGTGGGCGACATCACGGGCGTCAGTGCGGCTGGTGGTCTCACCGGCGGCGGAACCTCCGGTGATGTGACCCTGTCTGTGGCCGCCGGTGGGGTGACCAACACGATAATTAGTGGGTCAGGAGCTTCCTCTGGCCAGGTGTTGAAGTTCAACGGCTCCGCCGTGGTATGGGACAACGACCAACAAGGCGGACTGACGTTGCCCTATAGCGGGTCTGCATCTGATCCTAATCGGGCGCTTGGGATCGTAAACACCGGGACCGGGATTGCTATCTACGGCGAAGGATCTGGCGTGGCCATTCGAGGGACCAACAACAACCAGAACTATGGCGATATCGGAGCGCAGAGGGCTGGCGTCTACGGGTCCGGGGATCCATCCGGTGTGCGCGGCGAGTCCTCGAGCGGCAACGGAGTCTATGGCCTGAGCTCCACTGGTGGCGGTGTGCGAGGCGAGAGCAGCGGGAGCGACAAATCTGGTGTCTATGGGGTCAACGGCGCGAGCCACGGCTATGGCGTCTTTGGCCGCAACACCAGCGCAGGGAACATTGGCTACCTCGGCGGCAAATACGGCGTGTACAGGGCGGAGCCTACGGGGCACTCGGCGCCCAGGTCGGCGGCGTGAGCTGGGCAGGCTACTTCCCCGGGCACGTAAACGTCTCGCATCCGAGCAGCGGCACGGCGCTCGTGGTTTCCTCCGCCACCGGAAAGATCAATGTGAACAGCAATGACGGCAAGTACCATGCCTTTATTGCCGCCAACGGCACTGCCGGGCTGTATGGCAGCTACGAGCCGATTGGTCCCTGGGGTACATCGGTCGGTCCGACTACGCCGGGCTCTTCTCCGGCAAGGTTAGAGTCTACGGTGACTTCGAGGCCACGGGCACGAAATCATTTGTGATCAACCACCCACTGGATCCCGAGAATCGCCACCTCTATCACGCCGCCATCGAGTCGAGCGAGCTGCTCAATGTCTACAGCGGCAACGTGAACCTCGATGATAACGGAGAAGCGGTGGTAGTGCTTCCAGAGTGGTTCGAGGCAATCAACCGCGACTTCCGCTACCAACTGACCTCGGTCGGCGGTTTTGCCCCGGTGTACATCGCCGCGAAGGTCACCAACAACCGCTTTAGGATCGCCGGCGGCCAACCGGGTCTCGAAGTGTCTTGGCAGGTGACTGGCGCTCGTAGCGATCCTTACATGCGCCAGCATCCGTTCGAGGCGGAGCGCGACAAGCCCGCGTCGGAGCGCGGCTACTTCTTGCAGTCTGAATCGTACGGCCAGCCAGAGGAGAAAGGTATCGAGCGGTTGCGCAGGCCGGACACGATGCAGCAACCAAAGCTAGAGCAACTCAAAATAGATTCTCCAAAAGGAATCAACAAATGAAATTCGTGAAAATAGGCTTCTTCATTATTGCCCTTGCAGGTGGTTACATCTTCCCCGAGCATGCTTGGACGCAATACGTCTTGCCGCAAAGTGTCTTTGGCAGCGGCGGGGCAGTCATTAGCGGCAGCACTCACCGCATCGTTGGTACGGTGGGTCAGCCGGCAATTGGGGTGGCGAGCAGCTCGTCCCACATCAATGAAGTGGGTTTCTGGTATCAGCCGGCGGTCTCATCAGCAGCGTGGAGCACCTACCAGGCAGCTTGCCAACGGAGTATCGTTTGGAGCAGAACTATCCTAATCCGTTCAATCCAACAACAAAAATTCGCTTCTCCGTTCCCTCGCAACTAAGGGGTTCATCCCTCAGCAGCAATGTCACCTTGAAGGTCTTCGACATATACGGAAATGAAATCGCAACGCTGGTGGATGGAGAATTAAACTCTGGGGAACATTCGGTTGTATTTGATGCGACGGGCTTGCCAATCGGTGAATACTTCTACCGTTTAAGCAGTCCAACTTTTTCACAGACGAAATCAATGGGGATAATAAAATGAACATTGTGACTCGTTTCGGCTTGATCTCTTTGTCGTTGGCAATTTTTTCTTTAACAACTTCGGCGCAGGGACGCTTTTCGGGAAAATTGGGCTACGGCGTTTCGCCGAAAGGCCACCCTTACGATTACTCACAGTTCGGGACATTTCTGCAGGAAGTTGCCAATACCTGCAACGGCGGAGTGGTGTATGCAAACGCCAATTGGCGCGATAACTTGCAGTCGAGCGGTATCATCCCCAACGTACAAAAAGTCGTCTGTTCGCTCCAACCTTCACCTTACAACTATGTGGATATGATTACCTATGCCTGGGCTACCTACCCTCAATTATATCTGAATGTGCCAACCAATCCAACCAATAACTGGACCAATCCCGATATGAAAAATCTTTTCCTGAGAATGCTGATAAACACTGCCGATTCGCTCGGTCCCACCTATCTTTTTATCGGCAACGAAGTAAGCGCGTACTGGGTGCAGGATTCGTTAGACTATCCCAACTGGGTCGGATTTTATCACACAGCATATGATTCCATAAAAGCACATTCACCTGCAACGAAGGTCGGAACGATCTTCAACTATGAGCATCTCACCGGCAATGGCGTGCTGACGGGATGGACCACGGCGCACTGGTCCGCCTTTACCCTCTTCGACACTTCCAAAATAGATATCTTGGGACTAACGGTCTATCCTTTTTTCAATTACGACTCTGCCTCCAAGGTGCCGATCACTTATCTGAATGCTATCTTCAGCCGCATGGGAAATAAACCGGTCGCCATCACCGAGACTGGCTGGCCAGCCGACTCCTTCATCGGCACCTGGGACAGTTCACCCCAGCAGCAGGTCGATTATGTGAACAAAATATTTTCGGTGATAAATGGAAAGAATGTGGAAGTCGTGAACTGGCTGTTTCTGGATTATATGATGGATAATTCCAACACTGCCGCGGTAAAGATATTTAAGAGTGTCGCACTGCGCGACTCCCTTGGCAATGACCGTCCGGCTCTGGCAACGTGGCTCTCGTACTGTTCTGCTGCGACAGGAATAGGCAGCCCCTCTTCACCAATTGCAGGATATAGTTTGCAGCAGAACTATCCCAATCCGTTCAACCCGTCAACAATAATTCGCTTTTCGCTTCCGCAGCGCTCGCATGTCACGCTGAAGGTCTTTGACGTGCTCGGCAGAGAAGTGACGACGCTGGTGGATGGAAAATTACAACCCGGGGAGCACTCGGTTGTGTTTAATGCAAAGGATTTGCCAAGCGGTGTGTACTTCTATTGTTTAACCACCGCAACATTGTCGCAAACAAAACTAATGGAGGTCTTGAAATGAAAAACAGACATTTTGTTTTACTCCTTTTTCTTTTCCAGGTTTTTATATCGAACTCCTTCGCCCAACTCTGGTACACCACACGCGGACTTCCGAATCAGGATGAAAGAGCCTGGGGCGTGGATGTGGACAGTGCGGGAAATGTCTATTGGGCAGTTGAAGAAAAAGACCAATCTCCATACTTGTACTTCAATATTACTCTCTTTAAAACTGATTCCGATGCGCATCAGGTCTGGCAGAGCGCATCCTGGGGCTGGAACTATAATGATATTGCATTCATCACAAAAATAAAGGGACAAACTGTTTATCTGGGAGGAAGAACCGACTCAACAAATGCGATAGATGGTAGTGGAGGTAATGCACTCGTCCTGAGTTACAGCGCAAACAGCGGAAGTCTCAACTGGCAATACATCTGGGATCAGGGTTTCGGCTACGAAGAGATTGATGGATTGATTGTTCAACCTGATGGGATTTATCTTTCCGGCTGGTCGAAAGGGCAAACCTCGGATATGGATTTCCTTGTTCAGAAAATAAGTCTGACAGGTGAGCGAATCTGGTCAAACACCTGGGACTACAACAACCGCGGCAAGTTTGATGGTGCAAACGGACACATGGCGATGGACGACAATTTCATTTATGCAGCAGGGCACGTGAACAGAACCAACATCGGCTCGCTCGATGGCGATGGTGCTTTGGTTTGCTTCCGGCGTGCTGACGGAGCGTACCAATGGCATGTGATTTGGGGTGGTGCTCTGTATGACGATGCACTCGGACTTACGATGAGTGCCGATTCTATGCTTTATGTTGTGGGCTTTACAGGAAGTTTCGGAAAAGGCTCGCAATGTTATCTCAACAAATATTCCCGCACCGGGCAGTTGAAGTGGAGCCGTATCTGGGGCGGAACGGGAACTGAGGATGCGCGTGCACTGGTCACAGATAGCGACAGTATAGTTTATGTTGTCGGCACTACATCCAGCTACGGTCATGGAGGTAAGGATATTTTCATTCTCAAATATGACTCTGGCGGGACATTGATCGATTCACTTTTCTGGGGAGGATCTTATGATGAAATTGCTCACGATGTAGCAATGTATGGTGATTATCTTTACGTTGCCGGTGAAACCTCCAGTTTTGGAAACGCCCAATCAGACGGGCATGAGGCGGATGGATTACTTCTGAAAGTGAACGGAAGAACGATGAAGGCACCCGAGCCCACTCCGACAACTGTGCCCGACAATTCTAACCCAATACCCCGGGCTTTTGCAGTTTATCAGAATTATCCCAATCCGTTTAATCCCACAACAACCATACGCTTCTCGCTTCCGCAGCGCTCGCATGTGATGCTGAAAGTGTTTGATGTACTTGGCAGAGAAGTAGCAACGCTGGTGGATGGAGAATTCATCGCAGGCGAACATTCGGTTGTCTTTGACGCAAAGCGGTTGGCGAGCGGCGTATATTTCTATCGTTTAATTACACCAGCATTTTCACAAACAAAACCAATGGAGGTAATAAAATGAAAAACAAAGTAAATCTAACACTATTACTTTTTGCTTTTGCAATTCAACTTTCCTTTGCCCAGAGTAATCTGCAACAGGCAGCAAGTATCTCTATCAATGCTGATTCTGTGGGCGAGGTGAACCCAAATATCTTGGGGACAAATATTCTGTACTTTGGCCCTCAATGGTATACTTTGAATCCTACTTTTAAGTCAAGAATGAATGAGTTGAATAATGGGCAGGTGAGATGGCCCGAGGGTAATCACTCTGGCATTTATAACTAGAAAATAGACGGTGATTTTCGTGATACTCTTGGCAGGGCAAATGGACTCAATATTATGGAGATTGCAAAATTGTGTGATGCCATAGGAGCCAATCTTCAAATAGTGGTTAATTTTGGCACAATGAATGCACAAGACGCGGCTGACCTTGTAGAGTTTTGTAATGGACCAGTGACTTCTACGTGGGGACATAAAAGAGATTCACTTGGCCACCCCGAGCCCTTTAATGTCAAATACTGGGAGATAGGAAATGAAATGGACGGTGTCCATATGTGGCATTATTCTTGGTCAGCCCAGGATGCAAGAAAATACTTCTTTGGTGGCAGTGCAGAAAGGAGAGGCACGCTACCTCCAATGCCAGACGGACCGCTGTTCAAAGGTGACTTTTGGCGAAGCCGCGGTTTGCCAAATCAGAAGCATTTGATTAGATTCCCAGATGTAGCAGTGGGCTCTGATTCTGTATGGGTAGGTCCTGATACTTCCAGCATTGTATTGTGGACAAGGGTTGCTGACCTTGATTCGGTGGGAGCTGGTAATTATTACGAGATGGATTATGAGAATAGTGTACTAAAATTTGGTGATGGCATACATGGGAATATTCCACCATCAGGATACTACATATTATGTGAGTATACGACAACCAATCATGATGGCTATGTAGAGTTTGTGGATTCTATGAAATCAGTTGACCCTACCATTAAAATTGGTGCCTGTATGGTGCCAGACGCAAGCTGGAGCCAAGATACTATTGATTATATATTACAGAGGATGGATTTTAGAATTATCCATTGGTATCGCCATGAAGATACTACGTCTACTCCGGATTACTATGTGCGAATGGCTGGACCTACAAGACTGTTTAAATGGGCTTACAACACCAGACGATTTATTGACACTTATGCAGGTATATATGCAGATAGTATTGGAATAGCTTTGACTGAGTGGAACTGGATACTCTGGAATGGACCTTGGGCCACTCCGAAAGCAGATGCTAGTCTTGCCAGTGGATTATTTACTGCTGATGTATTGGGGAAGCTAATTACTGCAGAAGATGAACTCAAATTAGAAGTAGCTAATTACTTCTGTGCTCCTGGCCACGATACAGGTTATTATCTTGCTTTCATAGGTGCTGATTACCACAGACGCTCTGCCTTTTATGCGTTCAAAATGTTTTCTGACTATTTTGGTGAGAAGCTTGTGCATCGTGATGTTGTTTCTGACTTTTATGTAGTAGGCAATGATGCTGTCCCATTTATAACAGCATACACGAGTAAATCTCAATCAGGCGATACACTTTATCTTATTGTGATAAATAAGCACGACACTTTGAATTATGAGACTACAATTGAGATTACGGGCTTTGAGCCTAAATTATCTGCCTATGTGTACACACTTAATGGGGACAGTGTTTACTCTACAAACGAAGAGGATCCAATGAATGTAATAATAAGGGACTCGGTCATTACCAATGTTTCCAATAGTTTTACTTATACTTTCCCTGCTCATTCGGTCACGGCAATGGAGTTTGTAAGAAATGTAACAGGGATTTCTGAGCACGAAGCATTGCCGGAGAAGTTTGTGCTACTCCAGAACTATCCCAATCCGTTCAATCCCACAACAATAATTGAATATCACGTACCCGTGTCAGGATTTGTCAAATTGAGTATCTATGACATACTGGGTCGTGAAGTAGCAGTGCTGGTAAATGAAAAAGTAATAGCCGGGAAGCACAGGGTCAGGTTCGATGCCAGCAGTTTTGCGGCAGGGGTGTATTTCTACCGTATGCAGGCTGGAAAGTTTCAAGAAACTCGTAAGCTTGTTTTATTGAAATAAAATTGCAACTGCTACTAACCCCGAGCTCGACAAAAGAGATCACCCAAGCGTTCTTTCAAATGTTTTTGTAACTGCTCCTTTTGCAAAAGCACTTTGTCCAAGGCGCGATAGAGGCGGTTATCGTAAATGGCATGCGCGGGAATGCCCAGCAGGTCGGCCAAGGCTGCCTTGCTATAAGAATGCTCGGCAATATGGGGTTCACTTTTCGGTTCACAAAAACGTGCAGCCACTAGAACCGCGGCCAGATGCGCCCTTTGCACCGTCATCAGGCGCAAACATGGATTCCGCCCGTGCGTGCAATGCCTGCAAATATTTTTTAACTGTCGAACTTGGGCTAACAGGCGGCTAAAAGATTTTGCAAGGAGGTAACAGCAACTGATTATGATGAAAAACAAAATGTTATTTTATGAAATTTTAGCGGTTTGCGTCTTAGTTATCGTGGCTGCGCCGTTTTATTCCTCAAATAGTTGGCCCAAGGAGAAGACAAAACCGCGAGTTTCCATTCAGGAGAAACAGCAATCCCCGGTCTTACATCAAGAACAAACAACCGGCGATAGTCGATTTGGCATTTGGTCGCCTGGTTATTCTCAGAACAAAGAGCTCTACCTCCTTTTTCTTGAATCTGGTGCAAGACAGACAATCTGGAGCTTGTCCTAGAAACAGGCTTCGCAAAATCCAAGGTTTCTAAGTTTGATTGAGTCGGATATTTCAAAAGCCACTGAAGACGGGGTAACAGTTGTGCTTGTTTTAAAAACAGGTGTAGACTGGGAAAAGGTTAAAGAATCTAATTTCCCCTATCCAATAGAAAATTGGCGCGCTTCTGCACCACCAAAAGATATGAACGAGTGGTATGATTTTGTTTACAACTTAGCAAAACAATTCAAAGGGAAAATTAAATATTACGGTGTGATGGATGAAGTACACTGGACATTTTCAGGAACAATAGAAGAATACCTTGAATTGTTAAAAGTAACTTCAAATGCAATTCATTCCGCAGACCCTGATGCCAAGGTTATTCCAAGTTTTACTTCCCCAGCACTTTTTATAGTCTGGGAAATGAACGGCCTCTCTAAAGAATCCAGGATTCAGGAAGCCATAGATTTGCACAATTGGTTTTTTGAAGGGGTAGAAAGACCATTGACTAACGAGAACGATCTAATAAATTACTTGGCTGATGAGCGAAGTACAAGAGCAATCCAACTACTGGAGGCAATTTACTCCGATTACTCCCAATACATAGATGTTTATGAGTTCCACTCTTACAATCCTTATGATAAAACGCTTCATGTGTTGACATACCTAAAATCAAGGATGGCTGGACAAGGAATCAATAAACCCATTATTGCTGAAATAGGAACGCTTTCTCTTCCAGGAGCCTACGTTGATGAGACAACAAGGCAGCAGGATGTCGTGCGGAACTTTGCAATTACCTTAGGCAATGGCGTGAGTATGGCTTGCTGGTTTGCCCTGACGGATGCGGAAAATAGATCCTGTGGTCTTGTTGGAATCAATCCCGATAACACATTTACACAAAGGCCCGCTTATTTTACATTCAAGTTAATGGTCTCAAAGCTCGGCGGTTATAATTCAGCAGAAGCAATTGACTTGGGGCAAGATGTTTTTGCGTTCAAGTTTACAAAGGATACGAGTTCAGTTTATATTCTTTGGGGTGGAGAAAATAAAACAATTGGCTTGCCAGACGGAGCAAAGACTGTGAAAATTACTGATATAGCTGGTAATGTCACCGATGGGTTATCTTCACAGATCCCAATTAGTTCAAGTCCGATTTTTGTGGAAGAAAAAAATGTCACGATTGTAGAGCAACAAGATGTGTCTTCCGATGGATATTCCTACAAATTGCATCAAAACTACCCCAATCCCTTTAATCCAAGCACCACTATTCGCTTCGCATTTCCACATCGTGAGCACGTTACGCTGAAGGTCTTTGATGTGCTTGGCAGAGAAGTAACAACACTGGTGGATAGAGAATTCATCGCTGGCGAACATTCCGTTGTCTTCGACGCAAAAGATTTGCCGAGTGGTATGTATTTCTTTCGTTTAATTACCCCAACCTTTTCTCAAACAAAGTCAATGCAGGTGTTGAAATGAAAAGGCTATCTATATTTTTGATAGCAATAGCCCTTATAACAAACTGTGGAAATAGTTCTAATCCTGCTCCTTCCGATGTAAAGGTTCAATCGATCCAGATGCTTTCCGAAAACAGCGCAAGGCCCAATTGGGACCCCTCGGGAAGCAATCGCATTGCTTTCGATAGGAAGAACGCGGACGGTTACTACGACGTCTACGTGATCAACGCCGACGGCAGCGGACTGATCTCGGTCACGGACGGAAAGTCGGGCGTTTGGCAGCGTCATAACGGGAACCCCTGCTGGCATCCCTCAGGACGCTTTATCGTCTTTCAGTCCGAACACCCTGAACATCTTTCGGTCGGTAAGGATAAGTTTTCTTCCGAACCCGGGGTAGGAGTGTACAATGAGTTATGGGTTACCAATCCTACGGGCGACACGTTCGGGCAGCTCACCTTCCACGAAGTGAAGATGAATCTTCTTGACAACAAAAAGGCTATGGGGGTGCTCAATCCTCGCTTTTCGCGGGACGGCTCGAAGCTCATCTGGACCGAGCGCTACGACAAAGGAGGCAGGTGGGGGAAATGGCGCATAATGATGGCAGACTTTATTATTGATGAGATTCAGGGTCCTCATCTCGGCAGTCAACGTATCGTCTTAACAGCGTCAGATTACGGAGGCAGTTATGTCACCTGCATGGGTATGACACCTGATGGAACCAGGTTGTTGCTGGCAGGCAACCTCAGTGGTCAAGACGAGTTCGGGATGGACCTGTACCTTTATGACCTCGGCTCTATGACGCTCAAGGATCTCACCAATGATCCGAAGGAGTGGACGGAAGGCGCCGCAATCACGCCGGATGGGAAAAAGATCATCTATATGTCGAACAAAGGGTATCCAGTGGATCCGGCGAACGAGCACTGGTATTGGCAAAAAACAAAAAGAGAGTACTGGGTTATGAACCTGGACGGCTCAGAGAAACGACAGGTAACTCATTTCAACACCCCTGGGTATAGTGAATATCGCACTTACCCTACCATAGTGGCTGCCTGTAGCTGGAGTCGTGACGGGAAGAGGCTCGCTGCAACAATAGGAGAAGATATTGGCACTGAGGAAAAAGCTAATTTTATCTTGAAGGTGGTATTGATTGAATTCAATCGCCCTTTGTGACCAACGCTGGTTATGTTAGAGATGGGAAATTCTGATCTTCGAGCACAAGGATGATAAAATAAAATTGAGAAAGAATCGTAAAACATTGTATAACTATATTTAAGAGGTAAAGGCTATGAAAAAGACATTCGAAAATCCTACAGAAGCTCGTATTGAAAAAATCAGTGTAATGACAAGAAACATTTTCTCTTTATTGCTTCTATTGTCATTATCTCTATTGTTTGTGAGTGCCTGTAAAAAAGAATCCAATCCAATTAATCCCAATCACAACTTACCTATTTCAGAGAGAAACTTTTATATTGGTCTTGTCCCGAATCCAGCCCATGCGCCGAATAGCAGCTTTGATGATATTGTGAAGGCTTATGAAGAAACAGGGAAAATTGCGGAGATAAGTATGGTCTGGGTTGGAAAACAAGGAATCGGGGAATACGAACTGCTAAAACAGAACCGAGTTATAACAGGAGTCAGAGTTTATGGCTTGAAACCATTCGTGACACTCAACTTTGCCACAATAAAGCAAGGTCCTAACGGCTTGGAATATGTAATCGATGCTCCAGCAGGGATAACCCCGAGCCTCTCTGATTCGGGATTCAGAGAGGTATGGAAAAATGAAGCGAAGAATATCGCAGAAGAATTCAAACCCGAATATCTATCGCTTGGAAATGAAGTAAACGATTATTTTTATTCCCATCAGGAAGACATTGACCCTTATCTATCTTTAGTTGATGAAGCATATTCAGCGATAAAACAAGTTTCCCCTAATACAAGGGTTCTTGTTGTTTTCTCTTACAACCATTTGATTGAAAACAACCAATGGGAACTGCTTCGAAGATTCAACCCCAAAGTTGATTTGATTGGACTAACGACTTATCCTTATCAGAAGTTCACGACACCCGATGCGATTCCAGATGATTATTACTCAAAGCTGAAACAATATACAACCAAGCCAATTGCTTTTACGGAGATTGGATGGAGTTCCACCGGGACAAATACAGAGAAAATCCAGTCCGATTTCTTAGTGAAATTTTTAGAACTGACGAAGGGTCTTGATATTGAAATGGTCAACTGGCTGTTTCTCCACGAAACTACTTTAAGCGGAATTCCTGGCCATATCTCCAATCCAGAAGTTACGACAATAGCTCTGAAAAGAGCAGATGATAGCAAGAAAGAAATTTATGACATCTGGATTGAACTGAAAGAATTGAAGTGACGAATGAACCTAAAAACTACAATGAGGAAATAGGAATGGTGGAGTCAAAATGTAAACAATTTACCAAGTGGTGTTTACTTCTATCATTTAACTACCCTAACTTCTCAAGACATAACCAATGGTGGTGTTGAAATGAAAAAGGAAATTATTCTTCTCATATTTCTCTTTTTTTCTAAAGTTTTATTCTCGCAACCAACCTTCGAGCGAAAATACGATTATAATGGTAATGCAGATCTTGCCAGGGATGTAGTTGAAATTCCGAATGGGCATTTCATTATCGTTGGTGCAACTGGTCCTACGAATAATCCATTAGGATTAGGCAATACCGATGGCTTGGTGATTAAAATAAATTCAGTAGGCGAT
>Ga0078972_1008015_pt1 | contig 22681 bp, 23 predicted proteins | sample YelNatPaOPGAMG01_FD_67568 | JGI IMG/M metagenome (GOLD analysis project Ga0078972, IMG submission 67568) | Hot spring thermophilic microbial communities from Obsidian Pool, Yellowstone National Park, USA - OP-RAMG-01 (SPADES assembly) (version 2) | ecosystem: Environmental > Aquatic > Thermal...
GAGGAACCGGAAATGGGGCTGCATCCAAATGCGATCTCCGTTGTATTGTTGTTGGTGATGGAGCTTCTCTGGCGCGGATACCGGGTTTGTCTTTCGACGCACTCGCAGCATGTGCTGGATGTAGTGTGGGCGCTGCGTACGATTCACCAGAGAAACGCCGACACTGCCCGGCTCCTGGACGTGTTTGAAGTCGGGAAGACAGAATCCCTGAAACGTCTGGCGGAAGAGGTCTGTAAGAAAGAAACGCGGGTGTATTATTTTGACCGTAACGGACTGACCAAGGACATTTCCAGCTTGGACCCCGGCTCACAGGACGATAGCGAAGCCGGCTGGGGCGGTCTGAGCAAGTTCAGCGGGCACGTCAACGACGTGGTTGCGAGCGTGGTGAATCAGCGGGACCGGCACGCAGTTCCAGACGGAGTTTCTCCACGTAGTCCCAGCGCAGGTCGAGATACCGGCACGCATCTACCGCTGTAATGCAGTTGGCATCCAGCGCTTCCAGTACCAGCTGAACGAATGGTCGCCCGACAAGGTCAAGGGTTTTTCCCGGCAGCGATGCGAAACTACCGTGCCGTGGCGACTTTGTCAGCATTTGCTGCGGAATCATTACCATGCTGGCTGTTTCCTCTGCAAACCGTTCTGAATCTGCCCGGGACCCGTTCAGAGTCGCATTCCCCTCGCCTGCGCGCGCCAGGGCCAGGTATACCAGCTCACGCAGGAGCGTAAAAGAACGAGCGACTGCAGAAGGTTCCTGACTGTTGATGCCAATTACCGGCATTGGAAACAAGGGCAGTGTGACGCCACGCGCCTCTTGTAAACTCACATCGGAGAACTGGAAGACAAGCACGCCAAGGTCCTCAACCGCCGCGCGCCAACGTCGCCATGCCTGCCATTCGTTCCGCCATTGTCGCTGCTCCTGTTCACTCACACGTAGGGCCTGGCGAAGCCGTTGGCCGACGGTAAGTGGCGATTCGCGCAGATGGGCAATCTCTCGAAACTCGGGCAGCGAATACCCAAGCTCGTCGCTCAACTCGATGGCGACATCGCGTCGATGGGACATCACGTGGATGGCCAAGCGCAATTCGGGCGATTTACTCATCCGGCGTGTGGGTCTCTTTGATCTTCACAATCAAATCTTGCAGTTCATTTTCTCCCAACTCTGTTCCCTGGACCGTGCAGAAGAACGCGGGCAACTTCTTCATCAGTTCTTCATTGCTCAATACCGACTTTGGCAGTTCATTGCTCGCCAGCTTCGCTCGCTCCATGAAGTCCTGCCATTGTTCCGTACCGGGCTTCAGTCCCAATTGTCGTGCCCAGCGCGCGACGGTTCTGCCATCGTGCGAGGGACGATTGACCCCGCGTTCGAGCTTGCTCCAGTTACTTGGGTCGTGCCCGTGCTCCAGGCAGAACTGCCGGAGTGTCTTTTTCTGCGCAATACGCAAATTCTTGAGAAGTTCGCCAAATGTCATAGCAAAAAATATTCTTGACATTTTAAATTGGAAAGGGAATGTTTTACAAAAATTTGCTATGCAAGGGAAATTTAAACGATAATTTTGGCGTCCCCGCCGGTAAACCGTGGGCGCGGTCCCGGCAACCAATTCCTCGGTTTTCCCTGGTATAGCAAGGGGATGCCCTTAAAGCCAAATGGCCGGGCAGTCAGATCGATTGCCCGGCCAATTTAAAAGATACATTATGGATACCAGAGATATGCTAATTGGTTTGCCGCCGGTTGTCAAGCAAATGGCGAGTTTGGACTTCGGATATTATTACGCCATACCAGAAACTTGGTTCAAGTTCTTCATGGACCCCAACAACAATCTCAACCTTCGCCAAATGCTCATGTTGGCCGAGATTGTTTACTGGCATCGCCCAAGAGCGGTTTATCACCGTGACAGGAACGAAATAATAGGCTCGGGAAAGCGCTTCAAAGGCCCAGGATTCAATCGGAGATACTCGGAGTGGGGTAAGAGATATGGTATCTCGGAAAAACAAGCCAGACGCGATTTACACGGGCTTGAGAAGGCAGGGCTTATCAAGATCAAAATCGCGACGGAAGTCGTCGTTGAAGGCATGCATCTGTGGAACGTCGCGTATTTCGAGCCGGTCCCGGAAAGAATTTTTGAGATCACAAATTCAATCCATGAGGAAAAATACCCGCAAGACGAGGCCGAATTGCTCCCAGAGGAGGCTGAAATAACGGTCAAATCCATTAAGAATGTGGCCGATGTTCGGAGGCCGAAACCGGTTCCCGGGCGAACGGGTTTGTCGGGGGGCCTGGACAAACAGAGTCCTGAAAAGCGGGACGAAAATGTCCAGACATATACTAATATTGTAAGTATGAATATTAAGAATAAAGAAGTATACTCCCCTCCTAATACAACGGTTCCTAGGGTTCAAGACCTTCCAGGCTTGGCCAAGAGAGGAAAAGGAGAGGGGGGCGAGAGAAAGGAACCTGTCAACATCGGTTCGACAAATTACTCGTCTCCATTGGGACATGTCCCTTCTGATGAGCAAATAGAGAGGTGGTACAAAGAAGCCAGGGAAGCGGATCCCTCTATCACCAAGAGAGATTGGGATCACGCTGTCTATGCGCTGAAAATGACGAACTGGCACGTTTATGGAAAGCCAGTTTATGACCCGCGATCTGCGATAATGTGGCAACTAACGCAGCCGATCAGGCGATATTTCGGCAATGAATACGAGCCGAAATCGTCGAAAATCCGGGTACCACGAGATGAATATGAACGTAAACGCGCCAGATTCAACGAGTTGCAAACAATTGGGGATAATCTTTTGGCAGATTACTGCAGGGCAGATGATGCGATTAAAGTTGCAACGGAGAAGAATCTTCCCGGGATTGAAGAACTTCGTGCGAATCGCAAAAAAATAAGCGCGCAACTTGATAGAGTAAGAAAAGAATATAGGGAACTCGGTGAGTTCCTTGACACCCATGAGCCGAGATGAGATCGAAAAGCAATTCGTCGGTTGTGTCCTTCAAGATCCAAAGACCACAATCGACTGCGCGATTAAACGTGGCGTAAAATCTCATGAATTCCTGCTACATCCATTCGCCAGAGAAGCGTATAAGATCGCGCTTGAGCTTTCATCCGAATATGCTGATGTTGACCATCTTGCGATATATACGGAGGCTCAAAAGCGACAGGAATTCCAGAACATGCCGGCCTTCTCCATATGGCTGGCTGAGGCAGTTGACAACTCGCCCGTTGCAGCTTCGATCGACTATTACGCCGACCTTATAGTCGAACTTGCTGCAAAAGAGGCTCTTGGAAGAGAATCAGATTGTGTCAGACAGTCACTGGAAAAAGGGATATCGCCAACAAAGGTTGCGAGAATCGCTGCTGAGCGATTCAAGAAAATCGCGGAGGAATACAGGGCTGTTGAGCCTGCCCCTTCTGCTGCCGAAGTGATTGACTACGCGATAATTACGCTTATGGAAAAGAAGAAAAACGGAGCGCCTGTCGTTAAATTCGGAGTGCCAAGTCTGGATAATTTGGTCCAGTTGGAGCACAGAACGATGACGACGATTGCAGCAAGACCCGGCATTGGTAAAACAAGCCTTCTTGGTCAACTGGCCCTGAATTCGGCAATGGCAGGCGTGCCAACGCTGTTTATCTCGCTTGAAATGCCTGTCGATAGGATAGTTCACCGTTGCCTTGCAAACCTGTCTGGATTGACGATCAAACAGATGAGAGAAATGACGCCTGAACAGCTTGAAACTTTTAACTCCTCAAAAAGAAAGTTTTCCCAGCTCCCGCTGTTTTTCCAGGAGCGCGGCAAGTTCACGGCTCACGATTTTGAGGTGCTCGTTGGTAAAATGCGCGACGAGGAAAATATCGGGCTCGTGATTCTCGATTACGTGCAGTTGATGCTCCCTGGAAAGAAATGCGACACGAGAGAACAGGAAGTCGCCACAGTGAGCGCTGCGTGCCGTTATATGGCTGCGGAACATGATATCCCTGTCGTTATAGCCAGCCAGTTGAATCGCGCCGTTGAAAAATCAGGCACAGAACCGAGGTTGAGCGATTTGCGCGAATCAGGATCGCTCGAAAATGACAGCGACATCGTGATATTCCTGCATAAGAACGGAGCATATGATGTCGTGAAGGAGACACAAGTTATCGTTGCGAAGAACCGTAGCGGTTCTGTTGGCAAAACTTCGGTATGGCACCGGCAGGCAACATTCAGTTTTATTGACAAGGAAAAGCCGGCACTTGACAGCCAGACTTCATATGCAGCAGAGTATTACTGATATGAGAAGCAAATTCAGGATTGATTTCGGCGAGAACCCTGATGTTCGTGACGCATTCAGCACACTCGAACCCGGTGACGAAATCGACATTGAGGTGACGGTTCAGGTATCAACCGTGAACAATAAGTATGCCGAAGGTGACGTCATGGAAGTCAGGTTGCCCGAGACCGAGGAAACGGAACCGGAAGAGGAACAGGGACAAATGACCGAGGAAGGCGGGCCCAAAACTGTAAAACCAGCCGATAATACACCTATAGGAATAAATGTCCTGCCGTTGCCATGATCCCGCAACCCGGGAATGAAGCAAAGATTCTGCTTGGACTGTTAAGGAAAAAGAAGTTCGGCTATGCAATGTCCAGAAGGGAGTCGTTGAGACAGCTAAAAAGACAGGACGAGCTGGCCAAAATTGAAGTAATTCGCGCGCAATTCGCAGCTGCAGGAGCATTAAGCTGGACTGCTGAAAGAGTCGAAAGCCTCGCCAAAAAACTTAGGTTGCCTGTGGATATCGTCTGGGCGATGGGCGGGGTATTAGACAGGAAGCGAAGGTTCGCTTATCGTAGCATGAAGAAGCTGCCCCCGGCTGTGGGGTTCCTTCTTAGCATTTTCGAGGCTACATATGTTAGACCTAAGAGTTTTAGAAAAGTTCGGCACAACGAACGAGCGCTTGCGGGAAATAATGACCGCGACGTCTCCGACGGAGAAGGATCCTCCAGATGTGAGGGAACGCAAGAAACGCGATGTGGAGGTCAGGAAGAGAATCGAGACGAAAATCAGTGACAGGCTAACAGCAGCTATCTCTGAATCTCTGTCCACGGCCAATCCCTATATCGCGATTGATATTGCATGGGATTCTACGCCGATCACAAAAGCTGATATTCCGCTTCTTCACTACGCGATGGGGAAGCTGGACACAAGGGAATGCGCCAAGCTTTTGACGCAACTTGGAGCAACCCAGTATATCAAGCGAAACGATAAAAACGAAATCGTAGGCATTGACCTGCCGGCATTCATAGAAGCCAACGTTCCTCTCCTTCGGAGCATGGTCTCGCGAAGGCTCGCCGCACAGGCCAACAAATACAATTCAATGTTCCCGTACTACAAGTACCAGGCTCGAAGTACGGCACAAACGGCGAAACTGTGCGCTGACATTGTAAGCGAGGTAGCGGAGCAAATCATAGATAGCCACGGATACAGACACCATGACGTGCAGGTAATGCGCGATATGTATCTCTACGGTCATAGCGTGGATTTCGTTCGGGCAAGCTGGGAGATAGAGCGCCAGATCCATTTCACAGGCGATCCTGAAACAGATGATTCGAAGGAATCTTTCGTGGAACGTGAAGGCGTTGTGTTCGTTAATCCGCACCCAACAAGGATATTCAAAGATTCGGCACACCCGTGGTCGTCCCTGAACTATGACAATGGTATTTCCTATTGCGGTTACTGGGATGTGCTCAAATGGGGAACGATAAAATCAAATCAGGCATATTACAATCTCGACTCGGTGTCGTACGGCGAAAACTGGATAACTCTGTTCTCTAATTACCCCTCGTATTGGAGACAGTACTACTGCACGATGACACCTCCGAGCATCATGCCGTTCGGATCGTCAAATGATTCAAAGGCAAATATCGGCAGATACTCACAAAGTCCCGAAGATTCTGCCTGTCTCGTTGCGGTTTACTACGAAAAGCTACGCCCGATTGAATACGGCATCGGAACATATCCGGAAGAGGTCTGGGTAAGATTCACGACGGCAGGTACAATCGGAACAGTGATTCATGCAGAGCTGCTCCCTTCGCGTCCCGGAGCGTATTGCGGATACAATGAGAATGATAATCGCACAACGTCGGTGTCATTCGCAATGGACATGCTCACATTCCAGGACCAACTGACAAATCTCTATCGCCAGTTGCTCGCTGTGTGCGCAATTGAACAGCTGAAGATCATTTACGCGGATTCTGATGCGCTGGTTGGCAAGGCCGAACAAGACCTGAGACGGCGAATAGAAGGCGCTGTGCAATCAGCCGGACCTGTACTTATCATGTACAGTAGCTCAGCTTATTTTGAAAAAGGCATTGATCCGAAAACTGCTTTGGGTTGCGTTCAGGCCACTGTCGCTCCGCAGTCAATTGAACTCATTTTCCGCGCAATTGTGCAGACGGTCGCGCTCGCAGAGAGAATCGCAGCCATGTCTGCAAACGAAATGGGACAACCAATCGTAAAGACAGAAGGCGGGGTTACCGCGACAGAGGCAGGACAGATCGAGGCTTCGTCCTCTGCAATGTACAACTTCGCGTCTGATGGCATCGACGAATTCAGGGCTGCGAAGAAACGCATATTGTTCGAGTCATGGATCAATTGCGCAGAGACAGAATCGTTTGAGCTGCCAGTGACAAGGCGATATCCGGCGACGGTCGTGAAGTCGGCAGGATTCGATATTGTCGGTGATTACAGCGACATCTCAGGTACCGCGAGATGGACGGTCTCAGGGAACAAATGGAAACTGTTCGATTACGAGTACGTGTTCTCATCCAGAGACGGTTCTCAGCGCATGGTCAATACACAGGCAGCGACGACTCTGGTGCAGCTCGTCCCAATGTTGCAGGCACCACAAATAGCAAATAGGATTACTCCTGAAAAGATGATTGAAATTTTCAACGAGATCTTCAGGTTGAGTGGTGCCGGGGTTGACCTGTTGATCGAACCTGAAGAAGAGGTCGCTCCGTCTGAGCTCGACCAAATCAAAGCTGCAATAGCTTCGCTGGCCCAAACAGTTCAGGTCCTCGCGCAAAAGGTCAACACAAGACAGTCTTGACAAGGCATAACCGATTTGTTATTGTAGGCCCAAATGAACAGCAACGATATTAAGCAAGATAACGTTACCCAACCAAAAGAAACACAGGAGCAACCAAAGCAGGGACAGCAGGATCAAGTTCCCGTGCCAGCCGAGGATGAAATCCTTAAGCAAATTCTCGCGGATCTCGGTGTTGCGGCAAAGAAAGTCGAGGAGAACAAAGAAGAAGACAAAACAAAACAGACAACTACCTCGGAAGGTGGAGAAGCTGCTCAGGAAAGCGCAGCAGGTCCTCTACCTGATAAGACAAGTGAGCAGGAAGGTACTGGAGAAAAGTCGCAGCCTGAGAAAGCCAAGACCGAGGAAAAGAAAACTCGCGTTTTCAGAAAGAAGCCAGATGATTTCCAAAAAGTAATTCGCGAAGAAACCGCGAAAATCATAGACGAAATCAAAGGCCAAAAGCTTCAACCTCCAGCGCAAGAAACTCCGAAGCCTGAAAGAGCCGCTGAAGAGGAGATTGACACGACTGATTGGGAAGACGACGAAAAGGAAGAGCTCGAGTTCCTGAAAATAGCGGCATCTGTTGATGAAAAATACAAGGATCTTCCAAAGAAGTTCGCGGACGCAAGAGCAAAGGTCGTAGCATGGCTCGAAAAAAGAACGGCAGAGAATCCGGATGTCAGCGAGGAAGAACTTGAGGAGGAGGTTGCCAAATACGCCGAAACAGTACTTCCGAAAGAGCTGAAAGCGCTGCGTGATTCGGACAAGGAGAGAATCCGAATAATGGTTAAACACCAACTCAGCAACGTTGTCCCGGAAATCCAGAAGCCCGCAATAGAGAAAATCCAGGAAATGGAGCGCCATCTGGCCGAGATCAAGGCAGCTCCAAAAGTTGAAGAGTCGATTAAGTGGACAAAATCCAGACTGGATGAGTTCTTGAAACGGGATGGCACCAGCGAAATAATCGAAAAGGCAACCAAATCTGAAAATTCGCGCCTTGGGCAAATGGTCAACGCATTAATGGGTCAGGTAGATCAATACGCAAAGAGATTTGCTGTTGCTTGCCATGATCCTACTAGGAGACTCAATCCAAATGACCCAATGGATGCCACGATCATTCAATTCATCCAAAACGCTGGCGAGATGTTCGCGAAGGAAGGGCAGGGATTGGAAAGAAATGGAGCGACATTCCTGCCGCTTTACCAGTACATGTCTGTACCTGAAAAAGACAGAGCAAAGTATTGGACCTTCGATGAAAAAGATGTGCTGACTCTTGTAGCACATGATGTATCGGTAAGGCTCAAATCGTTAGCCGATATAGCAAAGGAACTTGGCGAATTTCAAAAATCTTCCACCAGTACTCTACCGCAGCAAAAGCCCCAGGTGCCACAACAGCAAAGGTCTCCCTCGCCTTCCCCTCCTGTTGTGGCACCTACCCCAATTTCTAATGCTGGTTCGCCACCATCGGCTCCTGGCATGATGACGAAAGAAGAAATAGGCGCGCTCGGGATAAGTCTTACCTGAGAAAGCCCACATAGTAATAGTCAGGCAACCTCGCAAAAGGTTGCTTTTTTTTTGCACATCGCGCGTTGAATGGTGCACTGTTTATCAAAACTAACAGAGAAAAACTATGAGCTTGTTAAGTCAGTGCGAACCTTTGTACATCCAGGTTGATGAGTCGTGCGGGTGCTCTATCACTCGCGCCAATATCAAAGCAATGAAACCTTCCGACTTTGAAGATCTCTTCTGGAAAGAAGTCGGAATGTCTCGTGTTGTGGCAACAGAGAAGGAAGGACGAATTTGCGGCGTAAAGCAGCGAGCGCTGCAAGATCTGCTCCTCTCCAGAATGGTGCCAATGCGCCAAACAAATCTATCGACTGATGCCAGCCAAAGTGTTATTGCGCCGTTCATTTACCGGCCCAAACGGTGGCAAGTAAATACTCTCTACTGGGAAGTTACCGCTGGTGTTGCGTCACCTAAAGCCGGGACAGGCGGAATCCCGGCGTCGGCGTGGGATTTGACTGTGGCCAAAAACTCGGGCCAGTTCTCAACCGATGTGCCCAATATCGAGCGTTATTTCCTTCCCGGCAGGTTTGTGATCGTAGTATATAAGGATGCCGCAACGGGCGTCAGTCGAAGAATCCAGATGCGTATCTATGCGGCTGAAAACGCAGACGCTGGCGGGAACCACTACGCGACTGTCACAGTGGCTCCTTGTATCTCTGCAACAACCTGGGCTGGGATGAGCCCCTCTCAGCGAGCTCCATATCTTCCAACCCACGGTATTTTGATCCCGCTGGTTAACAACGTGAGCCAGTATGAATCTTGGTGCTATAACGATACCGCCGAGATCCCGCTCACACTGAAGGCTGTCTGGTTCCAGACATTCAGGCGAACTCACTGCTATACAGAGGAATATCTGAGGGCTCTTGAGGCACCTCTGCTCGATCCGCTGTTCAAAAAGTTCAGGACAATGCCTCTTGTTCAGCAAAAGAAACGCCAACTAGAGCTGGCAGACATGATGTTCTGGAATGCGACTTTCTTTGGCCGTGAGATTAATGAAAATCAGACGGTAGAAAATTACGAAAAGCTCGAACAGGTTCGTGATCCTGCAAATGCCAATTGCATAATCGAGTACAAAGCGAACGCTGTTGGTATCCTTAAACAACTCGAAGATTGCCACAGGTTGTGGGATTGCAATGGCGATCCTATCAACTTTGACTCTCTCCAGGAAATACTCTACGCGCTCAGGAGAACTCGCAACACAGAGGATATCGACGCATTCACTGATCGCTATACGGCAGCCAACATCCTGACGTTGATGATCCGTTACTACAAGGACAAATACGGTTGGGATGTAGTGCGTTTCTATCAGCCAAACCAGCAGCTCAAGTTTGAAAATCAAGTTCTCTGGAACTACAACACATACGAGTTCCCAGAGGTCGGATGCAGGCTGCACGTTATCATCGACCCGTTCTTCGACGACCACCTGAGCAGCGTCCCATCCGACGATAAGAGTGTTGGTCGATATTTCATGATGATCGACTGGTCGGATATCGAGATAGGCCTCGCTAGTGCGAAGTCTGTCACACGCAGAACAAATGAAGCTGATGCGTTGTATTACTGCGTTGTGACCCCGGTCATTACGCATTATCAGCTTTACAGCCAGACTTTTGGCGTAGATGTTAATGATCCTAACAGGCATTATGTAATCACCAACTTCAGTGATGAATGCCCAACGATGACATCTGCTCCGTGTAATGTGTCTTATCCCAGAAGCTAGGAGTGATATATGAGAGTACGAAATGAATATGACGGGCAACCCCCGATCCAAACCGCTATAAAGCAGGTCTCTGACTCACCTGAATCTCAGGTTTATGCCAAAGCAGGGACCATCGTTACAACCGCCGACGGTGATCTGTATTTCAAACGTACAGATGAAAATAAGAATACCGGGTGGTTCTTGAGACGCCCGGTAATTGTTGTCGAAACAGCTGCAGCCCTCAAGGCTGTAACAGGGTACAAAGATAAAGATGTCGCGATTGTCCTTGGACATACAGAGATTTGGGATGGGGACGGTGGTATCTACGTCTTTGACAAAACGAACCAAAACGATACCGAAATAACTTATTACAAACCGAACGATATCTCGTTTGGTCCCGGGCGTTGGGTCGCCGTCACGTACCAATACCTGTCGTAATCACACTATGGGTATTGTCTAATCTTTCTCCGGGTCCAATGCTCGTTTGGGTCTCATAGCAATGGTTCAGGAGTGAAGCCGCGCGGGCGGTACAAACAAGTGCCGCCCGTTTATTTTTGTCTCTTGACATTATGCGCCATAACGGTCTTATTATGTCATGCGCGATATAATTGCTGTCGATCCGGGAGTAACCGGCGCAATAGCGGTTTCGTCCGAAGAGCCATTCGGTGATTTTGAATGGGTTTGGACCGAACGCCTGAAAGCGAACGTGTGCGTATTCAAAATGCCGGATACACAGGGCGCAATTGTGGAACTCTTCAAGAGATTAAGTGTCCATAGATGGCGCGCTGCGTTTCTTGAGCTTGTTACAGGGTATATTGGCCAGGGGCACCCGGGGTCTGCGATGTTCACGTTCGGGGAGAATTACGGTTTTCTCAAGGGAATCATGATGACGCTCGGTATAAGCCTTGAATTGGTACGCCCACAGGTTTGGCAAAAAGCTCTCGGAATAGGGGCCAGAAGAAATTGTTCATCAAGGCACGAGTGGAAGAGGAAACTCGCAGAAGAAGCCTGCCGGAGATACCCGACACTGTCTCCCGGAATAGCGACAGCAGATGCTGTTTTGATCCTTGATTGGGCATTCTTTCACAAAAATGAAATCACTACTGTTTGATCCATTAATGATGAAGGCAATCCTTGACGGCAGGAAAACTGTCACAAGACGCGCATTACGTTATAATCCAGATTGTATTGTAAATGGTCTCCCGTGCTGTTCGGATAGTAACCAGATCATTCAACCTGAGTTCTGGGGAAGATCGCTTGGGGAAGTAGGTAATATCAAGGAGATATGGGGAGTGCGTCTTGGGTATCCTGAAAATACTCCACCAGCCGAACTTACAAGAGAAATGGTAAGGTACAAGGTCGATGGCCATAAAGATGTCCATCGCTGGACGTCACCGATGTTCATGCCGGGGCAAATAGCCCGTGCAAGATACAGGATAGTCAGTCTTTCCGTGGGAATGCTTCTTGATATCGACAACGAAGAAGCCAGACGTGAAGGCTTTGATAACGCTGTGGATTGTGTCGGCACATATTGGGACATGTACAGGACATGGGGACAAAACATGGTTCTCCTGAGAATTGAATTCAGAACGTCATATTTTAACGGGACGACCTGGACCGAATTCCCGGATGTTGAAATTCGAAAATAAACAGGCGAAGTTAATCGAGTATGAAGTATTTCAAAACTGTAAATCCATCGAATCCAATAGTAACACCGTATGGAAAAATCAAATGGCAAACGGCAAGCCTTAACGTGTTTGAAAAAGTCGGCGTTGCTGAACTGCGCGACGATGTCGGCGCATGGCTTGCCGCAAATTTGCCGAAGCCTGTAACAGAGATTGACCAGGCTGAATATAACGAGCTCTTAAAAAAAAAGGTGTCGGAGCTAGGACCTCATACCTTCACAGTATCCCGAGTTCCGTCGCCACCTCAGCCGGCACAGCCTCAAAACCATGCCGTCCCTGTGGTCGTGGTTGAAGACCCTGTACGGCTAAGAAAGGTTTCGATATGAATTGGGCAAACTTCAAGAACCTCGTCAAAAGCCTGATGCCCGGCGATGCAATGCGCCAGAATTGCTCTGCGATAATCGACTTGCATACAAAGGTCGGGGTCAGACACATCCAACGGCTCGTACCTCAATATCAAACCGGGCATATTACTGAGTTTGAATATGCAGACGGGACGTTGATTGAGCCTTACGCGATGGAGTTTAATTACAGCTCGGAAATGGTTGATGTTCGCCCGAGAGAATTGTGGATAGTAGGAGATGAATCTGACGGATTATGCTACAGAGCTCTCGCAGACGATGTCCCGTGGGAATCAAGATTCGATCTGAAATGCAATACCCCAAGGAAATTCGCTGTGGCGTGGAATCCGAAAGGGACAGGGTTTTGGATTTCCCCTGCTCTCGAGGAAGGCTACAAATGCGAATTGCATTGGGATGGCATTTACAGTGACTGGGGCGATGAAGATGAATGCGGGCTTGATATAGATGAGGCAGACGCTGTGGCTGATTATGTCAGAAGTGAGATTCGCAAAGAAGTGGACAGAGATCATCAGGCTGCACAAGCATTTTACGCTTCATGGATGGCAAAGGTCAGAAGGTTGCATGTCGATAAGAACATGAGGACGAAACAGAGTACGCTTAGATGACACAAGCATTTCCAGCCACTCCATTGATTCACAAGTCAGTTCAGACGATTGTCAAGGCTTCATCCTGCCATGAAATATGTCTATACCCAAAACATAAGCAAGTTATTTAATGTAAAAACAACTCAGTTCAGGTTCGTAAAAGGAGCGATATATCCCGGACCCGCCGTCGCTGAGATCGATGAAAATACTTTTGTTGACTATTTGAAACGCGGATGCGTCGAGATATCCCAGGAACAATATAAAGCCGCGATTGAATCTGGAGACGTCCCGCAATTAAAAAGATCTCTAGACAATGTGCGTCCACTGGGGGTCGCATTGGCGTATTATTCAGGAGACTGGCAGCTCGCGTTGAAGTTGCTTCGGTGGATTAAAGATTTGTCCGGCAAGATAAATGCGCATTGTGCCCTGATTTCAAGCCCATCTTGTTCTGCTGACTCGGACAAGGCAATTTTAGCCGCAGCACAAGAAGCTTTTGCGTCAGCAATATTGCTGAAGGACAATAAGAATGACGATGCTGGATGGCCGGGCGCATGCAATATAAGGTTTAAAACCGCTGCCACTTACTACCGTAATAACGGGATCCCATGGTTGTGGTTGGAGCCAGACTGCGTGCCAATTACGCCCAATTGGTTTGATGCTCTCCAAAAAGAATACTTTGCTTACGGGAAACCCTACATGGGAGCAATGCAAAATAATTTCCTCGCAGGCGTGGCTATTTATCCCCCGTATGCGCTGGATCATTTCGCAAAGTTCTTGGACAGCAATAATGACCCATGGGATAGATCTGGTGGTGCCCAGGTTCTGCGAGAAGCGCACATCACTCGATTAATTCAGCATGAATGGGGAAAGCCGAACGAGCCTCCTACATTTACATCGCTCAGCAGTATCAAGAAGGAAGCCGTCCTTTTCCATCGCTGTAAGGATGGATCGTTAATTGATCTTCTTGCCAGTCGCGTTGGCAAAATGTCTGCTGTTCAAAGCCCGGTTCAGCGAAATGTCTGCGACGCTGCAAAAACAGTATCAATTGTGCAGTTGGGACGAATTGGAGATATCATAAACATTCTCCCGTTGGCATGGTATTTCTTCAGAAACCAAAAGCGTGTAAAACTGATAGTGCACCGCACAATGGCGCACGTCCTTGACAGAGTAACTTATGTCGAGCCCGTAATATGGGATGGGGATATTGATGATCCGGATGGGGCCAAATCTCTGGCAGAAGGCGTGGTCTTGGTCCCGCAATTGTTCTCCAAGAACGGCCTTAGAAAAGCAGGGACCGGGTCGTGGCAGTCGGATCAATATAAGTTCTGCGGATATCTTGATAGGTTTAACAGGTACGCTCCTGATTTCGATAAACGGGATTTTGACGAAGAATTGCGGCTCTGGCAAAGAGTCTCCGAATATAAGCGATCCCCTATCATAGCGTGCAACTTCAAGAGCTACAGTTCTCCGTTCGTCTCGGGGATTGCGGAGAAGATGAAGAACGACTACCCGGATCTGATTGATCTGTCAGAGTTGCACGTAGAACATTATACCGACCTGCTCGGCGTGTTGGACAGATGTGATCTTGTTGTAACGGTTGATACGTCAACGCTGCATCTTTTGCAGGCTTCGCATGTCCCGTACATAGCAATATTGAATGACAAATGGGGAGGGTCAATCCCGCGTAGAAAACCTGTGGCAACAATGCGGTATTCCGAATTCAAATATGAAAAGCTTAAAACCTGTATCAAAAAGGCACTTCAATCCAAAAAGTGGGAGCCGGAATCAGTGGTTCATGTCGTAATGATGCGACAAACCAGCGATTACAGGCTTATTCGCGCAAGATCGTCATGGGATGAAATTTATGTATCCGGGGTTGTGCCATTGCACATATGGAAATGGCCAAGGGTATTTATGGGCAGGCCGTATCTCCGTGATGCTTTGTATGCAGCCGCGGATTTAAAAGGCGATAACGCGATCGTATTCACAAATGATGACGTGATTATCACTCAGCACACGATTGATTATTGTCTTATGCGCCTTAAGTATTATCCAATCGTGCTTGGCGCAAGAACTGATCTCCCAGAGAAAAGAGGCGAAAGGCATATCGGCAGAGACTTGCTGGCAGTGAGGTCGAGCTGGTTGAGAGATAATATGGAGAAGATACCGGACTTCCTTATCGGCGGACCATTTTGGGATTTTGCATTGCTCTATTTTGCAAGGAAGCTCAATGACATAAAATGCGAGGATGTCGCTGCTCTGTTCCCAGAATGTGATTTGCCTCTTGGTCTTGTAATGCACGACTTTCACCCGTCGGCGTGGGTAGGGTCTGATGCGTTGCCACTATACAAACAGAACGAAACGTTTTGCAAGCTCTTGATGAGCGAGTGCGGATTCAATCCCAACATCATAGACGGAGATACGGCGAAATTATGAATGATGCAGAAATTAGCGTGGCTGTGGCGAGCTGACAGATAAATCTACAATCCCATGAAACTTCACGTATTCACAATAGTGCTGGATGGCATGCCGTGGCTGCCATGTGTCTATACAACACTTCAAAAGGTCAGATTCGATTGGGTTTGGCATGTGTCGCAAGGCGTCGCCTTGCCGAAGCATTGCACTTCTTGGTGTAAAAAAATAGAGCCGAGACTGGGGAACGATGGTACTCCGGAATTCCTCGAGTTGATATCCTCTGACGAGCGTGTTGTGGTCCATTCAAAAAATGAGTGGAACGGGAAAATAGAAATGATAAATGCTGATGTGAACTCAATTCGTGACGGTGATATCGTCATACAAATTGATTCGGACGAAATCTGGTCACCCGAAACCATTGAGAATGCCGTCTATTTTCTATCGAGAAGCGAGTACGGCGGACTTGCCTGCCCTTGCAGATACTTTATTACTCCAAACAGGGTACTCACGACACCGGGTACACATGGCAATCATACCGAATATGAATGGCGACGCATGTGGAAAGGATACGGCGGATTCAGGTTTAGAAGGCACGAGCCACCAGAAATTAACCGTAATATTAAGTACATGCCGTGGCACATATGTGCGAAACTTGGAATAACGTTCGATCATTATGCCTACGTTACTCCGGCACAGGTAATGTTTAAGGAAGAGTATTATGGGTATAAAGGAGCCTTAAAGGAATGGCAGACACTCTGTAGTGTAAAAGATTGCAATGTGGATGTATCCAAGTATCTTTCTTGGATAAAAGAAAAAAGCGTAGGGACACTGTTGAAATGAATATTCCTGTTGTATTTTATAGAATCGGCGATCCGTGGCCAGCGACATTAGCAATCCAAAAGGCTGTAAAAACCAACGAAGTGTGTCTGATAGCCGACAGGAATTGTGCTGAGGGTATCAAGGGATGTTTCTATTTTGATGCCAGCCCGTATCTTGATGCGGCCAGGAAATGGCGCGAGCGGACAAATCCGAGTATCAAGGGACTATGCGACATCGCTTCATATGAAAGGTTTTTTGTGATATTGCAGGCTTGTAGAAAAAATGGATGGGAAATTGTCTGGCACTGCGACACGGATACGATGATTTTCGCAAACGCCAACGATGAGTTTGCAAGAATAGGCAAGCAAAGGTTTACTCTCCAGAAATGCCCGGAGGTCACGAAGCGCGGAGGTGTACTTTGTTCAGCGTCCCAAAGTCTGATCCCAGTCGATGTGCTCGAAAAGTTTATCGCAAATCCGGGACACGGAGATAACGATATGGCGGCGTGGACACACTTTGTGCTCCGTGAAGGCATTGCATTCTGGGATTCGTCAGAGCCGAGAGATGGCTGGGTATGGGATCATCACATCGGGAATAATATAGAAGAATACGAAAATGACGGCAAATTCAAAAAGATCGAATTTGTCGACGGCATGCCGGCGGTTGTACACAAGACTCTCGGAAAACTTAAAACGCCATTTATACATTGCTGGGGACCGGCCAAACCTCTTATGGAACAATTCCTGTGACACCAAGAGAATGCATTGTCGGTTCGGGGTATTTTGCTGTCCCAAATGAGTTGCGCTCAAGGGCTGAATACCGAGCAGGATCTTTCCCACTTTCATGTTTACTCCGGGCTAGGCCTTGAACGGTTAATCGCTCCATGATAAAATGTACGCATGAAGAACCATCGTACCTTCCAGGTCCGATGGGGATCACTTGCCTGTGATCTCTCTCGTGACACGATAGGTATATCAAACTGCTATGTAATGCGCGATTGGCGCGTTATACCAGACGGAGTATCGGTCGCCGAGGGGTATGATTGGTTCGCCCCGTCTTTAATAAACGGGCAAGTCGGAGAGCAGCCATTCCCGCTCGCTGAATTCGATGATCCCGGGCCGATCAATCTCATACACATGTGTGAACGGCCAGACCATAAAAAGGCCCTGGTGGTCGGCACCGCAAGAGGATTGTACAGGTTCGTCGGCGGGGATGATCTTGGCGTGTACGAAGATGGAGTGTTCGACGACGGTGTATTCGTGGCTGCCGAAGACTTCGGCACGTGGGTAAGAATCGGCGAGTTCAAAGGGGACGGGAAGAGATGGCAGGCAGTTAATGCTGAGGAATACACGATATTCAATAACGAGGTCGATCTGCCGGTAGTGTATCGCGTTGGCGACGCCGAAGTTATCCCAATGTACGAGCTCAGGGAAGTAGGCGTGGCGAATGTGGGCTGCATCGCTGGATACGCCGCAATGCTTTTCTCCGGAGATGTAACCGAAATTAAAGAGGAAGCATTCAATCGCATAATGTCACCGTTCGGTGTAGAATCTGCCGGGGATATACTCGGCAGCTTGAGCGGGACCACATTTAACACAAATGCGCCGTTCTTTAAGACGTCGTCGTCTTTCCCGACGCTGACGCCTGCTCAGTATTGGCAGGGCCGATATATCAAGCTGGAATCCGGAGAAGAACTGAGAATCGTGACATGGGTTGACGAGCAAAATGTTGTGGTGGATACGTCCGGGACGATCTCGAACAAACGGTTTGAACATTATGTAAAAGCGTCTCAAATAGGAGCTTGGTTCTCAGGTCCAATTACCGCTACAACTACCAGCGGATCGAAAATTGTAACTGCATCATCTGCGTGCTTTTCTGCTGGCGATGTTCTCAAGAGGTTGATACTCGCGAATGGGTGGTCCTCTGTAATTACTGCCGTCAATTCACCCACCGAGATAGAGGTAAGTGATGCCGTACCAGATCATTATGTGCTCCCGTTCTGGAAGGCGACTGCAATCAATTATCTGGTAAGCACAACTGCCCCGTTCTTTTTGGAAGAAGACAAGGGAAAGACGCTTATAATCGGCAACGGGGAAACAAGGACAGTGGTCGATGTCATTGATTACCAAACCATTGAGGTATCGGAATGGGTCCCGGTTTCCAGAGATATCGCCAGAATAGAAAGGAAGGGGCCATATGACCGGGTCAGCACAACCGATTGCAACAGGTTCCAGCACAGGATCATGTGGTCGATGCTCCATGCCCCGAATCGTTATGGAGCGAATTTCTACGGCAAGATCGAGGCCGGGAACAACATTCTTTTGCTGAAGAGCGTCACAAAATCAATCGTGCCGGGAATGAAGATTGTAATTGCCGGAGCCGGTAAAGACGGCGGTAATCTTGAGGCCACTGTCATTCTGGTCGCTGGAGGAATGGTTGTCGCTCTTGATACTGTGGCCGAAACGAGCGTGGAAAACGCTCTCGTTCAAGCTTCCGATTCAATATCCTCCGTTACGGGTTATGATGAGCCGTTTACTGATTATTCGCGGATCGTCAACATGCGAGAACTTGCCGGGACTCTCGTGATTTACAAGCGAACCTCGATAATGATGGCCACTTTCACCGGTGACGTAAATGCACCGATCGCATTCAAGAACAGGCCGATCCCGGAAGCTCAGGCAATCTATTACAAACACACGTTGGCGAGTCCTGGTAATAACTATCATGTTTACGCCGCTGCCAACAGGTTTTATACGTTTGATTTGTCTTCGCAAACGCCCGTACAGAGCCAGCAACTTCTGGCGTGCCAGAGTGTGTTTTTTGATAACGCTTCCGTTACAAACGACGAGGAAGTGTTCGCCGTGGACAACGGGATGACGCAAGAAATATGGTTCGTAGCGGGCGGGAATCAAGACGCCGCGCTGTGTATCGAGTATCAATTTAAAGGGGCTGTTAGAACTACCAGCGCGAGGATCACAGCAGGAGCAACCACGGAGAGACTTTCAAGCACCGACCGATGGTTTTTAATGGCGCTGGAAGATAACACGCTTGTAGTGTACGGCTTGACTGACGAGCCAATGGAACTCTGGGACGGTAAAAACCAGATTTATTACAGGAGATCCGGCGTCGATGGCGAGATAACAGGATATGAAGCTGTCTTGGAATCCGGCCTTGAATCGTTCGGCCCGACTTACAACGAAAAGCATCTTGCAGGTTATCAGTTGACACCATTCTCGATCAATGATGGTAGCCCGATAAAAGTAAGTATCCTGTCAGCCAACAGCCCAATGGATAATCCTACTGTGCAGTGCACTATTGATCTGGATTCTCCGGCCAACAAGGATTACATTCCCTTACATTATATCGCCAGATATTTCGGCGACAGGATAGTTCGAAGCGCGACCTTAACAGTTATAGAAAACGGACAACCAAAAGCCGTTCCGAACACTGCGCGACTGGTTTTAACGCAGCGTGCATTCCATGTCGCGCCGATAACGTCGGAAGGCTGGACGAGGAGATAGCATATGGCAAAAGCGAAATGGATGCAGAAAGCATTCGGGCAAAACAAGGGGGCCCTGCATAGAATGCTGGGCATTCCGGAGGATGAAACAATCCCCGAGTCAACCCTTCAGCGAGCCTCAAAAAGCGACAACAAATTGTTGCGCAGACGAGCTCTTGCTGCATTGGTGGCAAGAGCAATTACAAAGCGGAGGTTCCGAAAATGAATGCGCGCAAGCCGTTCGTCCCCGCCAAAGAAGAGGGGTTGCTACCGCAGAGGTTCCCAAAGATTCCCGAGTCTGTTGTGAACAGATTCGGCGAAGAAGCCAGACAGTGGCAACGGGAAATAGACGATTGGTATAAGAACCTGATCCTGTCGATAAATCGCCCGGACGATACCACTCTCGCCAAACTTGAAGAGCTTGGGAATAGAATCACAGCAATCGAATCAAAACTTTAAATAGATTATGACTGTACCACCTCTTGTGTTCAGACAGGACAAAACCGTGCCGCTTACAGCCGCTGAGCACGACAGAAACCTTGCAAACCTTCGCGATTTCTGCAACGCGCTGGCGGCGCTGATGGGCATGTCGTTAAATGCCGATGGGACATTGAAGGATGGAGCTGTAAGTTCCACCGAAAAGCTTGCGGACCTTATTGTAACGCAGGCAAAACTTGCGTGGCTTTGGGCCAAGTACGGGACTGCAACAGGAACGAATACATACAGTGTCACAATTACCCCTTCCACGGGATTTTCTTACAGCGATGGATTGATCCTGTTTGTTAAATTCGCCAATGCGAATACTGGTCCGTCAACGTTAAACGTGAACTCTGCTGGGGCAAAGGATATCGTGAAGAATGGCGATGAGGCACTGGCAGTGGGAGACATAAAGGCCGGACAAATATACATGGTCGCTTATGACGGGACCAGGTTCCAAATCGTGGCGAGTATTAAGCCGACAGAGCTGGAGCCATACGAAAATCAGGTTGGTCTTCCCGCCAGGGCAAGCATGGCTCAATATGCGCACGGCCTTTCCACGACTCCGTCGAGAGTCGAGGCTTATCTTGTAGCAGTTGCAAATGACACTTCGCTTGGTTTTTCGGCAGGAGATGTACTGCCTGTCGAAAGCTTTATTGCCAACTTCGGAGACGATAATGATTATCCGGCCTACATAATTTCATGGGACGCCACGAACATAACCGTGACCAGATCAAATGTTGAGGATTACAACGTCTATTCATTGACCAAATCTACGGGAACTATGGCTCCGGCCACATTGACATCCTGGGAACTCAAACTACGTGCATGGCCATGAGTGCGCGAATACCAGTAGGTTACGAAGAAATAGATCTGCCCGACACAAATATCAGAATCACACGTAGGCAACGAGTGTGCGTGCCTGCCGGCAAGGAGATTATTTTGTCGCGTTTGTCTGTTGAGGGATCGCTGGTTATAAACGGGACTGTACATTTAATTGATATATGGCAACAAGAATCGAAGGAAACAGAATAATCGTGCCCGGGCAGATTACCGTTGAGAGCTCGCCAATATCCGAAAATGAGGTATTGCGATTGCAGGATGTTGGCTTGATGCGGGTATGTGCGAGAGGAGTGTCGTTGTCAGAACCGTCACCATGCGACGTTGCCACGTTTGATATAAGGTCAACAAGATGGATCATAAGAAAATGCATTATTTGCCATGTAAGTGCTGACCTGAGTGACGCAGATGTTGAATTGAGAACCCGGGAAAACGGAACTGGCGATGTGATCGCTTTAGCCGGGGCAAGCGGTCTTTATCTGCTCACAGGGTACTATACCTGGCAGGAACTGATTCTTGGTGACGGAATAAACCCTCCGCCGGAATGCTCAAAGGGAACATATTACCTTTATCTTAAAACTCCTTCGGCCAATGAGGGAACTGTATCTGTTGTTCTTGAATATACAGATCTGAGATTTGTATGAAGACAGAAGAGGAACAAACGATGGAGCTCCAGCAAAAGCTCGCCTTCTACCTCAAAGGCGATCCGGGGGCGGTTAACTTCTGCTTGCTGCTGATATATATCGCCCATACATGGGATGATCTGATCGACAAGGATAAACCAGTATCAGACGAGGATATTCACAAGGCATTCTGGACATCGCTGATTACGCTTAACTATAACCAGTTTTTCAGGGCTAACATTGACCTGTTACTTCCCGTCATGGCATCGGCAATACTCCAATGGCTGGATGCCAACAAGCTTGAAAATATGGATGAAAGAGCGAAACGTTTGGCGTATGTTTACAGAGCGTCAATATCGCAGATATTGAACTACTGCGCTCTCCTTGTTGGAGGGCTTGATTGGGCGACAAAAGTAGGGCCCGATATGCGATTATTGTACGAGGAAAGTTTTGAAGACTTTAAAAAATCAGTGAAGCCATGCCAAATCCATTAATAGCAGCAATAGGTGGCGCTGTAGGCTCAACGGCAGGTTCTGTCGCCGGAGCTCTTGGCTCGCAATCGGCAGCCAAAAGTGCAATGAGAGCCCAGGAGCGGCAACAGCAGGAACTAATAAATCTTCAGAAACAACAGCTCGGAATGCCAACGGCAGAATTCCCGCTTGGTACTCCGGTTGGATTGGCATGGTACACTCGCGGGTTTGAGCCAACAGAATTTGGCTATGCACGCAATCTGTATGACGCCTTGAAGCGCTCTCCTGCTGAAGTGGCTGCTTCATATGAAGGTGTAAAAAACACGCTCGCCCCAGCTCAGTCAATAATTGGAAACGCTCTCGGCGGGGCCGGGACCCGGGCCAGGTTGGATTGGCTAGTCCCTGTTGAGCAGGCGCGCGAAGAGGCTGCAAAGGTAGCCGGGGGAGCAATTGAGCAGGCTCTTCGCGGAGCAAGGCAGGCCACGCAGTCCAATTATTCGGCCCAAGGTTACGGAGGTGCGGGTACCACACTCGGGCGAAGACTGGCTGAACTCCAGTACGGAGCTGCGACCGAACAG
>Ga0078972_1008016_pt1 | contig 22680 bp, 23 predicted proteins | sample YelNatPaOPGAMG01_FD_67568 | JGI IMG/M metagenome (GOLD analysis project Ga0078972, IMG submission 67568) | Hot spring thermophilic microbial communities from Obsidian Pool, Yellowstone National Park, USA - OP-RAMG-01 (SPADES assembly) (version 2) | ecosystem: Environmental > Aquatic > Thermal...
CAACATTTCATGAAAACGAACCAGTAAAAAAGGTTTTTATAGCAGGGCTTCTGCTTTCACTGTGTATTTTACTCAATATATATTTTCTCATTTTAATTATAATCGCGAAATCAAACTGTGCAAATATACAAAACAAAATGTACATCTTTTTTCGCATGTATATATTTATTCCAACCTCCTATATAGCATGATATCCGTATAGCCGCTATTGTGGTTCATGGTAGCGGCTACCTTCTTAATAACAGCTTCACGCAATGGGTTGTCAAACCCCATGTTCTTTTCCATCCAATCACAAAGCTCAATTATCTCGCTTTTGTTTGACGTGAAATAAAAATACGATGAGTTTTGAATCACTGACAAAACATCTAAATAATCGCTGAGCTTCCAATAGCTCTCTTTATTATAAGTACTCGTATCAATGGATAGATATGGCGGATCAACAAGAAATACGACGCCTGGAACATTCTTATATTGTCTGTAAAGCTCTTTGTAATCCATCTTCACGATTTCAACTCCTTGCAAATAATTAGCACTAAGAGGATAATTTGACTTTCTTACACAGTTATACATTGTCGACTTTTTCAAATCTTCAATGTTCAGAACGTATTTCATGCTGAACAACAAATTAGAAGACAATGTGATATAATCAACATAGTTTGATTCTTTGGCTATCCGTTCAAGAACCCTTGTGCGATCGACGTCGCTTAGTTTCTCCCCATCGGCATATTCGGTCAGCATTGCACGAATATCGGCTAATATCGCATTAGTGCATTCAATATTAGCAAGCCTTATATGATAGTCATCAAAGTCGTTATAAATCACTCTGGCGTCAGGTATCGTTTGCTTTACCGTATGCGATAAGAAACCGCTTCCGCCAAAAAGATCAACAAAAACACGCTTGGTTGAAAACTCATTTAAAGCGTTTTTAAATGCCGTATAAAATCGTCTTTTTTGCCCCTGAAACGGCAGCGGAGCTTGAATGTAATTTTGCATGTTGTCTAAAATTATATATCTTTGCACAGTCCTACTTTAAAATAAACAAGGTGAGTACACACCTCATTACAAAGGCTTACGGCCTCTGGCGTGGTGTGTACTCACCTTTATTATATAGCGACGTAGGACTCGCTATGTGGAGTCAGGGGCTTTTATTCCCCTCTTTATCTTCTATTCAAAATCTATCACACAACTCCTTGCTTAACGCATTCATCAGCTACAATAGACTTTAGAGAGTTTAAATTTGGGTATTTCGTTCTTTAGTTGCTTCTTACATCAATTGTTCAGGCATGTCTTGTTCGACATATACCAAATTATTAGCCTGAACAAAGGCATCTAATTCTTCCAACGTGTCGAACTCTGCATATCCAATACTTTCACCTGGATAACATTTGCCACTCTGTTCTTCTCTGTAGTCTTGATTCTTTATTGTAGTTCCTTCATAGAGAACCCAATATTTTTTAGTTAATTCTATCATTTTAGTAATTATTAATTAGTTAATACTGTAACACCATAACTCTGTAATGTAGCAACTGCACTATTGGATGCCGATGTTCTTGCTCCGCAATTACCACGCAAGTCAATTGTTTTTTCACTTGTCCAACTTGATTGCGTTGCCAATGAAATTAAGAGAGCATCGGTCATTGCGCTGGTGAATACACCTGCTGCGGGACGTAGATATATCTTTCTCATGTTTTGCGCCCACGTTCTTGTTCCTGAAAATGTCCCTGTGTTATTTCCTTGCCAAATAAAAATTGTTACTCCTGCTGGTAGATTGGCAATATCACCCGTTCCTGTGTTATTCCCAGCCCAATAAAAATATGTTAATCCTGCTGGTAGATTGGCAATATCACCCATTCCTGTGTTATTTCCTTGCCAATAAAAAAATGTTACTCCTGCTGGTAGATTAGCAATATCACCCATTCCTGTGTTATTTCCTTGCCAAACAAAATATGTTAATCCTGCTGGAAGGTTGGCAATATCACCCGTCCCTGTGTTATTTCCATTCCAACTTAAAACTGTTAATCCTGCTGGTAGATTAGCTGGGCTAAAATAAGGAATTGGTGAATTTGCACGATCGGTAAAACTATCAATTCTTATAATATTGTTTGTGCTGATAAATCCATTGTTTTTTATTACTTTGAAATGAACATTCGTTGCTACATTGTGCGTAAGGTTGATGAATGTAGTCTGCCCATTACCTAACGAATCAGTGTACAAATATCCATTGGTTATGGTTACAGTCGTATCAATATTCGACGTAATATTTATCGTTGAAATGCCTGTTCCGTCTCCATTTTTTCTAAATGATAATACCCAAGGTTTAATTGTAAAATTATCAATGTAATCGGCTATCCCTTTAACATTCGGATAAATAGTCGTTGATTGACGATTTGTGTAAATGTCAGAAGTCTTATTTGTCTTTACCTCTGCATTGTTTGTTAGCGTTGTAAGGTTTGCAGTCAATGTATCGTCTGCACTTTTCCTTGTTGCTGCCTCTGTGTTGATATTGTTCTGTAACGTTGCAATAGCACCATTTGTATCTGCCGGCAAATTATTTACTGCCGTTGTCTGTGTGTTTGTCAACCCGACAAAATTAATATCCAATGCAATGGTGTTTTGCTCAAAGACAATTTCGAGCGAAGTAGAGGGAATGTCCGCCGTACGTATGTTCCCATTCACTAATGAATCAAGTATTTGAGCAGGCATCGCTTTACTGATGCTTTTATTGCTATTGGCATCCGTGAAGGTCACCACAACATTCAATGCACCTGCTTTCAAGGTTGCCGTATCGACGGCAGCGAACTTTGCTGAAAAAGAAAAGTTATTAATCGGTGTAACCACTGCCAATATCGGCGTTCCAAAAGGAGTGAAATAACTAACACTCTTGGTATATCCGCTAATGTCTTGCGTTGATGTGAATGTTAGGGTGAAATCTTCACCCTTGTAAAATGTGATCATAGTGATAAATTTTTATGAATATGTATAAACTGTCCAACTATCTGTTTTTGAATTAACGACTTGTCCATTAGAATATTGAGAAACTGTTCTTGAATATACTTTGTATTCTGTTTGCAGACCCGCATTATAAATTTTATATGGAGCATTCCCTGAAGTCGTATAAAGCCCGTCTGGGATATGAGACCCCGTTGGAGCCTCTGATGAATTCATCGTGTTTGTTGTCCATTTATATGCTTCATATTGCTTGTTATTTGTCGTATTTACGTCATTTCCGGCATTATAAGCATATATCGTTGTGTTTTGAGTTAATGTTGCTACTTCAACTTCCGATGTATTATTTAAATCTGTTGAAGTTAATTTATACATTGGATAACTGGTAAATGAAGCAGGCACTCCATTTATTGTGACTATTCCATTTTGAGACAATTCATATATCTTAGCTCCCGATGAATTAAAAAACATTAATTTTGGCAGCCCATCAGCATCAACTCCGAGCCTAATCATAAGGTTTCCATTGGCGTCGTAAACCCTTAACTCATTTGTATCACTACTATTAACAACTTCATTCAATGTCAATCGGGCACCTGTTGCAGCCGTGTATATATGCTTTGCAAAAAGATTTGATACATCAATTAATGAAGCGTTTACAAGTCCATTTTGCAAAAATGTAGTTCCATTGATTGTGACACCTTGCAGGCTTTTTTGAGCCGTCGCAATAGCACTTTCAATAGCTGCTCTTGCATTAAAGTAGTTTCCAAACGCTGTATTGAAATCAGTTTTAACAATGGCTTGTCCTGCTCCATTTGTCAAATTAAGTGAAGTAATGTATGTCGAAAGAGATTGATAGGCGGTTTCATATGCGCTTTTATCTACAAGAAAAGCAGTCGCCAATGTGGTTAATGAATTATGTTCCGCTGTTATTCCGATCCATATTTGATTAAGTTGCAATTTTTCATACGGCGTTAAATAGGAATCGGATGATATTTGTGTGATAGAAGCATTAGCTGCATTGGCCGCTGCCTGTGCTGTGGCTGCATTTGCTATGCCTGTATTGGCAGCATTTTGAGCTGCATCCGCCAATGATTTTGCTTTTGTAGCGATCGCATTCAATAAATCAGTGCGTGCATCGTAATATGCTTTGAAATTGCTTCTGAAAGTTGTTCCCGTAATATCACTCGTGGTCGTCAAACTGCTTAAAAGCGGAGTAATATAGGTGTTCAATGCTGAATAAGCATTGTCATATGTTGTTCTCGAAACACCGAAAACGTCGGCTTGTGAATCATTCTTTGTGACTTCTGAAACAATGATATTCCATTCCTTTTGAGTAGCTGTTTTTTCAGAAGGTGTTAACTTATTATCATTTGCAATGTCAGCAAGCAAATTGTTTGCTGTAGCTGCGTTTGCTATGCCTGTATTGGCAGAGGTTTGAGCGTTTGAAGCCGCCGTTGCTGCTGCATTGGCTGCTGCCTGTGCTGTAGCTGCATTTGCTATGCCCGTGTTTGCAGAATTTTGAGCCGCATCCGCCAATGCCTTTGCTTTTGTAGCGATCGCATTCAATAAATCGGTGCGTGCATCATAATATGCTTTGAAATTGCTTCTGAAAGTTGTTCCCGTAATATCACTCGTGGTCGTCAAACTGCTTAAAAGCGGAGTAATATAGGTGTTCAATGCTGAATAAGCATTGTCATATGTTGTTCTCGAAACACCGAAAACGTCGGCTTGTGAATCATTCTTTGTGACTTCTGAAACAATGATATTCCATTCCTTTTGAGTAGCTGTTTTTTCAGAAGGTGTTAACTTATTATCATTTGCAATGTCAGCAAGCAAATTGTTTGCTGTAGCTGCGTTTGCTATGCCTGTATTGGCAGAGGTTTGAGCGTTTGAAGCCGCCGTTGCTGCTGCATTAGCCGCTGCCTGTGCTGTGGCTGCATTTGCTATGCCGGTGTTTGCAGCATTTTGAGCCGCATCCGCCAATGCCTTTGCTTTTGTAGCGATCGCATTCAGCAACGCCGTTCTTGCTGTAAAGTAATTGCTGAACTTTGTCGTAAAGTCGGCCCCGACGATGTTACTTGTTGTTGTCATATCAGCCAGCAACGGCGTGACGTAATTTGACAATGCCGTGTAAGCTGCATCGTATGCCGTCCGGTCAACGCCAAAGCTATCGGCCTGCGCATCATTCATCGCCTTTTCATTCAAAATGACCTGCCATTGCGTATTGGTCGCTATCTTTTCCGATGCCGTCAATTTGTTGTCATTGGCCAAATCGCGCAAAAGCCAATTTGCCTGATTTGCTGAATAATTGGAATAATAGGCCTTAAATTCAGCATCCGAACTGATTTGCGTGGTGGTGTTCACCTGATTGGAGAGCGTTGCAAGCAGCGTGCGAACGACGTAATCGCTCAGTTGAATGATCTTATATTGCGACGGCTTGTTCAACGTCCGTTGCCAGCCCGTGACTCGAATATGCCGAGCAACATTATGAGCTGCTGAAGTCAAATACACATCTTGTCCTAACACCAATTCAAGGTTGTTTTGTTTAAAATAGACGGCATCTCCTTCGGCCTGAAACGAATTTGCCGGATTAGCCGTGATGTTGAGTTGCACCGAAACGGCTGCTGCCAATTCCGATTCTGCCTTGTCAATATAGCTCTGTGGCATATTGATGTCGAGGATCACATATTGATCGCCCACGCCGGCATGAAGCAAGTCAGTGGGTAAAATGATGGTTGGATCGTCCGTTTGTTGATTGATCGTAAATGTTTTCGTGGCGTTGTTATAAGTATTGATGGCAAACTCGTAGCCGGCTAAGTTTCCGGTGATGAATTTCACTTTTGGCGTCATCGAAGGCAAAAGCTGTAGATTCACATCAAAATCGAGGTGTGCATCCGTGAAGTTATAAGTATCCACTACCGCCGTCACAGTTCCCGGCTTCATCGGATCATTTCCAGCATTCAATCGTGGATATATATTTTCGTTGGTGTAATCTCCTTCCACATCTCCATATAGATCAGTATTAAGCGTCATGCTGCCATCGCCTGGCAAAATCAGCCTTCCAACGCCGCCGCGATAGGTTGGCGGAATGTTGCGCGTACTGCCATATCCGTACATCCGAGTCACTAATGAGGATGAATTACTGCTCTTATTCCTGGTCAACGACACAAGTCCGCCTCCTTGCCCATATTGAAGATTCAACGTGGGCAATCCTGGAGCGAGCGGTGTGAGGTGTATTTTCTTATCGGGTGTCACGTAAAATTCCACCTGATATTTATCGCTGAAAGTGGATACAAGCGTTTGTAGCACTTGCATGCAATTCTGATCTTTGAACGTCAACAACCGCATGTCAGTGGCTATCACAGTGCCGATGCTCCAGCCACTTTGCCGACGATTCATGTTGTTTACGAGCAACGACATAAACATCGTTGCATCGCCCATCAGTGAGAAACTGCCCGTTGGCGGAATATTGGCCAATGTTGAAAAGTCGAACAGTTTATAACCAACTTTTGCAAGTTCATAACTTAATCCCTGAAACTCACATTGATATTGCACGTTGCGTGTTGAGGTGACTTTAGAATATGGAACCTCGTTGAGTTGATATGTCGCGCCATGGTAGATCACATAATCGCCAACCTGAAAGGCAATCGGATCAGCCAGTGCGAAATTCATCTTCAACACGTCTTCACCCATCAACGCGATCGTGTGTTGTGAGTTGTCGTCCGGATGCACCGTCGCCAGCAAGGTAGTTCCTCTGTAAATATCAAATGTGATCATATGCCTATTTTCATTGTGAATTGTGCTGCTACTAACGACCGGTTGGTGATCGTCGTGATTTGCGTATAATTCGACACTTCTTTATAATAGAAATTAAAGCTTTGGTTCAACTCCGTGACTTGCAACACATGCCGATCCGCTCCTTTCACAAGGGTAAAAAAAGCATTGTATTGCACCCACCACATCGCTTCCGAAGTTGCTGTCATCAAAAACTTCAAGTCAACTTCTTTTTCTTCCCAATGTGGATCAGTCAAATCAATATCCAAACCGTCCTGATCCTGCCAGTTGTTCTGGAGGGATGCTTTTCTCTTTGGAGGCTGCATCAACCCGTCATAGCTTCCCCGCAGCAAAATCAATCCATATTCCGCATAAAGATCATTCCCGTCTATAAACACCGTTGCAACCATTTTTAAATGCCTTTTAAAACCGATTTAAAACACCCATTTTTCATGCATATCGATTCAAATCATCGTACTTTAATTCCATTCAAATCCCAATTGTTCATCATCCAATACATGGTTTTCAATGCCTCCACCGTGTCCTTTGTATTCACCGCTATTTGCCCTTGCAGATCCAATGACTTCTGCATGATGGTCATTCCGTTGGTGTTGTTTTGCAACATCGTTGCGACGTTTAACCGCAACGAATTCAAACTTCCTTCCAATGCCGTGGCAGTATCCTCGCTCATTCCCTTTATGCTGCCCGATAAGGTGTTGGCATCGCTTGCTGTAGGAAACTGTACACCCGTCACATTTTGCAACATGGTGAATTCCGTTTGCGCATTACCAATGATCTTGTTATACATGTCGCGAAGCTTCGTCACATCATCCGCCGTCAGTCCCTTTTCGCTCATCTGTGCAAAAGTGTTGTACCAATCTTTCAACGGCCCTTCTAAGGTTTGCGTTTTTAATGAAGAAATCACGGCGTTTTTCATTAAGTCCTGAAAGGTGTTGGCAAAGTCCGTGATGGTCGATTTGCTATTGGCAAAAGCGTCAGCGATGGAATTCACAATGCTATCTGATGTCGTACCGGTCAGGGTCTGTTTGTAGCTGTCAAGTAAATTTTGCAGATTTCCTTGTTGTGTTTGCAATTCCTGCAGCGTTGCATTTAATATATCCGTTTCTTCTTTCGACAGACCGCCTTCGCCAAGCCGTTTGATGATGTCGTCAATCGCCTTTTGCGTGTCTTTCAGCTCCGCATTAAGAAATGATAAGGATGTGTTAGCACTGGTTAAGTTTGCAAACCAATTGGCAGCTGCTAATTTTTCAACGTCTTTTTGTACCTCTTTTGCGGTGGTCCCTACTTTTCGTTGAACAAAATAAAATCCATCCAATTGACTTGAAGCTGTCCAAATTGAATCGCTTATTTTTTTGAACGTTGCCAATATTTGAGATAGCGCGTCCGTGCCGACCATGGTGGAAATTTTCTTGGTCATGTTATCAACCGACATATTCATGTTTTCGAATAGCTTGTTGATAAAATCCATCTGCCGTTGCCAATCCGCTGCCTTCTGATTGAAAATGGTTGATACTAAGGTACTCGCAATAGAGAGTGCGCCTCCGATTGTATCTCCCGATGCAATTTGTGCCATTCCGTCTGCCATTTGCCCGATCATGTTCACAAAGGCAGCTGCCTCCTGATTCACCCCTTGCAAGGCATTGCCCAAATCTCTGGCATATTGCGACGCTTTTTGAAAGCCTTCAACCATTTTTTGCTGTGGAATCTCTTTTAGTTGTGCATCAACTTGTTGAATGGCTAAATTCACTTGAGCCAGCTTGTTTTTCGTTTCATCTGTTTGCGGTTGTTTTTCTAATAAGGCTTTTTGCTTGAGCAAATACGCTTTTTGAATATTTAATATATTTTCCTGCCTCGTTGCTTCCGATGCGATCGCCCGATTGGCTATCTGCTGTTTTCCAAGTTCTATCTGTTCCTGAAAATCAAGTTGTTTTGATTTGCTTTCCGCTCCGGCCATTTTGATCTCTTTATCCCAATCGCCATACAGTGTGTTGATTTGTGCAATGCTCGCTCCGGCTGCCTGTGCTTTCTTAATCTGTTCTTTGTAATACTTGTCAATAGCCACCAGGTTGCGATCCAATTCACTCTGAAACTTTGCATTCACATCGTCAAAAATCGCCGTGATTGCTTCGGTACTTGCATCGTCAATCATTTTCACTTTCGATTGATAGGTTGCTTTTGCTTGCACCGCCAATGCGTCCAATTGCCCGTTGTCAATAGTTGCTTGTTTGTTAGCTTGTGCTATCTTTTCAGGATTTTTCGTCTGGTTGGCTTTTTCGACTTGCTTTTGAATTTCTTTTCGCTGTATCGTGATGTAATCAAGCTCGTCTTGATATTCTTTTTTTGCCTCCGCCTTTCGTTTTTCGCTGCCATCATGCATCGCAGCGATCACGGCTGCATCAATCTTTTGCTGATATTCAATGTTCTTTTTAACCAAATCATTCGGATCGAAGGCTTTCTCGGTGGGAGTTTTTGTTGTCGGCGTTTTAGTCGTTTTTTCACCAACAAATAAAGCGTCTGAATTCTTAGCCAAAACATCTTTGGTAAGATCCAATTCCTTTTGAATGGAATCACCTTCATATTGCAATTTTGCTAATTCTTGCCGTTTTAACTGAACTTGCTGATCGGCTATGTTTTGAGAGATATTCATTGCTGAACTCCCTGCAACTCCACCACCTACCATATTACCGGCTTGTGAATTAATAGTAGCTTTTGTTGTTTCGGCATCAATAATGTCTTTCTGTGCTTTTGCCTGATCAATTTTATTTTTGAGTTGTCGTTGGTAAATATCCTCCATGCTTTTTTGAGCGGCTTCAGCCAACGATTGACGCCCCAACGCTTCAATGTAATTGTTTATCGCCGTGGTGTTTTCGTTCGTGATTTTCCCTGTTTGTGAAATCGTGGCATTGTATTCCGGAATGATCTCTTTTATTTTTTCAAGTGCCTCCTTTTTTGTTTTCAACGAAGACGCTTCATTATGCAACGCCGACAAAAGAGCATCTAAAGCTGCACGGTGTGTTGCCGTGTTTTCGGCTGCGGCTTTATCCAGATTCATGCCTATTTGAGCCAATTTTTGCCGTTCCTGCTCTGCTTTGATTGTTTTTTCGATCGCAGCAACCAACAACCCAATTCCGGCAATCAATAATCCAATACCGGTAAGCATCAAGGCCTTTGAAAGGACGGCTGAAATTCCCAATTGAACATTCAAAAATTCCTGTGCCGCCGTCCATGCCTGCGTCGCCTTGGTCACCACCGCAATCCGAAACGCACTGGTTTGGTGCAGCATCTGCATGGTCATCGACAAGCCGATCGTGATCGACATCGCTGCTTGCAGGTTTTTTTCTATTTTTTCTAAGTCTTCATTTTTTGAGGCAAAAAGTGACATCACGCCTTGTGCTGCGGTGAATGCACCACTCACGGCCATCACGCCTTCACCCAATGCCTTTGCTCCGGATCCTCCGTGCGTCAGCTCCGTCTGGATCGTCTGCATTTTTCGATATACAACGCCGAGCCGTTGTAGTTCCGCCTCTTTTTGTCGGTACATTTCCGTATCTTCCTGCCCTGCCAGCATCATCTGTCCCATTTCGTTACGGATATTCATCAATTGTTGCCGCAACGATGCAAATGAAACACCTGTTTTCTCGGCTTGTTGTTCCAACGCCAGCAACACGTTTTTTTCTTCCACGAGCGCAGCTTGTGCACTGCCAAGATCGGCCTGTATGCTTACTTTCTGTGCGGGTGATGCCGTCTTGAGTTGTTGATTAAGGCTTGCAATGTCTAATTTGATCTGTTCAATGGCTGCCTTCTCTTCAATGATGCGTTCCTTTAGCGCCGTTGCCGGCATCGACAATGATTCGGAGGCTGCCGTGGCAGTTTTTCTCGTGTTGCCCAAGGCGTCGTTAAGCAAGTTTTGTTCCTCTGCTAATTTCTGATAGGCAGATGAATTTCGTTCTCCGGCATTCGCCAGCCCAATCATCATCTGGGTTACTTCCTTCAGGCGCGATGCAAGTTGTGCCGTCACCTCGTTGAGTTGCGCCGTGTCGGCCGATACGCCATTGAGCGCTTGTTGCTGTTGCTGCAAGGCTGCCCGTTGTGCTTGCGATTGCTGCAGCACGGAATCGATGAGTTCCTTATTGCTCGTTGTCCCCGCACGCTTTGCCCTGGCATCTACCTGATCAAGCATGGCCGTGGCCTTATTAATGACCGCTTGCTGTTGTTCAATCTTTTGTTGAATTTCCTGCGCGGCACTCTCCGCCACGGAGGCCGTGTTTTGCAACGACGCATCCACTTGCTTCGTTTGCTGCGTGATATTCTCCCGCATCAGAAATTCTATTTCAACCGGTTCAATCGAGGCCATGATTCTTCAAATTATAACGTTCCATTTCCTACTTACCGCTCAAGAATTTTAGAAACTCTTCTTCATTGCTTGCCCGCTTTTCCTTTTTCACATATTTGGGTAAATCGGCAACCATGAGTTGCAATGCCTGCCAGTTAATTCCCCACATCACTTTGTGCAACGACCACCCTTTTGTCGCCTGCACAATTTGTAATATCATTCCGAAAGGGCTATGAGATCCTTCATATTTGGTCTTTAACTCCCTTTCACTGCTAGCCCCATCTTCTTCGTCATCAACATCGCCGATAGCAAAATGGTAGTATTCCGAAAATCCGATACCCGCGACAACGTCACGAGCTTAAATGCAGCTTCGATTAAGAAGATCGGGTTGACTTTCCAAAGGAGAAACCATGCCACAATCGACGCCAAACGCCCCGTGTAATATCCTCTCACAATGCCCATGGCAACGATTTTTGCAACGGTTTTTCCATGCTTTTCCATGAGTTCCAAGTCTTGCTCATTCGTGTTCATTTTCACCGTTTCCGTGTCGACTTCCATGGACAACCAAAGTCGCGAAATGCGCATCAATGTCCCCCAGCAAGGTCGTCGTATGACGATTCGAATCTCCTTTTTCCCGAACACTCTTAACAACATAGGCGCAGGCATCGGAATGCTCACGCCTATGTCGAGAAGGATCTCGGAAGCTTGTTTTTGAATATCAAAATCAATGGCCTCCATATTATGTTGATTAAGCGGACGGTGTACCTCCGATGGTGTAAGGTGCAGTAACTCCATCGGTCGGCAGCAATACTGTCATGGTGAAATCAATACCTACCACATTTTTACGGTCGATGCTCCAATTCCAGTTAGCAACCATTAACATGCGAGGAAACGATAATACCTTTCCTGTTTCAGTCACAACTTCTGCACTGACCTCAATAGTGCTCGATACGCGAGGAGGCGTCCATACATCTGCCGGAGGAGTTCCTGTTACAGTACCGCCAAACATACGTACGCAATTGGCCGTATCCAATTCCATGAGCGTTCCTGCAATAGTTACTTCTCCTTCCTGATCCTTTACAATCATTGCAGGATAATCAGGGGCTTGAGCAGCATAGAATTTATTCAACGTCGGTTTTGCCGAGGTGAACTTTAATGTATCATTCTTGATCTGACCCAGTGATTTCAGGGTGTCAGTCCCTGATAGTAATTTAATTTTTAGGGATTTTACCCCATAATCCATTGTTGCCATATTGTTTTAAATTAAAGAGTTTGCACTTACAATTTCAGTATCATTTGCTTCTTCAGTCGTTTCAGTCTTTTCTGCTTCCACATTTTCAGGTGTCGGAGGAATAGCCCCTTTCATTTCAGGAGTAGCGGGTTCGTCCCTTTTCACACATTCCACCGGTGCATCGGGAGTTCCCATCAACGAATGATGACGTTTTGCGTCTTCTTCGCTATACCATGCCACTCCGTCCGTTGTGAAGTAGAATTCCGTAATAGTCGGATATTTCTCAAATAAGTTTTTTGCGTCCATTTTTTACAGTTTTATAAAGGGTTTAATCAGTGGCCATGCCATCCGGATGCCTATATAGGATAAAGCGATAATACCTACCCACATCAATAGTTTCACCAAAAAACTCATCGGTTTAGGTACCTCCACGGGCACTTTCTGAACAATGAGCTTTTCCCGCACTACAATGCTGTCATGTGCTTGTATGCGAATAGTATCGCGGATCGTTTTAATGCGGATTTTAATCCCTGTTGCGTCGGTTTTAAAAGAGCTTGCAAGCCCTGCCGTTTTCGTTTCGTCGATGCTTTTTATCACCACAGGGTTGTTGCGGGTGGATTTGGTTGTGTCCGAAAAGGTTAGATGTATAATGTCAGAATCTTGTGGAACTGCTACCGACACCGTTCTATCTGTCACCTTCGTCAACGTGTTGACGGGAATTTGTGTAACAACGCTTGCCGTTTTGCATCCAGCCAAAAGAATGGCGCTGATCATTAATAATCTAATTGTCTTCATTTTGAATGTCCTGTTTGATCTGTTGAATGATATGTTCCATGTTTTGATGCGTGATTTGATCGAGCTTTTCGAGAATTTTGCGTTGTGTGTTTCTTAGTTTTTGGATGTCCTTTCGCAGCGCAGCTAATTCTTCTCTCATACTCATATTTAATTGATCGGATGCCTCTTTTTCTTGTCGCCAAGTTTCAATCAACACTTTGATGTTTTCAATTTCCACTCGGTCGGCTTCCGCCTTCTCGCGTCGGCTCTTCGAGGCCATCGTCAGTATGCCATACATCAACCCGCTTGCGCCGATAAATCCTCCAATGGTGTCAAGCAACGAACTCATTTTTGCAACTTTTCAAACACCGATAAAACACTCTCGCCTCCGCATAGGCTTGCAAATGTGATGATCAACGTATCGTTGAGTTGCGCCCCGAAAAAATGAGCAATGGTCATAATGGTTAAAACAACGAACGCCGATACCGCAATCACTCTTTTATGACTGGTATCATCCGACGTGCTCAACATATTTTTGAAAAATTGCTTCATCTTGCTTCTATTTTTAGGGCTGCTCACTGATAAGGCATGTACTTTGTATTCCCTTTGTCAACAAACGATCGCAACACTTCATTCCGATTGTGCGTCGGTGAATAACTCACATGCACCCAGTCCGGATTTTTCGAGTTTCCACGTTCCCAGATTAATTGATCAAATACCAATTTCTCTTTGATGAATTCAAACAAATCAGCAGTGGTGTAGCTTGCATTAGGAGTTGCTTTGATGTCCATAGCTTGTCCAAGGCAATGCTGCGAGTTGCTTGCGCCTCCGACTTTTGCATTCACTTCTTTCGAGCGAAAAAAGGAATCAATCTGAATCGGCTCACTGATGTAGGTACGCAGCGGTTCAAACACCTTTTCCGCCAATAGCTCCATGTCTTCCAATTGCTCTTCATCGGGCATATTTGGCAATCCGGTGGCAGTATGCGTTGCTTCCGCCCAACTGATATGTTCTGATATATTGGTCATCGTAATGGATTTCAAAAAATAACTGCCGACCGGTTACCCAACCGGCAGTTAATCACACGAAAAAACAGGAGGTTATGCTATTATGCTGAAGGACTCTGTACAATGACAGCCACACCTTTAGAGTCGTTCCTGCGGATACGTCCGCCGGCTCTCAACAGGTAGGAATAAATATCTCCGTAATAGGTCGGATCAGCAATGCGCTCAAAGAAATTCACCGTGCCAATAGCGCGTTCCACGCTGTTGACATGCCAGAACAAAGCAGCGGCGTTGTCGGTGGCATTGCCTGGCAGTGTCCAGTCAAGAGGAGCACAGCCTGTTCCAACTCCATTGTCATATTTTAATACTTTATCACGTTGGAAAATGGTGAAGTTCATAAATTTACCGATTGCGCCGGTTGCTGGATCGACGAGAGCCATAAAGTCACGATATTGGGTAGGGGTCATGCTCGATAACAATTGATCGTACATATCAGCGTCCAACAGAGCGTAACGGTCTGAAGTCGGTATATTTTGTTTATTAAACAGTTTATTTACTGCTCTAAAATCATTCATCGTTAGTGCCATCCGGTTTCCGGTTGCACCGTCGAGATGAGCCGGTACGGCAGCGCCGCTGGTGCGCAAAATAGATATTGGATTGGTTGGTGCCCAATTGCGCAACATATCAAGTGCTACGGCCTGATTCATATTGCTACGCATTTCAGCCGTTACAGAGGTTCTTTTGTCATACGATAATTGAACTGTATCAGCGTTTGAAATCAAAACCGGATCGGTTGTAAATTCATTTAGTGAATAAGTTACATCCACATCGGTTCGTTGAACAATCACGCCAGGCAGTGTGGTTCGGTTCTTTGTGGTACCTACTGCAGCCCCTGCCTGCGGGATGTGAACGACCTTACCGGCTAACACATATTGATCCGCATTGTATGCGAATTTTAAGAATGAGTTGTCCGCAAAAAGGGAAGGAACAATATCATTTTCCCAGATCTCTTTCTGAACGGCCATCCCAAAAGCGCCCGAAGGCAATCCTGGCATAAATCCTGACAGCAATCCGATACCTACACCGAACACCGCCGGAGCGCCCATGGCAACCGCAAGTAAGGATGCCACCACAATGTTAAATAACAACAATCCAATCTTTTTCATACCTTAAAAAATATAATTTACAAATTAATAATGAGCCTCATATCATCACATCATCCCTTCGGAAACTTCTCATCAAACTTCATTTGATACAACTCCGGATATTTCTCCTTAACAAGTGCCAGTTTCCCTGACTTATCCAACTCATCCCAACTCTTTGTGCTCAAATCAGCCAATTCGGTGACTCCCTTGTTGTTAATTTTTCCGGCAATGCTTTCGCGTTTAGGAATCAATTCCAGCGCTTTTTTTGCGCTGTCAAAATCCAAATCAAAGAGTTTGAGATATGACTCCATGGCATCGGCAGCGATCCGTGCGTCTTTTACGGCAGCTTCAACAAGGGCTTTGGCTTCTGCCTTCAGTGCAATTTCCTTTTCTTTGGCAATCTCGGCCAATTTTGTTTCTGCATTTGTCAACTTTTTCGTTGCTTCGGCCAATTCTACCTCAAGGCGTCCTGCTTTTTCCTGAATTTCCTTCACGACGGTGACAAATTCAGTTTCAACAGCAGTTTCAGCGAGGTTCAATAATTTTGCAAGTTCTTTCATTTGATTTTCTGTTTTAAATGTGGGTTTTTTGCCTTCAAAAAGGCTAATTATGTTTGCTTGAGTCATCTCAATTTTGTTTCCTGCCTTGTCATATAATTGTACAAAAGCATTTTTGTTGGATCCAATAGCAACAGGCGATGCCTCTTTCAGGATCCATCGGGTAATGGTTGGCCCTTCTTGATTCCCAATCTTTAAGGTGGGATCGTCTGAAAACTCAAGTGGCAAAGCGCCAACACTTGCCATGTTGATATAGCCGTTTTCCATCTTTCGTGAAATCATGGCCGCCACCGGATCGGATTCGTCAAAATTGGTGGTTCCGATCAATTGATCATTTTCAATGTGTACATCGTCCCATTTGCCAATAGGAGGCTGAGTGTAATCATGTGCGTTCAGCATCACGGGATTCTTCATAAATTCCGACAAATCACATCCCGATGTCAATAGCCTGAATCCATAGCTATTCACCGAATCATCTGACAATACTACTTTTTTAACACATGCCATATTTCTGCGTTTATTTGAAGCAAAAGTGATCACTCTTTTCTTCTATTCCAAAATGTACTGACGTTATGTCATTGTTACCTGACATAATAGCAGTATTTTTATTCAACGTGCTGTTTTATTACGTATTTTGTAATTCAATTTAAAGGCTTTTATCATTTGCAAAATGTAACAACATGGCTAAAACCCGCACCAAAAATGAGCTGTCTCAAATTCGTGATTATGCACAGCTACTTTTTGTCAATCAAAAGTTGACACAGAAGGAGATAGCAAGTAAAACAGGCATCTCGGAGGTGACGATCTCCAAATGGGTGAACCTCGGCAAATGGGATGAATTGCGCAAAACGATCTCCGTCACCCGTGAAGAGCGGATGCGTTCCACCATCAACCAACTCACGGAGCTCGACAACCTGATTAGCTCGCGTGAAGAGAAATATCGGTTTCCCGACAAGAATGAAAGCAATATCCGCCGTCGTTTGGTTTCCGACCTTGCTGCACTCGAAAATGAATGTGGCCTCACCGATGTGATCAACGTCTCCATCAAATTGCTCGAATGGCTTCGTCCTGTCGATCCGGCCAAAGCCAAAGAGATAAGCCAGCTCTTTGATAGTTATATAAAAGATCAACTCCGTTAGCATGAAACCAGGTGAACGTTCAAGTTTAGAAAAATGGAAACACTACCGCCAATCACTCCTGAGCGATTCCGGTGTCGATCTTGCCATGTCCGAGGCCGAAAGAATGAAGCATCGTACTTACCTCGAATCGCACCCATTGGAGTGGATGAAGTTCTTTTTCCCAAAATATGCTTCCTCTGAATTTGCTCCCTTTCATGTTAAATTCATCAATCGTGTGTTGGCCTCTCCTGAATGGTACGAGGTTGTTTCCTGGAGCCGTGAACTGGCAAAGGATACCGTCACCATGTTTGTCATTCTCTATCTTGTTCTGACGGGCCAGAAGAAATTCGTCGTGCTGGTGTCATCGAGCGAGGATGCTGCCATCGATCTGCTCATGCCCTATATGATCAATCTCGAATCCAATCAACGCCTGATTGCTTATTATGGCCAACAAAAGAGTTTTGGCGATTGGGAAGAAGGCAATTTTTCAACGCAAGGTGGAGCGAAATTCATCGCCCTTGGAGCCGGCCAATCGCCGCGTGGTAAGAAAAATGAAGAAGTGCGCCCCGATTGCATCATTGCGACCGACCTCGACACCGATGAAGATGTGCGCAACGTGGCCACCGTTAAGAAGAAATTCGACTGGTTCGAGCAGGCGTTATTGCCAACGCGTTCCATCAGCAAGCCGCTGTTGGTGCTGATCTTAGGCAACATCATCGCGAAAACCTGTTGTGTTACCCTGGCGGCGCAAAAGGCCGATAAACATGACATTGTCAACATCCGCGATAAAAATGGCAAAAGCACTTGGCCGTCCAGAAATACCGAAGAGATGATTGACCGCGTATTGTCAAAAATCAGTACCAAATCTGCTCAGCAAGAATATTTTAACAACCCACTTTCCGAAGGCGACACCTTCAAAGAAATCACCTGGGGCAAATGTCCACCGCTTGCTTCACTCCCATTTGCCGTAATCTATGCCGACCCGTCAACGAGTAACAAAGACAAACAGAAATCGGGGGGTAGCTACAAGAGTGTGTTCTTGATGGGCTATAAAGAGGGTAAATTCTACATTTATAATGGCTTTCTCGATCAAGTGCCGAACGCCGAGTTCGTCAATTGGTTCTACGCCTTACGCGACTATGTCAACAACAAGACACAGTTGTATATTTATATTGAAAACAATACCCTTCAAGATCCATTCTATGAGCAGGTGTTCATCCCGCTTTTTGCTCAAATAGGCAAGGAAAAGGGATTTCTCAGCATCACCCCCGACACGCGCAAAAAGCCCGACAAATTTGTCCGCATTGAAGGGAATCTGGAACCGCTCAATCGCAATGGTCAGTTGATATTCAACATCGACGAACGCGACAACCTGAACATGCAGCGACTGGAGGAACAGTTCCTTTTAATCAATCCACAACTCAAATCTCCCGCCGACGGTCCCGACTGCATCGAAGGTGGTGTGTTTATACTCAACGAAAAGCGTGCACGCCTTTCGCCTGATTCATTATTTGTAGGCAGAAAACAATCAAATTCTAAACGTTATTAACATGTTACGAAAACTCAGGTTATCAATTGCAATTTTGAAGCTTCGTTGGCACGCGTCGCCTTTGAAGAAACAACGTGCCATCAAACAAGCAATTAAACAAAACAGGATCAACGGACAACGTTACCGCGTCTTCTTCATTGGCGGTCGGTTTCGCGTTTGGCAGCGCAACGACATTCGTCGGCTACGCAACGAAGGACTTTTCAAAAGTGAACTTAAGCCAGGCGTTGATTTTGATAAGATCGCCATTTTTGACACTTTAAAAAGCAAAAATCATGTTCCTATCCAATGATGAGTTGAAAACCGTTCTCTACGCCGAGAACATTCTCGCCGTGTCAGGCGGAGATGATACCCTTGTCACGGCTGCCATTCAGGGCGCCATTGCCGAGGCAAAGAGCCATTTGTCACGTTATGACAAAGTCGCGCTGTTCGACACGCCCACCGGCGATCAACGCAACCCTTTGTTGCTCATTTTCGTAAAGGACATCGCCGTTTGGCATTTCCTCAACTTGGCAAACCCCGGTACTTCACTTGAGTTTAGGCGGAGTCGTTACAACGCCGCTATTCAATGGTTGAAAGATGTTAATGGCGGGGATGCGGATGCCGATTTTCCGTTGTTGCCGGTTGGCGACAATGGCGGTGGTACGATCTTTTACGGATCGAACCCGAAGAGCGAAAAACATTATTAATCTTCAGAAATTATGGCAAATGTAACTGTAAAAAAAGGCAAAACCGGTGATCTCTTAATCAATCAGATTTTGGTGCGCCCGTTGTGGCGCATGAATTACGACATTGAAAAATGGCGTGAGGCGATCAAGATGGCTGACCTCGACCGGCGTCAATATCTCTATCGCATCTACGACGATATGATGTTAGACGGAGTTCTTAGTCGATCCATTGAAAAACGCATCGAAGCCATCACCAATTCGGAATTGATTTTCACGGATAAGAATGGGAAAACAGTGGACGAAATCACCAAATTGATCGACACGGACAAATTTGAAGAAATGCTGCAGGAAATTGCCCTAACAAAGTTCTGGGGCACCACCTGTTTGGAATTCGATTTTGCCGACGGGTTCAATTTCTATTCGATCCCGAGAAGGAACATTCGTCCTTCTGCAAAAGAAATCGCCTTAGACGAAAACGACCAATTCGGTGTTCCCGTTGCCGATGATGAGAACATCATCTTTTTTGGAAAAGATAAAGACATGGGAATCCTCATGAAGGCTTCTCAATATGTCATTTACAAACGCGGTGGCTTTGGCGATTGGGCACAATATGTCGAACTGTTCGGGATGCCACAACGCATCGGTAAATATTCCAGCACCGACCCGCAGAGTCGCGCGGCTTTGATACAGGCGTTCGAGCAAGCTGGATCTGCACCGTTTCTCGTGGTTCCAAAAGATACTGAAGTGGATACAGTGCTCAACAAGGGCGTTGGCAATAGCACGCTCTATGATTCATTTCGGAAGGCTTGCAATGAAGAATTGACCATCTGCATTTTGGGAAACACGCTCACCACCACACAAGGAGATGTAGGATCACAGGCATTAGGCACCGTACATGCCGATGTGGAAGAGGCCGTTCATAAAAGTGACCGTCGCTTTGTTCAACGCATGTTGAACTCCAAGGTTTTGCCACTGCTTGAAAAACGTGGCTTTCCTGTGTCCGGTGGTTCGTTCTCCTTCCCTGAAGTGGAGGAAGAGTTAGCCGTTTCCGATTATGTCGCTTTGTCGGCCATCATGCCGGTACCGGTGTCGCACTTGCAGGAACGATTCAATATTCCTGCACCAAAAAAGAATGAACCCATCGCAGGCACCAGAATACCGGAACCACCGAAGGCCACCCCCAATCCCTTGAACAATCCAAACTCGCCGGATCAGGCAAATCCCAATCCGGATGCGCCGATTGATCCGACAAAACAGAATGAAACGGACAACAAACCCCCAATAATGGCGGTTAAAAATGACGATGATCGAAATTTGTTGATTCGCCTATTCGATTTTTTCGTCCATCCCCGGCAAAAGACCGGGGATCCTTTAGCCTTTTGATGCAAGAGTTATACACCGGCTATCCAATTCCACATGTTCATTTACATGAATCTGAATTGCTGCCATCTGCCATTCCGCAAATTGCTTTAGGAGATGCAAATGCAAGTGTCTCCATCGAATCCATTTTCATGAAGGCGCTTCAACAGATTTATGACGAAAAGATTGATGTCAAAACCGAAATTCAACCTGATTTGTTCCATTATTCGTTCGATCATCTTTCAGAGGCGGTTGATAAAGGAGCAAAAGTCGAATTTGGCACGCCAAACGAGGAATTTATCAATCAATTGAAAACAAGCCAAAAGGTTTTTGCTGCGTTCAAAACACATCGCCAACAAAATGACATTGCAAAGCAGCTTTTGAACGAAAAAGGTGAATTGAAATCGTTCAACCAATTCAAAGAGGATGTGCAACCCATCATTGGAGCTTATAATCAAAATTGGTTGAAAACAGAATATGATACGTCGGTCATTCGTGCTCGCATGGGAACCAAATTCAAACAATTTCAGGCGGAGATCGATATTTATCCGTCGCTAAAATGGTTACCAACCACATCGCCCGATCCACGCGAGTCGCACCGGAAATATTATGGCATGGTTTTGCCAATCAATCATCCGTTTTGGCTAACGCATTTCCCTGGCAATGAATGGAATTGTAAGTGTGGAATCACCAACACCGACGAACCGGTATGGAAACATATTCCTGGCGACGTACAAGATGATCCACCTCCCGGATTGGATGGAAATCCGGCCATCACGAATGAAGTGTTCAGCAAGTCACACCCCTATCGAACGGAAGCATATCCTGGCGCGGACAAAGCTGTCAAATCATTTTTGAAAAAACAGAGTAAATGATGAAAGGAATAAGAAATGAACGTGGCTCAATTTAAGGCGCTGATGGATTCCAAATCGGCGCAGATCAATAAGTACATTGATCATGACCTGCCGATCCATGTTGGCAAAATCGCCGTTGACCATTATCAGGACAACTTCCGAAAGGGAGGTTTTGTTGACGAAACGCTCCAGAAGTGGCAGCCATCTAAACGGTTGCTGACGAAAACACAAGGAGCGCAATATGGCACATTGATGTCCAGTCGGCAAGAACTATTCAACAGCATTTCATACATTCCTGGCGAGGGTCGTGTTACAATCCGGAGCGACAAACCCTATTCTAAAATTCATAACGAAGGAGGCACCATCAATCAAAACATCACCATAACCCCCAAAATGCGTCGATTTGCCTGGGCAATGTATTACAAAAATGGAGGTGAAACGGTTCCATCGGGTGAAGAGGGGGCAGTGGGTAAGGCAAAAGGAATGGGCGGAGCTGATGTTTGGAAGGGATTGGCCTTAACGAAAAAAACAATGCTTACGCGCACCATCGTCATTCCGCGCCGGCAGTTTATCGGTCAATCCATTGAATTGAACAAAAAGTTTCAAGCGCGCTTCAAAACCGATCTTGAAAAAATTCTGTTTGGCAAATAACAGCGTTCAAATTCTTACTATCTACCAACTATGATCTACTAATTTTCATTATTATGAATAAACAAATTTATCTTGCCGTCGGCGCCCGTCTTCAAAACAAGGTGGAAGTCCTTAAATGGATCGGGTACGACTTTGGTCAATTCGATGTGGCCTATTCTGATGTCGATCGTCCGCCGGTCGTGTTCCCGTGTGTGTTAATTGATATTTCATATCCCAACACTTCCGATATCACTGCACAATCGGGCGATCAGCGGCAATTGGTTAATGGGCAAATCATCCTCAAAATTGCTTTCAATCCGTTGTCCGATCGCAGCAACATGCAGGCGCCCGAAGCCGATAGGCTGGCAAGTCTATCACCGCTCGACACCGTGGCAGCTATTCATGCTGCCTTGCAAGCCTGGGATGGTTCCACTCCCACAACGCCCGCGCTCTTTCGACAACTCAGCCGCCTGCGTGCGGTGCCTGTTCCGCGCCCTGACGGCATCAAACTCTACGAAGTGACTTACGCTGTAAATTTTATCGACACCCCATAAAAAAAGCCCCAAATTTGGGGCTTTTCTTTATTTAAACAATCGAATTTCTCCGGCATCATATTCTCCTTCTCGGACAAATCCACTGCCTGTGGTGCATATGTATTTCCCGTTCTGAATGTCGGAAATGACCATTTGTTTTCCATCAGAGATTCTAACGACATGATCG
>Ga0078972_1008017_pt1 | contig 22680 bp, 24 predicted proteins | sample YelNatPaOPGAMG01_FD_67568 | JGI IMG/M metagenome (GOLD analysis project Ga0078972, IMG submission 67568) | Hot spring thermophilic microbial communities from Obsidian Pool, Yellowstone National Park, USA - OP-RAMG-01 (SPADES assembly) (version 2) | ecosystem: Environmental > Aquatic > Thermal...
TTGAAAACTTTGATCCAATTGTCTTCCGCATATTCACCATTTTTAGAAGGAGATGAAGATGCGGGCCCGCCGGGACACCCGGAACCCTCTCTCGGGTTTTTCGGACCCGGGACCCCCGGGTTAAAAGCTTCACCGAGGCTCTTTGCCTCACCGGTGCTCTACCTGGCTGAGCTACGGGCCCGCTGTATGGAGGGTTTAAGTAGGGACTATTATCTCTTTATGTTGGTTTGGAGAGTGGGTTGCTGGCTGAGTTTCCTTTTAAGAAGGCGGAGAATCTTAGGCGTGTGCTTGTGGTTACTCATAGGAATGCTGATGTTGATGCCTATGCTTCAGCGTATGGTGTTGCGCATATTCTGAGGAGGCTTAACTCTAGGTGTGTGGTTGCGGTTGCTGCTCCAGAGGGGCTCAGTGGTTTGGCTAGGGTTGTGCAGGCTGAGTACCCTCTTGAGGTTGTGTCTTCGCCTCGGTTTGAGGAGCAGGATATGGTGGTTATAGTGGATACTGGGCACGCGCAGCTTCTGAGTGATTGGGTTGAGCCGATTAAGAGCGTTGAATGTAGTAAAGTGCTGATAGATCACCACCCTCATTCGGAGAGTGTGAAGCAGCTCGTAGACCATCTGCTAGTAGATGAGGAAGCGACCTCAACTAGCGAGATCGTGCTCTCCATACTTGAGGCGAAGCATATGAAGATACCTCAGAAGGTCGCTGAAGTGCTCCTATTGGGTCTTATGACAGACACAGCTGGTCTAAACTTAGCCGAATGCACGACGCTTGAGAACGCCGTCAAACTCTGCAGATGTGGCGCTTCACTCGCCAAGGCTAGGCAGATGCTCCGAGTCAAGAAGGATGCGTCTGAGAAGATAGCTAGATTAAAGGCTGCTCAGAGGCTTAAGATCTACAGGCTTGAGGACTGGATCGTAGCGGTAACACACGTAGGCTCTTACCAAGCCTCAGCAGCAAGAGCTCTAATAGACTTGGGTGCGGATGTAGCTGCAGCGTTGGGTGAAGTCGATGATGAGGTGAGGGGGAGCCTTAGGGCTACTCAAGAGTTCTGTGAGAAGAGTGGCATACACCTTGGGGTGGATGTTGCTGAGAAGGTTGGTGCTGCGCTACAAGGTGCAGGTGGAGGTCACGCTGGTGCGGCATCATTCACAGCAAAAAGACCTCTACAAGAAGCTGCGGATAAAGTATTGCTCACCTTGGCTAGGAAGGTTGATGCTCCGCTTCAGGAGATAACTTAGTTTAGGTAAGGATTTAATATAGCTGGTTTTGCAGCACGATATGCGCCTTGCCGAAGATCATTGAGATAAAAGGGTTCACATTCTACTACTCAGGCTCAACAAAACCAGCACTCAAAGACATAGAGTTGAGCATAGAGGAGGGAGAGATAGTAATCATCGCAGGCCCGAGCGGATGCGGCAAATCAACGCTACTAAGAAGCATAAACGGGCTCATACCACACATGTACAGCGGCACATACATAGGTGAAGTCTACGTCAACGATCTGAAGGTGAGCGAACACCCGATCTCTGAAATAGCTAAGCACGTGGGCTACGTCTTCCAGAACCCTGAGAACCAGATCTTTATGTTCACGGTTGAGAGGGACGTAGCCTTCGGCTTAGAGAACCTCGGCTTACCTAGGGATGAGATTAGGAAGCGGGTTGACTGGGCTATCGACCTACTCGGCATAAGAGAGATTGCGCATAGAGCGCCCCACGAGATTTCAGATGGGCAGAAGCAGAGGGTTGCGATAGCTGGTGTGTTGGCTATGAAACCCAGACTGCTGATACTCGATGAGCCAACCTCTCTCCTCGACCCACTCAGCGCACTCGACCTCATAAACACGGTCAAACATCTACACGACACACTAAACCTTACCGTGCTCATCGTGGAGCACAGGCTTGATCTCCTAGTTTCGATAGCGGATAGGCTCGTGGTCATGGATGAGGGTAGAATCCTCTACAACGGTAAACCGAGGGAAGTGCTGAGCGACGAGAGCCTCATAACAATAGGTGTTGGTGTACCTTCAATCGTAAGGTTGCAGCACCTCTTAAAGGACGCCTGCAACTTTAAGACGCTCGCTCTAACACCCGCTGAGTTTGTGGAGCAGATAGTTGAGGTCTTAAGATGATCGAGTTCATCAACGTCTCCTACATACACCCGACAGGCGTAAAGGCATTAGATGATGTTACTATTCAGTTTAGGCAAGGCGAACTAGTAGCAATAGTGGGTGCGAATGGTGCTGGGAAGACCACGCTGGTTAAGCATATGAATGGGCTTCTTAAACCGACGAAGGGCACGGTCAAGGTCTTCGGCTACGACACGACCCAGCAGACTGTAGCATCGCTTTCAAGGAGGGTCGGGATAGTCTTTCAGAACGCAGACCACCAACTCTTCTCAGACACCGTTGAGCACGAAATAGAGTTTGGGCTGAGGAACTTTGGCTTCAGCGAAGATATCGTAGCGCAGAGGGTAGAGTGGGCACTAACCTTCTTCGGGCTAAAAGAGTATGCCAACACTTCACCTATGATGCTAAGCGGAGGCGAGAAGAAGAGGCTCTGTTTGGCTGCTGTGTTAGCTTGGAATCCAGATGTGCTGGTGCTCGATGAACCCACCGTGGGTCAAGACCTCCTTCACAAGGAGAAGCTGGAGCAGATAATCCGCCTACTATTAACCCAAGGTAAGACCGTGATCGTGGTTTCACACGACATAGAGTTCCTCTGGCCTATGCAGCCCAGGACAGTCGTTATGAGTAGGGGTAAGATCGTAGCCGATGGTCCTGCGAGTAAAGTTTTCACCGACGATTTTATCTTGTCTACAGCTAGGCTGATAAAGCCTCAGCTAGTTGAGCTTTCGCAGCGCCTCAAGGTGGATAGCGTAGATATTTTCGACAACATATATACAGCGAAGCGCTGGATCTTGAGTAGAGTTAGGTGTTCGTGATGTATTGGCTCGCTAACGCCTTCATATTCCGAAGAAGGTATTCACCCATACACATCCTAGATCCACGTATAAAGCTCCTTATTTCAATCGAACTATTTACGCTCTCACTAATCAGTTCAACCGTAGCACACATAGCTATAACCTTAGCTGCGATCTTCGCGGTAGCAGCTTTAGCCAAGATCTTGGAGCGGATGTACCGCACCCTCTTGTTCTCAGCAGCCTTCTCCATACTCATCTTCGTAATAAACTTCTTGGTAGGCTACTCCATCCTAACATCTCTTGTGCTAGCCGCTAGGTTCGTAGCCATCGTAGGCTCAACCTCACTATTCTTCCTAACAACCTCACCAGACGAGCTGGAGTATGTGATGAAGTGGTTCAGACTACCGCAAGATGTGGTCTTCGCCTTCGTCACAGCGGTCAGATTCGTACCAGTCCTCATGCTAGATGCCATCCAAATCATGGATGCTCAGAAGTCTAGGGGGCTGGAGCTTGAGCGAGGGAACTTCATCAACCGAATCAAGAAGCTAGCACCCATACTAATACCACTAGTAGTAACCGCCGTAATAAGGAGCAGCGAGCTAGCAGAAGCCATGGAGGCGAGAGCATACGGCGCGGTCAAGAACCCAACATCACTATACACCCTAACCCTAAAGAGAAGAGATAAGTTGGTCGGGATACTAAGCGTAGTGATCTTTGCAGCGTTCCTAATATACTTCCTCAGAGGCTAACACAGCGAAACCAACAAAAACAATGTCGGCGAAGTTGTGAAGAAAACTTTTTTAGAGGGTGTGTTGTGGCGAACCCCGTGTGATTCTTGGCTGCCACTGTTGGTGGGGAAGTAAAGAGTAGCATGATAGGACTTCTAACACTTATCACACAGACCGTATCCCAGATTTCAGACGAGGAGATAGGTAGGTTTGTTGAGAAGATAATGGAGCACAGGCAGAGCAAAATACTAGTTATGGGTGCTGGTCGAAGCGGGATGGTCGGCAGAGCCTTCGCACTCAGGCTTCTACACCTAGGCTACCAAGTCTACATACTTGGAGACACACTTGTGCCATCAATAGGTGCCGAGGACCTCGTTATAGCCATCTCAGGCTCAGGCGCAACCAAGCTCGTAGTCACAGCTGCTGAAGCAGCCAAAGCGGTTGGCGCAGAAATCGCGGCTGTAACATCTTTCCCAGACTCCCCGCTAGCCAAGCTAGCGGATCTAAAGGTTATAGTTAAAGGTAGGGTTATGGACCAAAAGCAAAGTAGAGAAGACTACTTCGCACGGCAGATATTGGGGCTACACGAGCCCCTAGCACCCCTAGGCACACTATTCGAGGACTCCTGCATGGTGTTCTTCGACGCTGTAGTTTCTGTGCTGCTTGAGAAGCACAAGCTTAGCGAAGAGGAGATGAGAAACAGGCACGCAAACATCGAGTAAATAGGCGCAACACTGGCTGAAAACATCTATAAATAGTGGCGGTAATAGGCTGATGATTGGGTTAGAAGAAGGTGGTGGGCGATGCCGAGGTTCAAGACCACAGCAGAAATCATGAAGATCATAGGCAATAAGAGCCAGATTCGAAAGGCTTAGCCGATTTTGGCTAGCCCGAATGATTTTGGCGTTATTGCCCACGTAGATCACGGCAAAACTACTATGAGCGATAGCCTACTCGCTGCCTGTGGGCTTCTAAGCCCTTCTGTTGCAGGTCAAGCCCTAGCCCTCGACTACATGGATCTTGAGCAGCAGAGGCAGATGACGATCAAAGCGGCTAACGTGACCCTCTACTACGAATACAATAACATACCCTATGTGCTTAACATGATAGACACCCCTGGGCACATTGACTTCACAGGCAGGGTTACGAGGAGCCTGAGGGCTATCGATGGAGCGGTGGTTGTTGTAGATGCCGTTGAGGGTGTTATGACGCAGACCGAAACAGTCACTAGACAGGCGCTTGAGGAGAGGGTTAGGCCGGTGCTCTACATAAATAAGATAGACCGCTTGGTCAAGGAGCTGAGGCTTACACCTGAGCGGATGCAGCAGTGGCTTGCCGGGATAGTGAACGACTTTAACCACCTTATATCCATCTACGCTGAGCCAGAGTATAAGGAGAAGTGGAAGGTGAGCATTCAAGACAATAGCGTAGCCTTCGGCGCAGCCAAGGACAAGTGGGGCTTCAATCTAGAGATAGCGCAGAAGAAGGGTGTGAGGTTCAGCGACATCTACGAAGCATACACAAAAGGAGCAGTCGCTCAGCTCGCAGAAAATTACCCGCTGCACGAAGCCATCTTAAGTATGGTGATAAAGCATCACCCACCACCTGATGTAGCGCAGAAGTATCGTATCCCAAGAATATGGAGAGGCGACCTAGACTCAGAAGTTGGTAAAGCGCTCCTAAACTGCGATGAAAACGGACCAACAGTAATGATGGTTACAAATGTGGTAGTAGATCCTCAAGCGGGTGTGGTAGCAACTGGAAGGCTCTTCTCCGGCACCGTTAGAGATGGCGACAAAGTGTATCTTATAGGCGCTAAGAGGGAGGAGAGGATCCAATCCGTCAACATGTTCATGGGACCTTATAGGGAAATCGTAGGCGAGCTAGGTGCAGGGAACATACCAGCGCTGCTTGGACTTGAGCACGCCAGGGCTGGTGAAACAGTATCATCAATAAAAGACCTCGTCCCATTTGAATCCATAAAGTATGTTTCTGAGCCCGTGGTGACGGTAGCTGTGGAACCTAAGCATCCAAGGGATCTGCCCAAACTCGTTGAAGCGCTCCATAGGCTCAGCATAGAAGACCCTAACCTCGTGGTGAAGATAAACGAGGAAACAGGCGAGATGCTTATGTCTGGTATGGGTGTGCTGCATCTTGAAATAGCTACCACACTGATTCAGCAGCAGGGGCTAGAGATCGTCACATCGAAGCCCCTCATCAACTACAGGGAGACGATACGGAGGGCTGCAGGTCCTGTTATGGCTAAGTCGCCCAATAAGCACAACAAGATCTACATTAGAGTTGCTCCGCTTACAGAAGAGGAGATCGAACTCATAAGGACTGGGAGGATAAATGAGAACCTAGATAGGAAGGAGATCGCAAAGATCCTTAGAGAAAAAGGCTGGGACGCTGAAGAGGCTAGAGGTGTGGTAGCGGTAGATGAGCGTGGTAACCTCCTGCTTGACTTGACTAAGGGTGTGCAGTTCCTCCAAGAGTCTCTGGACTCGATAAGAGCAGGGTTTGTGGATGTGATGATGACAGGCGCACTCGCCCACGAATATACGAGAGGGGTCAAGGTTATTCTGCACCACTTTGTACCGCACGAAGACCCTGCGCACAGAACCTACGCCCAGCTTATGCCAGCTACCAGAAGGGCGATCTTAGGTGCGATCCTCTCAGCAGACCCAGTTCTACTCGAGCCTATGCTTGGTATAGAGGTTAAGTGCCCTGTCGACATGATCGGCGCGGTTGCGAGCGTCATATCATCTAAGCGTGGTAAGACGCTGAATATTATCCAGAAGGAGACGATGGCTATAGTAGAAGGTGAAATACCAGCCGCCGAAACCTTCGACCTATCAGAAGTTATGCGAGGAGCAACCGCAGGAAAAGCCATTTGGAACACCCACTTCAAATGCTGGTCACCAGTCCCAAGCTCCATGATGATGAATGTGATAAAAGAGATCAGAAAGAGGAAGGGGCTGCCAGAAGAGCCGCCTAGAGCAGAGGAGTTCATAGACAAAGAGTAGAAGAAAGATCAACCCAACGCCTCAAGCAGACCCCTAACCACGCCGCCTTTAATACGCTCCGAGGCAAACCGTTTAAACTCAGCAAGCCTACTTCGATCAAACCCACTACGAGCATACTCCTCAGCCTGCAGCGCCATTTCAAACGCATCGACCTCGCGCACAAGCCTCGCTTCGCTACTCTCGCCATCAACCCACTCTCGCCAAGCTTCGAGGTAGAGGGGCTGAATCTGCTCCGGTAGATCTTTTAGGATGCGTACCATAGCCTCCTCTTCCATAGAAGATTTGTCTAAGCCCTCCTTAACCTCATCTGGTGTGAGATCTCCAATAGACGATTCGGCGAGGTCGTGTATGAGCGCTATTCTAACAGCCTTAAGTGTGTCTAGCTTGAGTAGGTCGCTTAGAATCATCGCAGCCAAGCCGACCCTAAAGCTGTGGTCAGCTACGGATTCAGCACCCTTGATGCCTGCTTTAGTTACCCAGCCTCTGCGTGGTATCTGCTTCAGCCTACCCGCTGCTGAAAGAACCTTCAAGATGCCTATCAAAAGGTTTCCCCAGATTCTTTAGCTGATGTATCCAAGATCCTTCTCTGGTTGCGTTTCCGTGGACTTCTTCATCGACTCAAGTATGCTTCTTAGAACCTCACCTTGCTTAGCCCGCTCCTCAAGTGGTGTGAGGTCGATATCGAGCTTTATCACCTTCTTGAGCAGCGAGAGCACGGCGTGTGACGCCTTTGGATCCATGACATAGCCAGAGGTTTCTCCTAGTAGGCAAGCTCCCTCCATCCCCTTGAGCGCAGCTAACCCTATTATCAGCCCGTTCATCCCCGTAATTGTGCCTTCGCTCATAACGAGCGCACCGTTCTGAACGAGAAGCCTAAGCAGGTCTTGATTAGTAGCAGTCCCAAAGACCCTCGGTGACTTCACAAACTGTCCTGTGATGTATGCTGCGAGTGTAAAGACCCTCTTGACACCAAAATCAGCAGCGAAGTCCAGAACCCTGTTGGAGAGCTCGTATTCAGCTTGAGGATTTATGGGCTGTGCATCCCCAGTGTAGAGAAGCAGATCACCATTCTGCCCCCTCACATAAGATAACTCGTGCTTACTCAGCTCAGCAGAACCATCTGGTCTAATCAAGACCTGAGGAGGGAAGTTGTATGAGTAGATCGTTGCAAGGGGAGAAGATTTGAGCTCGCTCACAAGAAAGTCAAGCGCGATCTTAGCAACATACCCACTCCCAGGTAGACCACAGATCAGCACAGGCTCCTTTAGTATAGGCTTATCCCAGACCTTGATCTGAATGGTCAACGCTGATCACTACCTTATGCGCCCCCCTAACTTATAACCATAGTTGTATCTGTTGAAGCAAAGAGGGTTAAATACCGCCTAAGACAAAGTGGATGGGCAGCAGATTGGGCATAACCTACATCGTAGGTAGGGTTAAAGGACCTTTAGGCGAAGAGGAGGTTCGGTTTTTAGTAGACAGCGGAGCGACCTACACCCTATTACCTGAGAAGGTCTGGAAAAGCATAGGGCTCAAGCCGATCAGAGAGCACGACTTCACACTAGCAGATGGAACGATCATCAGAAGGAGCGTATCAGAATGCTACATATCCCTTCCACAGGGCGAATGCCACACACCCGTTGTATTAGGCGAAGCAGACGACCAACCTCTACTAGGCGTCGTCACACTAGAAATATTGGGGCTGGTATTTAACCCATTTAAGAGATCTCTGCAACCTATGAAGATGCTTCTCATCTAAGGCAGAAGACCGCTCATAGCGGCTAATAGGATCAAGAGACTAAGAGCAAAGACCAAGACCCAAGCCCTCTTACTCCAGAACAAGACCTTGCGGCCATCTAGGGCTGAAAAGGGTAGAAGATTAAATACCGCTATTATAGCGTTCACATAGATACCATATCCTAGTATAAGAGCGAGCCAAGATAGGTTGGGCGGTGTTAGCATCCGTGCAAGATAAAATACGCCTATGAGAACTAGGTTGGTCAACGGACCGCTTAAGGCAACCCTACCTATCACGTCAACCCCAGCTGAGCCTACAATAAACACAGCACCCGGAGCTATTATCTTCAGGGGCGAAACCACGCTTATCGCTGTTAAGAGGGCACCATAGGGCTCGAGCCTAAACTCAGCCCAGAGACCACGCCTCCTCGCCGCTATGCGGTGCGCGACTTCGTGCAGCATAAACGAGGCTAAGAAGACCAAAGCTGTACCAAACATGACCCTTACATCGTTACGCCAACCAGCCAAAGATAACCCAACGAACAGAACAAGCAGCGAAGCCAAAGCGAAATGCTTGGCTTCAGTGGAGCTTAGCCGAGCTAGGTGAAAACCTCCGCCTCTTTCAATCGGAACGTAGTCTACCCTCCTCTCTTTCCTAGCTTCGCTCCAACGCTCCACAGGGGGTCTAGCCAACCAGATCTCTGGGCAGTTGTGGTTTTCTGGAAGCCTATGCTCAGAGCAAAAGGTGCCGCCACAATACCTACACCTATAGGGTAGTGGTTCAACCTTCCCGCAGATTTGGCAAGACAATACTATATCCGCCATTAAGTAGTGAAGATGCTCTTCTTAAGCGCTGTGCTAAAGGTCCTCCGGTTCGATTAAGGGCACAAACGCGCATTCAGTTACATCTTTAACATCGAACTTATCTGCTGAGATCTTGACGAGCTTCTTAAGCGTCTGTGACCACGAGCCGCCTACGGGTATCAGCAGTATCCCCCCTTGCTTCGTCTGCTTCTTAAGATACTTCGGTATAGTCGAGGCTGCGGCTGTCACTACAACCCGATCATATATCTCATCCTCTGACCTAGGTGGGTAGCCTAGACATCCATCACCCAAAACAACCTTCACCACCCTATCGTAACCAAGAGAGCTGAGGTTGCGTAGAGCGAACTCGACAAGCTCAGGGATACGCTCAACCGAGACCACAAGTCCCTCCGGACCTACGATCTCAGCCATAAGTGCGGCTGAGTAGCCGCTCCCACAACCCACTTCTAGAACCTTAAGGCCTTTCTTGAGCTCGAGCTCCTCCAGCATAATCGCGACCATATGGGGTGCTGAGATGGTCTGCATCGTTTTACCGAGAGGTAGGGGTGTGTCTAGGTATGCGTTCTCCACCTCATCTGGCCAGACGAACCGCTCCCTCGGCACCTTTAGGAAAGCCGCTTCAACCGCCTCAGACCTTATTAGACCCTCTTCTTTCAGGTTTCTAACAAGCATCTGCCTCTGCTCCTCAAAAGACCTCAATCTACCCAATTCATCCACATCCAGCTAAGAGCCGAACCAGCGTTCAAGCGTTTCAGACGACCTTTCTTCGGCTTCTCTCAGCTTATTCAGAGCGGACCTCACACGATCTTCTGAGAAGCTGTGCTCGCCGCAAAGAAAGTCTATGATGCCCTCCTCATCAACCCTCCCCCATTTAACCTCGATCTTGGAAGTGACCCTAGGGTTCAGAAAGATCGACCTAATCGCCTCATACTCTACTTCAGCCAAAGCATCCTTGATCTCAGGTATGTTTTCAAGCCTACCGTACTGCTTAATATACTTCAGCGCCTTGGCTGGACCAATACCCTTGAAACCGTCTGGATTGAAGTCTGTGCCCACAAGTATGCCTAGGTCTATGAGCTGCTCCCTAGTCAAGCCGAGCTCGCTCAAAACACTTTGAAGCGTGATCTCTTCAGGCTCGATCTCGATGTAGACAGGCTTATTCGGAAGCTTCCTCCTACCAGAGATCGTTACATTCCTAACAAGACGTGGTGCACCGAACAGGAGTGAGTCATAGTCTTGGCTCGCTGTATGTGTGGCAACACCTATCTTAGTTAGGTGTGCTGCTGTTGCTTCGCCCTCAGAAGGAGCCTCAACCCAAGGTATGCCCATCAGATTAAGAAGCGTCTTGGTATCCTCTACCATATAGTCTTTAATGATTGAGGTCAGTTGAGCATACCTTCTCGCAGCCTCATAATCGCCCCTAGCAACAGCCTCAGCATACTTAAGAGCAGCCTCCTCCTTAACACGCCTCCTACGCGCTATCTCAGCAGCCTTAAGGCTTGGGGGCTGACCGTCTAAGATGTAAATCGGCTTGATACCTAAGGATAGTAGGTTCACGTTGCGGTAGAAGAGCCCACTAAGGTGGCTAGTCACCCTTCCGCTCCTATCTCTAAGCGGCTCACCTTGCTCACCGCGTATCACAGCTAAGAACTGGTAGAGGGCGTTATACGCATCTACCGCAAGTATGCAGCCTCGAAGCTCCTCGAGCTTAAGCCTCTTTTTTGGCACTATATCGCCTAAGTCTACTCCCATACCTCTCTAAGATAGGGTCTGGATAGATTTATCTTTGGCTCTAACGTTCTTGTATGTAGTTGGTAGGCTGGCGCTGTGAGAACTGCAACTATCTACATATATCGACCAGCATATCTGAGCGCATACCTTCTAGATGCCCAGTCTGCGGCTCAAAAAGACTCAAGATACACAACGAAGATATACCGCACACAAACCTAAGCAACTACATAAGAAGGCTCTCCCGGTTAAAGCTGCTAAAAGCAGATGAAAGCGAAGAGGAGAGAAGGAAACTGAGAGAGGAAGGAATACACGTGCTTGTAGAAGACGAGAGCAGAGGTGAGCTAAAAGAGTATCTGACAAAAGAAGAAGCGGCAAGATACTTGAAGATGGTTAGAGAATACGATGCTGCCCTCGCTGTCTTGGGAGGAGCGGTGGTAATAGTGGAGAAGAACTCAAAGATCCGAGGGTTTGTTGGCATAAGCACTGCGAAGCTGCACGAGTTATTTGAGGCTGCTGGACGCTAACCTACTCTGGCTGATGCGGCTCTATGGCCTCGATCCTCCTCTTATCCTTACCCACCCAAGTTACACTTATTAAACCAAGTATCTCGAGCTTCAGCAAGATCCTGTTAAGTGTAGACATAGTCACCTCGAACCCACTTTTGGTTAGATCATTCAGCAGATCAACGTCTGTAAGATTCCTTGCTTGTTTGATCTTTTCATAAACGACGTTCTTGAGTAGAGGCTTCAACTCAGACTCCTCTATTTAGCCGCTTAAAATAGAGTCGAGCAGCACTATTTAAGTGTAGAAGGTCTTCGAGGCGCCTCCTACCTTACTGTTAAGCACCTGATTCAAAGAGTTGTACCACGATTCAACCTCCTTCGTTATAGATGGTCTGACCTTATTTAAAGCGTGCTGGAAGTCAATCAACCTAACTACGGTTGACTCATCACCTTTCCTTAATGCGTGGAGACCAGCCTCCCTGACCAGCGCCTGTAGGTCTGCGCCCGAATAACCTTGTGTCTGTTTGGCAATTTCCTCTAACTTAACATCCTCGGCTAGAGGCATCTTAGCCGTGAGTATACGTAGCACCTCCAATCTACTTGCTTCATCTGGTGGAGGGACATAAACCAAAAGGTCAAGCCTACCCGGTCTTATAAGTGATGGATCTATTAGGTCTGGTCTATTGGTAGCCGCAACAACAAACACTCCAAAAGTGTTCCTCACGTTGTCCATCTCTGTCAGAAGCTGACTCAAGATCTTCTCTGATGCGTAATATTCATCCAAAGACGACCTTGATCTAGCAATAGAATCTACTTCGTCAAAGAAGAGTATGCAGGGCGAAGAGAGCTTGGCTTTACGGAAGATATCCCGAATAGCCTTCTCAGACTCACCAACCCACTTGGACAACACCTCAGGGCCACGTATGGTGATGAGATTGGCACCACTCTCATAAGCCAAGGCGTGCGCCAGCATCGTCTTCCCACAGCCCGACGGACCGTACAGCAATACACCTGATGCAGGGGTTATCCCGAGCTTCTTGAACCGCTCTGGGTGTTTGATAGCCCATATCACGTTTTCTGTCAAGGTATGTTTCACCTTATCCAACCCACCTATGTCGCTCCATCTGATCTTAGGCGACTCAACATAGAACTCCCTCATAGCGCTAGGCACTATCTGGTTCATCGCCTCTCTAAAATCAGAGAGCGTCACAACCATCTTATCAAGGATCTCAGGCGGAACCCTCTTGCTCTCAAGATCTATATCTGGGATGTATCTACGCAGCGCAAGGAGCGCCGCCTCTTGGCAGAGTGCACGTATATCAGCACCCGTGTAACCGTGAAGCGAGGCGGCAAGAGCCCCCAAATCCACATCATCAGCCAGAGGCATGCCCCTAGTGTGAATCTGTAGTATTTCAAGCCGTGCTTCTTGATTAGGTACGCCTATCTCGATTTCCCTATCAAATCTACCGGGTCTGCGTAGCGCAGGGTCTAGTGATTCAGGACGGTTGGTTGCGCCGATCACTATGACTGAGCGCCTCTCCGATATGCCATCCATGAGAGACAGGAGCTGCGCGACTACACGCTTTTCTACATCGCCTATAACCTCTTCTCTCTTTGGGGCTATAGCATCTATCTCATCGATGAAGATTATACTCGGCGCGTTTTCAGACGCCTCCTTAAAGATCTCACGCAACCTAGCTTCACTCTCCCCATAATACTTATTCATAATCTCAGGCCCGCTTATACTAAAGAAGCAAGCCTCACACTCATTAGCCAACGCTCTAGCGAGCAGAGTCTTACCACAGCCAGGCGGACCATACAGCAGCACACCAGAAGGAGGCTCGATGCCCAAGCGTCTAAAGACTTCAGGGTGTTTAAGGGGCAGCTCCACGATCTCTCTTAAACGTTTGATCTCCTTGCTCAAACCACCTATATCATCAAAAGTAACACCAGACACCCCGCCTGCAACCTTGGTTGAGTCGAGGTATATCTCCACAGACGACGCGTCATCAAGCACGACAAACCCCTTAGGATTCGTCTCTATGACTTTGAAGGTGACAGAGTTGCCTAGTATCATAATGCTAACATTCTGCCCCTCTACTAGGGGCATACCCTTGAGCCGGCTCTTAATGAACTCGGAGAAAGCTTCATCGACCACAAGCTTAGCGTCAGTAGGGGCGAGCTTAACAGATCTGGCGACTTTGGTCTGAGCCCTTCTTACTATAGCGTAATCGTTAAGCGAAAGCCCAGCGTTTCTCCTTGTCAACCAATCCAGCCGGATTATCTGACTATCCTGCTCTTCTTCATCGAGCGACCAGGCTATTGCAGCGGTGCTCTGCTTACCCACTATCTCCACTACATCACCATCCTTTATGCCCAGCATATTCATGACGAGCGGTGGTAGTCTTGCTCTGCATTTAGCAACATCTCTATGCTTCGCCTCAACGACCTTGAGCCTTATAGCATCTAGGCCTCTTGATCGCCCCAACTTCAGGTACCTATCTACTGCATCCAGCCGTCTTAAGATAAGCTTTATCGTCTTAGAGCGAAGTTGAAAAGCGGCTTACGCCTATAACATCAACTTGGCTTACGTGTTCCACCTCTTTGATCAATGACTCAAGCTTATCCAGAATACCCTCTTCCTCTGTAACCTTCACATCTAGTATTAGAGCTGAGAGCCCGAAAGCGATAGGCTCCTGAGTCCGTCTTAGAAGAGTAGAGCCTTGAGGGAGCTTACGGTCGATCTGCTCGGCAAGCTCGTCCAAAGGCACAGAAACATCGTCAGGAAGCACCTTTAATCTGACAAGCACACTACCCAATCGAGTAAACCCCCTACGGTCCTTCGAAACCGCATTTTATGCATCTATATGGTCTGAAGAAGACTCTACACTTCTCGCATCGCCAGATTAAGACCTCACCGCAGTCCGGGCAGTAGAACTTCACCGCTTCTTCACTAGGGGTTATAGGTTTATTGCAGGATGTGCAGATTGGTAGCTGTATCTGAGACATACCTGCCTTCCTCAACCATACAAGCCTTATAGTAAATATACTTTTGGTTTGATAACTCTCTTCAGCTAGAATTAAGATGTATAAAATGCCCTAATTATCTTCCATTTTTAGCGCAGAGGCGCCTTTGAGCACACTTTAGTTGCTGATTAGTAACAAGGGTTGCGTAATATTACAATAGCAAGGTTTTAATCTTAAAGCACGGTAGCTGCAAACAATGTCACAAAACTACTGCCCCGAATGCGGCGGAGCGATGACATATGAGACGTCAACTAAAAGGTATATCTGCACAAGCTGCGGACTTTACTTAACGAAGGAAGAGATTCTGGATCTTAAAGAGAAGCGGCGACAAGAACTCTCTGAGAAGAAAAAAAGGAAGCAGGAAAGAGACGAGTATCTTGAATGGTGGTTGTCGAAGAAGAAGTAAACTAGCTCCGCTTCCTCGGAGAAATTAGCGAAGAGAGTTGGTGTCTAACGAGGCTTCGGTAGATAAAAGAATCTTAATGATGTCAGCATCGACTTTCATCATTATGCTAGGTGCAGGTATAGTTGTACCTATCTTACCTAAGTATGCCGAAAGTTTCGGAGCATCTTATATGTACATTGGTTTCACCATTTCAGCCTTCGGCTTAGCTAGAATCATTACCGATATCCCGTCCGGAACACTTTCAGATAGAGTGGGTAGAAGAGCTAGTCTACTCATCGGCACAATCCTATTCGTAGCAACCGGTCTACTAGCTGCCTACGCCACAAGCATAGAATATCTTATTGCAGCAAGGTTCCTTCAGGGCGTAGGTGCGGCTATATACACAACCTCAGCCTTAGCTTATGTAGCAGACATCCTACCTTCAAGTGGGAAAGGAAGGTACTTAGGCTACTACCAGAGTAGCTTCTTCTTAGGCTCAGCATTCGGACCAACACTCGGAGGCTTATTGGCGAGTGTAGGAGGGCTTAGGCTCCCTTTCCTCACACTTTCAGCAATATCTTTAGTGAGCGCTCTAGCAACCTATATGGGCATTACAACACCCACCTCTGCGAAAGACGTGGTATATAGGCGGGGAAGCGTCCTATCGATCATAACCGCGACCTTGCGTAGTAGAGCTATGATCGTTTCTTGTGTAGCCGCTGCTACTACTTTTATCTTATCTACAGCGATCAGGTTTACTCTTTTACCAATCTACTCTGAGAAGGCTCTTAATTTAAGTGAAGTCGAGATTGGATGGGTCTTAACCATAATAGCGTTGGTGAATTTTCTCATGATGAGAAGATCAGGCTCAGTAGCAGATAAACTCGGAGCAGGGCCGACGATGATCTACGGCTTTATCCTATCAGGTTTAACAACGGCCCTTTACCCCTTCTCCTTTAACCTACCGGTTCTCCTTGCAATATCTGCTTGGTTTGGTGTCGCAACAAGCCTAATTATGCCGGCTCAAGTCAGCTTGGCTGTTGAATCCTCTGATCCTAAGCATCGGGGTCTATCTATGGGGATCTACAGGATCTTCTCTGACATCGGGCTTATCATCGGACCGCTGCTTTCAGGACTCTTAATAGAATATTTGCCAATCGCTTACGCCTTCTACTTCATCGCTGGCCTATGCTTCTTCATCTCCTTATTCATCTACTTGTTGCAAAGGAGTGCTTGATTCGATTCACTTATTGAAGATTACCTACATCCTTATCACATTCATCTCTTTAAGCCTTTGAAGTATCTGCTGCACCGTCTCCTCACGCATATTAAGCCTATCTGAGAGAACCCTTGCTGCCCAAATGTTACTGTTAAGGATGTGGTAAGCGACGATTCTCTCCTTCAGAGATAGGGGTTTCCCCTGTATGATTTCTTTAGCCACTCTTATGACACTGCACCTTAGCTGGAGAAGCGCCGCCTTCTCTTTTTCCAACTCATCCAGCCTTCGGTCTATATCTGCCACCAGCTCAGCGTATTCGTTGATTTCGCTTCTTTGACTTCTTTTCGCAAGGAGTGTGTCAAAGCGCTGCTCAAACTCTTCAAGCAGCTCATTCTTCTTAGGGTAGCGGATGTTCTGAAACGTTATGATCTGCTCTGTATAGAGATCGGGGGAGAATTCTATGCTGAGAGATACGCTCTTAGCCAACTCGTAGACCCTCCTATCAGGACCGTATGGGCTCGAGGCTCTTGTCGCTTCAACTATTTCAGCAGCCTCCATGACCTTCAGATGCTTCGTTACAAGCTGCTGGTTTATTCCGAGGTCGCTAGAGAGCTCAAGCGGGTAGCTTGGTTCGTGTGCTAGCCTCCTTATTATCTTCCTTCTAATAGGGTTTTCCACCACATTTAGGACTTGGTCAAGCGCTACTTGCTGGTTCATTTGCAGATTAGAGTATGGTAGAGCAACATTTAAATAGTTTACTACCGGAGGTTGTATACCAGGTGATGTATATGACGGCAACAGCTATTCCTGCAGTAACACAAACCGGGCAACCTGTTCTCATACTGAAGGAGGGCAGCACCGAAACCAGAGGACGAGCTGCGCAGCGTAACAACATCTTGGCTGCTAAGTTGATAGCTGAGATCGTCAAGAGCTCGCTCGGTCCACGTGGTATGGACAAGATGCTAGTCGACTCACTTGGAGACGTGACCATAACGAACGACGGCGCCACTATGCTGAAGGAAATTGATGTTCAGCACCCCGCTGCTAAGATGCTCGTTGAAGTCGCTAAGGCTACCGACAATGAGGTTGGTGATGGTACTACTTCTGCCGTTGTGTTGGCTGGCGCGTTGCTAGAAAGGGCTGAGGAGCTCATAGCGAGAGATGTGCACCCCACACTTATCGTAGACGGATACAGAAAAGCCGCAGCAAAGGCGCTAGAGGTGCTTCAAAACATCAGCATAAAGATCTCACCAGAAGACAGAGAGTGGCTCATTAAGGTGGCTAAAACAAGTATGCAGAGCAAACTGGTCGCAAAGGAAGCAGTCGATCTAGCTAACCTAGTGGTCGAAGCCGTGCTTGCCGTGGCTGAGAAGACACCAACAGGCTACAAGGTTGATGCGGATAACATCAAGGTGGACAAGAAGCCAGGTGGCTCACTCAAAGACACGAGGTTGATTAAGGGTGTTGTGTTGGATAAGGAGGTTGTGCACGCTGGGATGCCTAAGCGGGTTGAGAACGCAAAGATAGCGCTCATAAACGCACCCTTTGAGATAGAGAAGACCGAGTTCGATGCGAAGCTGAACATCACAGACCCCACTATGATGAAGAAGTTCTTGGACGAAGAAAACGCGCTGCTAAAGAGCATGGTGGACAAAGTCGTAGCCACAGGCGCCAATGTTGTGATATGCCAGAAGGGTATCGACGACGTCGCCCAGCATTATCTCGCGAAGGCTGGTGTGCTCGCTGTAAGGCGCGTAAAGGAGAGCGATATGACAAAGCTCGCCAAAGCTACCGGAGGCAGGGTTGTAACCAACTTTGACGACTTAACGGAAAAAGACTTGGGCTACGCTGACCTGGTTGAGGAGAGGAAGATCGAGGAGGATAAGTGGGTCTTTGTCGAGGGCTGCAAGAACCCCAAGGCGGTCAGCATATTGATAAGAGGTGGCTCTCAGAGGGTTGTGGATGAAGCTGAGAGGAGCATACACGACGCAATCATGGTGACCAAAGACGTCATAGAGAAACCAGCAGTTGTAGTGGGAGGAGGTGCGGCTGAAGTTGAAGTCGCACACCAAGTCCTCAAGTGGGCTGAAACGCTCTCTGGTAGGGAGCAGCTGGCAGCCCAGAAGTTCGCAGAAGCATTAGAGAGCCTCGCAATAACGCTTGCGGAAAATGCAGGTATGGATCCGATAGATGTGCAAGTCGAGCTAAGGGCTAAGCACGCAGAAGGTCAGAAGTGGTTCGGAGTCGACGTTAAGGAGGGCAAGTTAGCAGATATGTATAACAAGGAGGTCTTCGACCCGCTCGTTGTAAAGGAGCAGATCATAAAGGCGGCTACCGATGCTGCCAGCATGATTCTGCGTGTCGACGATGTTATTGCTGCGGGTAAGATGAAGGAAACCAAACCGCCTAAGCCAGGCGAAGAAGGCGGTGGTGGAGAAGAGTAAAAGGGGAGGTGGATGAGTATGGCGGCTGGTCAACCCATACTCATACTGAAGGAGGGCAGCAGCGAAGCCAAAGGCAGAGAAGCGCAGCGTAACAATATCTTGGCTGCTAAGTTGATAGCTGAGATCGTCAAGAGCTCGCTTGGTCCACGTGGTATGGACAAGATGCTCGTAGACTCGTTAGGAGATGTCACGATTACGAACGACGGTGCGACCATACTTAAGGAGATCGATGTTCAGCACCCCGCTGCTAAGATGCTCGTTGAAGTCGCTAAGGCTACCGACAATGAGGTTGGTGATGGCACAACTTCCGCTGTAGTCTTGGCTGGTGCGCTTCTTGAGAAGGCTGAGGAGCTTATAGCGAAGGATGTGCACCCGACGCTCATCGTAGACGGATATAGGGCTGCTGCTGAGAAGGCACTCGAGATACTTGACAAGATCGCCATAAAGATAGACCCGTTGGATAGAACGTGGCTTGAAAAGATCGCTACCACAAGCATGCTCACAAAGATGGTCTCCGAAGAGAGCAGGTACCTAGCGAACCTCGTAGTAGATGCTGTCCTAACCGTAGTCGAAAAGACACCAACAGGCTACAAGGTTGATGCGGATAACATCAAGGTTGAGAAGAAGCCGGGCGGCGCTCTTAGCGACACGAGGTTGATTAAGGGTGTTGTGTTGGATAAGGAGGTTGTGCACGCTGGGATGCCTAAGCGGGTTGAGAACGCAAAGATAGCGCTCATAAACGCACCGCTCGAAATAGAGAAGCCCGAGTATAGCGCCGAAATCAGGATAAGTGATCCCTCTCAGATCAAGAAGTTCCTAGACGAAGAGACCGCGATTCTTAAGGGGATGGTTGACAAGATCAAAGATATCGGTGCGAATGTCGTCATTTGCCAAAAGGGTATCGATGATGTTGCTCAGCACTTCCTTGCGAAGGCCGGTATACTTGCAGTGAGGCGTGTAAAGGAGAGCGACATGACAAAACTCGCTAAGGCTACTGGAGGTAGAGTAGTAACAAACCTCGACGATCTAACACCAAACGACCTAGGCTATGCTGAGCTGGTTGAGGAGAGGAAGGTTGAGGAGGATAAGTGGGTCTTTGTCGAGGGCTGCAAGAACCCCAAGGCTGTGACCATCTTAATCCGAGGCGGCTCTCAGAGGGTTGTGGACGAAGCTGAGAGGAGCATACACGACGCAATCATGGTGACCAAAGACGTAATAGAGAAACCAGCCTTGGTCGCAGGCGGCGGAGCACCAGAGGCTCAGCTGGCATACGAAATCAGAGAGTGGGCGAATAAGCTTTCTGGTAGGGAGCAGCTGGCAGCCCAGAAGTTCGCAGAAGCATTAGAAAGCATCCCTCTAACGCTGGCTGAAAACGCAGGTATGGACACTATAGACACACAAGTTGAGCTGAGAGCAAAGCATGGAGAAGGCAAGATCTGGTATGGCATAAGCGTCATGGATGGCGGCGTAGCAGACATCTACGAGAAGGGGGTCTTCGAACCAGTCAAGGTAAAGGAGCAGATCATAAAGTCAGCCACCGATGCTGCCAGCATGATACTACGTATCGACGATGTTATTGCTGCGGGTAAGATGAAGGAAACCAAACCACCTAAGCCAAGCGAAGAAGGCGGTGGCGGAGAAGAGTTCTAGCCCCACCCCATTATTCTAAACCCTACCTTTTTATTTATTCAAGCCAAACCGTTTTGTTCTGGAAGGGTGTTCGGAAACCCTTCTGAGGTTGTGCATCCGGATACCCTAAGTAGATGAAGCCTAGCAGATACTCTCGATCACTTAAGCCGAAGAAATCCTTAACCTTCTTCCGATAAGCAGCTTTACCTGTCCTCAGGATCGCACCCAACCCTAGTGCGTGAGCCGCCAACAGCATATTCTGAATGGCTGCGGAGGTTGCTACGATCTCCTCTAACTCGACCACATTCGGATCTTGCTTTGGCGAAGCCGCAACCGCTATTATCACAGGTGCTCTTAGTGGCCTCTGCTTCTCCGCATCGATCTTAACCCTACTTTCCTGAGAGTTTGGATCAGCCAGCTCTTCCGCTAGAGCCTGTGCCATGACCTCGCCTAGCTTCTCTCTAGCTCGACCTGTTAGGACGAAGAATCTCCAAGGCTCTGTGAGGTGGTGGGTCGGAGCCCACGTTCCAGCATCAAGAATCTTTTCAATAAGCTCCCTTGGTGGTGGATCGGGTTTAAACCGGCTTATACTTCTTCTCGTCTTTATGGCTTCAAACACATCCAACTGAGTCACCGAATCTTTTATAGCGATTCCTTAAGATATAAGAATATAGCCTACTTGATTGAGCGTTGAGCCTGCTTGCTCTTAATGTATTCGGTTATCACCTTCTTCTGCGCCCTCCTAAGTAGCTCAGATAAAGTGGGTGGTGACAGCTTGAGCATAGAAGCCAATGAGTGCAGATCTATTCTCCTCGGTTGATCAAAGTAACCCAGCTCGTAAGCTAAGAGCAGAACCTCCTCCTGTCTTTTCGTTAACATATTCGGGGTTCTGGCACGCTCTATCTTCTTAAGGGCAAATCTAACACCCTGCCTCTCAAGCTGATTCAGCAGTTTCTTAATAGAGGATTTATTCCCAAGCATCAGCCAACTTATGGTACCGTCTCGATTTAAAGTAGATGAAATTAAGAAGCAGCCTGACGACGCTAGAACCCTACAGGCTGAACAGGTATGTGATATAAGCGAACCTGTGATCCTACCATCCTTTACACCTATAACTTCAAGCCCCCTTATACTAGGGTCAGACTTAAGTTCCTTAAGAACAGCCTCCACCTGATCCTCGGATACAAGTATCTCGAAGAGCTCTTGAACAGCACCGCCCCTCTTAACTGGCTTACAGTCTAAGATCTTCACCACAGCCTGGTACTTCGGTGAAATATTATGTATCCAAGCCCTCTGAGGCGTTATCGAAAGTTCGACTTCGAACATTCCCCTAACATATTAGCGGGAGAGCGGCATATAATAGCATATCTAGTATATGCCTAAAAGCTTAGGCGCAACACTTTACTACATCTTTCATCCAATGAAAGAATAGAGCGTAGATGAAGCATACACAAAGAGACGACCCAATAACGATACTTATGGAAGAGCATAGAGTAATAGAAAGAGCCATACGCCTACTTCAGAAAGTAGCCGAAAGGATCGATGCTGGTAGAGATGTTGAGGCTAGTGTGCTTGCTGACTTGGTAGATTTTGTCCGCAACTTTGCCGACCGATGCCACCACGGTAAAGAAGAGAAGATACTCTTTCAAACATTCGCTGAAAAAGGCATACCAGTTGAAGGAGGCCCTATTGGCGTTATGCTTTTCGAGCACGAGGAGGGGAGGAGAGCGGCTAGAGCGATGGCTGAGGCAGCGTCAAAGATTAAAGACGGAGATCGGTCGAAGCGCAAGGACTTCTCTGAGAACGCAAAGAGCTACGCGCAGCTACTAACCCAACATATCTACAAAGAGGATAACATACTGTACCCTATGGGAGGGAGACTACTCTCTGAAGACGAGAAAGAAGGGCTACTAAGAAGATTTGAGGTTGTTGAGAAGGAAGAGATGGGCGAAGGCGTACACGAAAAATACATCAACCTAATAAAGGAACTCGAGCGCAGACTCAGCCAATAGGTTTCTGACAGCTACCTTTAATTTCCTATTTTGAATAGCCTCTAATATGCCTAAGATCAGAACACCCGCGCTCATAATAAACTTCAAGAACTATTTGGAGGCTGCTGGAGAAGGGGCGCTTAGACTAGCAAAGGTGGCTGAAGAAGTTGCATCGGAGACCGGGGCAACTATAGTTGTCTGCCCGCCTCTGCCTAACCTCTCTCAAGTCTGCGCCTCGGTTAAGATCCCTGTGTTCGCTCAACATACCGATCCAGATAAAGCGGGTAGCAGCACAGGCGCCATCGTAGCGGAAGTGATCAAAGCAGCGGGAGCCAAGGGCTCGATCTTGAACCATAGCGAGAAGAGGCTCGACGCAAACAAGATTGCATCTACGATAAAGAGGCTAAGCGAAGTTGGATTAGTCACTATACTCTGCGCTAGAGAGCCGTCTGAAGTCTCTCTTTATGCTGAGTTTTCACCAGATTACATCGCTATAGAGCCGCCGGAGCTCAT
>Ga0078972_1008018_pt1 | contig 22673 bp, 15 predicted proteins | sample YelNatPaOPGAMG01_FD_67568 | JGI IMG/M metagenome (GOLD analysis project Ga0078972, IMG submission 67568) | Hot spring thermophilic microbial communities from Obsidian Pool, Yellowstone National Park, USA - OP-RAMG-01 (SPADES assembly) (version 2) | ecosystem: Environmental > Aquatic > Thermal...
CGAGGAAGTCGTTTCAGCTATCTTGCGCAGCGGCGAACCGCACCCCTGGCGCGCACTCTGGCTGGAGACCTGGCGCGAGGCGCAGCTGTCAGCTGTATCCGCGATACGGCAAAGTGTCCTCGCCGCCAGCCCAGACACGCTGCTCGGCCTGATGAGTTCCCACCCGACCAGCCACTCGATCGAAGGGCGGGATTGGGACAGGCTCTTCACCGCTATGAGCAATGGCGGCAAGGTAGTGCACCGGCCACATTTCACCACCTACCAGGACAGCAGCGGCGTTCACCTGGCGCGCTCCTCGTTTCTCCTGGATTACCAGAAGCAGCTTCGCCCGGCCAGCCTCAGCTTCGAGGTCGCCCCCGAGATCGAGAACTTCCCGATGCACCCATTCAGCAAGTCGCAGACGGTCACCTGGGGTCAGATGGCCCTGGCGCAGGTACACGGAAGCGACGCTTTGCACCTGGACCTGTTCTCCTTCACCTGCTCCCGCCTGGCAGACGAGCCCTGGGTAGGGCCGCTGCTGGATCGCTGCAAACCCGGGCTGGACCGGCTGGCGGAGCTTTTCCCGCCGGCACTGCAGAGCAGCGGTGTCGGCGTCCTGTGGCGGCCGGATGCCTCGCTCCACGTGCGCACAACTCACGGGCAAGAGATGGCTGAGCTGAGCGTGCCCCTGACGGGAGCAGCGGAGTTGCTGCAGGCGCTCGGCATTGCGGTGCAGGCGCGGGCGGGCGACGTCAACTGTCTGTGGGGGCCAGTGGCCTGGGCCTATTCCGATGCTGAGCTGCGTCAGTTGCTCTCCGGCGGCCTGTGGCTCGACGCAGTGGCTACAGCCATCCTCCAGCAACGCGGCTTCGCGGCCTACCTGCCCGCCGAGCATGGCTTCTGGTGGGCCCGCGACGACATCAACTACAGCATGGAACACCCGGAAAGCACCGCCACGGGCCTGGAGCCTCGGCTCTGGCTCAGCGTCAACGGCTTCACCCGCGTTGCCTATCAGTCGCCGGCCCCCGGTGCCAGAGAATGGACCAGCCTGCGCGATGCCGGTGGCAAACGCATCGGCGCCGGCATAACCCTGTGCGAGAACGCTCTCGGCGGCCGCGTCGCCACCTGCCCCTGGCCACTGGCGGAGGAGCCGCAGGCTTATGTCCTCTCTCTGCACCGCCAGAAGCTTGTCCAGCAGCTGATCGCGGCTCTTTGCTCAGGCAAGTCTGCCCTACCCGCCAGCGCCTCGGGCTGCCCGTACACTTTCCCTCTGGACATGCGGCAGGGCGAGGTGCGGCGCGTGGCCCTCTTCAACGCCTCGCTCGACGCGCAAAGCCCGGTCCTGCAAGTCCCGGGCGCCAAGGCTGTGGGCTCAGCCTGGCTGCTCGCGCCGCTACAGCCGCCCCGGCGCCTGGCAGCTACGGCCGAGGCAGATGGCGCGGGCCTGCGGCTGACAGCGGCCGAGCCGTTGCCGTTCTGCGCCCTGGCAGTGTATGAGCTGTCCTGAGGAGCAGCGCCAACGCTCGCACGAAGACGCCGGGCGGTTGATGCTTCCTGGGTGATGGCCAGGCTGGCGCCGGTCGCGGGTTGCCCGCGCTGGCGCAATAACGCGCCTGGCCACCCGCTGCGCGACGGTCTCGTGGCACCCATGGAGCCCTTGGCGGAAACAAAGCGGGGCGAGATGAGAGCTCTGTTGACGCCGCTCTCTGGCTACCGGCTTCGCTGCGAATGGGCCGGGCCTCGAGGCCGGCGCCTCAGCCCCAAGGAGGGCGCCTCCCTACCGCTGCCGGGATGCTGACCCACTTCCCGTGGCAGATGCACCTGCCCTACAGCAATCCCAGCTGCACCAGAATCCGCCTGAGCTCGGCCTTTTCCGCTTCCGTGCCCGGCAGGAGAGGCAGACGGGGTGGGCCCACCTCGCGCCAGGTCATGCTGAGCGCCGCGCGCAGCAGCGGGATGGGGTTGACGCGGCCATTCTGGTTGAAGGCGCGAAACAGCTCGTACATCTCCCGATGCAGAGCCTGCGCAGTGGCATTGTCACCCTGGAAATAGGCGGCGATCATCTGCTTCATGCGCCGGCCCACCACGAGGGAACCCCCGCTTACGACGCCCACGCCGCCTTGGGCCAGTACCTGCAGCACCATCGTGTCGTCGCCACAGTACACGGCGAAATCCTTGGGCACCACGCGGGCATACTCCGAGGCCTGCGTCGGGTTGATCCCCGCCTCTTCTTTGATGGCCCTGATGTTGGGCAGGCGAGCGAGGGCGGCCAGGGTCTCGGGGTTGATGTTGACCCCGGTGAAGAGGGGTATGTTGTAGAGCATGACCGGCAGGCGGGTGGCCTCGGCAATCGCCTTGTAGTGCAGGTAGATCCCGTCCTGGGTCGGCTTCTGGTAGAACGGGGCCACCACCATCACCACATCATAGCCCAACTCCTCGGCCGCCTTGGTCAGGGCGATAGCCTCGCGGGTGGAAGCTGCCCCTGTGCCAGCGATCAGGGGCAGGCGCCCGCCCACGCTCTCGCGCACCAGCCGGAATAGCTCCAGCCGCTCATCGAATGTGAGGGCCGGGAACTCGCCCGTGGTGCCGCTCACGATAATGGAGTCGCAGAGATCGCGCTCCACCACCATCCTGGCCAGATCCACCAGGGTGTCGCCGTCAACCGCTCCATTCTCCTTGAATGGCGTGATCAGGGGAATGAGCACCCGTCCGAGAACTGCATCCAGCCTTTCCATTGCTGCACTCCTTGGCAGGCCATGCGCTAGCGGAAACTATCAGGGCCACGGCCGCTGGAGAATGGCTCCTGTCCCAGGTATTCTCTACCCGCGCGCCTGGCAGGCAAGTGACGCCCCTTGACCGTTATCCCTTCTTGACCGGACCATCTCAGTAGGACCAGCCTGCCAGGCTGAGCGTGGCCGCCCGACCTCATCGTAGCTGCATCCGGGCCAGGGTCATGGAGTGCCCAAGCCGGCAGCGGCGCAGCGGATGGCACCGAGCACGATCACGAGCCAGCCGGCCAGAAGGGCAAGCAAGTTCAGCCCCAGCCAGGCCACGCCCGAGGTGTTCGCGACGGTCTGCCTCAGCATGCCACGGCGGTAGAAAAGCAAGTCAACGGCGTTCGAGGCCGGGCGCGAGCAGATGTACAGCCCCAACACCACACCGAGGCTGCCCTCCACCATGGGCCTGATGCTGAGCCAGGTGCGCCACCTGAGCAAGAGGATATAGGCTGCCGCCAGCAAGAGAAGCAGCAGCAATTGCCGCGGGCCGACCCCACGCCACCGGCCAATCAACGCGAATGCTGCTCCGTCACTTGCTGTGCCAGGCGGGCCCAGGTGGTCAGCCGCTCCGGCCTGTGGCCCACCGTGTGGATGTCGCTGAGGTTGAGGTCCATCACCAGGTCCCCACCGATCGCCAAGGCCTCTTCCAGTTCCGAGCGCATCTGCTCCTCGGTGAAGAGCAAGAGGTTGTTGGTGGGATGAACGTGCTTCTCGATCACGAAATCGCGCCCGATCTGAGGCGCCAGCGCCCGAAAGTCCGACCAGGGTGAGACGTGGAAGCGACGCAGGTGCGGCGTGCGGCGAATGACGCGGAACTTGGCCGTCAGGTCCTCGCAGCCATGATAGTAGACCCGGCCCGGGCTGTACAGTGAGGCTATGCGCTCGTGGTAGGGCTGGAGGAACTCCTCGAACATGGCAGGGGAGAGGCCAGCGGCGCTCTGCGCCGATATGTAGGCCCAGGTTGTCTCGATGCCGCTGCTCGCCTGCAGTACCTCGGGCCCGACCTCCTCGTAGTGGACACGACAACCGTGCCAGGTCGCCGGCGTGTCGAAGCGCTTGAGCCGGTCCACCTCGCGGTGGCAGCGGATGATAGCCTGGGTGACGAAGTCCATCAGGCGATGGACAAAGGCCGGGCGGTCAAGCACGTCGTACAGCAGGTTATCCATGCCGCGCAGGTCAACGGCATTCTCGATTGGGGACTCACCCAACCGGTTGGCGCTCACGATGATGGGCAGCCTGCCTTCGACCAGGTCCTCCATCTGTTCAACTTGCCTGGCCGTCGCTGCCTCGTCAATGTCCACCTGAGGCAGGGATAGCGCCCCGATTTCGGCCTCGCCCGGGTCGGGCGCGTTGATCGGCGGCACGGGCTTGTAGGCGCCGCCGTCGTAGACTCCCTGCTGCGCCTCGCGGCGCTCCAGCTTCAGGCCCCAGATCCTATCCGCGGCAGTGCGAAACACGGCGCCCGCGAACAGCACGGGCAAGATGACGTCATCATCGGGAATGTTGTCGTGCTTGTACAGCCTCTGGCGGAGCTGCAGCTCGACATTCCGGGCGACGCCCTCCTTGTGAACGAGCTGCTCTTCCGGGATCAGTTCCTGCCAAACGGGCGAGTAGTCGCCGCTGAGGAACAGGTGCACATGCACAGGCACTTTCGCCACCTTCTGCAGGTGTTGGTGTGCCGTCCACATTGCCTTGCGCCGCTCGTAGCGCGGGTCGGCGCAGGCCTCAAGGAGCCGGTCAACCAGCCGGCACATCTCGTCTCGCTTCGCCAGTTCTAGCACAGGACCTCCTGGGCAAGGCCTCTATGCATGGGAGCCACGCTTCGAAGCGTGGCTCCCATGGGATTCTGCCTGGGTCGGACTCGTGGCAGGTTTGGCCCTACGCGCCACCGTGCAGGGGCCTCTGCCGCCGGCACCCCTTGACGAATGCCAGCCACCTTGCTGGATCAGGCACTGTAGAGAGAACTCTGCCGCCGGCACCCGCGTCGGGCCAACGTCATAGTCCGGGCTTATGCACTGTAGAGAGAACTCTGCCGCCGGCATTCCTCGAGCACGGCAATGACGCGGTGCACGCTCTCAGGCGTGATCGCAAGGGGGGCACCATGGCGCATCGTCTCATACAGGCTGAGATAGACGCCCACATAGCTGGCCATGGGCAGTTTTGGCGCCGTCCAGCTCTCTTCCTGCCAGGGCAGGTCCTCATGGTTGTAGCTGCGATCGGGCGTCGGCTTCGGGTCGGCTGTGCGCTCCACCACCTTGGTGGGGTCGAAGTAGCGCCACTGCAGCTGGTCGTGGCCGCCGCTCAGCCCACCATAAGTGCCAGAGATCTGGAAGTGCGGCTCGCGCATGGCGACGGAGTTGCTCACCTCGATGTCCACGGTGGGCACGCCCGGGGCAGTGAGCACGATCTTGACATGGTCCTCGGCATCGCCAGCGCAGAGAGGCGTGCGGCGCAGGTCGCAGGTGACCTTGGGCATGATGTCGCCCATGAACTGCAGCGCCTCATCCACGGAGTGCGAGGCGTTGTTGTTCATCTCGCCACCACCAAACTGCTTCAGCGTTTGCCAATCCCAGCGTCGCCGGAAGCTGTGCGAGTTGAGATGAATGAGGATCACCTCGCCCAGGACGCCTGAGGCGATGATCTCGCGCACCTTCTGGAAAGCGGGCTCGAAGCGCCCACAGTGGTCGAAGGTGAGGATGCGTCCCGTCTGCTTCGCCGTCGCCAGCATGGCATCGGCATCTGCCAGGCTGGTAGCCATCGGCTTTTCGCAGAGGACATCCTTGCCCGCCTTGAGGGCTGCGATGCTATGGGCGGCGTGCTGGTCGTTGAGCGAGGCCACTACCACCAGCTCGACCTCTTTGTCGGCAAGCAGGGCCTCCACGCTACCGTAGGTGCGGCAGCCAAAGGTGGCCTGCGCTTCTTCCATCCGCTGCGTGATCGGATCGGTGACGGCAACGACCTTGTACTTGGGTGCCACCACCGGCTGCTGCATGGTGACGGCGTGCAACCCCCAACCCGCCCGTCCCAGGCCAATGATCCCGACTTTGATGGGTGATTCTTGTGGCATGTTTGCCTCCAGGTCAGTTGTTCCCTCGATAATGGCAGAGACAGCCAGGACCCGCAATCGGCGGGCCTGGCTGTCTCATGGTCTACAATCGGCCTCCGACCTAGACCTCTTGCAGCAGCGGCTCAATCTGCGTCTTCAACGTCGCCGCCAATTGCGGGATGTTGGCGTTCGGGTCTTGGGCGACGGGGTCGAGCATGCCCGCAGTGACAATGTCCGCCAACTTGCTGGCGTTAGCCTGCTTGGCGTTCCAGTCCGGGGAAGCATAGTCGTAGGCGTTCTGGTACACCTCCCAGGCGACGCCAGGGTACTGGCCCTTGGCATATTCCAGCCACTTGGCCTGGCCCGCAAGCCGAGCCGGCAGACGACCGGTGCCATACCAGGACCAATCCGGGTAGTTGGTGTCGTCGAAGTACATCCAGAGCATCAGGTTCCAGACGGCATCAACATTCGTCTTGGAAGCGATGGCGCAGCAGTTGCAGAAGGAGGCGTTAAGACGCGATGCCTTGACGCCCAACTCCTGGGCGTAGGGGATGGCGGCCAGGGTCCACTCGAAGTCCTTGATCGTGGTGTAGGTGACGATGGACCAGGGACCGTCAACCTGCATGGCCACCTTGCCGGTGAGGAAGCCGCCCTCGAGTGCCTGGGACTGCGCTGGCGTCGGTGCCGTCTTGGACTTGTAGATCGAATCGTGGTCGAACTGGAAGCACTTGTAGGACTTGGGGTCATCAATCAGGCACTTGTTGCCTTCGTACCACTTGCCGCCGAACATGTAGGGGCCGCAGTACTCCAGGTGCCCGTCGAGGGGGAAGGAACCCCACTGGGTCACGTTGTCACCGCTGCGCACTGTGAGTTTGTCAGCTGCGGCGGAATAGGCATCCCAGGTCCAGCTGGCGTCGGCCCAATCGGTGGGCGGAACGGTGACGCCGGCCTTCCCAAACAGGGTCTTGTTGACGACAAGGAAGTGTGTGCTCAACTGGCTGGGCAGGCCCCAAACGAAGCTGCCTTGCTTGATCGTGTAGATCTGCACGGCGAGTGGATGGAACTCATCCAGGCTCTTGCCCGACTTCTCCAAGAGCGGCCTGACATCGAGGTAGACACCGCGAGCAGCCATGGTGACAGTGGCGCCAGAATAGACGATGTCGGGCGGTGTGCCACCAGCGACCATGGTCTCGAGCTTCTGATCTGACGTCACACCACTCGGAGTGACGATTTGCTCGATCTTGACGTTCGGGTTGGCCTCAGTGTACTTGGCGAAGAACTTGTCCATGTAGGCAACGTCCGCCGGCTTGCCACCCGTCTCATAGAAGTATTGCAAGGTGACAGGGCCCTTCGATGCGGGAGCCGCTGTTGGGGCCACCGTTGGTGCCACTGTTGGCGTCTCCGCCTGGGTGGCAGCCGTAGGGGCCGCAGACGTCGCTGCTTCGGTGGCCGCTGGAGCCGCGCTCGTGGGAGCTGCGGTGGCCGCTGGCGCTGCGCTCGTCGGCGCAGTCGTTGCCGCAGGGGCTGGCGTAGCCGTGGCGCCGCAAGCTGCCAGGGCCACACCGGCCATGCTAGCGCCGGACAACACTAGCAAACGTCGCCTCGATAACCTCTTGTTGCTGATCACTCTCACACCTCCATATATCTTGCTGGACGCCCACTCACGTGCTGGGCGTCTCTCATAGGGCTGGTCAGCCCTTGAGTCCTGTGACGACAATGCCCTGGATGAAAATCCGCTGGGCGAGCAAGAAGACTAGCAATGTCGGCATCATGGTAGCGATAGAGGCCGCCATGAGTTGGTGCCATGGCGTCTCCGTGGAGAATTGTTGGCGAAAGGTGGCCAGGCCCAGAGCGATGGTGTACAGCCGCTGGCTGTTCAGGTAGATCAGCGGTCCCATCAGGTCGGTCCAGCCATCCATGAAAGCGAAAATGGCGACAGTAGCCAACGCTGGCTTGGCCATGGGTAGCATGATGCGCCAGTAGACGCCGAAGGTGGAGCAACCATCAATGATGGCCGCTTCATCCATTTCGAGGGGCACGGTCATCATGAACTGGCGCAGGAGGAAGATGAAGAAAGCGCTCCCGAAGAAACTGGGCACGATGAGCGGCTTGAGGGTATTGACCCAACCCAGCATGCGGAACACGATGAAGGTCGGGATCATGGTCACCTGGTAGGGCAGCATCATGGTCGCCAGCACCAGGCTGAAAAGAAAGCCGCTGCCAGCGCCACGGATGCGCGCAAACCCATAGGCCACGAGCGACGAAGATATGAGCGTTCCGAGCATGCTCAGGCCGGTGACGATAATGGTATTGATGGTGTAACGGCCGAACGGCTGGATCGTCAGCGCGTCCGGGTAGTTGTGCCACTGCGGTGAAGAAGGGATCCACTTGGGCGGGAAAATGAAGATCTCGCCCGGCGTCTTCAACGAACTGGAGAGCATCCAGAGAAACGGCAGGATAAAGGCCACGCTGCCGAGAACGAGCAAGATGTAGATGATGAGACGCGGCAGCACCTTGCGCCGAAGGATCGCCATGGCGTTGCGCTTCCGCCGCGTCACAACTAGGGGTTGGGCCACAAGCTCATGCTCCGCCGCCATCAGATGATCCCCCTCGCGGCGCCTTCGTAATAAACCCAGCGGTCAGACGTAGCGAAGATGATGAGCGTACAGACACCGATGATGGCAAACAGCACCCAGGCCAGGCAGGCAGCGTAACCCATTTCGAAGTACTGGAAAGCATTCCGGAACAGGTACAGCACATAGAACAGACTGGCGTTCATCGGCCCGCCCTGGGTCATGACAAAGGCAGAAGAGAACACCTGGAAAGTGCTGATCACGCTCATGACCAGGTTGAAGAAGACGATAGGCGTCATCATGGGAATGGTCACGTGAAGCAGCTTGGCCCAACCATTGGCTCCGTCAATCTCAGCCGCTTCGTAGAGCTGCGTAGGGATGCCTTGCAGGCCGGCCAGGTAGATTATCATCGTGCCGCCCACGCCCCACAGGCTCATGATGATGAAGGCCGGCAGGACCCAGCGGACATCGAACAGCCAGGCCGGACCGTGTATGCCTATCAGCGAGAGAAAGTAGTTAAGCAAGCCGAAGTCCGGGTTGAAGATCCAAAGCCAGAGCATAGCGATTGCGACGCCGGAGGTGACCGAGGGCAGGTAGTAGATAGTGCGGAAGACCGTCACGCCGCGCACGTTCTGATTCATGAGCAGCGCAAGCAGGAAACCGAAGACGATGCCGAGCGGGACGACGCTGAAAGTGTAGAGAAAGGTGACTTTCAGGGATTGCCAGAACAGAGGATCGTGCGGCATGGCCTTCCAGTTGGCCAGGCCAACGAACACAGGCGGCGTCACTATCTCCCACTTGACGAAGCTGAGCCAGATAGCCGCGAGCAGGGGCCCGCCGCGAAAAATGATGAACCCGACTATCCAGGGAGAAATGAATAGATAGAAGTAGAGATTACGTCTACGTCTGAGCGCCGACTTGCGCTTCTGAAGGGCGGGCGTCTTGTTGGCCGCTGATGGCATACGCCGCTTTCCTTATGAACTCTAAAGATAGTCTATGCTACCCGAGCACCGTTGTCAGCGGCTTTAGTGCCAAGGTAGTGCCGAATAGTGCCACATTCCCCATCATCGTCCCCTGCCGTCATACGCCAGCCGCTGGCTCTGGCCTCGCGGTCCGAAGGGGCTAGCACCCGAGGGCCATAACCGGTTGCCCGGGCGGCGAAGGGGCCTCTATACTGGGCGATGAGCTGGCTGTGTCCAGTCCGGCTTACCTGGTGCCGGTTGGGTGTCGGAGCAAGGTGGCTGAAGCAAGACCGCCCGTTGAGTTCGTCAGGCAGGTGCGCGATGCGCTCACGCACCTGTTTGATGCCGCTCACCTTCAGCACCACCCGCTGCTTCAGTATCTGGTCCCCTCGGCCGTGGCTGACCCCAGGGCCCGTGCTCAGGCCCTGCGCGAACTATTGCTGCAGGCCATTAACGACCTCAGGCCACCGGCAGGCGTGTCTCCACTAGACCCAGCCTATCGCCCCTATGCCATCCTCCAACACAAGTATGCGGAGGGATTCCCAAGCGAGGAGATCCAGCGCAAGCTGGCGATCAGCCGCCGCCAGTTCTACCGCGAGCAGTACCGGGCTTGCGACGCCGTCGCGGGTATACTCTGGGAGCGACGGTTGCCCAAGGCCGAACCAGTGCCGGCCGCCGAGCGGGCCCTGGACGAAGAGCTCGACGAGATGAGCCTGCGCAGCCAGCCTTTCTCGCTACGAGAGACGGTGCAGCAGGCGATTGCCGCGGTCCTGCCTCTTGCAGCTTCTCACGGCATCGAGCTGGAGCTTCAGCCTGGCCCATCGGCCACAGCCTATGCCGACGAGGCCGTATCGCGGCAGCTTGCCATCAGCATCCTCAGCACCCTGGTGAAACAGGGCCTGGCGAAACGGCTGTGGCTGAGCGTTGATGAGGCGCCTGCTCTTGGCAGCGAGCGCTGGGCGAGCTTCACTGTCGGAGGGGTGAGCAGCCAGGCGGGCTATGCTGACTTGCGCCAGCGGCTTGAAGCGCTCAGCGGTATGGCCAGGCGCATCGGTGGCCAACTCGACCTGGCACACCTGGAGAGCCAGGGGAAGATCGGCCTGCGGCTGCCGTCAAGCCGAGAGCAGGTGGTGGCTATCGTCGACGACAACGCCAAGACGCTGCGCCTCTTCCAGCGCTACCTGGAACCGTACCGTTACCGGCTGCTGCTGATCGAGGATGGTGGTGCGGCGCTGAGCCAGATTGCGGCATCCCGGCCCGATGCTGTCGTCCTGGATGTGATGATGCACGGCACCGATGGCTGGCAGATCCTGCAATCTCTCAAGGCCGACCCGGCGACAGCGAGCATTCCGGTGATCGTCTGCTCGGTGCTCAACGAACAGGAGCTCGCCTCAGCGATTGGGGCCGATAGCTACCTGCGCAAGCCCGTCAGCCAGCTGGCGCTTGTACAGGCGCTGGCGACGCTTCTGCGTCAGCGCTGAAGTGCCGGGCGGGCAGCAAACGCATCAGCGCCTGAAGGCATTGTGTCACCTCCGTGGCGCTGTAGTAGCGGCCACGCCGGAGGCTGACCTTGCCCTGCCCCAGGGCAGCGATGTCCTGCTCGAAGCCATAGGCCGTGATCGCGACCACGGGTATGGTTCCCCGCTTTGAACCCTGGCCTTGCTGACTGTCAGCTGCTTGGCGCTGCCTATTCTGCACCGCTCGCAATACCTCGAGGCCGTTGGCACGTGGCAACAGCAGGTCCAGAAGCAAAATGTCCGGCTGCCGTTCCAGAGAGGCGATCGCCGCCACCCCATCGTAAGCCGTGAGCACCTCCAGGCCTGGCAGATGAGCCGTGAGCGAGCGCTCGATAAGGCGGACGACGCCGGGGTCGTCATCCACCACCAGGATGCGCCTGGCTTCAGGCGCCACCTGCTTCACTGTCGCAACGAGTTGCTCGGCCGTGAATGGCTTCATCAGGCAGTGCGTGAACCCCTCGGCCAGAGCAAGGTGCCGCTCCAAAGGCAGGGAACAGGTGATCACCGGCAGAAGCAGGTCAGCCGTGGCTCGTGCAATCTCTGCTGCCTCCCCTTCCTGCTCGTCCAGAAGGATAACCGCATCTGCCTGGATGGTGCGGGCAAGCTGGGCTGCCTTCTGCGCGTCCTCTGCCTCCCTTATATCCACGTCGGTCAGGTAGCGCCGCAACATCCGCGGAAACTCGGCCGGCTGTGCCAGAGTGACCAGCCGCTGGCCTTCGGGCGCAGGAGCAAGGTAGTGCCACCCCGAGGGCAGCTGGCTGGGCTGCGCTCGCACCACTTGCTTGCTCGGTAACGGCAGCGTGAAATGGAAGGCGCTGCCCTTCCCCACTTCGCTCTCGACCCAGATGCGGCCGTCGTGAAGGGAGACGAACTGCTTGCAGATGCTCAGGCCCAGGCCTGTGCCACCGTATCGGCGGCGCAAGGAGCCATCAACCTGGTGAAACTCCGTGAAAATGTCCTGCAGCTGGTCGGGCGGGATGCCTATGCCCGTGTCCTCAACTACGACCTCGACCTCCTCGTCTTGCAGCCGGGCGTGCACAGTGATGCCGCCGCGCTCAGTGAAGCGAGCGGCGTTGTTCAGCAGGTTGAGCAGAACCTGGCGGATGCGGGTTGGGTCGGCGTAGAGGGCGGGGAGATTCTCGGGGACGTCAACACGGAGGTAGAGACCACGGCCGCGGAAAAGGCTGCGCGCCGTGGCTACTGCCTCATGGATCAGCGGCACCAGATCCAGGCGCTCTTTGTTCACCGGCAGACGCGCCGCCTCTACCTGGGAGAGGTCCAGGACATCATCTATCAGGTGCAACAGATGCTGAGCGCTGTCGTAGATCTCCTTGAGATCGGCACGCAGTTCCGGCGTCCAGCGCACGCCTCTGTAGCTCTCCGGCGATGTGTACATCATCTGCGAGAAGCCAACGATCAGGTGCAGCGGTGTGCGGAGCTCGTGGCTGATGTTCGCCGCGAACTGGCTTTTCAGCTGGCGGGCGCGTTCCGCCTCTTCCCGTGCCTCGGCCAGGTCGTGGGTGGTGCGCTTCAGCAACTGGTTGGCGTCGGCCAATGCCTTGAGCGTTGCGTTGAGTTTCCCTCGCTGTGCCTGCAACTGGCGCAAGGTGCGCCAGTTACTCTCATAGCTACGCAAGGCCCATGTGAGCACGGTGCGCAGGTCGCGTGAGCTGAGCCAGGCAAAGAGCGCCGAAGCCCAGTAGAATGCGGCAGCAGCTAGCAGGAGGCTGCCCTGCCACTGTTCCGGCAGCGTCAGCCGGGCTGCCAGCAGAAGGCCCGTACTGAGGCTCGCCGCCAGGAAGGTCAGCCCGGGATCACCGACGATCGTGGTTGCGATGACCACGAGAATGCCGACGAAAGGCGCATAAAGCGAACGCTGCACAAAGAGGGCCGTAGCGTCTACGCCCAGTGCACCCCCCACGAGGAGCAGGTCGCGCAGGAACGGCGGGCGGGGGACGAAAAGGAGGAGCAACCCCAGGGCAAGGATACTGACGGGCAGCGTCAGAGCAGACCAGACGGTGTTGGGCTGCATCGCAATGGCCTGGCCCAGAGCCCAAGCGTAACCGGCAGCGACGAAGACCAGGCCGACCCGCCGCAGGGATGCTCGCCTCAGGCCGTCAACTTCGCCGCTCCAATCCGCGGCCACATCTCCAGAGGTGGGAAGCGACGATCCGCGCTCTAACTGTTGTTCCAGGTGAACCATAAGCTGACCTCGTGTCGCCCACCGGCAACTGGCTCTCCTTTCAGGGTGAGTGACGGCCTCAGTATAGCAGTTTGTGTGGCAGTCTCCATTCATGGATGGACGCACTCTGGCACGTGTTCTGGAGGTGCCTCAGGGCCGGTGACGCGGCCGATCCCGTTCTGCGCTTCCCCCTCTGACCCGAACCTGCCTTCCAGTCAGGATAAGGGAACACGGATGAACACCGGGAGGCGCAGATTCACACTGACATGAGAGAAGTTGGGCGGCTCTGACCCGCGTTCACCCACGTCTATCGGCGTGCTCTGAAGACCCACTGCCAGGGGGCGCTTGGGGAATGACAGAGGCTGGGCGCGGGTGCGTTACCCGGGCCCAGCCTGCCAATGAGGGGTCCGGCGGCCTAAAGCAGCTGCCTGTACTGCGCCGTCACCTTCCGGAAGGCGGCGATGACGCCGTCGGAGTAACCCGGCTCTTCCTGTGTGAACACGGGCATGCCCAGGATGCGCCCATGGGCCTCCTCGCTGATGGGCAGGCTCCCCGCTGGGTAGCCAGGGTAGTCACCCACAAGCGGCCCCACCCCCTTGCCGTAGATGTCGTAGCCCTCGGCAAAGAGCTTGAGGCGGTGGGTCAGTTCGTAGCCACGATGGTGCATGTCCACGCCCTCGGCCTGCATCGCTTCGATGAAGCGCTGCACCGGCAGGCCCCCCAACTCCTCCGGGTGGTACATCATATGCATGCCGCCGTAGAAGCCGGCCGGTTTGGCCTTGGGGTAGCTCTTGAGGGCGCGCACTCCCGGCAGGTCACTGAGCCCGTCGTAGATTTTCTGCCGGTAGGCACTTCGCCAGGCGTTACGTTCATCCAGGCTCTCCATGAGGATAAGCCCGATGGCCATGGCGAAGGGATGGGCGCGGAACTTGAGCCCCAGGTTGGTGGGGGCGAAAGCACGGTACTCCGGGTTGGTGAGCTCCTGCAAGAGTCCGACGCGGTTGAGCTGAGAGAAAAGCAGCATGCGTTCGAAATAGTCGCGGTTGTTCGTCACCGCGATGCCGGCCTCACCCCCGGGCACCGGCTTGCCACCAATCGGCCCGCCCTGCATCGAGAAGCAACCGATGTCGCCGATGGTGCCCAACTTCTTCCCGTCCCACTCAGCGCCATGGCAGTGGCTGCAGTCCTCGATGACGGCGATATCGTGCTTCCTGGCGATGGCCATGATGGCATCCATGTCGCAGACGTTGCCATACAGGTGGACAATGCTCACCGCCTTGGTCCTGGGCGTGATGCGCCGCTCCATATCCGCCGGGTCAATCACCAGGCGCTCCGGATCAATCTCGCAGAAGACCGGCCGGGCCCCCATATGCACGGCCGGGGCGATAGAACAGATCCACGTATAGCAAGGGTGCAGCACCTCGTCGCCTGGCCCCACGCCCACCGCGTAGTAGGCAGCCCAGAGGGCGGAGGTGCCATGATCCAGGGCGAAGCAATACTGGGACCCAATGTATTCGCGGAAGGCATCCTCGAACTGCTTGGGGATGTAGGCCCCGGCAACCGAATAGGCTCCCTGGTCAACCATCTGGCCGATCAACTCCTTGATGCGGCCATTGGGCGGCTGCCAGTTCTCCCTGGCCGGCACTGTAACGGCCCTGGGACCGCCAAGAATCGCCAACTGCTCGCTCTCGATGTCGTTGCTCACAATCTACCCTCCCTCGGCACAGTCAAATGCAACCAGCAGTCATTGCGCAAAGCAGCATATCCAGAGGCAGAGCCCGCGATGGGCAAGACTTTCAAAAGCCTGCATCCAGTTCCTCATCGCAGACGCGGCCGGGGGTTAGCAGCAGAAGCTTGCCAGGAGAGACTCGAGGGCGTCGCATCTCCCGTGGCACCATGAGCGCATACTCGGGGTGGGTTCTCTCCAACTGTCCCTCTCGACCGCGTGCGCGCTGGCACAGACAACAGCCCAGGCAACCTGCCAATCGTACCATCGCATGGTTATGGGCTGAGGTCGAAATTGACGTCAGCCCATAACCTCTTCGTCCCTATCCAACTTCGGCCCTCAGGCCTTGTCTCAGGCCATTGCCGCTTTGCCTTCCTGCAAGACCTTGTCCATCTGCGGCTTTATGGCTGTCATAGCCTCCTGGGCCGTCTTGGATCCGAGTAGGACTTCTTCCAAAGCTGGTTCCATAACGCTGGACCAGGCCTCGAAAAAGTTCAGGTTCTTGAGCCAGAAGTAGTTACTGGAAGCGATGCTCACACCCTCGGGACCAAGGCTCAGGTTCTTGCCAGTTGGGATCCGCTTCCCAAAGTAGGGCTCGACGCTCTTGTAGATCGGGATCTCCCATGCCAACTCGGTTGGCACTCTGACACCTTCAGGGCCGACTAGCCAGTGGAAGAAGGTCCATGTGGCATCCTTCACCTTACTGTGGGGGTTGAACACCCAGACGCAGGGCTCCGGGAACAAGCCGGGGTTGCCGTCGCCCCAGTGGGGCAACGGAGCAATGTCCCAATCGAACCGGTCTCCGACATTCTTCTCGCCATAGCACAGCCAGGTCGCAAACTGCCAGTCGAGGGCAAGCCGACCGGCGCTGTAATCGAAAGCGCCTCCCTTCGACTGCTCCGGCGTGGGAGCAGCCTTGTGCACAAGACGTATGTCTGCGTACCACTGGATGGCTTCGGTAACAGCGGGGTCGGCTCCCAAGAATTGAGACCCGTCATCACTCATCCAGAAACGGCCTGTCTTGGACGTAATGATGTCATGCAGGTAGTAGTAGTCAGGATACACCGTTGTCCCAAACTGCTGCGGTGTGCCATCCGCGGCAAACTTTGTCAGCGCCTTGACCGTGTCCAAGTACTTCTCGTAGGTCCAGACGCTCTTGTAGTCAGCCGACTTGTAGCTCATGGGAGGCAGCGGAAGGCCTGCTTGTTCAAACAGGGTCTTGTTGATGCAGAAAGCTTGAACATCCAGTGCCATGGGATAGAACCACAGCTTGTCTTTGATCCGGTGGGCGTCAACGATGGTCTTGTTGACGTCGTCGGTCCAGAACCAGGAGTCCTTCTGCTTCTCAAACCACGGGTCCAGTTGTTCGCACTGGCCATCCTTGTAGAAGGCAAGCTCGCTGTCGGTACAAAGGCGGTACACGTCCGGTCCGGCGCCAGCTGCGAGAGTGGTAAGCAGGCGCTCACGATAGCTACTGCCGGCGACGTTGCGGATCTGCACCACAATGTCAGGATACTTTTGCCGGAATTGAGCCGCCTGCTCCTCTACGCGGAACATGCCGAAGGTGTCAGTAGCCCAGCTCGTCCACACCACCTCAGGTGGTCGCGAGACCTGCGTTACAACCACTGTCTCCTCGACGACCTGGGGCGTGGCGGGAACAATGACCGTCTCCTTGACCACTTGTGGCGTACCGGCAACGATCTTGGTGACCTCCTTTTCCACCACCGAGGTCACAACCTTCTCGATCACCTGCGGTGTCGGAGTGGCACCGCAGGCCGCGATGACAGACGCTCCTACAGCTCCTGCGGCCGACAGACTCAAGAAATGCCTACGCGTCAGCTTCCGAACGTTCATGTTTGCCTCCTCATGTGGGTGTGTCTCACCCCAGATGCCACTTCCCCAGCGATCACCGATTAGCAGCCCGCCACGCACACGGCGGGCTTCTACCGACCGGCCAAACCAGTGGTGACGATACCGCGCATGAACTGGCGCTGGGCCAGGAAGAACAGAACGATCATCGGAATCGTGAAGACGGTAGAGATAGCCATAAGCAGGTTCCAGTCTGTCTGGTACACCCCTTTCATCACGCTCAAGCCAAGAGCCATTGTCTGCTTGTCCGTGTCGTACAAGTAGACCAGGGGCCGGGTGAAGTCGTTCCAGTTGGACTGAAAGGAGAAAATCGCCATGGAGGCAATGACAGCTTTGGAAAGAGGTATCATAATGGACCACCAGATGCGGTAGGAAGAGGCTCCATCCATGCGAGCCGCATCTTCAAGCTCCATCGGGATGGTGGTAAAGAACTGACGACCCAGGAAAATAAAGAAGGCGCTGCCACCGAACCAATTGGGAACGATCAAAGGCAGGAAAGTGTTCACCCAGTTTAGCTGCTTGAACATAATGAACTGAGGGACCAGAGTCACCACATCCGGCAGCATCAGCGTGCTCAGGCAGACCGAGAAGAGCAGACTGCGGTAAGGGAAGCGCAACCGGGAGAAGCCATAGGCCGCCATAAGGGAGGTGCCTATGCCGCCGATCATGTTGGCAATGGTTATGATGAGGGTATTGCGGAAGAAGATGAAGAACGGCAAAAGGGTTAATGCCGTGGGGTAGTTGGCCAGAACCACTGGATTCGGGATCCACTGTGGCGGCCAAAGAAACTCAGTCCCCCGTGGTTTGAACGAGGTGGAGATCATCCAGAAGAACGGGATCAATTGCACCACGCCTACGGCACCAAGAATGACATAAGCCGCGGTTTTCCAGGTGAGCTCCCGGATTCGCTTTCGTGGCGCCTTCGGCTTTGCCGCCGCCACCTGCCGCAGCGCCCTCTCCCGGACTGTTGGAATACTGGCCACTCCTCTCCCCTTGCCTCCCACCTGCACCCCCCAAGCGGGAGCTCAGATTACCTCCTGCTCGTAGTAGACCCAGCGACGTGCCAACCTGAACTGGATCAGAGTCACGAGCAGGATGATGGCAAATAGCACCCAAGCGATAAGCGAGGCATAACCCATACGGAAGAACTCGAAGCCGTTGCGGTACAGATACAGAACCAGGAATAGGGTCGAGTTGGCAGGACCGCCCTTGCCATCGCTGACAATGAACGCTGTGGTGAAGATCTGAAAGGAACCGATGATTCCCATGCACAGATTGAAAAAGACTACGGGCGTGATCATTGGGATGGTTACGTGCCAGAGGAGCTGCAGCGAGTTGGCACCATCCAGCTGCCCTACCTCGTACAACTCCTGTGGCACTCCTTGCAGGGCCGCAAGGAAGATAATCATACCGGTGCCAAAGCCCCACAGGGTCATGAAGATCATCGCGTTCTTTGACCAGCGCGGATCCCAGAACCACCCTAGCTTGGGCAGGCCCAGTCTGGTGAGCAGCGCGTTGGCCAGGCCAAACTCCGGGTTGAAGATCCACATCCAGAGCATGACATTGGCAACCTGCGGGATGATCGTAGGCATGTAGTAGACCGTACGGAAGATGTTGATGCCGGCTAGCTTCAAGTTGAGCGCCAATGCCACGATCAGGTTGGTTACGAGAGTCAGAGGCACAGCCACAAAGGTGTAGTAGGCCGTATTCCCGAGAGCTATGTAGAAAAGGCGATCTTGGGCCAGCCTGCTGAAGTTGGCTAGCCCGGCAAAACTGGGCTTGGTGAGCACGCTCCAGTTGGTGAAAACGAGACCCAGAGAGAATAGCATGGGCCAGGCCGTCCAGAGGATGAAACCCAGGAGCCAGGGCGTGATGAACACGAAGCCATCAATCGCTTCCTGCCTGAGCAAACGCCCGCGCCTAACGGGCGCGGTACTCCTCTTCCCACTGAGGCTTCTGAGTGCGAGCATGTTCGTGTTATCCATACTCGTACTATGATAGCTCATACTATAGCTGACTGCTTGCCATCTTTTTGACAATTCTGCGACAATGGCTCTTGTCAGAACCCGGTCGGAAAGGGTAGCGACATGGAGCAGGATGGCACTGGGGCTACCGGAGAGCAGGTGCGTGAGGCCCTCCTCAATCTCTACAGGCCGGCAGCGCTGGCCAGGTGCGCCTTGGGCCGCTTCCTGGACGACAGGCAGCGCGCTGCACCGGCAGCCGAGAGAGCGGAGGCACTGCGCAACCTGCTGCTGGACCTGATCGAGGAGCTGCGGCCCAAGGCCGGGGGCGTCCTGCCGGCATCCGCCTCGCGCGCTCACGAGTGCATGAGATTGCGATATGTCTCCGGTTTGCCGGTGGATGAGGTGGCAGAGGAGCTGTCGCTCGGCCCGCGCCAGGTATACCGCGACCTGCACTGGGCAGAGGAACGGCTCGCCGAGCTGATCACCATCCGCTACCGACAGGCCACGGCCGGCACCCAGCCGGACGTGGTGGAGCGCGAGGCGCTGGAGCTGGCGGTGCAGCCGGAGGAGGTGTCGCTCGCCCAGATTGTTCAGTGGGCTGTCACCACCCTTTCCCCCCTGGCCGCGAGGCAGCAATGCTCGCTCCGCTACGCAGGGCCAACTGCCGGCATCATCATCAGAGCCACGCCCGGGGTAGTGCGGGAAGTCATCGTCCAGGTAGTCAGCGCTCTCATCCAGAACTCGCCTGGTGGACAGGTAGAGGTAGAGGCTTTCTCAGCTGGCAAAGCGGCCACGGTTCAGTTGTCGGCCGGCCCGCCGCAGCAATTCTGCCGCCGCGACCTGCTTGATTCGGCCCTGCGCATCGCCCAAACATACGGGATGAGCTACGAAGCGGAGCAGAATGCCACAGCGTACTCGCTCAGGTTGCGCTGGCCGCTAGCCCGGTACTACCACTTGCTCGTCGTCGAGGATAACCGCGGCGCGACAACTCTGTACGAGCGCTACCTGGCCGACACCGAGTGGGAAATGCACGTGGCCGCCGATCCGCGCCTGGCGGTTGACCTGGCGCGGTCCAAACACGCCGATGCTGTACTGCTCGACGTGATGATGCCCCAGACCGACGGCTGGACGGTCCTGCAGGCGCTCAAGCTGGACCCGGACACAGCCTCGATCCCCGTCGTCATCTGCTCTGTGGTTGACGACCCCGAACTGGGATTAGCTCTGGGGGCAGCGGCATATCTCACAAAGCCGGTGACGCGGCCGGGCCTTCTTGAAGCTCTGCAGAGGGCGCTTGGGAAGCATAGGCCGGCTTCAGCTGCGCCAGGCAGCTCCTGATGAGCGCCAGGGTGTCGTCCTCATGTAGCCCGCTATAGAGGCTGACGGCAAAGGTGCGCGCCGGCCTGGGGGCGCTCCTTGCCCCCGGTTGCTCCGCAGTCACCGCCACAATGGCGATTTCGCGCTCCCGCGCCTTCTCTTTGATGACCCTGGCCAGGGAGTAGCCGTCCTGGTCGGGAAGAGCGAGATCGAGCAGAACTATGTCTACAGGCCGCTCAGATAGCCGGGCCAGAGCCTCCTCGGCGTTGTAGGCCCAGAGCACTTGATAGCGCTCCCCCTGCGCCTCCAATATCCGCCTCAGCAGGCGCACAAACGAATGGTCGTCGTCCACGACAAGCACGCACTTCACCGCTCCCCGCCGCGAGATGGCGCTCATAAGCGTGGCACTGTCTACCGGCTTCACCAGCCAGCCATCGAACAGCTGCTCCTCTGCCAGCCCGTGACCGACAGGGAAGCAGCACTGGAGCACGGGCACAGGCTCGGGGATGATGGGTGGCGCAGCACCGTGAGTGGCATCGGGCATATCGGGCGGGGCGTTGATCAGGATAGAGGCGGGATGATAGGTGCGCGCTAGCCGGCGCGCCTCCGCCAGGTCTGCCGCCGCGATCACCTGGTAGCCCTCCAAGTGCCGCGCCAGGTATCTTCGGGTCGCATCGTCGCCCACGACCACGACCGGCGCTTCCTCGCGGGATGCGGGCATCTCTTGGAGCGGCGGCGGAGCCAGCTTCACGACTTGTTTGCTCGCCAGGGGCAGGGTGAAATAGAAGCGCGACCCCTTTCCCGGCTCGCTCTCCGCCCAGATGCGCCCGCCGTGCATCTGGACAAACCGCCTGGCAATGGCAAGCCCCAGCCCCTTGCCCGCAACGCTTTCCTCCCCCGATTGGGTCGTGGATGCCTGGCGGAACTCCTCAAAGATCACCTCGAGCTGTTCCTTGGGGATGCCCGGGCCGGTGTCACAGACCGAGACGATTACCTCATCATCCTTCTGCACTGCCTCTACGGTGATGGCTCCGGCCTGAGTATAGCGACAGGCATTCGACATCAGGTTGAGCAGGATCTGGCGGACGCGAGTGCGGTCAATGTAGAGCGGCGGGATAGAGTCGCTGATAATCAGGTTCAGGCTGACACCAGCCTTCTCGCGCAAGAGCCTGGCTGCCAGGTCGGCTGCCTCCCGGATCAGCGCTGCCAGGTCGGTGTGTTCGCGATGGATCGGCATCTTCAGGGCCTGCAGGCGTGCCAGGTCGAGGATGTCATCAACCAGGTCGGAGAGGTGCCTGGCGCTCTGCTGCATCTCACTTATGTCGCGTCGCAGCGCCGGCGTCCAGTTCACCTGGCCGTAGACGTTGGGGTAGCGCTGCATGATGTCGAGGAAACCGAGGATTATGTTGAGCGGCGTCCTCAGTTCGTGGCTGACGGTGGTAGCGAATTGTTCTTTCAGGTGGCGTGCTTCCTCGGCTTCGCGCTGAGCCAGGCTCAGTTCCCTCAAGCTGCGCTTCAGCAGCCCGTTGGCCACCTGGAGTGCCTTGTTCAGCCGGTTCACCTCGCCCTGGTGCACACGCACCTCGTTCACCAGGCGCCCCACGTCCTCGGCATCTTTCCAGGCCTTGAGCAACGATGCCCGTGTGACATGCGCTTCCAGCGTGCCGACAGCCATGATGAAGACGCTGATGGCCACGAGGGGCCAGAGAGGCTGATCACCGGCTGGAGCCTCGAACAGGAACAGGGGCACCGTGGCCACAAGGGTCGCTGGCGGTCCCCAGGGAGGGAGGAGGAACACGGCAAGGAAGACAGGCAAGGGAGCGAACTGCACCGCAGCCTCGTATCCGAAGACGAAGGCGCCGGTGTAAAGGGCGGCGACAGATAGCGCGATCACACTCACCGCCTTCACGGCCTGGCCGAGCTTCGGGATCATCGCCACGAGAGAGACCACAATCGCCCCCGACATGGCCAGTATCACCAGCCATATGTCAGGCTGGGTTCGTGCCAGCTCCCGGAAGAACACGAGCCACCCTGCCACGGCCAGGGAGGCCGCGGCCCAGGCGGTCAGTTCGCCCTGGAGGCGCTCCCATTGGTCACTCTGGCATCGCGTCAGGTGTCTGATCACGCCGTCCTCCTCCCTTCGCTACCGCGGCAAATCAGGTTCTCCCTCGGCCTGCCCGCCGTCGTGCAGCCTCATGCCGCCGCCAGGCGACGCTGGCATCCTGGTCTCCAGGCAGAGTGTATCACGCTCTGGCTATCGAGCCGCTCCGGGCCTTGTGGGCATGGGCGTTGGCTTTCTCCGCCACCTGTTGCGCGAGCAGAAGGGCAGAAACCTCAATGGGCGCAATCTTGGCAAAGCGGAAGCGGTCCGGCCGGCGCGGTCGCTCGCCTGGCAGTTCGTCTCGCGGCTAGCGCAGCGCTGCTTCGCCCGGCCCGCCCACGCAGCGCTCCTGGCTCGAACAGATAACGCTAGCGATACCTCTGCAGCCTGGCCAGAGTGGCCCTGCCCGTCTCCTGAATGGCGGCGGTGTCGGCAGCGCAGGTGACGTAGAGGAAGCCGCGCTCCAGCCAGCGCTCCCCCTGGGTCCCACCAGCGATGCCTGGTATCTTGCCCGTCCTGCGGCAGGCGGCGAGGACACTCATTATCGCCTCCTCGTGCTGGCGCTTGCCTTCAGGCGTGCTGAGATCCACCCCCAGCGAGGCCGCCAGGTCGGCCGGGCCGATCCAGCAGCCGTCTATGCCGTCCACCGACAGGATCGCCTCA